>WNGF01000681.1_pt1 | contig 59593 bp, 62 predicted proteins | sample 5400641 | NCBI WGS metagenome assembly WNGF01 (sample SAMN13153371, study PRJNA577476) | soil metagenome | isolation source: 80 cm soil or saprolite under grassland replicate 2 | place: USA:California | collected 2016-06-15
CTGAGCTCGAGACGTGGAACGGCCGCGTCGCCGACAGGCTTTTCGGGAATCGATGGTAGGGGCGCAGCATGCTGCGCCCCTACATCCTCACCCCCTGACCCCCTCTCCGAACTCGGAGAGGGGGAACGCACGTTAGGATCCGCTGCGTTCAATTTGCGCTCCGAGCGCTTGCAGTCGTGTGTCGATGTGCTCGTACCCGCGCTCGATCTGGCCGATGTTCTGAATGACGGAGTCGCCTTGCGCGGCGAGTGCAGCGAGCAACATCGCCATGCCGGCGCGGATGTCGGGGCTCTCCACCACCTGTCCCCGCAGCGCCGAGGGCCCGGCAATCACCGCCCGGTGCGGATCGCACAGCACGATCCGCGCGCCCATGCCGATCAGTTTATCGACGAAGAAGAGCCGCGATTCGAACAGCTTCTCGAAGACGAGCAGCAGCCCCTCGCACTGGGTCGCGACGACGATCGCGATTGACATCAGATCGGCGGGGAACGCGGGCCACGGGCCGTCCTCGAGCTTCGGCACGTGACCGCCGAGGTCGGGGCGGATGCGCCGCTCCTGGCCGGCATCGACGATCAGCCTCGCGCCGTCGAGCCGCGGCCGCACGCCGAGACGCTCGAACGCGAGCAGCGTCGAACGCAGGTCGTCGACCCGCACGCCGTCGATCGTGACCTCGCCGCCTGTCACGGCGGCGAGCCCGATGAACGACCCAATCTCGATATGATCGGGGCCCACGGTATGCGCTGCGGGCTTGAGCGGCCGGCCGCCGTCGACCGTCAGCGTATTGCTGCCGATACCGTCGATCGCCGCCCCCAGCGCGACGAGAAAGCGCGCCAGGTCCTGGACGTGCGGCTCCGATGCAGCGTTGCGCAGGACCGTGGTGCCCGGCGCCCGCACCGCCGCCATGAGCGCATTCTCCGTTCCGGTCACGCTCGGCTCATCGAGGAAGATATCGGCGCTCTTCAGCTTGCCTTCGAGCTTGTACGCGTCCCCGACGCTGATCTCGGCGCCGAGCTGCTCCAACGCGAGAAAGTGGGTGTCGACGCGCCTCCGGCCGATGACGTCGCCGCCGGGTGGGGGCAATGTGACGTGGCCGAAGCGCGCGAGCATCGGTCCCGCAAGCAAAATCGAGGCGCGGATTTCTTTGCACAGCTGCGGATCGAGCGGGCGTGGTTCCGCGCCGCTCGTGTCGATCTCCACCGTGTTCGCGCCCTGCCACTGCACGGCCGCGCCGACGTGCTGGAGCAAGGCCAGCAGCGTTTCGACGTCGCGGATGCGGGGAACGTTGTCGATGCGGCAGGGGCCATCGGCGAGGAGTGTAGCCGCGAGAATCGGAAGGGCCGCGTTCTTGTTGCCGGCGGGGCGGATCGTGCCCGTGAGCGGGCGTCCTCCCGTGACACGGAACGACGGTGGCATAGGTTCGCCCAAGCTACGAAGCCGCTTGCGCCTGCGTCAAGCGTTCGCGAACGTTCGCCCTCGTGCATCCCCTCCTCGCGCTGGCGCTCGTCATCGTGGCCGGCATCGGCGTGACGCGGCTGTCGCGCCCCCCGGCCCCCGCCGCCCCCTCCGCGCTCTTGAACGATCTGCTTGCGACCGGTGCGCCGTTCCTGGTGCTCGGCCTGCTCCTCGGGCCGGGTCTCGGTGTGGTCGACGCCGCCGGACTGCGCCTGCTCGAGCCGGTCGTCGCGCTCGGCATCGGCTGGATGGGTGCGCTGTTCGGGGCACGCCTCGAGTGGCGCATGCTGCGCCGCGTGTCACGCCGCACGTGGCTGATCGGTGCGACACTCGCCGTGCCCGTGCTGCTGACGACGGCCGCGACCGCCTGGGCTCTGGCCCGCGCGTTTCCGTCGCTCGCCCAGACATGGGGTCATCCGTCGCTCGCGATCGCCCTCGCACTCGCGGGGGCACTCACCACCGCGGCCAGCCAGCGAGGGGCGCGGCTCGGCCGGCGCAACGCGCTGCTCGATACCGCATTCGGCACGGCCGCCGTCGTGGTCGCGGTTGCACTGTATCACCCCCACCTCGCGGTGCGCAGTCTCGTGGTGACGCTGATCGCCGGCCTCGGCCTCGGTGGTCTCTTCGTTGTGCTGGGGCGCAGCTTGCTCAACCCTAGCGAAGCCGGCATCCCCGCGTTCGCGGCGATCCTCTGGGGCGCGGGCTTCAGTTACGCACTGGGGCTCTCGCCCTTCGTCGTCTGCGGATTGGAGGCCGCCGTCATCGTCAGCTTCGCATCGCCCGCGGTGCGCCGTGCCGTCACGGATCTGCTCGGCCGTTGGGAGCTGGTCCTGTTTGCCGCTTTCCTTATCATCGCGGGCGCCCTGCTCCGCCCCGTGAGCGGCTGGGTCCTCGGCGCGGCGCTGCTCCTCGCGCTGATCCGCGTCGCGGTGCGCTGGGTGACGGTACGATTCGGTCTCGATCAGGTGGACCCGGTGTGGCGGTCACTGCCCTACGCGCCACCGCCCGAGTTCGCGTATCCCGCCGTGCGGCAAGGCGCGAGCGCCATCGCGCTCGCGGCCGGGTTCGAGCTGGCACGTGGCACCTTCGGCGCCGTGCTGGTCACGATCCTGCTGAGCGTGCTGGCCGGCGAGGCGATCGCGGCGTGGACCCCGTTGACAGCACGCCCGAGGCACGCAGAGGTTTCGTGATGCTCCCGGCCTGGGTCGGCGTGGTGTCGGCACTGAGTCTGGCGATCATCGCGCTCGCCGCCCTGGTAGGGGCTGCCGCCATCGTCGCCGCGGCGCTGGGCATCCGCGTAGCCGTCAAAGCGCTGAAAGGCTATGCCGGCCCGGCGATCGCCGATGTGCGGCAGCTGATCGGCGCCATTAAGAATGAAGCGGATGCGCTCGTGGGAGCATCCCGCGATGTCCGACAACGCATTGTGCGCGCCGCAGATGCCGCCGAAGAACGGCTCACCAGTCTGGACACGCTGGCCGAGGTGATGCAGGACGAGCTCGAGGAGACGGCGCTCGATGCCGCCGCCACCATGCGCGATGTGCGCCGTGGGCTCTCGGTCTGGCGCTGGAGCCGGAAGCTCCTGAAAGGCAAGAAACGACGGTGAAGCGCCTCGGAGTGGCGGTCGCTCTCGCCGGCATCGCGTTGCTGCTCTTCCCCGACGTCGCGCACGCCTGGACACCCGGCACCCACATCTTCCTCGGCGAGTCGGTGCTCGCCAACCTGTACCAGCTGCCCACGCTGATCGCCGATTTGCTGCGCGCCTTCCCCTACGATTTTCTCTACGGCAACATCGCCGCGGACACGTCGATGGCGAAGAAGTACGCCCCCGTCGGCCGGCACTGTCACGCGTGGCACGTGGGTCAGGAGATTCTCGATCTCGCGCCGAGCGACCCGCTACGCGCGTTTGGACTCGGCTACCTCTCGCACCTCGCCGCCGATACGATCGCGCACAATTTCTTCGTGCCGCGCCAGCTGGTGCTGACGTCGAGCACGGTCGCGCTGGGTCACTCGTACTGGGAGAGCCGGTTCGAGACGCACCTCGGGGACGCGTACGCGCGGGAGGCCCGCGACGTCATCCTGCAGGACCATGCGGCGAGCGATGCCCACCTCGACGAGATTCTGTCGCCCACCCTGTTCAGCGTCAGAACCAATCGCCGCTTGTTCCGCGGCATGGTGCATCTCACCGAGAGCCAGAGCTGGCAGTGGGTGTTCCAGGTGATCGCCGGCACGAGCCGCTGGGATCTCGCCGACAGCGACATCGAAAAACACATGGCCGTGGCGTTCGAGTACGTCATGGAGACGCTGGGCGCCGACGCCCGTGACGCGGCGGCGCGGCGGCTCGACCCGGCAGGAGAAAAAGCGCTGGGCATGGCGAAGCGGATGCGGCGCCAAGCGCTGCGCGAAGGCGGACGGCACGAGCCCGAGCGGGTGGAAGAAACGGCACAGCAGCATTTCGGATTGCCGACCCCGGCGCTCGACTACTGGAAGCAGTCGCGCGCGCAGCGTCCCTGGCGGGAGAGCTAGGAGGGAGAGGGGGAAGCGGGGGAGGCGAGCTTCTCTTCGAGCACGCGCTGGGCCAGCTTCGGATCCGCCTTCCCCTTCGACGCGCGCATCACCTGCCCCACGAAAAACGCCATCAGCTTGGTCTCGCCATTCTTGTAGCGGCCGACTTCGGGCGCGTGCGCGCCCAGCACGTCCGTGACCCACCCCGCGACGACGTTGCTGTCCGCGACCTGCACGAGGCCGAGCGATTCCGCCACGGTGCGCGGGTCCCCGCCCTGCTCGGCCACTTCTCCGAACACACGCTTCGCCGCCTGATGACTGAGTGTGCCGCCCTTCACCAGGGCGATGATTTGCGCCAATGCGGCGGGCGACACCCGCAGCTGGTCCTGATGGTCCTTCGCATCGGCCAGCGCTTCCGTCATCACCCAATTCGCCGCCGCCTGCGGCTCCGCGGGCGCGCGCACGACGCTCTCGTAGTACTCGGCGACCGCGCGACTGGCGGTGAGCACCGCCGCATGCTCCCGGCTCAGCGCATACTGCGCCACGAATCGCTCGCGCTTCTGGGCGGGCAGCTCCGGCAGCTCGCTCTGCTGCTCGGCGACGAACTCCGGCGTCAGGACGAGCGGCGGCAAGTCGGGTTCGGGGAAATAGCGGTAGTCGTGGCTCTCCTCCTTCGAGCGCTGCGGGCGCACGCTGTTCTCGCGCGAGTCGTACAGCATCGTCTGCTGCGTCACGCCGCCGCCCGATTCGACGAGCGCGATCTGCCGGTCGCGTTCCACCGTCAGCGCTTTCTCGACGAACGCGAACGAATTGATGTTCTTGACCTCGGTGCGCGTATTCAGCGCGGTCTCGCCCGCGCGCCGCACCGAGACGTTGGCGTCGACCCGCAGGCTGCCCTTCTCCATGTCGCAATCGGAGATGCCGATGTATTCGAGCAGCTGCTTCAGGATCTGGAGGTACGCGCGCGCTTCCGCCGGGGAGCGGAGATCGGGGCCGCCGACGATCTCGATGAGCGGCACACCCGAGCGGTTGAGATCGACCGCGGTCGCTTTGGCAAAGCGATCGTGAATCGATTTGCCGGCATCCTCCTCGAGGTGCAGCCGCACGATCGTGGCATTCACGATGCCGCGCTCGGGAGAGAGAAATGACAGCGTGCCGCTTGTCGCGAGCGGCTGATCGAACTGCGAGATCTGATACCCCTTGGGCAGATCGGGATAGAAATAGTTCTTGCGGGCGAAGATGCTCCTGGGATGCACGGTGCAGCCCAGCGCGAGCGCGCCGCGCACGGCGAGCCCGATCGCAGCGCCGTTGGCGACCGGCAGCGCACCCGGCAGGCCCAGGCACGTGGGGCAGACCTGGGTGTTGGGGGGCGCGCCGAACGCCGTCGAGCAGCCGCAGAACATCTTCGACTTGGTACGCAGCTGCACGTGCGTCTCGAGCCCGATGATCGTTTCCCAGGCGGCGCTCATTACGCCTCGTCCGTCGCGGGGACCACCCGCTCGAGCGCGTACGCCGCTTCGATCATCTCGTCTTCCAGAAACGCCTGCCCGATCAATTGACCGCCGATGGGCAGGCCTTTGACGCGGCCGATCGGCAGCGACATCGCCGGCAGGCCGGCGAGATTCGCGGTCACGGTGAAGATGTCGGACATGTACATCGCGATCGGGTCCGCGAGCTTCTCCCCCGCCTTGAAGGCGGGCGTCGGCACGGTGGGCGTAAACAGCAGGTCCACCCCGCGATCCCAGACGTTCCTGAAGTCCTGCGCGATCAGCGACCGCATCTGCTGGGCCCGCCGGTAGTACGCGTCGTAGTAACCCGACGACAACACGTACGTGCCGACGAGGATGCGGCGCCGGACCTCGACGCCGAAGCCCTGCCCGCGCGTGGTGCGATACAGGCTGCGCAAATCGGCATGCCCGTCGAACCGCGGCCCGTAGCGAACGCCGTCGTAGCGGGCCAGGTTGGAGGACGCCTCCGCGGGCGCGATCACGTAGTAGGTCGGCACCGCATAGGGGGTGTGGGGCAATGAGACTTCGCGGACCGCCGCGCCGAGATCCTTCAGGTGGCGCACGGCGCGATCGCACGCCCGCCGCACCGCCGGGTCGAGCTCGGGCGGGAAGTACTCCCGCGGCAACCCGATGACGAAACCCTGCAGCGACTCCGGCACCGTCGGCAGCCGCAACGGATCGCGATCCTCGCACGTCGCATCTCTGGGGTCGCGCCCGCTGATCACGGAGAGCACGCGCGCGGCGTCGTGGACGCTGCGCCCGAAGACGCCGATCTGATCGAGCGACGAGCCGAACGCGACGAGGCCGTAGCGGCTGACGCGGCCGTACGTCGGCTTGATGCCGACCACGCCGCAGAACGCCGCGGGCTGGCGCACCGAGCCGCCCGTCTCCGAGCCGAGCGCGGCCGGCACCGCGCCGGCGGCAACGAGCGCCGCCGAGCCGCCGGACGAGCCGCCCGGCACGCGCGTCTTGTCGAGCGGATGCAGCACCCGGCCGTACGCCGAGTGCTCGGTGGACGAGCCCATCGCGAATTCGTCGCAGTTCGTTTTCCCGGCGATCAGCGCGCCGGCGGCTTTGAGCTTCGCCACCGCGGTGGCGTCGTACGGCGAGCGGTAGCCTTCGAGTATCCGCGACCCGCAGCTCGTCGTGAACTCCAGCGTGCAGATGTTGTCTTTCACCGCGACGGGCATGCCGTACAGCACCCCGGTGGGACGCGCCGCCGCGACCTGCGCGGTGAGCGACTTGCGGAGATCCTTGGGAGGGGTGAGCAGCGCGTTGAGGCGCTTGACCTTCACCAGGCGGTCCGCGACCGCTTTGGCGGGGGCGTCACTCACTCGAATTGATCCAGCTTCGGTACGACGAAAAACCCTTCCTTGAACGCGGGGGCGAACGCCGCGGGGCCGAACGCGAGCGGCTCCGGGTTGACTTCATCGGCCCGGAAGCGGATCGCGTCGGGCCCCGGCACGAACGCCTTCACGCTGCCGTTCGCGGGCACCGCGCTCAGCTGCGCCACGTAATCGATGATCCGGGACATCTGCTCCGCCAGCTCCGGCAGCGCCGCGTCGTCGACGTCGAGCTCCGCAAGCTGCGCGATGCGCAGCGCCTCCTCCCGCGACACACTCATGCCCCTTCTCCTTGCCAGTCCCGCTCGAGCCCCGCGTAGGCGGCGAGCAGTTGTTTGGTCCCGATGTCCGGATCGTCGAAGTCTACGCTCACGCGCAGATCGCGACCCTCACCCGACACGGCGCGCACCACACCACCGCCGAATTTGCGGTGACGAACGCGTTCCCCTTTCACGTAGCGCGGCGCGTCCTGCGAAACGTCTTCAGGAAATCCGATGTCCGGCGGCAATCGCCTCGCCGCAGCGCCACGCGGCCGTGGCGGCCGGGGAGGCATCGCACTCGACCCGCGCAGCGGGTGCCACGACGGCGTCGTGCTCCGCTCGACGACGACCTGCGGTGGCAACGCGTCGAGAAAGCGCGACGGCTCCGCCAGCTCCAGGCGCCCGTTGCGGTAGCGCGTGCGCGCCCATGAGAGATACAACCTTTCGCGCGCGCGCGTGAGACCCACGTAACAAAGTCGTCGCTCCTCTTCGACGCCGCCCGGCTGCTCGGTCGAGCGACCGAGCGGGAAGAGCCCGTCCTCCAGACCCGCGAGCGCGACGATCGGCCACTCGAGTCCCTTCGCCATGTGCGTCGTGGTGAGCGTCACACCCACCTCGTTGCGGTCTTCGTCGGCCGGCGTCACGAGGGCCGCCTGCGTGAGGTAGCGCTCGACCGGGCTCCCCGTGCCTTCCGCCGCGTCAGGGTCCTGGATCTCGGCCCAGGCCGCGGCGCCGGCCACCAGCTCCCGCACGTTCTCGATCCGCTCCATCCCCTCGGCGCCTTCCTCCGCCAGGTACTGCTCGTAGCGTCTCCAGCGCCGTGGCGGGGTCCGCCTGCCCAACCGCGTCCCGCAAGCGGTCGAGCAACGACGCCACCCCCATCAGCGCCTCGCGGACATTGGGCCGCAGCTCGGTGACGTTGGAGGCGCGGCGCGCGGCCTCGAGCAGCGGCTTCTGCCATCCGGTGGCCGCCCGCACCAGCAGCGCGAGCGAGGCGTCGCCGATGCCGCGCCGCGGCACGTTGACCACCCGCAGGAAGGCTTCGTCGTCGGCCGGGTTGGCAATCAGCCGCAGATAGGCGAGCAGGTCCTTCACTTCGCGCCGCTCATAGAAGCTGATGGCGCCGATCAGCCGGTACGGGATGCCGCGGAAGCGGAAGGCCTCTTCCAGCGGGCGGGACTGCGCGTTGGTACGATAGAGGAGCCTCGTCTCGCTCGTCGGCCGTGCTCAGCAGCGTCACGGGATCGCCGCCCTTCTTGTCCGTGAAAAGCGTCTTGCCCAGCCGCGTCGAGTTCTCGGCGATGATACCGTTGGCCGCATCGAGGATGATCTGCGTCGACCGGTAGTTCTGCTCCAGCCGCACCAGCTTCGCGCCCGGAAAGTCGTTCTGGAACGAGAGCATGTGCCGGACGTCCGCGCCGCGCCAGCCGTAGATCGCCTGGTCGTCGTCACCCACGACGCACAGATTGCCGTGCTGCTTGGCGAGATGCTTGACCAGCAGGTACTGCGCCGCGTTGGTGTCCTGGAACTCGTCGACCAGGACGTGCTGAAACCGGTCCTGCCAGTAGGCGAGCCGCTCCGGATGCTGGCGAAACAGTGTGAGCGGATGGAGCAACAGATCGTCGAAGTCCATCGCGTTGGCCTGCTTCAGCGCCGGCCCCAGGTCGGCGTAGACGTCGGCGGCGACCTTCACGAGCGGCGTATCCGCCCGTGCACCCAGCTCCTCGGGCTGGAGCATGCGGTTCTTGGCGCTCGAGATCAGGCCGTGAACGGCGCGCGGGGTGTAGACCTTGGTCGAGAGCTGTCGGGCCTCGAGCAGCCGCTTGACCAGCGCCTCGGAGTCGTCCGAGTCGTAGATCGTGAAGTTCGGCCCGAACCCCAGCAGCGGCGCCTCGCGGCGCAGCAGCCGGGCCGAGAGCGAGTGGAACGTGCCGATCCACAACCCGCGCGGATCGGCGCCCAGCAGCTGGGCGACGCGGGTGCGCATCTCGCCCGCCGCCTTGTTCGTGAACGTGACGGCGAAAATCCGTTGCGGCGCGACATGGAGGGTGGTGATGAGGTGCGCGATCCGCGCCGTGAGGACACGGGTCTTTCCGGAGCCCGCCCCCGCGAGGACGAGCAACGGCCCACCGGCCGCTGAGCGGGATTCAGAGGAAGTGGATGCGACATTAACCCACCCTAAAGGGTGGGCCCGGTACAGCATTGTCCTTAAGGACAATGATTGGCCGGGCGCAGGCTTCAGCCTGTGGCATCATGTCAACGGAAATTCGAGCACGAACACCGAACCCCTGCCCTGCGCTCCCGGCCGAAACGCGACCCGGCCGCCATGTTGCTGCTCGACGATGCGGCGTGCGAGCGCGAGGCCTATCCCCCACCCGCCGGTTTTGCTGGAGACGCCGGGCTCAAAGAGCTGACCTTGCATCTCCGGCGCGACCCCGGGGCCGTCATCGATGCGGCCGCCCCGGCCGCTCAACGCATCGACCGCGTTCTTCACGACCACCTCGAGCGCCCACTCGATGAGGACCGGATCGCCGGTGACGGTCGGTCCCGCGCCGGGCGACGTCAACGTAATGGCCACGGCGTGGGCGAGCGTGGGCAGCCGCGGCCGGAAGTAGGCCACGACGCGCTCGGCGACGGTCCCCAGGCCGACCGGCTCACGGCGCGACGGACGGCCGATGCGCTCGAAGCGCCTGGCGACGCGCTGCAGGCGCTCCGCATCGGCTTCAAGATGGCTGATCAACTCGCTGCCCGGCGTACCCGGATTCTCCCGCAGGTAATCAATCCAACCCGTGAGGCTCATCAACGGGGTGCCGAGCTGATGTGCCGATTCGCGCGCCATCGCCACCCACAGCCGGTCGCGTGCCGCGTTGACGCGCTCGCGCATCGCCCACACCACGAGTAGGACGAGGCAGAGGAACATCGCCCCCTGCAGCACCGCGAGTCCGGTGAACGCGCGCGCGTCCGGCAGTGCCCCGTAGTGAATCGTGCCCACACCCGGCTGGATCAACGGCGGGTGAATGCGGTCGAGCTCGAGGATCCAGTTGCGCAGGGTCGCCTCGCTCGCATTGGCGCCGAACGGCGCATTGTCGAGCGCGGTGATTCGGCCCGCCACGTCGGTGACGGCGATGGGAATGCCCAGCCGCCGGACTTCGTCGGCGAGGGCGAGCAGCGCATCGGCCGCCGCCCCTTCGCGCGGGTCGTTCAGACCGGCGAAGACGTGGCCGAGGAGGCGGCTGGTCTCGCGCGCATCGTTGCGAAGATGGCGTGCCACGATCCAGGCATACCCGACCGAGAGCATGCCGAACAGCAGCGCAGCGGTGAGGAGCGCGGCGGGACCGGCGCGGCGCAGCGCCCCTTTAGCCAATGCGGTCAGCGCCGAGATACGGCGCCAATGCCGGCGGGACGGTCACGGAGCCGTCGGACTGCTGGTGGGTCTCGAGCAACGCCGCAATGGTGCGCGGCAACGCCACACCGGACGCGTTCAACGTGTGGACGAATTCGGGCTTCTCGCCCGGCCGCGGGCGGGCGCGAATGTTGGCGCGGCGGGCCTGATAGTCGGTGTAGGTGCTGGAGCTCGAGACCTCGAGCCACTGGCCCACGCCGGGCGCCCACGCCTCGAGGTCGTAGGTTTTGGCGGCCGCAAAGCCGAAATCGTTCGCCGCCAGCACGGCGACGCGGTACGGGAGCTCCAGCTTCTGTAAGACCGCTTCTGCGTGCCCGGTCAGCTTCTCGTGCTCCGCCGGCGAGTCGGCAGCGAGGCAGAATCGCACCAGCTCGACCTTATCGAACTGATGCACGCGCAGCAGGCCGCGCGTGTCCTTCCCCGCAGCGCCCGCCTCGCGCCGGAAGCACGGCGTGTAGGCCACGTATCCTTTGGGCAGCGCCGTGCCGTCGAGAATCTCGTCGCGGTGGAGGTTCGTGACCGGAACTTCCGCCGTCGGAACGAGAAACAAGTCGTCCGGCATGGTGCGATAGAGATCGTCTTCGAACTTCGGCAGTTGCCCCGTGCCGGTCATGACTTCACGTCGCACCAGGAACGGCGGCTCGACCTCGACGTAGCCGTGGTCGCGCGTGTGCAGGTCGAGCATGAAGTTGATCAGCGCGCGGGCCAACCGCGCGCCGGCGCCCATCAGGACGGGGAAGCCCGAGCCCGCGAGCTTGGCGCCGCGCGGCAGATCGAGGATGCCGAGCCGTTCCGCGATCTCCCAATGCGGCTTGCCGCCTTTGGCCGCCGGCGTCCCCCAGCTGCGCAGGATGGTCTGCTCCTCCGGCACGTCGGGGAGCGGCGGATTCGGTACGAACAGCGCCTTGGCTTCCAGTGTCGTCTCGATTTGGCGGAACTCCGACTCGAGACCGGTGATCCGGTCGCCGAGCTTGCGCCGTGCCGCGACGATCTCCTCGGGAAGCTTGCCTTTCGCTTTGGCGGTTTGCGCGTCGGTCTTCGCGGCGTCGTTGCGCTCGGCCTTGAGCGTGTCGAGCTGCGCGGTGAGCGTGCGCCGCTTCATGTCGAGCGCTTCGATTTCGTCGAGCAGCCGGATCAGGGAGGGATCGCCACGGCGGGCGAGCGCCGCCCGCACCTGAGCGGGCGAGGCGCGCAGCAACTTCAGATCGATCACGGCTTAACGCTTCGGCAGGCCTGTCTCGAGCCCGCGATAGCCGCAGTTGGTGTCGGTGAGAATCTCGAAGTCGATGCGGCGCCCGTTCGGTCCGGACGTCGTATCGATGGCGAGGACGTGGAGCTTGGCGTAGTAGACCGTCGTGATGCCGAACGTGCACTGCGTGGGAGTCGAATGCAGGATCGCCACGCTGTTCGAATCGACGACGACCGCGCTGTCGAGCTGGTACTTGCCCGTGGGCGCCACCTTGATGGAATCGAACGGCGTCGTGGTGAGCTGGATGCCCGAGGCCCGGCCGAGGCGCAACGCCCCGGTCGGAAGCAGCTTGGCCCGACCCGCGCTATCGAGGTCGAACGCAAAATCGAGGGACGTCGTCTGATCGGGGCGCACGGGCAGATTGAATAGCAGCGAGTACGCCGACGGGAAAGAGACTGGCGTGCCGCTCAAGGCATACAGCGACACCGTGACCACCTTGTTTTCGAACGAGGCGCGCGGCAGCCCCAGTGGAGCACCGCAGGCCGCCGCGAGCGCAAAGGTAAGAAGAAAGAGGGGGCGTAGGCGCATGGAAGTGCTGGAGAACTTACAGGGCCGCGTTCGAGTGGGTCAACCCATAGTGGCTGCTTGACTTCGACTTCCGGGAAACCTACGTTGGCCCCCCTATGGCGAGCATCCGCGATGTTGTGGAGGCGCTCAGCCGTTCCACCGGCGTGGACGCCGTGGTCGTGGTGGGCCGGGACGGCCTAGCCATCGATTCGCGCGTGGCCAACGGCGTGGATGCGGAGAGTGTTGCCGCGCTGCTGCCGACCGCGATCAACCACATGGCGCAGCTGGGTGATGCCGGTGGTCGCGGCGACTTCACGACCGCCGTGCTCGAGTTCGGCCGCGGCCTCGCCGTGGTTGCGGTACTCCATGCTGACGCCCTCCTTATCGTGCTGGTGCAACCTGCGACGAACGTGGGCGCCCTCCTGTTCGATCTTCGCCGACACCGCACGGCCATCGCTGGTCTGCTTTAAGCGGGTCCGCCGTTGACCATCTCGGCACGGCACCTCCTAGTGGTGGATGATGAGCCGCACATCGGACTCGTGTTGCGCCCGTTCCTCGAACAGCTGGGCTATCGCGTGAGCTTCGCGCGCACGCTGCACGAAGCCCGCAGCGCGCTGCGCGCCACGCCGGCCACCGATGGCCTGCTGCTCGACATCCATCTCCCCGACGGCTCGGGAATCGATTTCCTGCGCGACCTGAGGAAGCAGAGCGGCACCGCTCGTCTCCCCGTCCTCGTTCTCACTGCCGAAGGAGAAGACCGTATTCTGCGCGAGGCGCGGCGGCTGGGCGCCGCCTTGGTGACGAAGCCGTTCAGTCCGACGAAGCTGAGCCAGCGCATCGCCATGATGTTCGGTGACGTCCCGCCCGACGACGACGCGGCAGGCGAGGCCATGTGAGCACGTGGGCCGCCATTCTCGCGGGCGGATCGGGGACGCGCTTCTGGCCGCTGTCGACCCCCGAGCGGCCCAAGCAGCTGCTGCCCCTGACGGGTGACCGGCCGCTGCTCGCGCAGGCCGTCGCGCGGCTGCGCGGGCTGGTGCCACCCGAGCAGATCCTGATCCTGACGGGAGCGGCGCTCGTGGATCAGGTCGCCGCGACGGTGCCCGAGGTACCCGAGGCAAACATCTTCGCCGAGCCGCGCGCCGCATCCACGGCACCGGCGCTCGCCTGGGCGGCGCACTGGATCGCCAAGCACGATCCCGGCGGGCAGATGTTGTCGTTGCACGCGGATTGGGCGGTCGGCGACGATCGCGCGTTCCGTGCCGCCGCGACGCACGCGTTGGGACTCGCCGCGGAGCAGGATGTCCTCGTGACCGTCGGCGTCAAACCCACGCGCAATGAGACGGCGTACGGCTACATCGTCCCCGGCAATGCGTTGGGCAGCGCCCGGAAGGTGAAGCGGTTCATCGAAAAGCCGAGTCCCGCGCGGGCCGCACTGCTGCGCCGCCGCGGGGCCCTGTGGAACAGCGGCCTGTTCGCCTGGGGCGCAGCGCGTTTCCTCGGCGAGGCGGGCGCCTATGCGGCAGAGCTCGCCCCCGGATGGCCGGCGCTGAACGCCGGCGATGTACCGCGATTCTTTGCGGCCGTCACACCCGTCGCCGTGGACGTCGCGGTGCTCGAGCGCACCACGCGCCTGGCGGTGGTGACGGGCGCGTTCCGCTGGGACGACATCGGATCGTGGGATGCGTTGCTCCGCATCCGGCGGCGCGACAAGCTGGGCAATGTCACCGTCGGCAACGTCACGCTGGGTGCAGATGTGCGAGATTGTGTGATCTGGGCGGAGAATGAGCACATCGCGGTTGCCGGAGTGGAAGACATGGTCGTCGTGCGGGCGAACGGGCAGACGCTCGTGATGCCGACGGGACAGTCGGACAAGTTGAAAGCGCTGGTGCAGGGGCGATGAGCCTCGGGCTGTACCTCCTCGATCCCGATCCCGGGCCGACCTGGGTCCCGTTCGCCGGCATCCGACCGCTGAGCGAGCTGCGCGCGGGCGCGCATCTGGTGCGAGAGCGGTGGGAAACGTTCGTCGGGACGGAAGCGACGGCGGTGTTCGCGCTGCCGCACCTCGCCGGATTTCCCGAGCCGGGGGTTCCCCTCGTCGAAGCGCGGCGCGCGGTGACGGGGCCGGCCGTGATCGGCTCGTCGACGTTCGCGCCCCGGGGCCTCGCCGGCCCGCTGCCCGATACGGCCGTGCGCCTGACGCACGACGGCATCACCGTGGGCTGGGCGGTTCCTGACGGCACGACCTGGACCGGCCCTGTCGCGCACGCGCAGACGATGAGCGTCGACGGCGTGTTACTGCACGGCGTGTACGATCTGGTGGGTGCCCTCGAGCAGCTGCTCCGGGAAGACGTCAGCAAGCTGCTGGGCGACTCCGACGCCGTCCCCAAGGGCTCGATCGTGCTGGGAGATCCCGCTGCGATCTCGCTGCGCGAAGGGGCCATCGAGCCCGGCGTCGTCTTCGATACCCGCAACGGTCCCGTGGTCCTGGAGAGCGGCGTGGAAGTGCGCTCGGGTACGCGACTCGAGGGGCCGCTCTGGATCGGGGCCAATACGCGGCTCGTCGGCGGCGCGATTCGCACATCCGCCATTGGGCCCTGGTCCGTCATTCACGGCGAGGTGTCGACGACGGTCGTGCTGGGCTATTCCAACAAGAGCCATCTGGGCTTCCTGGGGCATTCGGTGCTGGGCCGCTGGGTGAATCTTGGCGCCGGGACGACGACGTCCAACCTGAAGAGCACCTACGGTCCCGTGCGGCTAGAGGTGGCCGGCACGCGCATGGAAACCGGACACCAGTTCCTCGGTAGTCTCTTCGGCGATCACGCCAAGACCGCGATCGGCACGTTGTTCGATGCCGGGTCGGTCATCGGCGCCGGCGCCAGCGTATTCGCCGGCGTGCGCGCACCCAAGTACATCCCGCCCTTCGCCTGGGGCGGCGTCGCATCCGAGCGTATGACGCAGCAGAAGTTCCTGGCGATCGTCGAGCGCGTCCTGCCCCGGCGGAACGTCCAGGTGAGCGATGCCATGCGCGCCTATCTGGCGCGGGCCTTCGAGTGGTCGACCCGATGAGCGGCGCCCCTCCCCCCCTCCCCCCGCCCTCCCCCGCCCCCCCGCCACAGCGCTACCGCCGGCTGGGGAAGTACGAGCTGCATCAGCTCCTGGGCGAAGGCGCGATGGGCATCGTCTGGAAATCCTACGACACGGTGCTGCGGCGCTACGTCGCCTTGAAGTTGTTGAGCGCGAGCTTCCGCAAGACGAAGGACATGCAGGAGCGGTTCCTGCGCGAAGCGCGGGCCGCCGGTGCCATCCAGCACGCCAACATCGTCACGGTCTACGACCTCGGCGAGGCCGAGGGCCAGCTGTACATCGCGATGGAGCTCGTCGAGGGCCGCGATCTTTCCGACATGATCGCGCTGCGCGATCCGCTCGCGCTCGAGCGTAAGCTCGACATCACGATCGAGGTGCTCGATGGGCTGCACTTCGCGCACCAGCGCGGGGTGATTCACCGCGACGTGAAGCCGTCCAACGTCCGCGTCATGACCGACGGCCGCATCAAGATCATGGATTTCGGCATCGCACGGCTGCAGAAGGCGGAGTCGACCGGATCGGGTTCGATTGTGGGCACGCCGACGTACATGGCGCCGGAGCAGATCACCAACGGCGCGATCACCCCGGCGACGGACGTGTTCTCCGTCGGCTGCATGCTGTACGAGCTGCTCTGCTATCAGCGTCCCTTCGAGGCGGAATCGGTGCACGGCGTGTTGTACCAGGTGCTGACGACGGAGCCGCGCCCGTTACGCACCGTGGCGCCATCGATCCCGGCGGCGCTGGAGCGCGTCGTGGCGAAGGCGATGAACAAGGTGCCGCACGAGCGCTACGAGTCCGCGGGGCAGATGATGTCGATGCTGCAGCAGATCCGCGCGGCGTTGTCGGGCGCGGACGAGGAGGCGACGCAGCCGCTCGGGCGCTGGACGCCGCTGCCCCGGCCCGTGCTCAAGTTGATCACGCATGCGTCGATGCGGGCGCGGCTCGCAGTGCTGGGCGCGCTCGCCGCCGTGGTCGTACTACTGCTGTATGCGCCCGGACAACCGGCGGCCGAGCCGGGCAATGCCGGGGGGGCGAATCCGTCCGTGTCGGCACCGCCCCCCGGCTTCGGGGCGCCACCACCCGCAGCCGGCGTCGAACCGGTCTCGATCGCCGTCAGCACCCGGCGCGACTCCGCGCTCGCGGCCCGCGACCGGGCGATTGTGGCCGGCGCTCAGAAAAACACGGTCCCGGCCCTGCTTCTCGCGGAGACGATGTTTCAGGCGTCGGAGCAGGCGCTGCAGCGGGGGGATCAATCGCTGGCGCTGCGGGGGTACGTCGAGGCGGCGCAACGCTACGGACGCGCCCGCGACGAAGCCCGGGCGATGGACCGGGAGGCGCAGCGCATGATCGACCGCGTCACGCCGGTCGTCCAGGCGATCCCCACCGGGCCGGCCGCCGCCAATGCAGGCGTGTTCCTGGCGCGCGCCGAATCGCTGCTGCGCCAGCAGGATTTCACCCTCGCCAAGGTAGCGGCGCAGAGCGCCGAGCAGATCGGCATCGACGCCGGCATCGCGCCGCCCAGCACGCAGCCGCCGGAGGCGCGCGCCGCGGTGGATGTATTGCTCGACGATCTCGGCCGCGCGCTGGCGAGCCAGCGTATTTCCAACATTCGCGTGTTGTATCCGGGCCTGACGGACGCGGAACGGCGGGGGTGGGAGGCCTTCTTCCGCGACTGGAATCAGATCACCGCGAAGTTCACGGTCGAAGACTTCAAGGTGCAAGGCGCCACGGCGACGGGAAACGTGCACGCGATGTTCGAGTACGTGCCGGCGCCTGGCGGCGCGCCGCGCGTGGACCGGCGGCGCTTCGCGATGCGGTTCGAGAAAAAGGATGCGGGCTGGAGGCTGGCTGCGGTCAACGAACTGAAATAAGTCACCAGGCGCGTTGATTCGGGGCGGGTGGATCGGGAATCGACAACGTATCGGGCCGGACCGTTGGCGGCCCAACCCGGCGCAGCGTGACGGGCTTCTCCAAATCCCCACCACTGATCGTGAGTTTGTCGCCGGCGATTGTCATGCCGTAGACCTGCCACACGCCGTCGCCCAAGGTGATCCAGAGGCTGTCGGCGACCACGCGCCAGCGGGCGACCTCTTCGCCGAACTGCGCCGAGCTGTCGCTGCGCACCATGATGTGCCGGATCTCGTCGCCCGCGCGGGCCTGCCAGTTGCCCGCGAGCCGCGCCGGTGCCTGGACCGCACCAACCATCACACCCCAAACGATTACCCAACGCATGCTCGTCCCCGCATGGATCGTGGCAATCATACCCCACCGGGTTCCGGTTTTGCAGCGGCCGGGAGGGGCGGGGGGGCCGGACCTGCGGTTCCCATTGTCGCATCATCCGGGTGAACGCGGCACACAGCTCGGGGTCGAACTCGAGTCCGGCGCGCTCCTCGAGGTAACCGAGTGTCTTCGCGAACGACCAGGCTTCGCAGTACGGGCGCCGCGTGCGTAACGCGTCGTAGACGTCGCAGACGTGAGCTACTGGGGCCGGGCGACGACTCGAGCAGCTGCACCAGCGGCCCGACGTTGTTCTCCGCCAGCAGCCGCTCCACCGCGCGCCACGCCGCGAACCCGAGCACGCCCGTTTCGAGGGCGGTCTGGAGAATCCGGAGCGGCTCAGCGGTCTGTGCGATTTCGCTGCGCTGTTGTGCCGGCGTCGAGGCCGCCACCATCCGATGCAAGGCGCGCCCGTAGGCATCGGGGTTGGGGTCGTCGAGCGTCCAGCCCGTCAGGAGATCGCGCACCTGCTCGCGCAACGCATTGTCGGTTCACTCGCCGGCGGCGGTGCATCGTCGCCCGCGACGGCCTCCGCGACGAGGGCGGCGCGCGCCAAGCCGACCCACAGCTGCGCGCCGCGGAGCCCGCCGCCGGTGCGAGGGAGGGGGTGGCCCTCCGGATACATCGCGTGCTTGTGCAGGGCGATGGAAAGCTCGATCAGGAAATCGGCCAATTCGCGGGAAAGCGCGGCCTTTTCCGGGGGGGCACTCATGGAGCAAAATAGCGCTCCCCCCCGTGCGGAACGTCACTTTCGCAAAACGCCACGCCCCGGGAAAATCCCGGGGCGTGCGTCTACCTTAGACAGCCGGTTGTAGGGGCACGACATGTCGTGCCCCTACATCGTGCGTTAATACATCCCGCCCATACCGCCACCGGGCATCGGCGGCGCCTTTTCCTTCTCCTTCTTCTCCACCACGACGCACTCCGTCGTGAGGAGCAGGCTCGCGATGGACGCGGCGTTCTGCAGGGCCGTCCGGGTGACCTTGGTCGGATCGATGACGCCCGACGCGACGAGGTCCTCGAACTTATCGGTCTGGGCGTTGTAGCCGAAGTTCTTGTCCTTCGACTCCTTCACCTTGCCGACGACAATAGCGCCTTCCGCGCCCGCGTTCTGGGCGATGATGCGGATCGGCTCCTCGAGGGCCCGGCGCACGATCTCGATGCCGGTCTTCTCATCGTCATCGTGACCCTTGGTCTTGTCCAGCGACTTCTGACACCACAGCAGCGCCACGCCGCCGCCCGGCACGATGCCCTCTTCGACCGCCGCGCGGGTTGCATGCAGCGCGTCCTCGACACGAGCCTTCTTCTCCTTCATCTCGGTCTCGGTCGCCGCGCCGACGTTGAGCACGGCCACGCCGCCGGCGAGCTTCGCCAGCCGCTCCTGCAGCTTTTCCTTGTCGTAATCGGACGTGGACTTCTCGATCTGGGCCTTGATCTCCGACTTACGGCCTTCGATCTGATCGTCCTTGCCCTTGCCGTCGACGAGCGTGGTGTTGTCCTTGTCCACGATGACGCGCTTGGCGCGGCCGAGATCATTGAGCGTCGTGTTCTCGAGCTTCAGGCCGAGCTCTTCCGAAATCACCTGGCCGCCGGTGAGAATGGCGATGTCGCGCAGCATCTCTTTGCGACGGTCACCGAAGCCCGGCGCCTTGACGGCGCAGACCTTCAGCGTGCCGCGGAGCTTGTTGACGACGAGCGTCGCCAGCGCCTCACCCTCGACGTCCTCGGCCACGATCAGCATTGGCCGGCCTGACTGTGCCACCTTCTCGAGCACGGGCAGGAGGTCCTTCATCGTCGAGATTTTTTTGTCGTAGATGAGGATGTACGCATCCTCGATCGTGCACTCCATCTTTTCAGGATCAGTAATGAAGTACGGCGAGAGGTAGCCGCGGTCGAACTGCATGCCGTCTACCGTCTCCAGCGTGGTCTCGAGGCTCTTGGCTTCCTCGACCGTGATCACGCCGTCCTTACCGACCTTGTCCATCGCGTCGGCGATCTTGTCGCCAATCTCAGCGTCGCCGTTGGCGGAAATCGTGGCGACCTGCTTGATGTCCTTCCGGCCCGAGGTCGGCACCGAAATCTTCTTCAGCTCGGCGACGACGGTCTCGACGGCGCTCTCGATGCCGCGCTTCAATGCCATCGGGTTGGCGCCGGCGGTCACGGATTTCAGGCCTTCCCGATATATTGCCTGGGCCAATACGGTCGCCGTGGTGGTGCCGTCGCCCGCGAGATCGGACGTCTTGGTCGCCACTTCCTTCACCATCTGGGCGCCCATGTTCTCGATCTCGTCGTCGAGCTCGACTTCCTTCGCGACCGTCACGCCGTCCTTGGTGACGGTTGGGCTGCCGAACTTCTTGTCGATGACGACATTCCGGCCCTTGGGGCCGAGCGTCACCTTCACTGCGTCGGCCAACTGGTCCACGCCCCGCTTGAGCTTGGCCCGGGCCTCGGTGCTGAACTCCAGATACTTGGCTGCCATGTCTGTGCTTCCTCCCTAGGGGCTGCTTACGCGAGCTTCGCGATGACGTCGGCTTCTTTGATCAGGATGATCTCTTCGTTGTCCAACTCGATCTGCGTGCCGCTGTACTTCCCGTAGACCACGCGATCCCCCACTTTCAGCTCCATCGGGATCGTCTCACCCTTCTCCCGCCGCCCCGGTCCCACGGCGATGACTTCGCCCTGGATCGGCTTTTCTTTGGCGGTGTCAGGGATGTACAGCCCGCCCTTCATCGTCTCCGTCTCCTCCATCGGCCGGATCGCGACGCGATCGGCCAACGGGTAGACTTTGTACTTCTGGCTCGTCTTGGTTGCCGTTGCCATGATGCTCGAAGCCTCCGTAACTCTTTGAATTGATTAGCCGTTAGCACTCGTTGCAGATGAGTGCTAATTGACGACGCGGAGGAATCTCGCCGTCCAACCGCCCCCATGTCAAGGGGCCGAAAGTGCCTGTACGACGGCGGTCGCGCGGGCGCGGGGAGTCTTGGTCGTCGAGTCGAGCTGCACCGCCCCTACCCCGACGACCAACCCGCTGCGCGTATCAGCGAGGCGAATGTGCAGCCAGGTGGGTTGGTCGGGGCCGGGCTCGCTGAAGACGAAGTGGACGAGCGCCGCAGTGGGCCGGCTGCCGCCGCGGACGTTCGGCCGGACGTGAAAGCCATACTCCCGCATGGCGCGGGCGAGCTCGATGCTTTGGGAATCTTGTCCGGCGACGACGATATCGTAGCCGCGGAGGGTGGCGGGAATACGGTGAGGAGCGCAGCTGATGAGCGCCAGGACGCCAAGACGCCATGCTCCTGGCGTCACGGCACGACCCGCCTCGCCCCGACCCAACGGGTCACCCACCAGGCACCATCTGCGTCCTGCGGCTCGAGCCGGGACAGCTTCACACCGGTATTGGAGCTGTGGATGAACGTCTGCTCGCCGATATACATGCCGATGTGGGTCACCCCGCCGCCGGGCTGGGCCGCGAACAGGAGAATGTCTCCCGGCCGCAGCGCATCGACGACCGGCGTAACCTCGCTGCCCGATCGCGCCTGATCGCGACTCATGCGGGGCAGGCGGATGCCGTGTTTCGCGTACGCCCATTGGACCAGGCCTGAGCAGTCGAATCCATTGGCTTCCGTCCCGCCCCACATGTACGGCGTCCCGAGCGCGTCGAGCGCGCTGCGCACGATGTCCGCGGCGTTGCCCGTTATCGTCGCCGGCGGTTCCGGAGGTGGACGGGAGGATCCCCCTCCCTCTCCTCCTCCCCCGCCGCGCCACGCGCGCCTGCCGATTCCGAGGGACACCGCAAGCGCGACGCCGATGCCGTTCCGGGCCTCCGACGTCGTGCGCCAGAAACCGCGAGGCCCCACATCCTGCAGTTGGTATCGGCCTTCCATGCCGATCGCTACCCAGGAGATCGGACGCCACTCGATCCCGCCGCCGATGCTCCACAGCGCGGCGAGCTGTTGCCGCGCGGTATCAGTCGACAGGCCGAGCGCCGCGCCCGCGATTACATACGGCGCGAAGGTCTGGCGATGTCGCCACGCCTGCAATTCCCACCCCGCGCCGTAGAATGCCCGATTGCGGCCCAGGCTGTCGTGGACGATGACGTACGCCGCCAGCCCCTGCCCAAACCGACCGCCGAGCGAGGTCGTGGTGCGCAGCTCGTAGCTGTTCGATTGGTTGCCGTTATACCAGCGCCCGTACAACAGGTCGACATCCCGTCCCTGGGCGTGGAGGTAGGAAACTCCTGCGACTAGAAGGAAGAGCTCAATCCGCGGCCGCAATCGCGGCGTGCTCCTCGGATTCGCGGGGTGCCATGTGATGGGAGATGAGGTGCGGGAGATGACGCATGAAGCGCACCCAGGTCCACAGGACGGCAAATCCGAACAGCAGGGCGCCCGCGCCGGCGATGGCCAACATGACGAAGGGATTCTCGAACCGCAGCGCGACGAGCGCGCCGAGCCACAAGCCGACGTGCGAGGCGGCCCACGCCCATGCGGGCGTCAGCAGCCACCCCACGACGACGAGCAAGTGCGCCATCCACCTCGGCACGGTGCCCCCCTACCCCTTGCGGGTCATCGCGACGACCGCGAACCCCGTAAGTACGAGCGCGAAGCCCGCGCCGGCGGCAACGGGCAAATAGACGTGGAGGCGGGCGAGCGTGACGACGAGCGCGATGGCGGCGGCACCGACGACGACGGGAAGCGCCAGCGCGCCGATCGCCACGTCACCCCCCCGCGCAGCGCGGCCGGCGGTCACCAGGCCGCCCATCCACGCGAGGAAGGTGCCCAGCATCCACCAGATCGGCAGGTACCACCACGTGCTGCCGCCGCCGACGGCGTCCCATGTCCACGGGTAGGTGCCGACCACGTGATTCATCGGCCGCAAGACAACGATGTCGATCGCCATGAACACGATCGTACCCCACAACCCGATCGCCGCCGCGCTCGCGACCCCCTGTGTCGTGCGCGAGGCTGCGAAGAAGCCCGGCAGGAATGCCGCCGCGACGCCTCCGGCGAGCACGAGGACGGTTTGCAGCAGCGACACGGTGATTCCGGGGGACAGCAGCCGGGAGACGACGAGGTAGAGGATGACCAGCACGGCGGTGACCACACCAACGATGGTTCCACTCAGGAGCACATGCCGGAATTCGGAGCGATCGACCGTCGCGGAATTTGCCATGTGTCTCCTCTAAAAGGTGGCGTGGGCCGCTTCTGCAAATCTAAACGCCGCAGGTTACGAGGCAAACACAAACAAAACCGTGAGGTCCGTTACTGCCCATGCGGCCAGCGCGCGATACATGCCCTGCTGGTGTTGCTTGGGACTCCACGCCGTGTGGCGCAGGAACCACGGCAGCAGCACGGCCAACCACAGTGCCAGCGGCACCAGGAGAGCGACCGCTTTCGCCCCGACCCCGAGGAGCGTGACGGCCCAGGCGAACAGGGCAAATGCCAGCAGCGTGCTCGCGATTGCCACTATCAGGCTGAGCCGCATCCCCAGAATCAGCGCGAATGTCCGGTCGCCGCGACGCTGATCTTCTTCGAACTGGTACAACTGCGTGAGCGGATAGAGCCCGGCGAACAGCGGGCAGAACGCGAGCAGCACCAGCGCGTGTCCCGGATCGAGCGGGCGGCCCGTCGCGGCCCAGGCGGCGTAGGGCGTGAGGGTACCGAAGCCCCACATGTTGATAATCCAATCCACACCCGCGACCGCCTTGAAACGAAACGGCGGGACGGAATACAGGATCGAGAGGACGAAGCAGATCGCGTACGCAATCTGAAACCCGGCGGGCAGCGTGCGCGCCAGCAGCTGGCCTGCCACGAGTAAGAACACGCTGAAGTGGAGCAGGTATCGTGGGAGCGCCGGCGGGGCGTTCAGATATCCGATATCGCCCTCATCCTTATCGAAGACGCTATTAATTGCGAGCGTACCGCCGTTCAGGAACACGACCCAGATGAGCAGGCCTCGGAGCGCCGCACCGATGTGCTCCCCGCTCACCGTTCCCTGCAATCCCACGGCGAGGATGTAGCCGAGCAGCGTATGCCCCGCCATGATCGGCCACTCGGCCGGGCGCATGTGCAGCAGATAGGAGTTGAGCTCACCGGGGAGGAGCCGGTAGCCCCAGCGCCGCCACGCATTGAGCGTGCGCGCGTTGCTTACCACTGCAAGCCCAGCTCGGCCGCGGCAATCCGCAACCCGACCAGCGTCAGATCGGGGTGCACCGACTCGATTTCGTTGCACAGCGGGGCCACTAAGCCGGCCAGCCCGCCGGTCGCCACGACCATGGGTGTGTTCCGGGATGGCCACTCCGCCCGGATGCGCCGCACCAGCCCATCGACCGCGTCGGCCGCGCCCCAGAGCACGCCGACACGAATGCAGTCCTCGGTGCGGCGCCCGATAGCGCGCGTCGGCGGCAGCAACTCGGTCGCCGGGAGCTTGGCGGTCTTGCGCACCAATTCGTCCGATGCGGTGCGCAGACCGGGCATGATCACCCCCCCGATGAAGCGCGCGCCGCCGGCGGCGGTGATGCAATCGAATGTGGTGGCGGTGCCGAAATCGACGACGATGGTGTCTTTCTTGAAGAGCTGCGCGGCCGCCAGCGTGTTGACGATACGGTCGGCGCCGACGGTCAGCGGCTCGTCGACGTCGAGCACGATGGGCAGTTTGGACCGCGCATCGACAAGCAGCGGCTGGCGCGTCGTCGCTGCCTCGATGCCGTCGCACAGGCTCTGCGTGATCGTCGGCGCAACGGACGCGACAACCGCGGCGCGAATCTCCTGCGTGGAATGTCCGGCCTGCGTCAGGTGCGCGGTGAACGCGGCCGCCCACTCGTCGGGGGTGCGCTGCGGCATCGAGTGCAGCCGCCAATGCGCCGCCAGCCGGTCACCCGCAAACAATCCGACGGTGGTCTCGGTGTTACCGATGTCGAAGGCGAGGAGCATGGGGCAGCTAAGATAGCTCGACGTGGCCGTCGCGCACCATCGTGGTGCCGGCACCGGTGTCGACGAGCAGCGCGCCATCGGGGCGAATCCCCGAGGCGCGGCCTGCGAGCGGCGTGCGAATGTGGCGGCCACGCAGCCAGTCGCGACGCGCGAACGCGGCACACTCGAACTCCGTGAGCTGTGCGCCGTGCGCCGTGAGCCGTAACAGCGCTGGGACGAGCAGATCCAGGACGTCGATGCGCCGGACGCTGGGCCGGAGCTCACGCAGCGCCACGGCCCGCTCCGCCACCTCGGCCGGGATTTCGTTCGCGACGTTGACGCCGATCCCGACGCCGAGCCACTGGAGCGTGTCGCCCTGCCAACGGCCTTCGCACAGAATCCCCGCGACCTTGCGATCATCCACGAGCACGTCATTCGGCCATTTCAATCCGGCCCGGGGTCCCGACAGCGACGTGGGACGCACGCCCAGAATTGCCTCGACGACGTCTGCGACCACGAGCCCCGCGCGCAGCGACAGCACACCGGGCGCGGCCAGCGGCGGCGGGGGCCGCAGCAACATCCCGAGCCAGACGCCGCCCGGCGGCGAGCGCCACGTGCGGCCGTCGCGACCCCGCCCCGCCGTTTGCTCCTCGGCGAGGACCACCGTTCCGGCCGGCGCGCCCTGCGCGCCGAGGTCGTGAATGGCATCGAGGCTGGACGACAGCGTGCGGAAGACGCCGCACTGCGGGATACCCCAGCGCCGCGCCAGCGCCGCCGCGGGAATGTCGTCGATCGCTAACCGTGCCACAGCGCGTACGCGAGCGTGAGCAGACCGACCGCAAAACAGTAGGGCGCGAAGAGGTAAAACCGACCATCGCGGATCAAACGCACGAGCAGGCGGATCGACCAAACACCGGCCGCGAAGGCCACAACGAAGCTCGCCGCCCACGGCACCGCGCCGATCTGCGCCAAGTTGAGCACCGCGTCCTTCCCTTCGAGGACCCCGGCTGCGGCAATCACTGGGATCGCCATCAGGAAGCTGAATTCGGCGGCCGCCGCCGGCGAGAGGCCGCTCTTCAGCGCCGCGGCCAGGGTCGCACCGGAACGCGAGACCGCCGGCAAAATCGCGAAGGCTTGCGCGCACCCGATCACGCCCGCCGCCGCCGGAGTCGGCACCGTGCGTTCGCCCCGCACGCCGCGCGTCGCAAGCAGGATTGCGCCGGTGATGATGAACTGAATGCCGAGCCAGAAGAGGGAATGGAACCGCTCTTCGATCTGATGACGGAACAGGAGGCCGATCACCCCGGCAGGGAGACTGGCGATCACGAGCAGCGCCGCGTACTGGAGGCTGGGCCGATCACCACGAACGACGCCGCGGATGATCTGCCACAGCCGTCGACCGTACACAACAAGCACGGAACCCAGTGTCGCGACGTGCAGAGATACCTCAACCGTAACATCCGTGAAGTGCACCCCGGAGAGCGCCTCCACCAGCACCAGATGCCCCGAGCTCGAGACCGGAAGGAACTCGGTGAGGCCTTGCACCAGACCGAGGAGGATTCCCTGCCAGAGAGTCACGCGACCTTGCCCGCGACCAGCGCGATCAGGCCCACGACCATGGCGCCCTTGAGCAGGATGCTCACGCGATCGACCCGGCCGAGCAGGAGCCAGGTCGCGGCGATGAGCATCGCCAGCTGTGCGAACAGCGCGATCACGAAATACGCGCCACTGAATCCCGCGCTCCGCGGCAGCAGCAGGCTGGCGGGCACGAAGAGCAGCCCGGCACCCGCGGCGATCACCAAGGCGGGCCGGCGGCCCACGACAATCGGCAGCGTGCGGCGCCCGATCGTGCGATCGCCCGGCTCATCCTCGACGTCCTTGACGATCTCACGGACGAAATGCAGCCACGCCGCCAGCACCCAGGGCACCATGCCGCCGCCCGGTACGCCCACGGCGAGCGCGCCGTAGAACGGCGGCGACCCCGCGACGAGCGCCACCGCGACGTTGCCGAGTAACGGCCGGGGCTTGAGGAGCGATGAGTACATCAGCATGACAGCAAGAGCGGCAAGGGCGGCAAGGACTTGGCGACCGCTGATCAGCCCGGCAAGGGCGAGGCCGAGCAGTGCGCCATCGAAGACGATGAAATCCGCCATCCCACGGGACACCTGGCCTGCCGCGAGTGGCCGCGTGCCGGGTCGGTTCACCCGGTCGGCCACGACGTCGCGGATGTCGTTCCAGGTATTGCCGGCCGCGCCGAGCGCCATGCCGGAGAGCGCGGCCAACACCAGCGCGTTCGGAAACGCGATTCGGCCAAGCGCGATCCAACCGCCGGCGAGCACGCCGGCGGCCGCGATGATGAGGTTGGGACCACGCATCAGCCGTACGATGCCCCTCACGCCCGCCCCCCCGCCCCCGCCCCCGCCCCCGCCCCTGCTCCGAGGACTTCTTCGTACAGCTTCTCATAGCGCGGGACGACGCGATCCGCGGAGAAGTCGAGCGCGCGTGCCGCCGCGTTCCGTTTGAGACGCTCATGCAGGGCGGAATCCTGCAACACTTCCAGGGCGCGCTGCGCCATCGTGGCGACATCCCCCGGCGGCGCGAGAAACCCGGTCTTGCCGTTCTCCACGACCTCGGGAATCCCTCCGGCGTCGCTGGCGACCACCGGCACCGCGCACGCCATCGCCTCGAGGGCGGCGAGCCCGAACGACTCGGTGGCCGAGGGCAGCAGAAAGAGGTCGGCGCCCCGCAGCACGTCGCCGACACTCTCGACCTTGCCCAGGAAGCGCACATCCTTGCGCAGGCCCAGGCCGTCGACGTCGTGCTCGGCGGCATCGCGTTCGGGGCCGTCGCCCACGAGGACGAGCGTGGCGGGAAGCTGCTTGCGGACACCCGCGAAGATTTTCACGACATCGCCGATGCGTTTGACGGGGCGGAAGTTCGAGACGTGCACCAGGACGCGGTGGCCTTTGGGCGCCAGCCGCTTGCGGTCGGCGTCGCCGGCGGGAGGATGATAGTCCGCGGTCGAGATGAAGTTGGGGATGACGCGCACGTCACACTGTCCGCAGCCGAAGGCGCGATACGTCTCATCGCGCAGGTACGCGGAGACGGCGGTCACCTTGTCCGACTGCTCGATGGAGAATTTGGTGAGCGTGTAGTACGACGGGTCCTGGCCGACCAGCGTGATGTCGGTGCCGTGCAGGGTCGTGACGATTTTCAGGTTCAATTGCTCGTGCAGCAGCATCTGCTTCGCCAGCCACGCGGTCGCGGCATGCGGAATCGCGTAGTGCACGTGCATCAGATCGAGCTGCTCGCGCTTGGCGACTTCGTGTTGCTTCACGGCGAGCGCCAGCGCGTACGGGGACGACTGCTCGAACAGGGGATACTCGAGTTGCGTGACCTCGTGAAACGTGACGCGCTCGGCGTAGCCGCGCAGCCGAAACGGACTCGCGTATGAGATGAAATGGACGTCGTGGCCGCGGCGGGCGAGCTCGAGGCCCAGCTCGGTCGCGACGGCCCCGGAGCCGCCGTAGGTCGGGTAGCAGGTGATGCCGATTCTCATCTGGGAGCTGGGAGCCTGGAGTCGGGAGTCAGGGATGACCACCGCTCGTGAATGCGACGGGCCAGCAATTCTGGAGTCTCAGTGGCATGAAGGGTCCAAATCCCGGGCTCCCGACTCCCGGCTCCTGGCTCCCGCAGTTGGTTTCTAAACCACGTCTCTTGCCGCTTCGCGTATCTCCGTGTCGACACCACAATCGCGTCCCGCAACGCACTCTCGGACAACTGACCGTTCAGCATCGCGACGACCTCCCGGTAGCCCACGCCGTCGAGTCCCGGTGCGTGTGGCGCAATGCCCGACGCGAGCACGCGCTGCACTTCCTGCACGAAACCGGCACGCAGCATTTCATCGACGCGCGCCGCGAGCCGGCGGTGCAGGACTTCTCGCGGCACCGTGAGGTGAATGTACCAGGGGTGCAACGTGCCGCGGTCCCGGGCTTCGCGCTGCCACCACGAGAGGGCGTGCCCGGTCAGTAAGGCCACCTCGACCGCCCGCGCGGCGCGCTGCCGGCCGCCACCCGGGAATCGCGGGTCGAGCCGGCCGGCCCAGCGCGCGAGATCGCCGCCGGCCAGCGATTCGGACCAGCGGCGGAGCTGCTGGCGGCGCTCCGGATCGAATGGCGGCTCGCGAAACAGTCCCTCCGCCAGCGCGCGGATATATAGGCCCGTCCCACCCACGACAATCGGCTGACGGCCGCTCGCCCGCGTGTCGGCAATCCATCCGGCGGCATCGCGTGCGAATCGCCCCGCGCTGTACCGCTCTCCGGGATCGATCAGGTCCAGCCCGCGGTGCGGCACGCGCGCCAGCGTCGCGCCATCAGGCTTCGCGGTGCCGATGTCGAGGCCGCGATAGAGTTGGCGGGCGTCCGCCGAGATCACCGTGATGGGGGTGAGAGTGGCGAGGCTCGAGGCGACGGCGGTTTTGCCCACCCCGGTCGGACCGACGATGACCGGAGTGAGAGGTGTAGCCTTTAGGATGTGGTTCTCCCAAAACGCCGTTCCAACTCTTCCTTCGGCAGCTGCACCATGCTCGGCCGGCCGTGCACATCGTGCGCGGGGAGCGTCGCGGTGAGCAGCCGCACGATGAGCTCGCGCATCTCGCCCGCGTCGAGCGTCTGGCCGGCCTTGATGGCGGCTCGGCAGGCGTAGGTCGCCGCAAAGCGCTCGAGCCGGTTCTGCCAGCCGCCAAAGCGGCCACCGGCGAGATCGGCAACGAGCTCCTGCAGGCAGCGGGCGGCCTCGAAGCGGGGATGCGGGTTCGGCGCGGTGTGCACGACGATGCTGCGACCGGAGAATGGCTCGATCTCGAACCCGATGCGGGCAAGCAGCTCGCGATGCGCGTCGATGGCATCGAGCTCGGCGGGCGCGAAGTCCAACGTGAGCGGCAGCAGCAGGCGCTGCGCCGGCGCGCCGTCACCCGAGAGCTGGCGCATCACGTCTTCGTACAACACGCGCTCGTGCGCCGAATGCTGGTCCACGATCGCGACGGCCTGGTCGGTCTGGAATGCGATGTAGGTATCGAAGAGCTGGAGAAGAGGAGCCTGGAGCCGGGAGTCGGGAGCCGGGGCCGAACGGAACAGCTCAAGCGGAATGCCTGCGGTCAGAGCTCGGTCAATCCCAGCCCAGGCTCCAGGCTCCTGACTCCCGACTCCCAGGGGCGCAGCTGCATCCAACGGAGCAAGCGCCGCTCTCACAGCCTCCTCAACTACTTTTTCGACGAAGAACTTGTCGCGAAACCGCGCCTCCAGCTTCGCGGGGTGCACGTTGACGTCGACTGCATCTCCCGGCAGGTCGAGAAACAAGAGCAGCGACGGCCGGTCGCCGGGCGCGATCGTCGAGCGGTAGCCGGCTTCGGCGGCGCGCAGGATGAACGGATCGCGAATCGGCCGGCCACGGACGAAGACATAGCCCTTGCGCCCCGCCGGGCGGGCCTGCGCGGGCCGCTGCACCAGCCCCGTCACCTCGAGCGGTCCGGCGCGGTGTGAGACCAGCAGCAGCGTATCGGCGAGCTCGACGCCCCACAGCGCGCGCACCCGGTCGATCAGTCGCAGCGCCGGGGGACAGTCGAGCAATACCCGTGCGTCGCTGGTGAGGGAAAACGCGACGTCGGGACGGGTCAGTGCCAGCACCGTGATCGCTTCGACCGCGGCGCGCGTTTCCGTCGCGGTCGCGCGGAGAAACTTCCGGCGCGCCGGAGTATTGTAGAACAGCGCGCGGACGGTGACCGTCGTGCCGCGCTGGCGTGCGCCATCCTCCGTCCCATCGAGCTTCCCGCCGGTGACGCGCAGCCGCGTCGCGTCTTCTCCCTCGCCGCAGGTCTCCAGCTCGAAACGGGAGACCGACGCGATGGCGGGAAGTGCCTCGCCGCGAAATCCGAACGTGGCCACCCCGATCAGATCGCTCGCCGTGCGGATCTTGCTCGTCGCGTGGCGCTGCAGCGCCAGCCGCGCATCCTCGCGGTCCATCCCGCAGCCGTCGTCGCTCACACGAATCAGCGTCTTGCCCCCGTCTTCCAGCTCCACGCGCACCGCATGCGCGCCCGCATCGAGGGCGTTCTCGACGAGCTCCTTGACGACCGACGCGGGCCGCTCGACCACTTCGCCCGCGGCGATCTGGTCGGCGACATTTCCCGCGAGCACCTGGACGCGCGCATGCGCGAGCACACTCACAGTCCCGAGATCTCCTCTGGGCGCACCCAGCCGTGGATTCCGTCTTTCCGATTGACTTCCCGCCACGGACCATAGCTCCGGCCGACGAAGAGCGCACCACCCGCGGGAATCGTGGCCGTGGCGCTGGCGCCGCCGTACGGCGCCGCCAGCACGGGCGCGCCATCGGCGATGACGACCGCGAGTGGTTGGTCCCGGTGCCACCACTCGAGCGCGCCCAGGATCCCGGCACCGAAGGAGACGGCGCCGAACAACACGAGTACGACTCGCCGCCTGGCGCCGGCCGCCACGCTGAGCCAGAGCAAGACCCACCCCGCCGCGCCAATGACCGCCCATTCGGCGGGTGTGGCCCAACCGACCCGCAGCAGCTGTTCGGTCACCGGGTCGGGCGCGGGAAGCAGCCGCCGCGCGCGGCGGATCGCCATGTCACGCGGCGCCAGGCGCGCCGCGCGCGTCCATGCCGCGATCGCTTTGCCGTCGGCGCCGGCGCGATACAACGTGGCGCCGAGATTGTACCAGTGGGCCGCATCGCGCGGCGCGCGCGCGGCGCGCGCGTTGAATGAATCAGCGGCCGCCCGCAACGCCCCCGCCTCGAACAACGCCTCGGCGCTGGGTGTTTGCGCGGCGGGTGACTGTAGGGGCACGACATGTCGTGCCCCTACGAAACCGATCCCGATCACCAACAACGACGCAAACGTCGACCGGGGGCGTCGTCCGCCGGCGTTCTCGTGCACGTCCCATGTCGCACCCAACACGCGCAGGACCTGCTCGATCTCGGCGCCCAGCTCCGCGGCGTCGCCGAGGCCGCGCGGGCCGTAGCGGGCCGCACGCAGCCGGTCGCGCAGCCGTTTCACATGGTCGGCGACGGCGCTGTCCACGCCGGCGGCGCGCAGTGCCTGCGCGAGTCCATCGCCGTCGCGCGCGAAGGGATCGGAGACATGACTCGCCAACACCGCGAGGAATTCGCGCTCGAGCCGGCCCAGCGGCGTGAGCTGTGCCCGTCCGGCAGCCGGCACCGCCGCCGCGGCCGGCTCGCGATGCCGGCGCCGCCGTGCTAGTCCGGCAAGGAGGGGCGGCACCAGGAGAACCACGAGCCAACCTTCCCATCCCACCTGCCGCGCCAGGCGGTCGACCGCGACTTCTCCCCGGCTCGGCAACAGCGGCGGCAGGACCCGGGCCGCGCGGGGCTCCGCGCCGGGAGCCACCGCCAGCGCCCGCGGCGCGGCCGTCGCCGCGGTGTAGCGACCCGCGGTCGGGTCGAAATACGCGTAGCGCACCTCCGGCAACACGAAGTTGCCCGAGGAGTCGGGCACGGCGAGAAACTGGAACGTCTTGCTGCCGGCGATGCGGCCGGCGTCCGGTGCAATGCGTACTTCCGTTTGCGCCGGATAGACGCGGAATCCGGCCGGCCAGCGCAACGCGGGCTCGGGCCAGAGCGCGACGTTCCCGACGCCCGAGACCGTCACGGCTGCCTCGACGGGCTCCCCCACCCGCGTGCTCGCGGGATCGATCTGCAGGTCGAGGCTCAAGTGCTCGCCTACCACGTTCGTAGCCGCTGGGGACGGCAGCGGCAACACCACAATCGCGATCGAGTCGCTGCGCAGCGTGTAGCGCTCCTCACGACTGAAGAACGAGAACGTGACGGGGAGTGCGTACTCGACCGAGGCCGGTGGGATGATCAGCCGGCCGGCCGCCAGCGGGAACACGACCTGATGCGCGATGAACAGGTCGAGCCACCGTCCTCCCACTTGCCGCGACAGCGCGACGCCGGACGACGTCGCCGCCGGATACGCCCAGACGCCTTCCGGCGTGACCAGCGTCAACAACGGGGCGCGCCGCATCCGCTCCCGCAGCTCGCGCGGGATCCAGGCGGCGGCGATCAGGTCGACTTGCTGGCCGGTAAAGACGCTGTCGCTCGGCACGAGCATCGTCAGGGCGACACGATCGGAGCGGCGCGACAGGGGCGGCCGTGCCGTCTCGAGCAGCGAACGCGCCAGCGGACTCAACGCCACCGTGCTGCGATCGGCCGCGCTGTCCACCGTCACGAGAATCGGATCGGTGGAGACGACGCTCGCCCCTTGTTTCGCGCGCACCGGCCCGATGAGCAGTGCCCCCGGTTGCTGCGCGCGCAGCTGCAGCTCGCGCACCGTCGTCCGAATCGAGCCGGCGCCGCCGCTGATCGCGACCTCGGTCATATCGCGCGAGCCCACGATCGCGAAGCCGTTGAGCGTTGGCAGCATGATCTCGACGGGGTCGGTCGAGCGCGTGCGCGCGCGCACGGTCAACATCAGCTCCTCACCGACGCGGAGGTGCGTGCGATCGACACCGGCCGTGACTTCCGCCCCCTGCACCACCAGCAGCGCCGTCAGCAGCGGGAGGATCACCAGTCCTTCACTCCCGCCGCCGCCGCTCGGCGCGTGCGACCGGTGCGGTCGCGGCGCGTGCGCAGTTCTTCCTGGCCGATCGATCGCAGCACCTGGTCGGCTTGTGATTCATTCAGCCCTCCCGCGTTCCCTCCTGCTCCCTGCGGCTGCTGTTGCTGACCGACGCCCCCCCCTCCACCTCCGCCGCCGCCACCACCGGATCCCGGCGGGGGTGGCGGAGGCGGATTGGGCTGGTTCGCTTGCCCGCCGGAGCCGCGCAGGCGGTTCACGAGCTCCAGATTCCACTTCGCGCGAATGTGATGCGGCTTCAGCAGCAGTGCTTCCCGATAGGCGCGCTCGGCATCGGCGAGATGCGTGTCGCGATTCGTGCTGTCCGATCTCGCCTCGAGCAGCGCGAGCAATCCGAGATTGTAGAGGGCGCGAAATCGCAGCTCGGGATCAAGCGAGGCGGCCGCGCGCGCGAGCGTCGCCCGCGCCAGCGCCGGATCGCCGGCGGCCAGCGCGGCGGTGCCCGTGTTGTACCACGCCGTGTCGTCGTCCTGGTGCGTTTTCAGCTCCGCCAGGTACGCGGCCGCGGCCGACCGGACATCGCCCTGGTCCCACGCGCGTTCTGCGGGTGAGCGGAGCCGTTGCGCGTGCGCCGCGGGAACGACGCAGCACAACAGGCCGATCAAGGCGGCGGTGCGCCGCGTGAGCGTTTGCGTCGTCAGCACGATCGCGGCGAGCAACAGGGGAATCCACGCGCGCGGCCGCCCCCGCTGGGTGCGGCTCTCCGTCGCCGTGGCGCGTTTGTACGACGCCACGAGATCGCGCACCGCACCGGCCTGATCGGGCAGCTCGGCGGCGACAATCGTGCCTTGCGCGGCGTCGGCGATCGCGCCGAGCACGTCGTCACGCCGGCTCGTCTGGACCGGATTCCCCGTCTCATCCTGCTGCCACACCACCAGCTGCCCGCGATCGTCGCGGACCGGAATCCGGACCGGTGCGCGGCCACCCTCGGCCACGAGAATCAAATGGATGCCGAGGCCCGCCAGCCGCCGCGCCTCCTGGAGCGACCGCTCCAGCGAGTCGTGCGCTTCGCCGTCGGTGAACATGACGAGGACGCGATCGGCGATTTCCGGGCTGGCGTGCAGCAAGTCGATCCCCTGCTGCAGCGCCGGAACCAGCGACGTCCCGCCCTCCGACGCGACGTCCGGATCGAGCGCGTCGAGATACAGCGTCAGCGCCGAGCCATCCACCGACAGCGGCGAGAGGATGTAGCTCGTCCCGGCGAAAGCGGAGAGGCCGAGCCGGTCGCCGTCGAGATCCTGCACGAGACGACGCGCTTCCCGCAGCGCTCTGGCCAGCCGGCTTGGCTTGACGTCTTCGGCCAGCATGGACCGCGAGATGTCGACGGCGAGCACGAGATTGAGGCCCCGCGTCTCGGTGACGATCCGCTCCTCTCCCCAGCGCGGTCCCGACAGGGCAACGGCGGCGAGCCCCGCGGCCAGGCCGAGCGCCAGCGCGCCGAACCGTCCCGCGGCGCGGGCGATGCGCCCGGTCGCCTCCGACCAGGCGGCCGCGCGCCTGAGTCGCGAACGCCGCGCCCACGCGGCGGCGGTCCATACCGCCCCACTCACGACCGGTGCCAAGGCGAAGACGACCGGCGCGTCGAAGGTGATCACGGTACGCGCACCGCGAATGTGGCGGCGAGGACCAGCTCGAGCGCCAACGCGAGCAACCCGATGCCGAGCGGCACACGATACGCTTCGTCGTAGCGCCGATACACCAGATGTTGCACCGGCGTCTTCTCGAGCCGGTTGATCTCCCCGAAGATGTTGGAGAGCGACGCCGCGTCCGTCGCGCGGAAGTAGCGGCCGCCGGTCGTGTGCGCGACCTCGCCGAGCAGCTGTTCGTCGATCTTCACCGGCATCGTCTCGTACCGCAGGCCCAGCGGACCCTGGCCGGTCGGGACCGGCGCTTCGCCCTGCGTGCCGACGCCGATGGTATAGATCCGGATGCCGAAAGTCGCGGCCGCCTGTGCTGCCGTGCGCGGATCGACCGTACCCTTGTTGTTCTCTCCATCCGTGAGCAGCACGACGACCTTGCTCCTGCCCGGCGCGCGACGCAGCCGGTTCGCGCTGGTCGCGATCGCGGTGCCGATGGCCGTGCCGTCCTCCAGAATCCCGACGCGCAGCTGGCGAATCGCCTCTTCGAGCACCTGGTAGTCCGTCGTGATCGGCACCTGCGTCAGGGCCTGTCCGGCAAAGGCAACGAGGCCGACGCGGTCGGAAGAACGGGCGCGCACGAATTCCGTCGCCGTGCGGCGCGCCACGTCGAGCCGGTTGGCCGGCGAGAAGTCTTCGGCGAGCATGCTGCTCGAGACGTCCACCGCCAGGACGATCGAGATCCCCTCGCTGCGCAGCTCGGCGCGCGCCGACCCCAGGCGCGGCCCCGCGGCGGCGACGATCCACGCGGCGAGACAGAGCGAGCGCAGCGACACGGGCAGCCGGGCGACCCACAGCCGCTCGGTGGGTCCCAGCGCGGGGCGGACGTCACTCATCGGCGCACCGGCGAGGCGGGACAGGCGCCGGCGCCGCCACCACCACCACAGCGGCAACGCCGCGAGCAGCAACAACAGCAGGGGCCGGGCGAATGTCATCGCGCCTTGCCCTTCGCTCCGTTGCTCCCGAGATCTCGGGCGAGGGCGCGCGCGCGCGCGGCCAGCGGCACGACGTCCACGCCATGCGCCGTCGCGAACGCCACCTGATCGAGCGCATGGAGCAGCTCCCGCAACTCACGCAGCGGCGCGTCGGGCCGCACCCGCTCGACCGCTGCCAGGCATTCCGCGGTACTGAGCGCTGCATGCGCGGCGGGGATGGCGTGCGCCAGCGCATGGCGCAGCTGCTGCGCCGCGCGCGCCGCCACGGCCTTCGGCTCTCCGGCGGCGAGCCAGCGCGCGTCGGGTACCTCGGCGTCGAGCGCGAGCGCGGCGGCCGCCGTGGCGGTGCGCGGACCGCGCCGTCTCCAGCCGATCAGCATCAGCAACGCACCACCAGAGAGCAGCAGCGCGGCGAGCACGGGAACCGCACTGTCCCGATCGAGACGCAGCGGGCCAAGCGACGGCTGCGGCGCCGGCGCGCGGACGCTGTCGGGAATGACACTGGCCACGTGGAATGTCGCCGTGCCTCCCGACAGCGAGTCGGCGCTGCCATCGGGGCCCAACCGCCACAGCGGCGGCATGTCGAGCGTCACCTGACCCGGTGCCCATGCGACGACCGCATAGCGAACGACCCACTCGCCAGACGACGCCGCGACCACGGTGGGATCGCCTAACGGCTCGGCGATGGTTCCCGAGGGGAGTTTCCCCGCCCGTACGCGCCAGCCCGGCGGCGCCTGCACCGAGCGCGCGAGCTGGATCGTATCACCGACCGTGGGCTGACGCGGCGCCGCAGTCCATCCGGCCTGCAGCAGCAGCACTAATGCGATCATCGGCTCAGCCGTCTCGCCCGCTCCGCGAACGCGCGGCGCAGCGGCGCGCCGTACGGCACCGTGGTGAGCAATGCCACGCGATCCACGCCCGCCTGAACCAGCTTGCGGCTGCGTTCCTGCTGCATGCGCTCGGCGGCGACGCGGATCCGGGTCCGGGTTGGTGCGTGGCTCGTATCCACCAGCAACCGCTGTCCCGTCTCGGCGTCTTCCAGCTCCACCCAGCCGGCGTCCGGCAGGTCGTATTCGCGCGGATCATCGATCGTGATCGCGACCACTTCATGGCGCGCGGCGAGCTGCCCCAACGGCTCTTCCCACTCGGCCGCGCGGAAATCGGACAGCACGACCACGATGGCCCGGTGCCTGAGCAGCTTCGTGGCGTAGCGCAGCGCGCCGGCGAGGTTCGTACCCCGCCCCCGCGGGGCGAAGGCCACGAGGTCGCGGATGACGCGCAACGCATGGGCCCGTCCCTTGGCGGGCCGCACCACGTACTCGGGGGTGTCGGCGAAGAGGAGCGCCCCCACGCGGTCGTTGTGCCGCGCGGCGGCAAGGGCCAGCACCGCGCCGACCTCGACCGCGAGACCCGCCTTGGTGTACGGCCGGCCGAAATGGAGCGACCCCGACTGGTCCACGATGAGGAGGAGCGTCAACTCGCGTTCTTCCATGAACGTTTTGACGAACGGATGGCCCATCCGCGCAGAGACGTTCCAGTCGATGGCCCGGAAGTCGTCGCCTTGCTGGTAGGCACGCACCTCCGCGAACTCGATCCCCTGGCCGCGGAAGACGGAGCGGTACTCGCCGGTGAAGAGGGTATTGACGAGGTTACGCGCCCGCAGCTCGATCCCCTTCACGTGCTTCAGCACTTCGCGAGTCACGGTCCGCCGGCGCACGCGGACCGGGGAGCTCACGCCCCGCCGGCGCTCTGGTCCTTCGTATGTCACGGCACTCCCACGGCCTCCAGAATGCGCGCGATCACCTGATCGGCGTTCATGTCTTCGGCTTCGGCCTCGAACGTCAGCAGCACGCGGTGGCGCAGCACGTCGAACGCCATCGCCTTGACGTCCTCCGGCACCACGAACGCGCGGCCGCGCAGATACGCATGTGCGCGGGCGGCCTGTGCCAGATAGATCGAGGCGCGCGGCGACGCGCCGAAGGCGATGAGCGGCTTCAGCTCCGGCAAACCGACGGCCTGCGGCTCGCGGGTCGCGCGCACCGCGTCGACGATGTAGTCGACGACCTTCTGGTCCATGAACAGCTCGGCGATCGCGCTGCGCGCCGCGAGGATGTCCTCCGCCTCCGCGATGCGCTGCACTTCGATCGGCCGGCCCGACGCCATGCGGCCGACGATCTCTTTTTCCGCGTCGCGCGACGGATAGCCGACGCGCACCTTGAGCATGAAGCGGTCGAGCTGCGCTTCGGGGAGCGGATACGTCCCTTCGTGCTCGATCGGGTTCTGCGTGGCCAGCACGAGGAACGGCTCGCCCAGGAAGAACGTCTCGCCGCCGATCGTCACCTGTTTTTCCTGCATCGCTTCGAGCAGCGCCGACTGCACCTTGGCGGGCGCGCGGTTGATTTCGTCGGCCAGGACGAGGTTCGCGAACAGCGGGCCTTTTTTCGGATAGAACTCCTGGGAGCGCTGATCGAACACCATCGTGCCGATCACGTCCGCCGGCAGCAGATCGGGCGTGAACTGGATGCGCGAGAAGCTGACGCGCAGGCACTCCGCCACCGTTTTCACGGCGAGCGTCTTGGCGAGGCCGGGCACGCCCTCGAGCAGGATGTGCCCGCCGGTGAGCAGGCCGATCAGCAGCCGCTCCACCATGACCTCCTGACCGACGACGCGCTTTGCGACCTCGCGCGTGATGCTCTGGGTGAGCACCGCGTCGGTCGTCTTGCTGGCCGCCCGTGTCGTCATCGCAGCGACGCCTCGGCCGCCCGTTTCACCGTCGGTTCTTTATCCCGTGCGTAGAGTTCCAGCAACGCTTTCGCCTCCATTCGATCCAGTCGCGCCAGACCTTCGATCGCCGCCGCGCGCACGAACGGCGTGCGCCGCGGCTTGCCGCCCGGCTCCGCAAATTTCGCCAGCACGTCCAGCGCCTCCTTGGCGCCGAGCTGGCCGATCGCTTTCAACAACGCAGCCAATACCCCTTCATCTTTTTCCTGCTCCAGCCGCCGTATCAGCACGGTGCTCGCCCCTACGTCGCCGGCGGCCGCGATCGCCCGCGCAGCGGCCGAGCGAACCAGCACCGATTCGTCCTTCAATGCCGGCATCGCCGGCCGCGAGATCTCCCGGCCGCCCAGCTCGGCCAGGCCCAGCAGCGCCGCCTCGCGGACGCGCTCGTCACCGTGGCGCGTCAACCCAATCAGCAGCTCCACGACGTTCGGGCTGCCGCTCAGTCCGAGAAACTCCGCGGCCGCCGCGACCACCTCGGGAACCTTGCTCTGGATCCGAGCCTGCAGCACTTCGACCGTGCGCTCACCGGCCGCACGCATCGCGGCGCGATAGGCTTCGCGCAGCTCGGGGAGTACGTGGAGATAGGCATCCACGACGGGCCCGGCCGATACCGCACCCAGCGCCCCCACGGCATTCACCAGATGCGCGCGCTCGGCCGGCGGCACCCGCGGCTCGCCGAGGCGCGCCACCATGCGCTCCACGATAGCCTCGTCCGCAAGCGCCCCCGCCGCGTCCCCGATGGCTTCCTGGATGTCGGGATCCTGAATCTTGCGCAGCGAGCGATCAAGACCCGACACGATCTCCGCGATAGGGCCAATGTCGCGCAGCGCCAAGACGCCGGGCGTGATGTGGCGCAACTGTTCAATGGTCGCCCGTTGCTCGGTAGCGGTGGTGGCCGCCTGGAGCGCCGCGACCGCCCGGCGCGCTTCCACGTCTGCCGGAAGCCCGCCTCCCCGGAACACGCCGCTCTGCACTGGCGGCGCCGGGGCGGCGGGGGGCGGCGCAGGGGCGGCAACAACCGGCGGCGATTGAGGCAGCGGCGAATGGGCGGGGGGGGCGGGGGGGGCGGGGGGCGGCGGTGGCGCGGGGGCGGGCGCAGGCTCGGCCATGGAGCGCGCCGCAGACAGGCGCTGGCTGGCGCGCTTGCCCAGCAGGACACCAATGCGTCCCAGCACCGCGTCGTCCGGCGCGACGTTCCCGACGGCGACGCCGAACAGGCCGAGCCAATGTTCCGGCGTGACCCCCGGATTGACTTGAATCGCGCGCACGCCGCGGGCAAACAGCAGCCCCGCGAGCTCGGCGACCTGCGTGTTGCGCGGCAACAGGTGCTGCCCGTGCCACAACAAGCCGGTGGCGCCGATCTTCCATTCCACCGTGCCGAGCGCGGCGAGCGCGGGCAGCGACGCCGTGATCTGCCGCATCGCCTCCAGTACCGCCGGATGCGACGGCGGATAAAGACGCGTCAGCCGGAACGTCGTGCCGATCGAACCTAATGCGCGGTCCACTGCCCCGGTGTCGATGGCCATCGTCAGGTCTTAAGCCGCTCGATCGCCGCGATTTCGTGTCCTGTGAGTTCGCGCCATTTGCCCTCCGGCAACTTTCCCAACCGCACCGGGCCGTACGCCACGCGGTGCAGCCATTCGACTTTGAGCCCCAGCGCTTCGGCGACGCGCCGCACGATGCGCTGCCGGCCTTCGGCGAGCGTCAACTCGATCTCGACCGACTTCCCCTGCGGCCGCACGCGCGACTCGACGACGCGTACGGTGCGGCCGTCGATCACGATGCGCTGCGCGAGCGCTGCTCTGATCGCTGCAGCGTCGGCGCCGTGCACGCCCAGCCAATAGGTGCGCGGCACTTCGTAGCGCGGATGCATGAGCCGGTGCGCCGCGGCCCCATCTGTCGTCAGGAGCAGCAGCCCGGACGTCATGACGTCCAGCCGTCCAACGTACGTGAGACCGGGCACCTTGGGGAGGAGACCGTAGACGGTGCGCCGTCCCTCAGGATCGGCGCGGCTGACGACGTAGCCGATCGGCTTGTTGAGCGCGAGCCAGGTGGTGTGCGTGGCGCCGCGGACCGGACGGCCGTCGACGGTGACCTTCTGAGCGTCGGGATCGACGCTCATCCCGATCGTGGCGGTGTCGCCGTCCACACGCACGCGGCCGGCGCGGATCAGGTCCTCCGCCTTGCGGCGCGACGCGACGCCCGCGCGCGCCAGGGCGCGCTGCAGGCGCATGAGCGTCATTCGGCTTCGTCGTCGGGCGTGGGAGTGGGGCGCCGCAGAGCGACCGACAGCTCCTCGAGCCGCGGCAGGTCCTCCAGATCTTTCAGACCGAGAATCTCCATGAACGACGGCGTGGTCCCATAGAGCAACGGGCGGCCGAGGCCTTCGCCGCGCGTCACGACTTCGATGAGACCGCGCTCCACCAACTTGTCCATGACGGCGCCGGAATCGACACCCCGAATCTCGTCCACCTCCAGCCGTCCCACCGGCTGGCGATACGCGATGATGGCCAGCGTTTCGAGCGCGGCGGGCGACAGGCGGCGTGGCCGCAGCGCGAACTGCGCCCGCTCGATCGTCTCCGCATACTCCCGCCGGGTCAGGAACTGCCAGCCTTCCGCGATCTCGACCAGCTCGACGGCGTGCTCTTCTGTGTACGCCCTGGCGATCTCGGCCAGCGCCGCACGCACGGCCCCCTCGCCCGCCTCGGGCTCGAGCGAGGCCAGCTCTTCGAGCGTCAGCGGGCGCGACGCGGCGAACAGCGCCGCTTCAAGCAGCTTCGCGAGGGGCTGCACGCTTGATCACCATGGGGCCGAACGGCTCTGGCTGCGACAACGTCAGGGTACTGCGCTTCGCGAGCTCGAGCAGCGCGATAAACGTCGAGAGGACATCCACGAGCGTAGCCTGGGGGCCAACGGCATCAGCCCATCCGAACGTCTTGTGTTTTTCCAGCAATGCCAGGATCCGCGCTGTCGCGCCCTCCACATCGAGCGGCCGCGGCACCACGCGGTGCAGCATCGGCTCGGGAATCAGGGCAATCACCCGCTCTGCCGCCGAGAGGAGGTCGTTCAAGTCGATCTGCAGGGGCGCTGGCGGAGCATCGGGCGGCGGCGCCTCGTACCCACGGCCAAACCGCTCCGCGCGGACATTGGCGGCGTGGCCCAGCCAGTCCACCAGCTCGCGGATCTGCTGGTACTCGAGCAGCCGCCGCACCAGCTCGGCGCGCGGATCTTCCCATTCGTCGTCGCCAAGGCGCCGCGGCAGGAGCATTTGTGCCTTGATGCGCAGCAGCCGCGCCGCCATCTCGAGGTAGTCGGCCGCCTGATTCAGGCCGAGATCATTGATGACCGAAAGAAACTGGTCCGCAATCTTCGCGATCGGGAGGTCGGTGATATCGACCTCGTCTTCGCGAATCAGGTGCAGCAGCAGGTCGAGCGGCCCGGAGAACTTCTCGAGCTCGACGACGAAGCCGCTGCCGCCAGGGTCACGTAGGATCGGGCTGGTCATGACGGGATGCCGTGGGGCAGCGCGAGCGGATAGACGACGCCGAGCGCCAACGTAAGAATCTGGACGGCGGGCCACAAAAAGAAGTGGATGACGCCGGGCAGCATGAAGCTGAGGACCATAATGGGAATAAATCCAAACCGTTGCAGCTGACGGTATTGCAGTCCGGCGCCCGGCGGCAAGAGATGGTAGAAGACGTGGCTGCCATCGAGCGGCGGGATGGGAATCAGATTGAAGAATGCGAGCACGAGATTGAGCCACATCCCGTAGAACATCATCCGCTGCACGATTTCGAGCGTCGAGGCCAAAGACGGCACCTGCTGTGCCAGCATGCCAACCAGCACGAACAGGCCGGTCGAGATGACGAAGAGCACCAGATTCACGGCGATGCCGGCGAGCGAGACGATGATGTCGCCCCTCACATACTGCCGGAAATTCCGCGGATTGACCGGTACCGGCTTCGCCCCTCCGAACGTGTAGGTGCCCTTCGATCCGAACCACAACACGACCGGCAGGATCACGGACATGAACGGATCGATGTGTTTTGCGGGATTGAAGGTCAGCCGCCCGAGCATGTACGCGGTGGAATCACCCTGCCGGTAGGCCGCTTCGGCGTGGGCATACTCATGGGCCACCATCGAAAACAGCAACACCGGTGCCCAGACAAAGAATTCGAATGAGATAGCGTGACTCTGGGTAGGTGACGGCCAAAGATATGTATAGTCTTGACCCCACGCAACTTACCGTCTAGTTTCTGCGCCATGCCGAAGATCAAATCCGCCAAGAAAGCGATGCGTCAGGCGCGCTCGCGCACCATCCGCAACAAGGCCCAACGCTCGTCGCTGCGCACCGCGCTGAAGCGCGTGCGCGCCGCCGCCACCGCCGATGCGGCCGCGGTTGCCTACACACTCGCCGCGCGCGTGCTCGATCAGGCGGCGCGCAAAGGACTGATCCATAAAAACAACGCCGCCCGGCAGAAATCGCGCCTGGCGGCGTTGGTGAAACGGTTGCGCCAAAAGGCATCGTAACCTACAACGCGGCCAATTCCCCTCCGCACTTCTCGCAGTACCACTCCGTCGCCACGTTCATCGTTCCGCACTCTTTGCACTTGAGTGTTTTCTCGACCGGGGCATTCTCGTCGATCGGCGCCACCGGCGTCGCGTTCTGGGGATCGTCGGGCTGAAACTGCGGGCCGCTCGCGCGCCGGGGCGAGGGCGCGTTCTTGTCGTCCTCTGTGACCGATTTGAGAAACGCCAGCTCGTCGATGGGCGTCTTGCGGGACTTCTGGTCCCCGTCACGTTTCGGGGGGGAGGGCGGCGCTGATACCGGCGATCCGACATGCGCCGGGCCTGGCTTCGCCTTCACAAGGGCATCGAGCTCCTCGAGCCGGGTGATGTCGCGCTCGACATCCATGAGCTCGTCGCGCACCGCGCCGAGATCCGCCAACGCATCCTTGTGCACCTGCGACCACTGCCCTTCGTCGTACTCACCGACTTCGTGGCGCAGCTCGGTCTCGGCCAACCGCTCGGCCGCCGCCTTTTCCTTCTTTTGGAGCTCGATCAAGTTTTCCTTGCGCTGCGCGATGAGCTGGCGTGCGGCATCGGCGTGCGCACGCAATTCTTCCGTGACGGCCTTGAGCCGTGCCTCGTAGTCGGCGCGCACGCGCGTGCGGACGTGCTCGGGCGCCGAGTCGGCGGTCGCGGTGATGCGCGCGAGCCATGCCTCGTACTGGCGGCGCTCTTCCAACAGCCGTTGGATGGCGGCGGCGCTTTTCGACGGACCCTTAGGCATTCAGCCTCATCGCGGCAACGATGATGCGCGCGGAGTGTTCCAATGTCTCCATGCGGATCCACGCTTCGTCGAGCGTGCTGCCCATCGTCACGGCGCCGTGCTTGGCGAGTAGCAACCCGTTGTGCTCCTTGAGATATGGGACCACGCAGTCGCCCAACTCGGGCGTGCCGGACGTGCCGTACGGCACGAGGGGCACCGGCCCTACGATGAAAGTAAGCTCCGGCAACAAATTGGCCGGAATCTCTTGGCCCGCAACGGCAAATCCCGTCGCCACAGGGGGATGCGCATGCACCACCGCCTTCACATCGGGTCGTTCTCGCAGGATCCGCAGGTGTAAGTCCAACTCGCTGGTGGGCTTGCGGGAGCCCCCCCGCCACGGTTTTCCGGCGAGATCGACCTCGACCATGTCCTGCGGCCTGACGAGCGCCTTGATCACGCCGCTCGGCGTGACGAGCACGCGGCCTGGGCCGATGCGCACCGAGAGATTGCCGTCCCGCCCCGCGATCAGCCCGTGTGCCGCGAGCTGGCGGCAGCACAGCGCCATGCGCCCAGCCTCACGTGCTTTCACAGCTCGTGAACGATGGCGCCCGCGACGATGGTCAGCACGGCACGCCCCGTCAGGCCCCGACCCGCGAACGGCGTATTGTGGCTCTTGGAATGGAACGCCGCCGGGTCGACGGACCACTTCGCGCCCGTGTCGAGGACGGCGACGTCCGCGATCGAGCCGGGAGCGAGCGTCCCGCCCGGCAGGTGGAACACGCGCGCCGGCTCCGTGGTCATGCGGCGGATCAGCTCCGGCAGCGTGAAGACGCCGCTCTCCACCAATTCCGTGTGCGCGACGGCAAACGCGGTCTCGAGGCCGACGACCCCGAACGGCGCGTCGTCGAACGCGGCTTCCTTTTCGTCGTAGGCATGGGGGGCGTGATCGGAGGCGATACAGTCGATCACGCCGTCCTTGAGCGCACCACGCAGCGCGGCGACGTCCGCGGCTTCTCGCAGCGGCGGATTCATCTTCGCATGCGTGTCGTACTCCTCGCACGCGTAGTCGGTCAAGGTGAGGTGATGCGGCGTGACTTCCGCCGTCACGCGGATGCCGCGCTCCTTGGCTTCACGAATGATGGCGACCGAGCCGCGCGCCGACATGTGGCAGAGGTGGACGTGGCCGCCCGTCAGCTCGGCGAGCAGAACGTCCCGGGCAACGATGATCTCTTCGGCGGCGGCGGGAATGCCTTTCAGGCCGAGCCGCGTGGCGACGAGGCCCTCGTGCATCACGCCGCCGGCGAACAGCGCCGGGTCTTCGCAATGATCGGCGACCGGAACGTTGAACGTGCGCGCGTACTCGAGCGCCGTGCGCATCATGTGACTCGACACCACGGGTTTGCCGTCGTCGGAGACGGCGACCGCGCCGGCGCTCACCATCTCGCCGAACTCCGCCAGCCGCTCGCCTTTTTGTCCGATCGAGACGGCGCCGATCGGATGCACGCGCGCGAAGCCGGCGCGGCCCGACTGGCGCACGATGAATCCGACCGCCGCCTGATTGTCGGTGACGGGATCGGTGTTCGGCATCGCGCAGATCGCGGTGAACCCGCCGGCCGCGGCCGCACGCGCGCCGCTCGCGACGGTTTCTTCATCCTCATTGCCCGGCTCGCGCAGGTGCACGTGCAGATCGACGAGGCCCGGGACGACGACCTTGCCTTTGACGTTGTGAACGAGCGCGCCATCGGGTGCGGAAAGCCCGCGCCCGACGCTCGCGATCTTGCCATCCTGGATCAGCACGTCGGCCGGCTCATCCATGTCGCGGCTCGGGTCGATGACTCGTCCACCCTGCAGGAGGATTGGTCGCGTCACTCGCTGCCTCGTTTCGCCGCGTCGGCCAGCACGGCCCGACCACCGGCGAGCAGGTAGAGCACGGCCATCCGCACCGCGACGCCGTTCGTCACTTGATCGAGAATGATGCTGTGTGGCCCGTCGGCGACGCGCGAGTCGATCTCGACGCCGCGATTCATCGGGCCGGGGTGCATGATCGTGATCGCGCGGGGCGAGCGCTCCAGCCGCTCCCGCGTCACGCCGAAGACGCGGTAGTACTCGCGCAGGCTCGGAATGAATCCCTTCTCCATCCGCTCGAGCTGCAGCCGCAACACATTGAGCACGTCCGCCCACTCGATCGCTTCTTCGACGCGGCCGAACACCTTCACGCCCAGCTCTTCGATGCCCCGCGGCAGCAGCGTCCACGGCCCGCAGACGGCGACCTCCGCGCCGAGCTTGGTCAGTCCCCACAGATTGGAGCGGGCGACGCGCGAGTGCAGCACGTCACCGACCAGGCAGACCTTGAGGCCTTCGATCTTGCCGTGCTTGTCGCGGATCGTCAGCAGATCGAGCAGCGCCTGGGTCGGATGCTCGTGCTTGCCGTCGCCGGCGTTGATGACGTTGGACGCGATGCGATCGCCGAGGAATTCCGCGGCGCCGGAAGAGGGGTGCCGGATCACGACCATGTCGATGCGCATCGCTTCGAGGTTGCGGGCAGTGTCGACCAGCGTCTCGCCCTTGGAGACCGACGAGCCGGTGGCTGCGACGTTGACCGTATCGGCCGACAGTCGTTTCTCGGCGAATTCGAACGAGATGCGCGTGCGCGTCGAGGCTTCGAAGAAGAGGTTGACGATCGTTTTGCCGCGTAGCGCGGGCACTTTCTTGATGGGCCGCTCGGAGACTTCCTTGAACGGCTCGGCCGTGTCGAGGATGAGCCGGATCTGCTCCGGCGTCATGTGCTCGAGCCCCGTCAGATCTTTGCCGAGCGTCGCGGCGGCGGTCATCGGATCACATCCACCTGATCGCGGCCGTCCAGCTCCTCGACCTGCACGTCCACGCGCTCGCCGGGCGCGGTCTTGACCGATTTGCCCACGATATCGGCCTGGATCGGCAGCTCACGGCCACCGCGGTCGACGAGCACACAGAGGGAGATCCGCTTGGGGCGACCGAAGTCGGCGAGCTCATCGAGGGCCGCGCGGACGGTACGGCCGGTGTACAGCACGTCGTCCACGATCACCGCGTGCTTATCCGTGAGATCGACGGGGAGATGCGTTGCGCCGATGACCGGCTTCGGTCCGACCGCGGCGAGGTCGTCGCGATAGAGCGTGATGTCGAGCGCCCCGCGCGGCACGTCGGCGCCTTCATTTTTCTCGATCAGCTTGGCGATGCGTTCGGCGAGCTCGACGCCGCGACGCTGGATCCCGATGAGCACGAGATCGCTCGTGCCATGCGCCAGCTCGAGGATTTCCACGGCCATACGCTGCAACGCCCGCGACATCGCGCGGGCGTCGAGGAGCGTGGTGCGTTCTTCTGCTTTTGGGGGCCGGGGCATCTCGAAAGGGAAAGCTACTATGTAAGGCGGCGGCGAGGGAAGGCGGCGGCGAGATACTGCGGCGGCAAAACCATTTCGGTCGCAAGGGATCGATGTCAATACACGGGGGTCAAAGGGGGTTTCCCTGCCAGCACTGCTTGCACGTTTGCGACGGCGATCGCGGCCATTTTGCGCCGCGTTTCCTCGGTTGCGCTGCCGATGTGCGGCAGCAACACCGTGCGCGGCGCCGCAAGCAGCTCGGGAAGAATGGCTGGCTCGTTGGCATAGACGTCGAGGCCCGCGCCGCCGAGCAACCCTTCCTCGAGCGCGACGGTCAGGGAACCTTCGCGAATCAGATCACCGCGCGACGTGTTGATGATGATCGCACTCCGTTTCATGAGAGCGAGCGCGTCCGAGTTGATCATACCCTTCGTCTCAGGTGTCACCGGCAGGTGAAGGCTGAGGATGTCGCTTTCCGCCAGGAGCTGCCTGAAGTCGACACGGGTTGCACCCACCAAGTTCTCGAACTCGGGCTTTGGCGTACGCGCTGTGTAGATCACCTGGAGGCCGAAGGCGGGGGCGCGCCGGCCTACCGCCTGACCGATGCGACCCGCGCCGAGCAGTCCCAGCACGCGGCCGCGCAGCTCCATTCCGAGCAGTTGCTCGGGATGCCACCCGGTCCACTCGCCGCTGCGGACGAGATCTACGCCTTCCACCAACCGGCGAGCGGTGGCCAGGATCAATGCCCACGTGAGATCGGCGGTTGCGTCGGTCAAGACGTCCGGCGTGTTGGTCACCAGCACGCCGCGCATCTCGGCGGCAACGACGTCCACGTTGTTGTAGCCAACGGCGACGTTGGCGACGATGCGAAGCCTTGGAAGATGCTTGAGTTCCGTCCCGCCAACCCAGCGCGACAGGAGCGGCACGATCGCGACCCAGTCGCCCTTGGGGGTCGGTTCCTCAGTGGCAATCCACGTAACGTCTAGTCCCTCGAGCTGCGTGGGCTCGAGGAGATTGCGGAGCTCGACCGCCACGAGGACACGGTGACTCAAGGGCGGCGAGGTGAGGCGGCGGCGGGGGGCGGCGAGAGGCGGCAAAAACATACATTCCGCCGAGAATCGATTATACGTCTCGAGCGCGATTGCTTATTCAGTCGCATGGCTCCGCACAAACGGTTCATTGCGTGGCAAGAGTGTCATAAACTCGTGCTGAGTCTGTACAAAGCAACAGAATCGTTTCCGAAGCACGAGCTCTACGGGCTCACGTCGCAGTCACGACGTGCAGCGTTCTCCGCCGCAGCCAACATTGTCGAGGGTGCATCGCGGAAAGGGCGCAACGAATTCCGTCATTTTCTGGATATCGCGCTCGGGTCATTGTGCGAGCTCGAGTACGCACTAGAAGTCGCGGCCGCCCTCGGGTATCTGAAACCGGAAACGGCCGCGACATTGTTAGCTCAGCAGAGCCGAGCACGATTCTTCACATGGAAACTGAAACAATCAATGCGCTAGGATTTTGCCGCCCCTCGCCGCCGCTTCAATTCGCCGCCGCCTCAGTCGCCGACGTTTTATCTCTTCCCAAACCCGAATACCACTCCCGCACGCAGTGCCAGGGCAGATCCACTCGACTTGGTACCGGATTGCGTAGCGCCGTTCACCTTCGCATCGCCGAAGTGGACGGAGAGCCACAGAATCCCCAAGTCCAATTGCGCTGCGGGGCTCAACCGAACGAGCATGCCCCCGCCGGGCCCGAAGGCCGTACCACTCGCCTTTACCGCGGTGCCCGACTGTGAGACGTTGTAGCTCGCGAGCACGGCGCGGGCGCCGACGTACGGAGTGATCGACGCGGACGACTGGCGCCCGAACGCATATCGCGCATCCGCGAAGAACCCGGTGACGCCGAAGTTCGGGTCGATTCCGTCGATACCGTGACTCGTGTACTGCACCCCCCCGCCGATCGAGAAACCGCTCGCGGCGTGGTAGCGGAGCTGCAGGTCTCCCCCCAGTCCGGCGTTTATCCCGTCAAAATCGGAGCCGTTCAGCGCCGCATAAAGACCACCAGCCGAGACCGAAAAGCTCTGTGCGGAGAGCAACACGGGGCCACATGCGAACAGTAGTGCGGCCGCAGCAACGCGATACCATCGCATACGATTCTCCTTCCGAGAACCAGCGGGTCGCCAGCGGGAACTACGCGACAATCATGAAGCGCCGTCAGATCGTGCGGAAGGCCCTATTGCATCGGCGTTTGCTGCATCAGCACCGCCTGCCACCGCCCCTCGCGGCGCACGAACACGCGCGTGTAGCGAATCTTTCCACTGAAGGGGAAACCCCGCATGGTGCCGACGTTGTCCGCGATACCCGTCAGAACGGCAACGTCACCATAGATCCGCACGGCGAGACTGTCGTAATTGATCGACGTGAGGTGCAGCGTGCCGTTGGCGATGTCGCGAATGTTGTCAGCGCGCGTGCGCACCGTACCGAGTCGCGAGATCTCCATGAAGTCGGGCGCGAGGAGACGCGAAAGGGCGACCGTATCCGCGGCCAGCAGTGCGTCGCGCCGACTCATTTCGACTGCACGAACCGAGTCGGCTGCTTGCGCCTGGAGGGATCCAACACCGAACACGAGTAAAAGAATGATTAATTGGATTCGCATTTGCCGCCCTTCGCCGCCGTTGTTATCGCCGCCGCCTCATTCGCCGCCGACTTTCAGGTTTCGAGGCCCAATGTACTCCGACTGTGGCCGGATCAAATGATCCTCAGCGTGCTGCTCGATCACGTGCGCGCACCAGCCCGCGACCCGGCCGCAGGCGAACGTCGCCACGAAGGACCGAGGCTGGAGGCCGAGGGCCTGGAGGACGAGGGCCGTAAAGAACTCGACATTGGTCCGCAGGTTGCGGCCCGGCTTCACCTCGTCGAGCACCTTCAGCGCCGTTTGCTCGACCGCGCGCGCCAAATCAAACAGCTTGCGGTCCTCGAGCGCCGCCGAGCTCATGTCGTCGGCGACTGTGCTGAGCACGGCGGCGCGCGGATCACGGACCTTATAGACGCGATGTCCAAAACCCATGATGCGCCGGCCCGCCGCCAGCTCGGCGCGCACCCACGGCTCGGCCCGGTCCGCAGACTTGATCTCCTTGAGCATGTCGAGCACCGGCCCGGGCGCGCCGCCATGCAGCGGACCCTTCAGCGCCCCAATCGCTCCCGTCACTGCGCTCACCATATCCGAGCGCGTGCTCGCGATCACCCGCGCGGCGAACGTCGAGGCGTTCATGCCGTGGTCGATCACCGTGACCCAGTAGGTGTCGATCGCCTTGGCCGCGATCGGATCAGGCTCTTTCCCGTGCACCATGTAGAGAAAGTTTGCGGCGTGCGGCAGATCGGCGCGCGGTGCGATCGGCTGCTTCCCCGCGCTGAGACGCGCGTGCGCCGCGATCACCGTCGGAAACCGCGCGGTCAGCATCTTGGCGGCCTGCAAGTCGGCGGCGGGCGAGATGTCGTCGGAATTGGAGAGATCCAACGACAGCGTCGCACACGCCATGCGCAGCGCGTCGATCGGCGGAGCCTTGGCCGCCGCCCGCACGACGCGCAGCGTCTCGTCGGGAAGCGGACGCAACGCCGCGATTTCCCGCCGCAGCGCGGCGAGCTCCCCCTGGCCCGGGAGCGCACCGCGCCAGAGGAGATGCGCCGCCGCCTCGAAGCTGACGCGTCCGGCCAGCTCCTCCACTGCGTAGCCACCGATGATTAACTGACCCGCCTGGCCGTCGACGTGACTGAGGCGTGTCTGCGCAGCTACGACCCCATCGAGTCCGCGCGGTTTTCCTTCGCCGCCGCTCTTAATTGCCGCCCCTTGATGAGACGGCTCTTACGAGCTGGTAAATGTATTCCGCGCCGTCGTAGTAATCCTGCACGCCGATGCGCTCGTCGCGGCCGTGCGCCCGGATGTCGTTAATGTCGACGAACACGCCGGAGACGCCGTACACCGGAATGCCGGCGTTGCGGAAGTACAGCCCATCGGTCGCGCCCGTTTCCATCACGGGGACGACGGGGATGTTCCACAGGCGCCTGGTGACCCGCTCGATCGGATCCATGATCTCCGGCGTGAGCGGCGACGGCGGACTCGGCACCGCCGCGCTCACCACCGTGATCGCCACCGCGCTGTCACGCACGGCCTCGGTCAACGCGCGCTGCACGTCGTCCGACGGAGTGCCGGGCAGCATCCGGCAATTGACCGTGGCGCTCGCCGTCTGGGGCAGCGCGTTCTCGGCGTGGCCGCCGGCGAGCTGGGTCGCGACGCAGGTGGTGTGCAGCTGTGCGTTGTACAGCGGACTGACATCGGACAGCCGCCGCATCGCGGCGGAATCGGGCACGGGACGCGCGACCGCCGCCATGTCCGCGGCGAGGGTCCCCTGCTGCAGCCCCGACATCCGCTGGAAGAACGCGCGTGTGATTTCGTTCAGCTGGGCCGGGAATTCATATGCGCTCACCCGCCCCAGGGCGGCAGCGAGGCGATAGATGGCGTTGTCCTTCGTCGGCAGCGAGCTATGACCCCCCGGATTGTGGACCTCGAGCTTGAAGGTGACGTAGACCTTTTCGCTGGCCTGCACCGAGCGCATCAACCGTTTGCCGTTCAGGATCACGGGATCGCCGGCGTCCATGTTGATCAAGTACGCCGCATCAACGAGATCGCGGTGGTTCTCGAGAAGCCACTGCACGCCGTTGTAGTCGCTGCCGCCTTCCTCGCCCGTTGTCAGCGCGAGAATCAGGTCGCGGTTGGGGCGATAACCTTCCTGTTTGAGCCGAGCGAGGGTGGCGACGAGGATGGCGGCACCGTCCTTGATGTCCATCGTGCCGCGGCCGTAGAAGAAGCCGTCCTTTTCGGTGAACGTGAACGGATCGAGCGACCAGTCTTCCCGCTTCGCTTCGACGACATCGATATGGGCCAGAAGGAGAATCGGTTTTGGCGATCCGGTGCCGCGAAAGCGCGCGACGAGGTTGTGATTGCGCGAGCCCGCCAGCCCGATGACCTGAACGTCGGCGGCGGGAAAACCCGCATCGGTGAGCCGCTTCGCCATGGCGTTGGCCGCGACCGTCGTGCTGCCGCTCGAGCCGGTGGTATTGATGTTGATGAGCTGCTCGAAGATGTCGCGCGCGCGCTGGTCGTTGGCGGACAGTGTGTGTTGCGTCTGCGCATGCAGCGGCAACGTGAGACCGGTTAGGAATGCGACCAGGCCAGCACGCTTCATTTCATTCTCCCGGGTATCCACCGTCCGACTGAGCGGCGGTATTGCTCATAGGACTCGCCGAAGCGCCGGCGCAGCGCCGGCTCCTCATACAGGATCACGAACAGATTCACAAATAAAAACCAGATCGCCGTATAAGTCAGCAGGGCTACCGACTGGAACAGGGTTGCTTCACCAAGCAGGACGCAGAGCACGCCCACGTACATGGGGTTCCGGACGTAGCGATACAGGCCACGGACCACGAGCTCTTTGGGCGGATCCACGGGGGCGAGTGTGCCTCGGCCGATGCGGGCAAAATCGCTGATGCAACGGATCAGGATGACACCGCCGGCCGCGATGAGCATCAGCGCGAGATACTGCACCGCACTCCAGCGATGGATCGCGATTCCTCCACGGCCGGACAGTATGAAGTAGGGAAGGCAACAGTGTGACGGTTCCCGGCAGGAGCAGCGCGAAGCAAAGGCTCCTGAGGGCGAGCAATCTACCGGCCTTGGGCGCGGGCCTCGCCCCAGTTCGGGAACCCATTGATGCCTGGACCAGTGGTCAGCTGCGTCTCGCCCGTGCCGTCCGCATTGATCAGAAAGAGCTGGAATTGACCGCGTCCCCCCACGCGCCTATGGAATACGATCTTTCCGCCGTCGGGCGACCATGAGGGCGACAAATCACCGATTGTGTTGTCGGTCAGCTGCGCCTGCCCCGTGCCGTCGGCGTTCATGACACAAATCTCGAAGTCGAAACCACCTCTCCTGCACATGAAGACAAGGCGCGTACCGTCGGGGGACCAGGCGGGGGCCCGCTCTTCCTCCGCGTTGTTAGTCAGGCGCGTGCGCTGCACTCCGTCCGGGTCAGTCAGGTAGATCTCGGCGGTGGCGTGATCGTCGCCAGTGTCGGTGACGGCGTGGCTCGTGTACACGAGCGTCCGCCCGTCGGGCGACCAGTCCGGGTCGTCGTCGATCGCCGCCGAGTTGTTCGTAATGTTCCTCGGCGGCGTCCCTTTCTTCAGGAAATCAGCCACGTTCATGACGAAGATATCGCCGTCGGTCGTGGCGGCCCCCGGGAGAGCATTGATCGGCCGCCCCACGCCCGACGCCGAGGCATGGAACGCGATTTGCCTGCCGTCGGGAGACCAAGTGGCGGAGCTGCCGCGTACCAGCGGCGTCTGCTTCGTCCCGTCCGCCTCCATCACGAAGAGGTGCGAGGTGTTGAAGGGCTCCCCCTCGGCCCGCAGCCGGTTGCTGTCGAAGACGATTTTCGTGCCATCCGGTGACAGGGCCGGGAAACAGTCGAAGACAGGGTTGTCCGTCACGCGCCGCACGTTCGTGCCGTCGCCGTCCATCAGGTAGATCTCGGCGGCGCGCCAAGCGCGCTCGGCATCGACCGCAGGATCGGCCGCAGAGTCGTGGCGCGTGCTCACGAACGCGATCGTCGAGCGGAGCAATGACTGCTGGTCAGGGCGCTTCTGGGCCTGCGCCGACGCGCGGAGCATGAGCATGCCCGCGACTCCGATAATCAGCGACTGACAGCGGCGATCAAGCACCGGAACACTCTCCGTGACGAGGAGTGCGGCTTCTTATTGCCTCAAGCGGAGAAGTCGATCCTGAAGATTGTCCCCGCTCCGCACGCCAGCCATCCCGTCTTCCAGCTGGCGAATGCTACTGCCCAGCAGTTCGTGATCCCGGGCAGCAATGTCCAGGTGTTCCCCTCGTCCGTGGTCCAGGCGGACCCGCCCGGGCCTGTGGCCACAACGGTCAGCCTGTTGCGTCCCGGCACGTAGGTCAACCCGTAGACGGCTCCGGGAAACGGGGTCGGCGTGGTCAGGCTCCAAGTGGCGCCTCCATCTTCCGAGCGCGCGACGTTCAACTGAGGGATGGTGCTGGCGACCACGTCGCCGCCGCCGAGTATTCCGTGGAAGCGGTCGCGGAAATCGATGCTGACCACGCCAGACGTCGGTGTGCCCTGAGGCTCGATCGGCACCTCAGCGGAGGCGGTCCAGGTGTCGCCTCCATCGCGGGTGGCGAGGACGCGAGCTTGGGCTGCTGCGCCGGTGCCGACCCATGCGCTCTGTCCGGCCAGTGTCTTGATGCATGTACCGCTGGCCGCGAACCCTGCCTCGCCCGGCTGAGCCTCGGGCGACTGATCGCTGATGTCTTCCCAGGTGTCGCCGTCCGGGAGCTTGAGGAAGGTGAAGCGATCGTCGAACGAGTCGCCGAACAGCAGTGCCCGTGTGGGGGTCCAGAAGTCGAAGCAGTCGTAGAAGCTTCGGGGATCGGTGGCCTGGTATTGCAACACCCAGGTGTCCCCTCCGTCCTCCGTCAGGTAGATGCGGTTGTCTGAGCCGCCGCCCGCGGACATCAGGTACGCGACCGTTTCACTCACCCCCTGCACATCCCGGAACTGGAGCGCCTCCGCGCCGGCTACTTGTCGCGATATCCACGTGGTGCCGCCGTCCGTGGTCCGCGCGAACATCCCACCCGCTGCGCCGGCCCACGCCACCTTATCGTTGACCGGACTTACCGCGAAGAACCGAAAGGTCGTGCCGGTTTCCTGCGGGGTGATGGTCGGAGAGCTACTGGATTGCCGGGACACGCTGGCAAAGTCAGGAACCGGAGCAATGTGATCGGAACACGCGAAGACCGCGGCGGCGGCCGCAAGGGAGGTTGCCAGGATCGAAAGAGCGCGAGGACGAGGCACGGGGATCTCCGGGAGGTAGACGCGGAGAGGTTACCCCCCCCATTGGAGGCCCGCAAGAACTGCGAATGGGCCGCCTGACGTTTGAGTTCAGCGGCTGCCGAAGGCAGTCCGCTGCTCGGAATCGTCGATCTTCTCGAGAACGTTGCAGTGTTCTTCGCGCAAGACTTTGACCAGGGCGTGGAGATCCTCCACCCGGTAGTTGACCATGAAAGTTGCAGTGCTGGGCGCAAACTGTGCCACCCCATTCTTGGACATCGATTCCGAGGTGCCGCTTGTACCAAGCCTGTAGTGCCGGAGCGTCTTTGGCTTTGAAGAAGATGCCGCCAATGCCTGTAACTCGCTTCATAGAACCTCGGAGGTTGGGTGTTGGTGAGGGAGAGTGTATTGCTGCGGCCTAACGCCCCGGCTAAGCTGCGAGCGAGTCAAATAAGAGCGCCGGCGCAGCCGGCGCAATTCCGAAGATCGTTCGTCAGCTTCAGCGTTCGTTAGACGCCACGCGGTACGTTAGGGGATGCGCGTTTTTCTGATCGGATCCCAGAGGTAGTTCTGCTCCACAGCCTCAATATCGTTCCGCGGCTCCAGGCCGGCAAAACCGCCCAGCCGTGAGCGAGTCCATTTAATGCTTCGCGCCGTGTCGAGCTGTGCGCTCGTGTCCAAGCGAACGACATGTGTCGGTGAATAGGTCGAGCCTTTGAGCGTGTCAGTTGTCCTGGTGCCTTCGCTGAGGCCCGGAATCCCAATCAGGAACGCCGGATCATCACCAAGCGGAGGTAGGAATTGCAGCAACGCGAATTCGTCCCGATGGTAGTACCGCTGAAGGTGACCGTCCATGACCCGAACGATATCGAGTGATTGAAGGCAGCACCCTGCGTCTTCGCCGAAAAGAAAGATCAGGGTCCCAGCGCGCGGATACTCGTGAACGAACGCATCTCTGGTCGGGACCGCATTGTCGTAGGCTGCGTAGTCATCGCGGGCGGGATCCCAGTTGCCCACAACAGAATCCGAGGCCCCAGTCGCAAGCCGAACGCGCACCTTGGTAATGGTGCCGGGATCAGTGAAGTGCGTGAGCACCTCCAACTGCAGTGAGTCGGTGCGGTTGTCGCCATCGAGATCCAAACCGAAGGACTCGATTCGATGGCCCGGACTTTTGTCGGCGACACGCCTCGCCGTCCCGTTGCCGCCTCCGCTGCATGCGACGAGGGCGATGGAAACAAGAGTCGAGGGAGCGGCCCGCAAAGCTGTCCTTTCGATGAAGAGTGTGTGGCGTCTAACGGACCGCGCTTAAACTGCGGCGCGCTTAAGAACGATTCATTCCCTAATCTACGCGCGCTGCCAGCTTCAAGCGCTTGCTAGACGGCGCGGTCAACACAACGGCACCCGGATAATCATCACACCACATCGCCGGACGCCACCTCACTTGTGCTGCGCCCTGGTCTGCGCCTCTCGGAGCCGATGCGCACGAAAGAACGCCCACATCAGGCTCGATGCGTCGATACTGTTGCTGGTGCGCCCGACGAACCATTCCGGCAGCGGCTGGCCACCGGGCCAGGTGTGGCCTTCTCCCTTAATGGTATAGAGCACCACCGCCGCGCCGTCAGCGCACTTCGTGTATTCGAGGCGCGTGACGTCCGTGGCGACCACAGAATCGACCGGATTCGCTCCGCACCGGTTTCTTCGGGCCCAACTCGCCGTAAAGGCACGGACGCCCTGAAATCGCTGAGGGGCGACCCACGAGAACCCTCCCTTGTACGGAGCAGCCGCATCGGCGGTCCCATGAAACGCGATCATCGCCACCGGTCGCAGGTCCGTGCACCAGCTGAACGGTAACAGGAGAGCAGCTCCCACCATCCCGACCGCGGCGATCCGGTCGGAGAGCGTGCAGGAGAGCGCGAACGACATGCCTCCGCCATTGGAAAGGCCGTTTGCGTAGATCATCCGCGGATCGATATTGTACCGCAGCTCCAGCGTGTCGATCAGCTCGGAGATGAATCGGACATCACGCGACGGTTCGGCTCCGCCGCCCTCGTGCCAGACCCGTGGTCCGCCGCCGCCCTCTCCCGACGGGTACACGACGATGAAGCCGTGCTCGTCCGCCACGCGGTTCCACTGGCTCGTTTCCTTCTGGGCGGCCCCCCACAAGCCCGCACCGTGCAGGCTGATGACCAGCGGTGTTGGCTTCGCGCGATCGTAGCTCCTCGGCACGTAGAGTACGTATTCGCGCTTCCGCCCGGAGGACATGAACGAACCGTTGGGCCGGTTCACCACGCGGAACGACACCGCCGCGACCAGCACCAGCAGCACGGGCAGGCCCAACAGCGCCAGCACCGCGCCGATGGCGCGCTTTCCCTTCGGCACGATGGTTGGTGCGGTCACCGATGCCGGTTCCACGCGAGCGCCAGCGGCGCCGCCGAGATTCGCGCGAGGGGGACCGCCAGGATCGCGATGAGCGCGAGCAGGTAGTGCGCGACGAAGGGCGTGGAGAAAAACCACACGAGCACCCCGTAGAGCGCGAGTACGGCGAGGACCCAGCAGGCCGCGCCGAGGACGAGCGCGCGGTCGCCCAGCAGCCGGCCGCGATCGAGGCGCGTCGCGATCCAGGCGGCAGCGGACACCTTCAGGCCCACCAGACCGGCCAGGATCAGGGGCAGCGCGTTCCATAACGCGCGCTGCACGCTTGGGGTGTCGATGATCCACTCCACGATCGGTCCGAGCAGGATGAGGAACGTCAGCGTGAGCAACACGCTCCCCTTGACGATCCATTCACGGCCGGTCAGGCCGATGTGCAAACTCTGCACCAGCTGCTTCCAGGTCGCGACGATGAACCCCGCCAGGATGAGCAGCACGACTGTCGCCGCGCGGGGCGTCCCGATGGCGTCGTTCATGCGCCGCGCCCGTTCCGTCACCACGGACCAGGTGCCCGACCACTCGAGCGCGAGCGGCATGGCGACGAGCACCACCAGCCACGCGGCCAGCGTGCTCCACATCGCCATCTTCAGCTTGGCGGCGACGAGCTCGGCGCTGGTCAACGGCCGCGTCGCGATGAACGGCGGCACGCCGTAGGAATCGCGCGCCTGGGGATTGGGCTGGCTCACGGTCCACGCCGTGAAGGCGGCCATGAACGGCGGCGTTACAGTTGCGAGAAACAGGATTTCGAAGACGAAAGCCGGCGCGTCCTTGGCGAGCCAGAGCAACGCCAGCTCGAACGGCAGCAGGAGACCCACGAGCGCTGGCAGCGACCGGCCATGCCGCCGCCACTCGAACCACGCTTGAGCGCGGGCGGGCGAAGGAAAATGGTCTCGCCCGCGAGTCAGAACGGCGTTGCTCGCCGGCCGGGAGAACATGCCCCGCCAATCGGGCACCTCGCCGCGGCGAGCCCGGGCAACGGCGAAGCGCGCGACGAGATATGCGAGGGGAACCTGCGGCCCCAGGATGGCCACCATCGTGGGCTCGCCGGCCTTGAAATGAATTGCCACCAGGACGACGGTATCCAGCGCGGCCAAGCAGAGCACCGCGACGATCAAGCGAATCCCCGGCAAGCCATACGGCATCCACGTCAGCGCCTGCGTCCACGCGAGAAGGGCCGCGGCCAGTAGCGCCGGCCAGATCAATGGGATTTCGATCCCCGACGGCCACACGGCGAAAAGCCTCGCGGCCAGCCACAGGATCGCCACGGCCGCGGTGCCATAGAGCATCGGCCAGCCAACCAGCGCGGCGTTCGTCACGGGCAGGGTGAACATTCGGGCGGGATACATCGAATGGCGCGCGGCCAGGTCACCGGCAAAACCGAAGCTGAAGACGGCCAGCAGATACACGAACGTCGCCGTCAGCGGCACGGACACCAGCGCGGCAAAACGGCCGCTATCCACCAGGACGGGCTCACCCGGCTCCAGGATCAGGAACCTGATCATCGCCACGACGAACAGGTAACCGGCCACGGCGATCAGTCCCCAGCGATGCCGCCGACGAAACTCCCAGCCGATTGCGAGAGCGGGAGACCGCACGATCTACGCCTCGGCGGCCGGCGTCGCCGCGCTCCCGACATGGGCGATGAACGCCTCATTGAGAGAGCGATGCGATTCCTTGATGGCATCCAGCGGGGCGCTCAGCACGATCCGGCCGTGGTCGATCATCGTGACGTGATCGGCGACCTCTTCCACTTCGTCCAGCAGATGCGACGAGAAGAGCACTGTGCGGCCTTCATCGGCAATCGTGCGAATGACGGCGCCGAGGATGTCGCGGCGCACGATGGGGTCGAGGCCGGACGACGGTTCATCCAGGACCAGCAGCTCGGGCCGGTGCGCCAGGGCGATGAGCAGTCCCGCGCGCGCCCTCTGCCCCCGGGAGAGATCCTTGATCTTCGCCGCGGGATCGAGCGCAAACGCCCGCCGCAGTTCCTCCGCGTAGGCGTCATCCCACTTCGGATAGAAGGCACTCGTGTAACGAATCAGCTCGTCGACTCGCATCCAGCCGGGGAGGTCGTTTTCCTCGGACAGATAGCCAATCCGCGACAGGACGG
>WNGF01002216.1_pt1 | contig 59475 bp, 56 predicted proteins | sample 5400641 | NCBI WGS metagenome assembly WNGF01 (sample SAMN13153371, study PRJNA577476) | soil metagenome | isolation source: 80 cm soil or saprolite under grassland replicate 2 | place: USA:California | collected 2016-06-15
TCGACCGGCACCGGCGGGGAGAGATCGACGCGGGCATGGAGCTCTGGCGCGCGCTCAATCTCGAGCTGTGGGCCCGGTCGGTCGTCGACGCACCCCGATCGTGACGAAGCACGGCGTCGTCTTCCTGACGACCGAGTACCCCAGCGAGCGCGATGCGATTGCCGGCATCTTCGTCCGCGAGCACGCCCTCGCCGCAGCAGAGGTCGCAGACGTCGCGGTGATCCATCTCTCCCGGACGCGCGGCGGGCGCGGCGTCTACGAGATCGAGTCGGTCGCCGGCGAGCCGGTGCCGACGTGGCGCGTGCATTACCGGCGTTTCGGCCGCCCGTTGAGCTACGCAGCGTTCGTTGCGGGCGCGGCCGCGGCGGTGCGACGAGCGCGGCGCGTCGTGCGGCCCGAGGTCCTCCACGCGAACTCGCACCTGTCGATGCTGCCGGCTCTCGTGATCGGCGGCCTGCTCCGCGTGCCGCTCGTCTACGCCGAGCACTGGAGCATCTTCCTCCCCGACAACCCGACCGAACTGTCTCCGGCGATGCGGCGCGCCGCACGCGTCGCGCTTCGACGGGCGAGCGTCGTCCTGCCCGTGAGCGAGGCGATGCGCGCCGCGCTCGTTGCGATCGAGCCGCGCGCGAGGCTGCGGGTCGTCCCCAACGCCGTCGACACCACGCTCTTTCGTCCGAACGGACGGACGCCGAAGGTGGGCCCACCGCTGCTGTTCACGGCCGGCGGTCTGACCGAGAACCGCTCGAAGGGGATCGACTACCTGCTCGAGGCGGCTTCGCTGCTGGACCGCCGCGGACGCGAGTTCGAGCTCGAGATTGCCGGAGACGGCCCACGCCGCAAGGAGTACGAAGCACTCTCGGCACGACTAGGTCTCGACGGGCGCGTGCGATTTCTCGGCGTTCTCCCGAAGCCCGTGCTCGCCGACCGGATGCGCGCGGCCGACCTGTTCGTGCTCGCGAGCCGGTTCGAAAACAATCCCTGCGTCGTCATGGAGGCGATGGCGAGCGGACTGCCGGTCGTCGGGACGCGCGTCGGCGGCATTCCCGAGCTGGTCGACACGGCAGCGGGTGTTCTCGTCGAGCCGAACGACCCGCAGGCGATCGCAGACGGCGTCGACAACGCGCTCGCGCTCGACTTCGATCGCCCCGCGATCGCGCAGGCCGCGAAGGAGCGCTACGGAAGGGAACGGATCGCGAGCGAGCTCGCCGACGTCTACGAGGACGTCGTCGGACGGCGCTGACGCCGGAGCAGACCGCCGACGCGGTGCACCGTCCCAGGTCCGACCACCGCACGCGCCAGCCAGCTCCACGCGAGCGCGTCGGTCGGGTCATGGCGAAGGGCCTCGAGCAGCTCGCGGCGGCCTCGGCCGGGCCGGCGCAGGACGCAGCGGAGGATGCCGATCGAACGCGCGAGGTCCGGTCGCGGCGCGGGAGACCGCTCACGCGCCTTCTCCAGCGCTCGCAGCGCACCGGCGTCCATGCGCTCGCGCTGCGCGCTCATCTGTCGCTCGTGGACGCGGTAGAGGAGCAGAGGCTCAGGCAGGTACGTGAACCGCGCGTGGGGCAGCAGGCGCAGCCAGAGCTCGTAGTCGAGCGAGCCCCAGAGCTCCGGGTCGGGGTCGAAGGCCCCGTGCGCCACGAGCAGCTCGCGACGGACGACGACCGACGAGCTGACGAGGGAGTTCTCGCGCACGAGGTCCGCCGCCGACGGCGCCAACGGTTCGGCGCTCACGCGCTCGCCGCCGACGAGCTTGTCAGCCGCCGAATGCACGAGACCCACGTCCGGATGTGCGTCGAGGTGGGCGACCTGCAGCTCGAGCTTGCGCGGGTACCAGACGTCGTCCGCGTCGAGCAGCGCGACGAGTCGGCCGCGGGTCGACTCGATCGCCAGGTTCCTGCCGACCGCCGGCAGGCCCGTGTGCTCGATCGTCCGGACGCGGATCCGCGGGTCGCTGGCCGCCTCGGCGATCGCGCGGGTGCGGTCGTCCGAGCCGTCGTCGACGATCACCCACTCCCAGTCGACGACCGTCTGCGCGAGCACCGAGTCGATCGTCTCCTGGAGCTCACGCTCGGCTCGGTACGCGGCGGTGACGATCGCGACGGCCGGCTCAGCCACCGAGTAGCTCCCGGAACACCGTGACGTGCCGCTCGATCCACGGCCTCAGATCGAACCGCCGGACGACGCGTTCGCGCGCAGCTTCGCTGTACGCGTCGAGCCGCGCGCAGATCTCGAGCACCGCTCGCGCAAGGTCCTCGGGCGCGGGCGGGTGCTCGCACTCGAAGTCGAGCGGGGCCGGCACGCCGATCCCGGCCTCGCTGCCGACCAGCTCGGGCGTGCCGCCGCTCGCCGAATACGCGACCGGCAGTCCGCAGGCCATCGCCTCGAGCACGATCGTCGGACACGGGTCGTTGTACTTCGTGTGCAGAAGGACGTGGCCGCGCCGCAGGACGTCGGGGGCCTCCGCCTGGGTGTAGGCGCCGGTCAGCTCGACGTGGTCCGCGAGCCGCAGGCGTGCGAGCAGCTCCGCCGCCTCGCGTCGCGCGAGACCGCGATCGGCCTGCCATGACACGGCGCCGCTCACGAGCAGTCGCGCATCAGCGCGCTCGTTGCGGACGAGCGCGAGCGTGCGCAGCGCGACCTCGAAGCGGTAGCGCTGGTACTGGTTGCCGCCGAGCAGGAGCACGAGCGACTCGCGCTCGCGCCTCCGCGGCGTGAACCGTCGCGTGTCGACGGGGTTGTGGAGGATCTCCCACGAGCCGCGCGGGCTCCCGAGGAACCGGTCCGACGAGAGCTTGCAGAACTCGCTCTGGAACACGACGTGGTCCGCCGCGTCGATCCCGGCGCGCAGCGGCCGGTTGAGCTCGTCCGCGCGCTCGCCGTAGAGGCCGGGATACGCGACGCCGTTCTGGTTCCACACAACCGGCGCGGCACGTCGACGCGCGAGCTCGATCAACGTGGCCGCATCCCGTGGCACGGTGCTGCTGCCGAGGTACAACACGTTGAAGTCGCGTGGCGCGTTCGGCAGCGCCTGCTGGAGCGCCTGGAACTTGACCATGCCGCCGTGAACGGGCTCCTCGAGTGTCGGCACGCGGTCGTATCCGTAGAAGACGCAAGGCTGCGCCGTGGAAAACTTCGTCGCGCGCGCGATCGCGCGATGCCGGAAAGCGTCACGCGCGGAGGCGACCGACGCGTGCACGAAGCGGCGGACCCGCCCCAGCGCGCGCCGGGCTCGAAGGAGAGCCGCTCTCACGTGCCTGACACCGCGCGTTCGAGCACTTCGAGGTAGCGCGGCACGACAGCGCTGATCCGGTAGGGGTTCGTCCGCACTCGATCGACGAGCGTCGCGTAGTTCGAGCGAACCTCCGCAAGCGCCGCGTCGAAGTCGCCGCGGTATTCGACGCCGTACCCCTCGGCGAGCTCCGCGTTCGAGCCCGAATCGACGTAGATCGCAGGGAGTCCGCAGTTGATGCCTTCGATCAGCGCGTTCGAGCAGGTCTCGTAGCGCGAGAGATGCAGCAGCACGTGGTGTTTCTTGAGTATCCGCGCGAGCTTGGCCACGGAGAACGGGCCGACGTGCCGGATGTGGCCGAACGTCGTTCCAGGCGGCACGCGTCCGACGATCGTGACGACGACGTCGTCGCGCCCGTCGAGGCGAGAGTCGATCTCGCGGTAGTCGGCAAAGCCCTTGTTCTCGTCGGCGGACCAGGTCGAGACGACGACGCGAACCGGCTCCTCTCCGTCCCATAGGCGCCGCGGTCGGGCCGAGCTGAGCAGACGGCGCTCGAGCATGTTGAAGACGTCCTCGTCGACACCGTTGTGGATGACGGACGCCGGTCCTGCGAAGCCCGCGGCGACGAAGACGTCGCGGCTGTAGGCGCTCTGGAAAATCGTGTGCGCGAGGTACGGCGTGAACGCGAGCTGCAGCGCATCGCCGCGCACGACGCCGTCGACGACCGCCCGCAGCTCCGGCGACCCGCTGACGCGGTAGCCCACCTTGCGGTGGACGATCGGGATCCCGCGCGCGGCGATGCCGCGGACGAACTCGACGTCGATCCTGTTCGTCAACGCGTTCAGCAACGCGATGTCGAAGCCGGCGCGGACGTCCGTTGTCACCGTCACGCTCGCCCGCTCGAGCGCACGCCGCAGCGTCCGCAGGAACGAGTTGGCGCCGCCGTAGGGTCCGCGCTGCTCGCTGAAGTTCATGTAGACGCGCACGGTCAGAGACCGGCCCGCCGGCGCAGGCCGGCGAGGCGCGCGCGCAGACCACCCGGCCCGCGCGGCCGGGCGTAGACGTCGAGCCGCGCGAGATCGTCCTCGGCCGAGCCGTTGCCGGCGAACACGGGCCGAGCCGGCTCTCGCGGCTGCTCGAGGAACGAGAGCAGTGCGGGCACCTGTGCGTCGTACGCCGCGTCGAGTCGATTCCGCAGTCCCGAAGCGAGCCGCTCCCGCAGCTCCGCGGACGCGGCCAGCGTCTCGAAGGCCGCGAGCCACCCCTGCGGGGACGATGCAAGGACGCCGCTCTCGCCGTCGACCACGAACTGCGCGGCCGACGGGACGAAGTCCGCGACGACGGGAATGCCGAGCTGCGCGAACGGATAGAGCCGGCCGGGGTTCGTCGACGCCTTGTAGCGGACGAGGAAGTCGAACGGCTCGTACGCGAACTCCGGCTCCGGGAATGCGGTCGCCTCGAGCGCGTCGCGTCTCGCGCGGACCGGCAGCTCCGACGGCACGATGCCGATATCAGCCTGGGCGAGCGTGTCGTAGAAGCGCGGCGAGACCTGGGTACCGGCCTCGCGCTCGGGCGTCCAATGGATGTGACGCACGCGTACGAGCTGTTCGTCCGGGACGCCGAGCACCGCGCGGCCGCGCGCCTCGACGTTGTACAGGGCCCACAGCTCGACCGGACGGCTGCGGCCGAGCTCCTCGAGGGCCGGCCGGACGCTGTGGGCCATCGCTTCGAGATGGACGCGGTTGCCGTGATAGCCGATCACGAGCGTGTCCTTCTGCTCGTGCCTCCGCTCGACGGCATGCATGCGCGGGAACATGTAGTAGACGAAGACGTTCCGATTCAGCCGGTAGAACGCGTCGCGCTGCTCCACGGAGCTGACGAGCAGGAGATCGGCCTCGCGGGCCGCACGAATCCACTCCGGCCGCGACTGCTTCGGGTCCGCGAGCACGACGCGAATGCTCGCGTTCTGCGCGCGCGCGCGAGCTGCGTCGTCGTCGTATCCCATGAAGATCGCGACGTCGTAGCCGTCGTAGTGGTCCCAGTCGCCGACGGTCGCCTCGACGCCGTGCTCGCGTAGACGCTCGCCGAGTCCGTCGATGCAGACGCGCGTCCCCGTGTCGTCGCGACGGGTGTTGAGAACGATCCTCATCAGACGAGCTCCGCGAGCGCAACGCTGAAGCGGCCGAGCAGCGCGTCGAACGTCAGTTGCTCCCGCGCGACGCGGAACGCGTTGTCGGCGACCGTGCGGCGGAAGCCCGCGTCGCGGAACTTTTCGATCGCTTCGTCCACGTTCCGAAGATCCTTGCGGACGGGGATGTAGTGCACGTCGGGTTCGAAGAATCCGTCGTACTCGCCCTCGATGAGGAGTTGGGCCGTCCGCGTGCCGGCGGCTTCGCTGATCCGGCTGCTCAACGTCCTGCAGGGGACGGGATCGCGGTAGCCGGTTAGGAAACGCTCACGCACGTCGGCAAAGGTCGCACCGGGATTCTCGGCCACGTACGCGTTCACTCGCCTGCGCAGGGCGTCGTCGAGCTCGAAATAGTCCGTTCCCGCCTCGAAGCCGAGCTGGCCCTTACAGCGGTTCAGGAACTCGGCCCACTCCCGCTCCGCCAGGCGGCGGTCGGGCGCGAGCGAGATGTCGACCACGAGGTCGTGACGCGGGCCCGCATCGCCGAAGACGTCCGCGAGTCGCTGCCGCTCGTCGTGACCCAGGTACATCGGGCCTGGATACGCGCGATAGCCGAGGTCGACCGGCCGGTCGTCGTCGGGAAGCGTCGGCGCGAAGACGTCTGTGTCCAGGCCGGCGTTCGGAATGCCGACGACGGCGCAACTCAGGCGTGCGCGGTAGAGCGCGTGGACGCGGGGCGACAGCGACTGCGAGACGAGCAGCGCGACACCGAGCTTCTCTGCGAACGTCATCTTCTCCGGCATCAGCTTGTACTCGTTGCCGATGAACCAGACCTTTGGCGCGTCGACGGCCGCGATCCGGTCGAGCAACCTCCCGTCGAGCAGCTGCTCGTTCGAGTACACGGAATGAAGGAGGACGACGGCGTCCCAGCGGCGGCGCAGAGAACGTCCGAAGCGCGGCGGCTTCGCGACGTTCAGCAGCTCGACGTCGAAGCGTCGATCCTCGCCGAACGCGCGCGGCCACCCTTGCTGGTATGAGAGCGTCCGGTTCGCAGCCGACGCTGCGTGGAGAACGAGCAGGCGCGGGCGCGTCAAACGAGGGGCGTGAGTTCGGACTCGAGCCGCTTGACGATCGTCGCGCACACACGCTCGACACCCTCGTCGAAGGACACCTCCGGCTCGACGCCGAGAATCTCGCGCTGCCGGTCGAGGGTCGGCCGCTTGTGCAGCGTCATCCGCGGCGGCAGGTCGCGCAACGTGACGAGGTCGGTAGCTGCACCGAGTCGCGACCGAATCGCCTCGGCAAGCTCTTCGATCGGACGCACGTCGGGATGCCCGACGTTGATCACCGTGTACTCGGACACGCGTGTCGCCGCCTCGACGGTCCGCACGGCGTCCGAGATGTGCATCCAGCCGCGCGCGCTGCCGCGATGCACCTCGATCGGCTTTCCCTGCGCGAGGTTCGACGCGAACCTGATCATCGCCGACCGGTGGTCGCCGAGGTCTTCCCACTCGTCGTAGATCATGAACGGCCGGAGCGTGACGGCCCGAAGGCCGTACGTCCTCACCTCGTACTCGACGAGCTTCTCGCCGAGCAGCTTCGACAATCCGTAACGGTTGTTCGGGTGCGGATCGGCGAGTGTCTCGTCCATCACCTCGACGTGCGGCCCGTAGACCTCCGAGGTCGAGAAGAAGACGGTCGTCGCTCCGACGCGCTTGCACAGTTGCAGCACGTTGTTGACGCCGCCGAGGTTCGTCGCGATCGCGAGACCGCTCGCTTGCTCACACGTCACGCGGCTGACCATCGCCGACAGCAGGAAGACGACGTCGGGTTTCCAGTCGAAAGCGTCGAGAAGGTCGATCGGGTGGTTGATGTCGGCCATCAGGTAACGCTCGCCGTGCCCGGGCCGGATGTCCGTCTCCAGCACGTCGTAGCCGTCGGCGCGCAGGTGCGTGACGAGCCGCGCGCCGATGTTGCCCTCCGACCCGATGACCAACGCCTTCGTCATGCGTGCTCCTCGACCTTGCGCAACTCGCGCGCAGGAACGCCCGCGACAACCGTGAGCGGCGGAACGTCACCGGTGACGACGGCGCCCGCGGCGACGATCGAGCCGCGGCCTATCGTCACGCCGGGAAGGACGATCGCGCCCGCACCGATCCAGACGTCGTCCTCGAGCGTGATCGGAGCGTCCTCGACGCGACCGTAGCGCGGCAGATCCTCCGGATGGCCGCGCGTCGTGATGACGGCGTGCGCGGCGATGAGGACGCGGTCGCCGATCGTCAGGCCGCCGTTCGCGCGGATGACGGAGAACTCGCCGATGTCGACAGAGCTGCCGATGTGAAGCGCCTCGGGCGCGTAGATCACGACCGGCATCCGAAGCCGGACGGCGGCTCCGACCGACGCGCAGCGCTCGAGCGGCGACGCCTCCGGAACGTCCGGGACGAGGAAGGCGCCGAGCCGGCGCCGGACGCGGCTACCGAGTGACCGTCTCGCCAACGGCGCTGCCCTCCTCGACCTCGGTGCTCCAATCCAGCAGCGGCGACACGGCACCGCCCCATTGCGCAACGACCGGTCCCTTCGCGGACGGACCCTCGCGGCGGTTCACGACCTGGAACGACACCGCTTCGGAAACATAGAAGTGACGGTCGAAGTATCCAGGTCGAATCGTGTTCACGAAGACGCTGACGAGGTACGTGCCCTCGTTGAGCAGATTCGGCGGAACGAAAGCGCGTGTCGTGTAAACGCCCGGTGGTTGCGCCCGCGACCAGCGTTCGTCCGGATCGAGCGCGTTGAACACGTGAACGCCCTGATCGTTGTACACGGCCAGCATCGGCGTCACCGCAGGCGCCGACGGAAGGATCTCGAACGACATCTCGATTCCGACCGGCTCTCGGAGATCGACGGCGTCGACGAGGCCGCCGTCCGCGTCGACGATCGAGACGCTGCGGATGCGCGCCACGTCGTCACCGGGTGCTTCTCGATCGGCCCACGTCCTGTGTCCGGGAGTCTCGGTCCCGGCGTGCAGATATCGCGCGACGACCGCCTCGGTCGACCCGTCGGCGACGACGCGACCGGCGTCGAGCATGATTGCGCGGCTGCACAGGCGCGCGACCGTCGCCATGTTGTGCGACACGAAGACGACTGTCCGTCCCGAGGCGCCGATCTCCTCCATCTTGCCGAGCGACTTCTTCTGGAACTCGGCGTCACCGACGGAGAGGACTTCGTCGACGACGAGGATCTCCGGCTCGAGGTGTGCCGCCACGGCGAAGGCGAGCCTGACGTACATCCCGCTCGAATACCGCTTCACCGGCGTGTCGATGAACTTCTCGACTCCGGCGAACTCGACGATCTCGTCGAAGCGGCTGACGATCTCCCGGCGCCGCATTCCGAGGATCGCGCCGTTCAGGAAGATGTTCTCGCGTCCCGTCAGCTCCGGGTGAAAGCCGGTTCCGACCTCGAGCAGACTCCCCAACCGTCCCCGAACGTCGACATAGCCCTCGGTCGGCTCGGTGATGCGCGAGAGCACGCGCAGCAGCGTCGTCTTGCCGGCGCCGTTGCGACCGATCACGCCGACGACCTCGCCGGGTGCGAGCTCGAACGAGACGTCGCGCAGGGCCCAGAACAACTCGGCCGCACGGCGCGGCCCGCCGCGGCCGAACGCCCGTCGGCCGACGTTGCTGAGCTGCTCTCGCAGCGTCTCGTACCCGCTCTCGAGCTGCCCGACGCGGTACTGCTTGCCGAGTCCGACTGCGTGGACCGCGAACTCGCCCATCACATCACGTCCGCGAAGCGGCGCTCGACGTGCTTGAAGTAGACGAGACCTCCTGCGAGGAGCGCGGCGCCGACCGACGCGCTGATCGCGAGCACCTGGACGTGCAGCGTTCCCTGCCCGAGCACCGCCCAGCGGAAGCCGTCGATCACACCGGTCATCGGATTCAACGCAAGGAGCCAATGCCAACGCGCGGGGACGAGCGTCACCGGATAGATCACCGGCGACGCGTACAGCCACAGCTGCGTCAGGAAGGGGACTGCGTACGGAACGTCGCGATAGCGCACGTTCAGCGCCGAGAGCCAGAAGCTCACACCGAGCGCGATCAAGAGGGCCATGCCGAGGAAGAACGGCAGGAAGACGACGTGCCAGTGCGGCGTGCGTCCGTACCCGAGGAACAGCGCGACGAGGACGAGGAACGCCATCAGGAAGTCGATCAAGGGTACGACGATCGACGCGAGCGGCAGGATCAGCCGCGGGAAGTACACCTTCGTCACGAGCGGCGCGTTGCCGGCGACGCTGAAGCTGCCCTGGGACAGCGACGAGGCGAAGTACGTCCACGGCAGCAGCCCGGCGAAGACGAACAGCGGATAGGGGACGCCCTTCTCGCCCTGGATCCCCGCCAGGTGGCCGAAGATGACGCTGAAGATGATCATCGAGACGACCGGCTGGATCACCGCCCACGCGACGCCGAGCAGCGTCTGCTTGTAACGCACCTTGACGTCGCGCACGGTCAGGAAATAGAGGAGCTCGCGGTAGTCCCAGACCTCGCGCAGGTTGAAGACGACGAATCGCTTCGTCGGCTCGATCCGCAGGACACGCCCTGGCGACTGGCTTTCTGAGACGGCGCTCAACGGGAAGATGCTAGCCACTGCGTTGTTAGGAAATTCGACGCGCGACGATCGTGTAGGTCGGTGTGAGCAGGTCGTCGCGCGTCACCTTGGGCCACCTCGCACGGCATCCGTCGACGATCTCGCTCGTCAGGACGCGAGCGTGCCGCCGATCGGGGCCCGTCGGCTCCCAGGCGAGAATCTCATAGCCCGAGCGCTCGACGAGCGCCTGCGTCTCGGCGATCGTGAGGCGCGGAGATTGAAAGTCCTCCGCGTAGGAGCGCTGCGCATCGTCCTTCTCGTGAGGTCGCCAGGCTGCGAGGTAGCGCGCGAATTCCCTCTCGTCCAAGCGCACGTGCGCCCACGGCGCGTCGAGGCTGCATTGTGCATGACCGCCGTTCGGCGCAAACCAGGGATGGACGGTGTGCAGGGAGACGCCGCCCGGCCGCAGGACGCGTCGCGTCTCGGCGAGGACGGCGCCGAGGTCGCGCATGTGCTCGAGGGCGGAACGGCTCACGACGGCGTCGAAGGAGCCGTCTTCGAACGGCAGACGGGCGGCGTCGGCCTCCTGGAGGCGGGCGCGGCCGGAGGCACGAAGCCGCGCGAACATCGAGGCCCGATCCGAGGCCGCCACGTAGCCTTCAAGCTCGAGGTCGACGCCGACGGCTTCACGCGCGCCCGCGCCGGCGAGCGAGAACGTCAGGAACCCGGTGCCGCAGCCGATCTCGAGGATGCGGGCGCCTTCGAGCCCGACGCCGTGCGATGCGAGCAGCTCGCCCATCTGTTCGGCGTAGCGACGGTAATAGCCGGCGATCGCGTCCAACTCGCTCGTCTGGGCCGGACGTTCGAGGATCTCGACGCCGAGCGCTCGGTCGGTCCTTCCCGTTCGAACGACGGCGTCCGGCTGGGTGTGCTCGACGGCTGCAACCGCGGCGGCGTACGTGGCCAATGGTCGAGACAGGGTCCGGGCGGAGAGGAGCGAACGTGCGAGCGGCTCGTACTCGTCCGGCAGCGAGCCGCAGGATCGAAGCTCGAACAGAACGCGCGTCGGCCACCACGTGAGCCGCCAGGTCGGCTTCAGGACGTCGCGGTAGCCGTCCAGCAGCTCGAGCGGCGGTTTGTCCTCGCGTTCGAACGTTCCGAAGACCTGCGCCGGAAGCGGCTCGATCCTCGGCCTCGTGAATCGCCTCAGGACGCGTCGCGCGATCACGCTCACGGCGCGCGGCTCACGGTCTCGAGCACGTAGTCGGCGACGCGCTCCGGCGCCGCGTGCTCGTCGTAGTAGCGTGCGGCGGCCGAGCGCAACGCCGCTTGCCGCCGCTCGTCGGCGAGCAGCGCGTCGACCGCGCGCGCGACCTTGGCGTGCTCTCGAGGCTCGATCTGCCCGTACGGCGGCCTGTCGATTCCCATGTCCGCGTAGTGGACGCCGCTCTCGAGCGCCACGGGCCATTGCGGTAAGGGCCGCGCGTCGAAGAGGATGCAGGCGCCCATCGCGAGCAGGTCGATCATCCGCCAGGGAATGCAGAGGTGCATGCCGGAGCGAAAGACGACGATCCGGGCGCGGGCGAGCGACCGCCAAAGATCCCTCGTCGCAACCGGGTCGTACGAGGTCGGGACGCCGGCTTGCCGGAATCGCTCGATGAACGCCGCGTCCTCTTCGGCGTTGCCGCTCTGCGGCATGATCGCGCGCAGCTCCGAGCGAACGTCGAGCTTCGCGAGCTCCTCGAAGAGACGGACGTTGTGCTCTCTCCCGCCCCAGACCCGCGAGACGAAAACGACGTCGACGTCCTTCGGCTCGTCACGGAGCGAGCGCAGGCGCTCGAGCTTGCGGCGGTCGAGGATCCCGTTTCCGTTCACGATCGGCCGCACCTTGCCGTCGTACTCGACCGACGGCCACCTGTTCGCCTTGAAGTACACGTCGCTCCACTCGAGCGTGCTTGCGTCGTCGTCGAGGATCGCGTGGTTGTCGCGCGCATCGATCGCGAACTTGACGCCGTCCTCCGAGACGTAGCGGGCGACATGACCGAGCCCATCGGTTCGCGTGCGCATCAGCGCTCGCAGCTTGCGGGAAGCTCCCGGCACGAGACGAAGTCCGCGCGGACCGCCGTCGACACGCACGTGCGCCCGCTTCTCGAGCCCCAGAAAGTAGTAGTGCTGATAGCGCACCGCGCTGCGTGCCGCGCCGGGCAGGAGACAGGTGACGCTCATTCGTGCACCGCGTGCGAAATCTCTTCCGCCCGCCGCAGGAGCCTCTCGAGCGCGTCGGGGTCCTCGTCGAGAACGGGAATCCGCAGCCACTCCGTCCGCGTCGCGCGGAGGTTGACGCCTCCCGCAGCGAAGACTCCATGGAACTGCGGATGGCGCGCGAGCCAGTCCGCGACCGCCGCGCTCACGTCCTTTGCGCGCCCGTTTGGATACGCGAGCCACGGCAGCGGCTCGAGGCCCGCGTCGCGGAGCTCGCGCTCGTTGCCGAGGATCTCGTCGTCGAGCTCGTCCGGAGCGACGAACACGAGCGGCCGGTGCGTGCGCGTGTGATTCGCGATCGTCCAACCACGCGCGACCAGGCCGCGCAAGTCGTCGTAATCCAGATGCACGCGGGGCGCCGGCCCTTCCAATGCAATGAGCGCAGGTTCCACGAGATCCTGCGGCGCCGGCCAATCCTTGGTCGCGCTCGCCAGGTTCTCGGCTGTGAACGAGTCCGTCCCTAGTCGCTCGTTGAGGATCGCGGCCGCTTCGCCCGCCCGGCCCTCGCGCTCGAGCAGCGCAAGGAGGACGCGGTAGTAGACGGAACGGCCGCTCGCGAACTCGGCGTTGACGAAGAGGGTGGGTTGCAGGCCGAGTTCCGCGCAGACGTCCGCCGCCTCTCGCGCAAGGCCCGCGTAGCCGTCGTCGAAGGTGACGACGAGCCTCGGCGGAGTCGGCGGTCCACCGGCGAGGAGCGCGGGCAGCTCCTCCAAGCGCGCGGGCTCGAGCTTGCGGAGGAGACGCTCCAACCCGGCCCGGAAGTTTGCCGCGCTCGTCGTGACGCGGCTGTACGCACGCTGCCAGTCGGCGCGATCCGCGCCCACGACTTCGTGATAGGCGAGCACGTACGCACCCGCCGAGAGCGAGCCGCCGAGCCGCCGTCGTAGTCCTCGCAGCGACCGACGAACCGGCGCCGCTTCGACCGCGCGTTCCGTCACGGGCCAGGTCACGACTCGGGGCGAAAAACCTCGAGAGCCCGCGCAAGGCGCGAACGAGGATTGTAGACGAGCAACTCGACGCCCTCCGGCTCGAGCGCGGCGCGCCAGCGCGCGAAGACGTCGATGACCTCGTCCGCCATCGGAAACGGCCGGTCGGGCGTCTCGGAGGGCCGCAGCGCGTCTCGGCGCTCGCCCTTCTCGAGCCAGAAGTACTCCTTGTCGTAGAGATCGATGCCGGTCAGGACGATTCGGCGGAAGCCCATCAGGATCGCGAAGTTCGTGACGCTGATCGAAGAGTTCCACCCGTGAACGAGACCCTCCGCGAAGGAGCGGCTCGGCGGCGAGTATGAGCCTCGGCTCTTCCTGTGATAGGGGAAGACGCGCGCGCTCTCCGGAAGCAACCGCCTCGCGACGAGCTCGTTCGAGTCCTCCGCACGCCACTCGCGCTGCACGATGTAGATCGTCTCGGCGTAGAACGGGTTGTCGCGCAGAAGGGCTGCGTAGCGATCGACGTCCTTGACTTCGCCGAGTACGTGGTAGTCGACGCGAGCGAAACGCTGGCGCGCGAACTCGGAGAAGCCAATCGTCGCGTGCTCCGCAATTGCGTCCCATTCGCGACGTTCGATGTCGAGCAACGATCGTCCGGAGCCGAAGACGAACGCCGTGTCGCTCGTTCGCGTCGCGAGGAGCTCGGCCTCGGTCAGCTCGCGGTAAGCATTCCGGGCGAGTCGAGCGCCAACCCAGCGCGCCGTCAAACGCGTGACGGTGCGCGGCCGCAAGAGGTCGCGGACGATCGGAATGCTTCGCGCGACCACGCTTCCGACGCGCGCGCTCGTCGGCACCATCAGCCGGCGACAGGCGAGCGGGCTAGCCGGGCGATCGACTCCGCGACGCGCTCGACCTCTTCAGGGCGCAGCCCGACCGCAGAGGGAAGGCTGAGCCCTCGCTCTGCGAGCGACTCGGCCACGGGGAAGCGCCGCTGACCCTTGGCATAGAGCGGCTGCTGGTGCAGCGGCGTGAAGAACGGTCGCGTCTCGATTCCTTCAGCGTCGAGCGCCTCCTGGAGCTCGTCGCGCGACATTCCGAATTCTCCGTCCACGAGAATCGAGTAGAGCCAGTGCACGTTCGTCGCCCAGAGAACGCCAGGCGGCAGCACGATCCCCGGGACGTCTCCGAGCGCGCCGGCGTAACGAACGGCAAGCTCCCGCTTCGCGCTGAGGATCTCGTCCGCGCGCTCCATTTGCGCGAGCCCGATCGCCGCCTGGAGATTCGTGAGCCTGTAGTTGAATCCGAGCACCGGATGCCAGTAGCGCCGCGTCTCCGACATGCCATGCGCGCGAAGAACGCGAAGGCGCTCGGCCAGTTCGTCGCGATTCGTGACGACCATGCCGCCTTCGCCCGTCGTGAAGATCTTGTTGCCGTAGAAGCTGAACGCGCCGACGTCACCGAGCGAGCCGACCTGTCGGCCTTTGTATTCCGCGCCGTGAGCCTCCGCGGCGTCCTCGACCACCGCGAGCCCATGCCGGTCGGCGAGCGCGAGGATCGGGTCGAGGTCGGCCGGCTGGCCGTAGAGATGCACGGGAACGACCGCCCGAGTTCGCCGCGTGATTGCGGCCTCGACGGCAGCCGGGTCGAGCGTCCACGTCTCCGCGTTGCTGTCGACAAAGACGGGCGTCGCGCCGGTGTACGCGACGGCGTTCGCACTGGCGATGAAGGTCAGCGTCGGGACGATCACCTCGTCACCCGGCCCGATTCCGAGCACGAGCAAGGCGAGATGCAAGGCGGCCGTGCCGTTCGAGACGGCGACGGCGTTGCGCACGCCGCAGAACTCCGCGAATACTTGTTCGAATCGTGGCACGAACGCTCCCGCGGACGAGATCCAGCCGCTTGCGATGCACTCGCTGACGTAGGCGAGCTCGCGCTCGCCCAGCAACGGCTCGGCAACGGGAAGTCGTGCGCGGCGGTCGAAGAACGCGAGGTCGCAGACTCGCCCGTCGTCGTCGAGGATCGGAATGACGCGGATCTTGCCGCTGAAGAGACGTGCGACCTCGTCGGCGGACGCGTGGCTGCTCGCGGCCTTCGCGTGCGGACGAGGCAGCTCCGCAACGGAATCGTCGAGGCTGCGGCCTTCGAGCAGGCCACGGCGGATGTCTCCGTCCGTGACGAGTCCCGCGAAACGGCCGTCGGCATCGACGAGGAGGGCCAGGCCGAGCGCGCCGCGATCGATCGCCGCGAGGGCGTCGCGAGTCGCCGCCGACTCGAGGATGCTGATCGCCGCGATCTGATCGGCGATCTTGCTGCTCTCGTCAGTCATCTCGCGCCAAACGCTCGAGAAAGTCGACCTGGTCCTTCGCCTCGCCCGCTGATCCTACGCGCGCTTCAACGACGCGCGGCAGGCGACTGAGGCTAGGCCGGCGAAGCAGCGCAGCGATCCAGCTGTCTTCGACGACCGGCATGTGACCGTCGGATGTTCCGTCATTGTCATGGACGTGCACAGCACCGACGAAGTCCTCGACGTCGTCGACGAACTCGTCGCGATCGAAACCGAGCGTCCGCGACGTCACGTTGAGATGGCCGGTATCGAGGAGAAGCCTGACGCCGAGGTCACGCAGCGGTTCGAGGAACGACGCGATCTCCGCACCGGTGAGGAAGAGGAGGCGACCGCGATGCTCGCCGATGCAGACGTTGTTCTCCACCAACAGCTCGACTCCGACCGTACGCGCCCGTTCGGCCAGCGTCGCGATCGAATCCGCGAATCGGTCGCGCGCGGACTGCACGTCGCCACCGGACCCGAAGACGAAATGGCCGTCTTCGTAGCCGATCGGATCGGTGGCAAAGCCCGCGTGCACTGAGTACGTGCCGGCGCCGATCTCACCGGCGAGGTCGAGTGTGCGACTGGCGAAACTCGCGCTCCGCGACCTGATCTCCTCGGACGGGGACGCCAGGTTGAGGACGAGCTCTGCATCCGTCGGTGGGAAGTAGTTGTGGATCACAAAACGCATGCCGGTCGCCCGCAGACGTGCCGCGAGCTCCTTCTCGTCGTCCAACCGGCACGCTCCCAGCTCGACTGCGTCGATTCCCGATGCGCGAAACGCGTCGAGCGCGGTCCACAGATCAGGACGACCGAGACAAGCTGTCGACGCGTAGGTCACAGCTTCACGTTATCTGCCGTCAGCGGCGAATCGGACTCGATGTCGGCCGCGGCAGTCGCACCCACGACGCGCTCGAAGTCGTCCGGTGGCAACCCGTCCGCAGGCCGGCGCAGCGTGACGTGGACCGCCTCGATGCGCGTCCCGGCCGGGATCCGCACGGCGGCGTGCAGGCTGCGGCGCATATGGAAGGCGTTGTCGCGCTCGCGCGGCGTCGGCAGCCGGTCGGCCGAGCCGAGCGCCGCCTCGGTCTCGCGCACGGCGCGGACGAGCGCGGCGAACCGGTCGGGTTCGAGTGAAGCGGCGTGATCGGGGCCGGGACGCGCGTTGTCGAGCGTCAGGTGCTTCTCGACCACGACCGCGCCCAGCGCGACGGCCGCTATGCACGCCGTCTCGCCGGAGGTGTGGTCCGAGAAGCCGACCGGAACGTCGAAGCGAGCTGCGAGCGCCGGAATCGTGCGGAGGTTCGCATCTTCGATCGGAGCCGGATACTCCGTGGTGCATTGCAGCAGGGCGACAGGCGGATCGCCGTTCGCGCGCACGACGGCGAGGGCACGTTCGATCTCCTCGAGCGTCGCCATGCCGATCGAGATCAGGAGCGGCCTGCCCTTGCGGGCCGCCTGCGCAAGAAGCGCCGGTTCGACGATCTGCGCCGAAGCGAGCTTGAACGCCGGGACGTCGATCTCGTCGAGTGCGTCCAAGGCACCGGCGGAGTAGCCGCTGCAGAGGAACGCGATCCCGAGCTGACGCGCGAGCGCGGCGAGCTCGACGAAGGCCCCGACCGGGAGCTCGAGCTTCTCGAGCATCGCGAGCTGAGATTCGCCTGGATCGGTCGTCTGTCGCTGGTACTGCGCCTTCGGCGCGTCCGCCGCGACGAGCTCGGCCGCGCGGAACAGCTGGAACTTGACGGCATCGGCACCCGAGGCGTGCGCGGCGCGGACGAGCTCGCGCGCGTCGTCCAACCGGCCGTCGTGATTGACGCCCGCCTCGGCGATCACGTAGCACCGCTGACCCGGCCCCACGACCGATCCGCCGATGTCGAGCGTTCTCAGGCCCGCTCCTCCAAGAGCGCCTCCGCGACGCGGAGGTCGAGCTCGGTGTCGATGTCGACGCTGCGTTCCGCCGGCATCACGTAGGCGGCCGCCGGGCCGCTGAGCAGGCTCCCGTTCCGCTCGACCGCGCTGGTGCGGACGACGTCGACGGCGCCGTTGAGACGGTAGACCTGAGGCAGCAACTGATGCCGCGGGTACCTCGACTCGTCATGCTCCGGCGCGAACGGCTTGAGCCAGATCCCGTCCAGCAGCTTCATCCAGTACGGATGGTGATCGGAGAGGCAGACCGACCGCACGACGTCTGCACCGGAGCTCTCGAACACGTCGAGCGCCGCGGCGATGTCGTCCGCGGTGCGGAGCGGAGCCGTGGGCCGCAGCCACACGACGACGTCCGCGGCGGGCGGGCCCAGCTGGGCGAGCGCGTGCCGGAACACGGGAAGGTCGTCGACGTCTCCTCCGGCGAGCTCAGGCGGGCGCATGAACGGAACCTCGGCGCCGTAGTTGCGCGCGACCGCTGCGATCTCCGCATCGTCGGTCGTGACCACGACGCGGTCGATGCGCGGACAGGCGAGCGCGGCCTCGATCGTCCAGGCAAGGAGCGGCTTGCCGCCGAGCGTCGCGAGGTTCTTTCGCGGCAGACGCTCGGAGCCGCCGCGCGCCGGGATCAAGCCGAGGACGCTCAAAGCTCTAGGCGGCCGACGACCTGGCCGTCCTCTTCGCCGTCGAACATGTAGCCGAGCGAACGGTAGAGCCGGATCGCGGCCTCGTTGTCGAGGTAGACCTTGAGGCGGATCGACGTCGCGCCTCTGCGCCGCGCGGCTTCGTGCAGCGTCTCCATCATCAGACGCGCAACGCCGGTACCGCGCTCGTCGGGATGGACGGCGATCCCAAGGCTCGGGACGTCATAGCCCTCGTCCCAGCCGCGCAACATTGCGTACGCGAGAGCGCGGTCATCGTCGATCGCGACGTAGTAGAGATCCTTCGTGCTCCGGCCTGCGACCGCGCGAGCCGTCTCGTCGTCCAGCGGATGCGGATGAAAGTGGCGCTCGTCGCCCGACGCTCGCAACGCGGCAAAGAGTTCGGCAAGTGCAGTCGCGACGTCGGGTGAGACCAAGCGGAGCTCTAGGGCCATCTCACGGGGCGACTCTAGCCGCTCGGTAGCATCGCGCCACGTGACGGCGATCCTCGGCCTCAACGTCTACCACGGCGACGCGTCCGCGGCGCTCGTCGTCGACGGCGCGCTCGTCGCGGCGGCCGAGGAGGAGCGCTTCACGCGCCTCAAGCACGTCGCGGGGTTCCCGGCGCAGTCGGCGGCCTGGTGCCTCGCCGAGGCCGGCGTCGCGCCCGGCGACCTCGACCACGTCGCGGTCGGCCGCGACCCGCGCGCGAACCTCGGCGCGAAGGTGCAGCAGACGCTGCGGCGCATCCGCAATCCCGCCTATGTCGTCGCGCGCCTGCGGAACATGGCCAAGGTCCGCGACGTCCGCGACGACCTCGTGCGTGCCCTGGGCGTGCAGGAAGACGTGCTTCGCGCCGAGTTCCACAACGTCGAGCACCACCAGGCGCACGCCGCGAGCGCCTTCTTCGTCTCGCCGTTCGACGAGGCGGCGATCCTGACGCTCGACGGCTTCGGCGACTTCGCGTCGGCGCTGCTCGCGGTGGGGCGCGGGAACCGGTTCGAAGTTCTCGACCGCGTCGTCTTCCCCCACTCGCTCGGACTGTTCTACACGGCGATCACGCAGTGGCTCGGCTTTCCGAAGTACGGCGACGAAGGGAAGGTGATGGGCCTCGCGCCGTACGGCGACTCGAGCGTCCACCGCGACCGGATGCGCGACCTCGTGCGACTCGAAGGCCTCTTCGAGCTCAACCTCGATTACTTCACGCACCACTCGCGCGGCGTCGACATGACGTGGGCCGCCGGCGTGCCGACGCTCGGGCCGGTCTACTCGCAGCGCGTCGAGGAGGCGTTCGGACCGCCGCGCGAGCCGCGAGGCGAGCTCACCAAGCACCACGAGGACGTCGCCGGCGCGCTGCAGGCGGTACTCGAGGACGCCTACCTCCACGTCGTGCGCGTCGCGGCGGCGCGCACGGGGCAGACGCACCTCTGCCTCGCGGGCGGCGTGGCGCTCAACGCGGTCGCGAACGGACGTATCAGGCTCGAGACGCCGTTCGACGGCGTCTACATCCAGCCGGCCGCGGGCGACAACGGGATCGCGATCGGCGCCGCGTACCACTTGCTGCACCAGCTCTTCGGCGAACCGCGGTCGTTCGTGATGGAGCACGCGTACACGGGTCCCGAGTACTCGAACGACGAGTGCGGCGCGGCGCTGCGGGCGGCCGGACTGGAGTCGCAGCTGCTCGACGACGACGAGCTCTTCCCGCACGTCGCGCAGCGGATCGCCGACGGCGACGTCGTCGGTTGGTTCCAGGGCCGGATGGAGTTCGGCCCGCGCGCGCTCGGCAACCGCTCGATCGTCGCCGATCCCCGACGCCACGACATGAAGGACGTGCTCAACGCGCGGATCAAGCAACGCGAGCCGTTCCGTCCGTTCGCGCCCTCGATCCTCGCCGAACGGGCGGGCGAGTGGTACGAGCAGGACTATCCGTCGCCCTACATGATCCTCGTCTACAAGACGCGGCTCGAGAAGCGCGAGCTGATCCCGGCCGTCAACCACGTCGACGACACCGGCCGTCTGCAGACCGTCGAGCGCCACGTGAATCCGCGCTACTACCGGCTGATCGAGGAGTTCGACCGCATCACCGGTGTTCCGATCGTGCTCAATACGTCGTTCAACGAGAACGAGCCGATCGTGATGACTCCGTCGCACGCGATCGAGACGTTCACGAAGACGAAGATGGACACGCTCGTGCTCGGCAACCACGTCGTCAGGCGCGCCGCGTAACGATTGATCAGCGGGGCCGAGCGACGACCCAGAGCGTGTCGGCGACACCCGCAGCGACGAGCGCTTGCGCGTAGGCCTCGTCGGCGCCGGCGAGGATCGGATATGCGCCGAAGCCGCCCGGTCTTCCGGTCTGCATCCACACGAGATGGTTGCTGAGGTCGTAGCGCTGCACGAGCTCGACGGTGCCGTCGAGCTTCGCAGACGCGAGGGCGCCGTCGAGCGTACGAGGCGAGAAGTACCAGAGGTGCGCGTTCGTGAAGTAGAAGGATCTGTATGCCGGGATGTCGTACGTGCTGACGAGAGCGTCGTCGACGTTCGGAACTTCGACGACGAGGATGCCGTCCGGGCGCAAGAGCCGAGACAGGCGGCGCAAGAACTCGTGCGGGTCGTGGACGTGCTCGAGAACGTGGAACGCCGTGACGACGTCGAACTCGCCGTCGACCTGGTCGGACGATCCACCTTCGTCCGGTTCGATACCGATCGCATCCGCGGCATGGGGCCGTATTGCCTTGACGAATGCGCCCGACCCCGAACCGATGTCGACCAAGCGACTCGACGGCCTCAGCAGCGGAAGAAGCGCGGCGACGCGCCTGCGCGAGTCGCGCGCGAGCTCGTCGTCCGCGACCATCGGGTATTGCCGCCGGTACGGACCTGCGTAAAAGCGGTCGAGCTCGGCCGCGGTCGGCCGCGGCCACAGATAGACGAGTCCGCACGACGCGCAGCGATGGACCTCCAGTCCGGGATCATGGCGAACGCCTCGCTGCACGAGCGCTGCCGCCGTCGCGCCGCAGAGACAGGTCGATGGGACGGCCGTCGTCATTCGGGCTTGACGACCGGCAGCAGCAGCTCGTAGGCGAAGCGGTCGAGCACCGGCAGGCGGAGCTCCGGCAGCGGCAGGCCGCGGCGGCCCAGCTTGAAGAGCGCCTGGTTGACGCCGTGGTTGACGACCGACGCGGCGAAGCTGCCGAACACCGGCTCGAGTGGACGGCCGCCCGCACGTGCCGCCAGCGCCGCGAGCTCGGCGGCGGAGAACGGCTCCTCGGTGCCGAGCGGCCACGAGCCGGTGCGGGTCAGGGCGCCCTTCCAGAGCCGGTAGACGACGCCGTAGCGGTTGGGGACGCCGAGCAGCGCGAGGCCGCCCGGCCGCAGCGCCTCGAGGTGGGCGGCGACGACCGCGAGCCGCCGCTCGCCGAGGAAGTGCTCGCAGAGGCCGTACGACATCGAGACGTCGAACGCGCCGCGCAGCTCCGCCGGCAGGTCGAAGAGGTCCGCCTCGACGCCGTCGAAGTCCACGCCGTGCGCCGAGAAAAGCACCTGAGCCTGCTCGAGCGCGAGCGGGACGTTGTCGAGCAGCGTCACGCGCGCGCCGCGTTGCGCGAAGAGGAGCGCGTTCAGCCCGCGCCCGGCGCCGAGCTCGATCGCACGCAACCCGTCGAAGGACCCGAAGCGCTCGCGGACGAGCCGTTCCTGCGCGCGCCAGCGCAGCGTCGGCGCCTCGTGCGCCGGCGCGTCGAGGTCGAGCGGCTCGTCGCGCCATTGCGCGTCCCAGTCGGCGGGCGTCTCACGCACGCCGGAACACCACCGGCAGCGCGAGCGCGAGCGCTGCAAACGCATAGAAGTAATAGAACTGCATCGTGAGGTAGAACGCGTTCGCGGCCATCGTGCCGGCGAGCGCCGCGGTCATCCCCCACGCGAGCGGACGCACGCGTGCGGACAGCGGGTCGCGCGCGGCGGCAAGCAGGCGCCCGAGCCGGCGCGCCGCGCCGAGGCGCGCGAACAGCCAGAGGAGGAAGACCGCGAAGACGATCGCGCCGACGAGGCCGGTCTCGACGATCAGCGCGACGTAGAACGAGTGCGGGCCCCAGTTCGTCTTGCCGGTGACGAACTCGTAGTAGACGGAGAAGGTGTTCAGACCGAGCCCGAAGAGCGGATGCGTGTGCAGGACCTGCGGAACGAACTCGTACACGCCGAGATGGACGTTCGTCGAGCCGCCGCCGGTCTCGAGGCGCGAGCGCAGCACCACGCCGAAGTAATGGCGCCGCTCCCACACGATCGCCAAGAGGACCGCCGCCACCGCGGCGAGCGGCGCGAGCAGCGCCCGCGACGCGAGGAAGCGGCGGTACGGCAGTGCGAGCACGAGCACGCCGACCGCGAGGCCGAGCGCGCCGCTGCGCGACAGGGTCGCGAGCTCGACGAGCAGCAGGAACGCGAGCACGCCCGCGAGCCACCACCGGAGCCGGTGCCCGCGCTCGAGTCGCAGGTAGAGCGGCGCGAGGACGAGCAGCGGCACGTCGAGCATGATCCCGAGGTGGTTCGGGTCGCCGGTCAGCGCGTTCGGCCGGTAGACGCTCGCACCGTTGACGGCGCCGTAGACGTTGATCGAACTGGCGCCGCCGGTGAGCGGCGAGAGCACGAGGTGGTCGAGGTTGTGGCCCGCGCGCGCCGCGAGCAGCTGCAGGACGCCGTAGGCCGCGTTGAACGCCATCCCGGCGACGAACCAGCCGAGTGCGCGCCAGTAGAAACGCGGCGTTCGCCGGGCGAGCAGCGCGATCGCGGCGGCGAGGAAGAGGAAGTGGAGCAGGAACTTGACGATCCCCTTGACGTACTGCGACAGCGCCTGGTGCGTCTCGAGGTTGAAGAACCCGATTAGGTAGACGAGCAGGAAGGCCGCAAAGAACGCGAGCACGATCGCCGTCGCGCGCGGCACGCGCGACGAGACCGACGACGTTGCGAACGCGGCGAGGAACGCGATCGTCAGCAGGTCGGCGAGCGAGATCGAGCCGCCGACGCTCCAGTGCACCTTCTCGAACGTGACGCAGAAGAGCGTCGCGAGGAACAGGCCGTTCGTGAGCGTGCGCGTGCTCATCCGATTTCCTCCCGCTGAACCGCGGCGAAGCCGCGATTCAGCGCAAGGGGGAACCTCTCGGTTCCCCCGAGCCCCCCTCCCCGCGACATGAGCAAGCTCATGTCGCCACGACGTCGCGCAGGAGCTCCGCCAGCTCGGCGACGCGGGCGCGCCGCGAGAGCCGGTCGCGTACGTCGGGCGGCAGCAGCGTCCAGCCGAGCTCGCCACGCCGCCAGCGGCCGTGCAGGTCGACGAGCGCGTCGCGCAGCCCGGCGACGTCGTCGGGTGCGACGACGACCCCGGCGCCGATCTCCTCGAGCAGCGCGGCCGCTGCGCCGTCGGGCGGCACGGCGGCGAGGATCGGCCGCTCCGCGGCGACGTACTCGAACACCTTCCCCGAGAGGACGCCTTTGCCGCGGCCGCCGGCGTCGGGGATCAGGAGCAGCAGCGCCTCGGAATCGCGCTGCAGCTCGAGCGACCGGCGCCGCGGCACGTAGTCGACGAGCTCGAGCTTGTCGCCGAGTCCGAGCGACTCAGCGAACTCGCGGTCGGGCGTGCGGAAGTCGCCCACGAAGCGCGCCACGACGTCGTCGAGCCCCGAGTCGGCGAGCGCCTGCAGGAACGGCTTCGGGTCGCGCTTGCCGAAGAAGCTGCCGGTGTGCGTGATGCGGAAGCGCTCGCCGGGCGTGTACGCCATTCCCTCGAAGTCGTCGAAGTCACTGCCGTTCGCGATCGTGACGACGCGCCCGGCGGGCGCGAGCTCACGCGCTTCGTCGGCGATTGCGTCCGAGACGGTGACGATCGCGTCTGCGTAGCGCGTGACGGTTCGCGCGACGATAGCCGCGGCGCGTTCCTTCGCACGTACCGCGACGCTCTCGGCACGACGGTGTGGGTGCGCGACGATCGAGTCGCGCAGGTCGGCAAGCCACGGGATCCCGACCGTCCGCTTGACCGCCGCGCCCACGAGGTGCAGCGAGCCGGGCGGCGAGGTCGTGATCACGGCATCGATCCCCTCGCGGCGCGCGATCCGGATCGCGGCCGGGACCGCGGTCAAGTTCCACGAGACGTTCTCGTCGGGGACGAGCAGCCGGCGGCCGAGCAGCCGCGCCTGCGCGCCCGCGCGCTCGAGGCCGCGCTTGCCGTGCAGCTCCTCGGCCGGCCGGCGGCCACGCGGGCCGATGAAGCGCGCGCGGTGGATCCACGCCTGCGTCGGCGGCTGGAGCTCGTCGTCGCTGTGGATCCATTTCGAGTCGTCCGGCGCGAGCACGTGCGTCTCGATCCCGAGCGCCGGCAGGTGGGTCGCGAACTTCAGCGGCCTCTGGACGCCTCCACCGCCGGCCGGCGGGAAGTAGAGCGTCACGAGGAGGACCTTCACGGGGCTCGATCCTACTCGTGAGCAATACTGCGTCCGGTGGTCCGGGTCCTCGCTGCGGCAGGGATGGCGCTCGCCCTCGGCGTGCCCGCGGTCGCGCGCGCATACGACTGGCCCGTGAGGCCGTTCGACCGCCAGCACTCCGTGCGCGGCTCGTTCGACGACCCGCGTCAGGACATGCGCAAGGACGGGCAGCCGCAGTACTCGTTCCACTCCGGCATCGACGTCTCGGCGCGAGACGGCACGCCCGTGTACGCGGCCGAGCCCGGGTGGGTGTCGCTCCGCCACGACGCCGTCGTCGTCAGCTCACGCGGCGGGCACACGTTCGGCTACTGGCACGTGCGTCCGGCCGTGCGCGCGGGCCGGTACGTGCGCCGCCACGAGCTCGTCGGTCACGTCGGCGCGCCGTGGGGTCACGTCCACCTGTCGGAGAGCATCGGCGGGATCTACGTGAATCCGCTCCGGCGCGACGGGATCGCGCCGTACGCCGACCGCACCTCGCCGACGATCGCCGACGTCCAGATCCTCTCGAACGGCAGGCGCGCGAGCATCCTCGGCGTCTCCGGAACGGTCGATTTCGTCGCCGACGCGTACGACACGCCGCCCCTCGCACCGCCCGGCGCGTGGGCGCGCAGCCGCGTCACACCGGCGCTGCTGCGCTGGCGGCTCGTGTCGGAAACCGAGGCGGTCGTCGCGTGGCGCACGGCGATCGACTTTCGCCTCCACCTGCTTCCGTCGTCGCTCTTCGGCTCGGTGTTCTCGAACGCGACGTGGCAGAACCGCGCGTCGCAGCCGGGACGGTACGTGTTCTACCTCGCGCGCTCGATCGACACCACGCGCCTCGCGAACGGCCTCTACGCAGTCGAGGTGCTCGCGGCCGATACGCGCGGCAACTCGACGACGGCGCGGCTGCCGTTCCGCGTTGCGAACGGCTAGGCGAGCAATTCGCTGACCGGCGTGCGCGCGAGCGTGCGAGCGACGGCGAGGAACTGCCGGTCGCGCGGGACGCGGAGAAGCGAGCCGGCGACGAGGATCCAGCGCGCGCGCTCGGCGGCCGCCGAGCCGCGGTGCTTCATGAGGAAGCGCAGCAGCCCGCGCACGTTCTCCATGTACATGCGCCCTCCGTGCACGGCGCCGGAGACGTGCACGAACTCCGCGTCCGGTGTGAACAGCACCTGCCAGCCGGCGGCGCGGAACCGGTAGCACCAGTCCGCCTCCTCGCTGAACAGGAAGAAGTCCTCGTCGAGGTAGCCGACCACCTCGATCGCGGCGCGGCGCGCGAGCATCACCGCTCCCATCACGAACTCCGCGTCGCGCGCGCTCGCGTGGTCGAACCCGGCCGCGTAGAACGCGTTCAGCGTCCGCGTGCGCGGTGCGAGCTTGCGCAGGAAGAGGTATTCGGTCGCGAGCCGCCACGGCGTCGGAAAGCCGCGCACGGACGGCTGCAGTCGGCCGTCCGGATAGTGCAAGCGCGGACCGACGATCGCGGCGCGCGGCCGCGCGTCGGCGAAGGCCGCGAGCCGCGCGACGGCGTTCCCGACCGCCCAGGCGTCGGCGTTGAGGATCAGGACGTAATCGCCGCCCGTCTCGCGGATGCCGCGGTTCCAGCCCGCGGCGAGGCCGCGGTTCTCCTGCTCGACCAGCCGCACACCGGGGAAGCGCGTGCGCACGAGCTCCTGCGTGCCGTCAGTCGAGCCGTGGTCGACGACGACCGTCTCGTGACCGGCGACGCTCGCGAGGCACTGCTCCAGCCACGGCAGCGCGTTGTACGTCACCACGACGACGGAGACGTCGGCGCGCGAAGTCGGCACGGAATCGGCACCCACGCGTGCGATTTTCCCGATTACGATCGCAGTTGGGTGGTGGGCCGGGGTGCCCCGGCGGAACCCCGTCTGCCGCGCAGGCTCTCGACCCCGAGCACGACCGCGCCGGGCAGCGCGAGGGCGATCGTCACCACGAAGAAGAGGAAGCCGGTCGCGAAGCCGCGGCTCGGGTCGACGCCGAGGCCACCGAGGAAGCTGACGAAGAACGACTCGCGCACCGCGAGGCCGTTGATCGTGAACGGGACGAGCATCACGAGGAACAGCAGCGGCCCCATCACGTAGTACGGCCGCGGCGAGAGCGTCACTCCGACGCCCTTCCCGGCCGCCCAGATCGCGAGCACGCGCAGCGCCTGCACCGCCAGCGTCAGCGCGAACACGCCGGCCATCAGCTTCACGTGCGAGCGGTACGCGTGGATCCCCTCGTAGACGGCGCGCAGCGGACGCTCCACGCGCAGCCGCCGCAGCACGGGCGCGAACCACGCGAGCGGTCGCCGCATCCTGCGCGAGAAGAGCAGCACGGCGAGCACGATCGTCCCGACGACGAACAGCGCCTCGAGCCAGAGGTACGCGCCGACGTCGTAGCGGCCGACTGCGAGCACGAACCCGACGGCGGCGAGCGTCACCGTCGCGGCGCCGCCGAGCGCGCGTTCCAAGAGCACGGTGCCGGCGACCTGGCCGCCGTTGCCCGGGTGCCTGCGCGCCGTCTCGAACATCCGCATCGCGTCGCCGCCGAGCGACGTCGGCAGCACCTGGCCGGCGGTGTACGCCGTGAAGTACGCGCGCGTCAGCCAGGACAGACGGTCGTGGATGCGCTGCGCGGCGAGCAGGCGCTGCCAGCGCCACGCCATAGGCAGCACGGTCCCGGCCATGATCGCGACCGAGAGCAGGAACCAGCCGGCGCTCGCGTGCGTGAGGATGTCCCACGTCCGCGAGAGGTCGATCTTCCACAGCAGGTATGCGACACACAGCCCCGTAACGAGCAGCGTCAGCACAAGACGGAGGACGCGACGCATGGAAACGCACACTAGTGACGGACGGCGCTTGACGTACACCGAGCTCGGGTCGGGGCCCCGGCTCGTGTGTCACCCCGGCGGGCCGGGCTTCTCGGGCGCGTACTTCGGCGACCTCGGCGGCGTCGCGTCGGCGCGCACCGTCGTCGCCGTCGACCCGGCGGGGACCGGCGGCTCCGATCCGTGGACGGAGGAGGCGTATTCGCTCGACCGCCGGGCCGACGACCTCGACGATCGGCCGGCGGCTTCGTCGCGATCCGCTACGCGACGCGCCATCCCGAGCGCGTCGGCCGTCTCGTCCTCGTCGGGACCTTTGCGCACTTCGACGCGCTCCGCGCCGAGCGCGACGCGTTCCTCGCGCGCAAGGAAAGCGAGCCCGAGTTCGCCGGCGCGGTCGCGGCCGCGCGCGAGCGGATGAGCGCCGGCGACCTGCCGCCGGAGCGGAAGCACGAGCTGCTTCTGCGCAGCTTCCCGCTCTACCTGAAGCGGTTGACGCCGGCGGCGCGCGCGTTCGCCGAGGAGGTCGCACGCGGCGACCCGCCCGACATTCGCACCCTCGACTCGTTCAATGCCCAGGTCGGCGGCTTCGACCTCCGCCCCGAGCTGGGGCGAATCGACGCGCCGGCGCTCGTCGTGCACGGCGACGCCGAGCTCGAGCGCGCGGGGCAGCGGGAGCTGCTCGCAGGGCTGCCGAACGCGACGGCGGCGGAGATCTCGGACGCTGGGCACTTCCCGTGGATCGAGCAACCCGAGCGCTTCCGCGACGTCGTGCTCGAGTTTCTCAGCGCGTGAAGCGCTCGTGCACGCGCCGCACCGCGTCGATCGCGTCGCGGATGTCGTCGTCCGTGTGGGCCGGCGACAGAGGCAGCGAGAGAACTTCGCCGCCCGCGCGCTCCGCGACCGGGCAGTCCGCGCGAAAGCGCCCGCGGTACCACGAGAGCGTGTGGACGGGCAGAAAGTGGATGCTCGTCGAGATGAGCTCGTCCGCGAGCGCGTGCTGGTACTCGTCGCGGGTCGCGCCCGCGCGCTCCGCGTCGACGCGCACGACGTACAGGTGCAGCGCATGCGTGTCGCGCGGGTCGCGCGCGAGCGGCGTGATCCCCTCGAGGTCGCCGAGCCCTTCGTCGTAGAGCGCGAACTGACGCGCGCGCACCTCCGCGTGCGGCTCGAGCTTGTCGAGCTGGACGAGCGCGATCGCGGCGAGGACGTCGGAGAGGTTCGACTTGTAGCCGGGGAGGGGCAGGTCGTAGAGCGAGCCGTCGCCGCGCCGCATCAGCCGCAGGTCGCGGATCGCGTCCGCAACGTCGGAGCGGTTCGTCGAGACGAGGCCGCCCTCGCCCGCGGCGACGTTCTTCGTCGCGTAGAGCGAGAAGCAGGTCGCGTCGGAGATGCCGCCGATCTTGCGTCCGCGGTAGACGCTCTCGAAGGCGTGAGCGGCGTCTTCGACCACCGGCAGCCCGAGCGCGAGCAGCGGGTCGAGGTCGCACGGCTGGCCCGCGAGGTGCACGGGCAGGATCGCCTTCGTCCGCTCGCCGACGAGCTCGGTGACGCGCGCGGGATCGATGTTGAGGTCGTCGTCCCGAACGTCGGCGAAGACCGGCGTCGCGCCCGCGTGGACGATCACGTTCGCGGTCGCCGGCCAGGTGATCGGCGTCGTGATCACCTCGTCCCCCTCGCCGACCCCGAGCGCGATCAGCGCGAGATGCATGGCCGCCGTTCCGGACGCGACCGCGAGCACGTGCTCCGCGTCGAGCAGCGCCGCCGCCCGAGCCTCGAGCTCCGCGGCCTTCGGGCCGGTCGTCAGCCAGCCGGAGCGCAGCGTCTCCGCGACCGCTTCGATCTCCTCGTCGCCGATCGCCGGCGGCTGGAAGCCGAGGCGGGTCGTGCGCTTACGCAACGACCTGGGCGTCGACATCGGTCGTGGCGAAGCGGATCAGCCGCGCGGCCTCCTCGGCCCGCGCGAGCGCGTGCTCGGCCGAGCGGCCGACAGCGAGGATCGCACCGGCGCGGTCCGAGCCGCGACGCAGCGGCCCGAAGACGTGGCCGGGACGCCGGTAGACGCGGATCCCGAGCACGCCCTCGAGCGCGAACGCCTCGTCGAGCCCCTGCACCTCGCGCAGCTCTCCTTCGGGTGCGACGAGGAAGCGGACGCACGCGCCGCCGACCCGCGCCTTCGGCGCCAGCCGGTGCGGCGGCACCGAGAAGCCGAGCGCCGCGTCGATCGCGAGCCCGTTCAGGTCGACGCCGAGCGCCGTGCGGCAGAGCTCGCCGTCGTGGCCGCCGCCGAGCCGCGCCGCGAGCTCTCCGACCACGGCGCCCTCGCCGGAGACGATCACCTGCGTGTACGTCGGCCCCTCCGCGATCCCGACCGCCGCCGCCGCGCGGCGGGCCGCGTCGATCGCCTGCGCGATCTGCCGCGGCGGCTGCGAGCACGGCCACGAGTGCGCGAGCGCGACGCCGAACGCCGGTGCGTCCGCGGTGTGCCGGTCGGTGACGGTCAGCGCGTGGAAGCGTCCGGCGACGGAGAAGGCGTTCACCGTCACCTCGCGGCCGTGCGCGAGCTCCTCGACGAGCAGCGCGCCGCTGCGCGACGCTTCGAGCGCCGCCGCGACCGCCGAGTCGAGCGAGCCCGCGTCGGCGACGACGGACAGGCCGCGCTGTCCCTGCCGGTCCGGAGCCTTCACGACGACCGGGTAGCCGAGCTCATCGGCCGCCGCGTGGGCCTCGGCGGGGCTGTGGCAGGAGACGAACCGCGGCTGCGGCACCTCCGCCTGCGCGAAGGCGTCCCGCTGCTTGACCTTCGACGTCGCGAGCGCCGCCGCGCCCGGCGTGACGGGGTGCGGCAGGCCGAGCCGCTCGGCGACGCGCGCCGCGATCGCGACCGGCCAGTCGATCCCCGGCGCGATCACGCCCGCGACGCGCTCCGCCTCGGCGAGCCGCTCGACCGCGTGCTCGTCCTCGGCCGAGACGATCGCGCGCCGGTCGGCGTAGCGAAGGCCCGGCGCGCTCGCGTCCCGGTCGGCGGCGATCACGTAGAGGCCGCGCTTGCGTGCCGCGGCGAGCAGCCCGAGCTGCGCCGGCCCCGCGCCTAGGACGAGGAGACGGGCGTTCCCGTCCTGCGAATGCCCTTCCACCACGCCTGATTCTGCACGTACCAGTCGACCGTCCTCGCGAGCCCCTCGTCGAAGGACGTGCGCGCCGCCCAGCCGGTCAGCCGCCGAACCTTGTCGACCGAGCCGATGTGCCGGTCGACCTGCCCGGGACGCTCGTGCACGTGCTCCCGCAGCGACGCGGGCTTGCCGAGCGCGTCGAGCACCTTGCGCGCGATCTCGTTGACGGAGATGTCGATGCCGGTCGCGAGATTGAGGACCTCGCCGGCGACGCGCTCGAGCGGCGTCTCGATGATCGCCTCGATGCCCTCCGCGTCGTCGTCGACATAGAGCCAGTCGCGCGACGCGTGGCCGTCGCCGTGAATCGTGAGCGGCTCGTCCTGCAAGGCCTGCGTGACGAAGCGCGGAATCACCTTCTCCGGATGCTGGCGCGGCCCGTAATTGTTGAACGGGCGCACGATCACGATCGGCAGCTCGTACGTGACGAAGTACGAGTACGCGAGCCGGTCCGCGCCGGCCTTGGTCGCCGCGTACGGCGAGCGCGGCTCGAGCGGATGCCGCTCGTCCATCGGCGCGTACTCCGCCGTCCCGTACACCTCCGAGGACGAGATCAGCACGAAGCGTTCGACGGGTGTCTCGCGGATCGCATCGAGCAGGATCTGCGTTCCCTCGACGTTCGTTCGCACGAACTCGGAGCCGCCGTCGCGGATCGACTTTTCGACGTGCGACTCGGCCGCCGCGTTGACGATCACGTCGACGTTCGCGACGACCTCACGCACGAGCTCCGCGTCGCGGATGTCGCCGTGCACGAACGAGAGGCGCTCGTGCGACATCACGTCCGCGAGGTTCTCGAGGTTCCCCGCGTACGTGAGCGCGTCGAGCGAGACGACGTCCCAGGACGTCTTCGCGAGCAGGTGCCGGATCAGATTGGACGAGATGAACCCGGCGCCGCCGGTGACGAGAACGCGCTTGCTCACAGCTCCTCCGCGATCGAGTACAACGGCCGACCCTCCACCTGCCGCTGGATTCTGCCCAAGTATTCGCCCACGAGGGCGAGGATGAATCCCTGGACGCCGAGCACGAAGACGATTCCGACGCCGGCGAAGAGCGGGCCCGGGAAGTTCGACTCGTTGACCCAGAAGATGACGCCGTAGATCCCGAGCGCGGCGGCCGCGACCGTGCAGACGACGCCCATCAGCAGGCCCGCCCACTGGATCGGCTGCGGCCAGAAGCCGGCGAGGACGTGCAGCGCGAGCCGCGTCAACCGTAGCGGCGAGTAGCGCGAGGCCCCGTGGCGCGGCGCATGCCCGACGTCCACTTCGACGACGGAGGCGCCGCCCGAGAGGACGAGCGCCTTCGTGAACTTCTGCCGGCCGATCGAGCCGAGCATCGGCTCGATCGCGGTGCGGCGGTACGCGTTGAACGCGCAGCCGAAGTCGGAGATGTCGACGCGCGTAAAGCGGCGGAGCATGCCGTTGATCAGCCGCGACGGCAGCGTCCGTCCCCACGAATCGCGGCGCAGCACGCGCCGACCGCTTGCGACCTCGGCACCGGCCTCGATCGCGGCCACGAGCTTCGGGATGTCCTCCGGCTGGTTCTGGAGGTCGCCGTCCATCGTCACGAGGATGTCGCCGCGCGCACGCGTGAAGCCGGCGTGCATCGCGGGGTGCTGGCCGAAGTTCCGCGAGAAGCGGACAGCTCGTACGCGCGGATCGCGCTCGTGCAGCCGCCGGATGTGCGCGAACGTCTCGTCGCGCGAGCCGTCGTCGACGAAGAGCAGCTCGAACGGCCGGCTGTTCACCGCCGCGACTGTGCGCTCGTAGAGCTCGTCGACGGTCGCCTCCTCGTTCAGCACCGTCACGACGACCGACAGCTCCGGCTCTTTACCGTTCATTGACAGCGGAACCGTACACTCGCGTTCGATGCGCCCCGGCGACACGGTCGTCATCCGGTACGTCCGCGACGGGGTCGTGCGCGGGGCGCGCCCGACACGCTACGTCGGCTCACGCAGCGGCTACGACGCCTTCTGGCTGCCGGCAGGGACGATCGTCGCGAATCCCGTGCTCGCGGACGGCGCGCCGCTGCGCTCAGTGCCGCTCGAGCAGCGCTTCACGGCGGAGCGCCGCGCGCAGCCGGAGCTGCAACTGTGGCGCGGCGAGGGGATTCTCAAGCTGATCCCCGACGACGGCGCGCACTCGGTGTGGATCTTCTGGCGCGAGGACGGATCGCTCTGGGGCTGGTACGTGAACCTCGAGGCTCGCCACCGCCGCAACGGCCGCTCGATCGAGACCCGCGACCACGTGCTCGACCTCTGGTGCGAGCGGCCGCGCGAATGGGAGTGGAAGGACGAGGACGAGCTGGAGCTCGCGGTGGAGCACGGCTTCGTGACGCCGGAGCTCGCGGGGGAGATCCGCGCCGAAGGCGAGCGCGTCGCGCGGCGGATCGAGCGCTGGGAGCCGCCGTTCGCCGACGGGTGGGAGGAATGGCGCCCGGACCCGGGCTGGCCGCTGCCCGTCCTTCCTCCCGGTTGGGATGCGCCGTAGCGCGGCGGTCACGCATGCAGCCTTCGCCGCGTTCGGCGCCTTCTGGGGCGCGTGGGCGGCGGTGCTGCCCGCGATCCAGCAGCAGACGCACGCGTCGAAGGCGACGCTCGGGCTCGCGCTGGTCGGATTCGCCGTCGGCTCGGTGCCGACGATGCTCCTCGCGGGACGCGCGGTCGACCGCTTCGGCGGCGGCGCCGTCGCGGCAATGTGCGCGGCGTTCGCCGCTGGGGCGGCGTTGCCGGGCCTCGCGCACTCGACGCTCGCACTCGCCGCCGCACTCGTCGCCGCGGGAGCGGGGAGCGGCGCCTTCGACGTCGCCGTCAACGCACGCGCAAGCCGCCTCGAGCACACGACCGGCGCCCGCGTCCTCATCGCCGCGCACGCGTTCTATGCCGCCGGCGTCGTCGTCGGCGCAGTCGCTGCCGGCCTCGCACGCAGCGCCGGCGCCTCGCCGGAGGACGTCCTCGCCGTCGCCGCGCTCGCACTCGTCGGCGTCGCGCTCGCGCTCGCCCTCGACCGCGTCGCGCCCGCGCGCGACACGAGCGCGCGTCTGCGGCTGCGGCGCGCGCTGCTCCTGCTCGGCGTCGTCGGCGCCGCGTGCGCGATCGTCGAGAGCGGGCTCGAGAGCTGGAGCGCGCTCTTCCTCGAGCGCACCTTCGACGCGCGGCCCGCGATCAGCGGCCTCGCGCCCGGGCTCTTCGGCGGGGCGATGGCGCTTGGCCGCTTCTCCGGTCACGCGCTCGGACGTCTCACCGGCGACTTGGCGCTGTTCTCGGGCGGCCTGCTGCTCACCGCGGCCGGACTCGCGCTCGCGGCCGCCGCGCCCGGAATCCCGGTCGCGCTGGCGGGCTTCGCCGTCGGGGGCGCGGGGATCTCGCTCACGGCGCCGCTCCTCTTCCGCGCCGCGGGACGCGCGGGCGGCGGCTCCGGCGGCGCGATCGCCACGATGACGACACTCACGTACAGCGGCTTCGTGCTCGGCCCGCCGCTCGTCGGCGGGATCGCGCAGCTCGGCGGCCTGCGCGCATCGTTCGCGGCGCTCGCGGGAGCGGCGGCGGTCGTCGCCGTCGCCGCTCCGCGCGTGCACCTGCTGCGCTAGGCCGCCTGCTCGAAGGACGGCTCGAGCTGCTCGACCTGCGCGAGGCGCGGTCGCGACGGGATCGCGAACGCCGCCAGCGCGCCCGCGAAGACGACCGCGGCGCCGATCCACACCGAGACGTTCATCCCGTGCGTGAACGCGGCCGCGGTCCGGTAGCCGCCGACGTGCGCGAACACCGCCGCGAGCACCGCGACGCCGAAGACGCCGCCGAGCTCGCGCAACGCGCTGTTGGCGCCGGAGGCCTGGCCCTCGTGCTCCGGCCGCACGGACGACAGGACGACGTTCGCGACGGGCGCGAAGAAGAGCGACATCCCGATGCCCGAGACGACGAACGGCGCGACGAGGTCCGCGTACGGCGTCGTCGGCGTCGAGACGGCCGCGATCCACGCGAGTCCCGCCGCCTGCAGCGTCAGACCCGCGCCCATCAGCCGCTGGCCGCCGATCCGGTCCGACAGCGCGCCGGCGATCGGCGCGACGAGCATCGGCATCGCCGTCCACGGCAGGATCCGCAGCCCGGAGCCGAGCGGCGAGTAGCCCTGCACCGTCTGGAAGAACTGCGACAGGAAGAAGATCGACCCGAACATCCCGAAGGACATCAGCAGCGACGCCGTGTTCGCGAGCGAAAACGTGCGGTTGCGGAAGAACTCGAGCCGCAGCATCGGCTCCGCCGTCCGCCGCTCCCACGCGACGAACGCGGCGACGAGCAGCGCGCCCGCGACGAGCGAGCCGACGATCTCCGCGCTGGCCCAGCCGACGCTATTGCCGCGGACGAGGCCCCAGACGATCCCGAGCAGGCCCGTGCTGACGAGCGCGAGACCCGGCAGGTCGAGCTTCCCGGAGGGACCGTGCGTCTCGTCGAGGCGCAGGACGGCGAGCGGGATCAGCGCGAGACCGATCGGGACGTTCAGCCAGAAGATCCAGTGCCAAGAGATGCCGCTGACGACGGCGCCGCCGACCACCGGGCCGAATGCGACGGCGAGGCCGCTGATGCCGCCCCACACGCCGAACGCGAGCCCGCGCCGCGCCGGCGAAACCGCCGCGGAGAGGATCGTCAGCGTCAGCGGCATCGTGAGTGCGCCGCCGACGCCCTGCACGGCGCGCGCGACGTCGAGCGCCGCGATCGAAGGCGCGAGCGCCGCGGCCGCGGACGCGAGCGTGAAGATGCTCAGGCCGACGACGAGCATGCGCCTGCGACCGAGCCGGTCGCCCAGCGCGGCGCCGGTCATCAGCAGCACCGCGAAGGTGAGCGTGTAGGCGTTCACGGTCCACTCGAGGCCGCTCAGGCCGGCGTCGAGGTCGGTGCGGATCACCGGCAGTGCCGTCGTGACGACGAGGTTGTCGAGCGTCACCATGAAGACGGCCACCGAGCTGATCACGAACGTCCACAAAACTTTGTGATTCATCACTTACTCCTTCCTGAAAAAAAGAGACTCATGCGTCTTCGGCGCAGCCGATCATGAGGCGCTGCGCCCACGGTTCCTGCGAGTTGTTGAGGTCCATCGACGCGATCACGTTGAGGAGCATCCCGGTCGCGAAGAAGTGCGTCACGCGCGCCGGCGGCAGGCCGCTGACGCGCTCGACGTACGTGAAGATGTCGCCGTAGCCGTTCCGGACGACCTCGCAGATCTCCGGGTCGTCGCAGGCTGCGTAGGCCTGGAGCTGCGCGCGGAGCCTTGTCCGGTCGCCCAGGAGCTCCTGGTACGCCTCGCCCATCGCCTCGAGCGCCTCCTCGCCGCGCTTGCCCTCGGCGGCCTTCTGGAACGTCTCGAGGGTCTCGCGGAAGCAGCGGGACATGGCCGCCTTGAACAGCTCCTTCTTCGAGCCGAACAGGCGGAAGACGTACGGCTGCGAGATGCCGGCGCGCTTCGCGATCTCCTCGGTCGAGGCGCCGTCCAGACCGCGCTCGGCGAACTCGACGAGCGCCGCCTCGAGGATCTCGTCGCGGCGCGCGGCGGCGGTGGAACGGGTCGAGCTCTTCATGCCGGAGATAGTAAGTGATCGCTCACTTCTTGTCAAGGACCCTTTCGTAAAGCCGCACGAGGCCGTCCGCGATCCGCTCGACGTCGTGGAGCCGCTCCGCATAGGCGCGCGAGGCCTCGCCGAGCCGCCGCCGCAGGGCCGCGTCCTCGACGAGCGGCCGCAGGCTCTCGCGCAACGTCTCCTTCGTCGTGGAGACGAGCGGCACCTCGAGGCCGTACGCCTCCTCCGTGCGCCGCACAGCCTCGTCGTGCAGGAACGTCACGACCGGCTTGCCGAGCGCGAGGCACTCGATCGCGAACACGCCGTACCAGCCGGCGTTCAGCTGGTCGACGACGATGTCCGCCGCGCGGTAACGCTCGAACGCCTCGTCGTGGCGCAGTCCCTCGACGATCTCGAGGTCGGCGTCGAGCGCCGCGCACGCCGCGACGATGTGCTCGGTGCCCTTCCGCCGGCGCGACGAGGGCGCGTGGACGATCAACGGCCGCCCGCGCCTTTCGGGCGGGAAGGACGGCCTGATCGCGGCGACGTCGATCCCCGGCAGGACGACGTCGGCCTCGGGCACCCACCGGATCGCGTCGTAGCTGCCGACGATCTCGGCGTCCGCCTTCTTCCCGTACGCGAGCTGCTGCGGCGTCTTGCCGCGGATGTCGGAGCCGAGGTAGTGGTAGACGCCCTTCTTGCCGAGCGCGTGGAGCAAGGGGAACTGCACCGACTTCGGGACGAGCGTGACGCTCGAGTAGAAATGGAAGATGTCGGTTCCGCGCAGCAGCTTCGAGAACGCCCGCCACTGCGTCAGCTGCTGCCGCGCGAGGCCGCCCGAGCGCTCGAGCGACCAGTCGGCCTCGGGATGGAGCTTGTAGCGGTTGAAGACGACGAGCGTCGCGTCGACGCCGCGGCGGCGCAGCGCCTGCACGTTCGTCCACGGAATGCCGGCGGTGTTGACCGGGCAGTGGACGACGCGCAGCCGGCCGTCGCGCGTCACGAGAGGTCGATCCGGTTCTCGGCGAGCTGCCGCAGACGCCGCTCGCGCTCCGCGTCAAGCTGCGCGTGCATCGTCTCGCGCATCGTCGAGCCGGGATAGACCCAGATCTCGGGGTGCACGAGCAGCTGCAGCCAGTCGAGCTCGCCCCGCGCGAGCTCCTCGTGTGGGCAGCCGCTGCGCCAGTGCTGGTTCGAGTCGGAGCGGTAGTGGGCGGGATCGAAGTAGCCGGGCTGCATCGCGTTGACGGCGCCCGCCACAGGCTCGCTCATGTACGCGGGGTCCGGCGTGTGCCAGGCGAGCACGCGGTCGAAACGATCGTCGAACGCGGCGCACGGATGGATCGCGTGCAGCCCGACCCGGTGTCCCTGCTCGCGCAGGCGCGCGAGCGTCGCGCGTCCGGATACGGACTCGAGGTTGTAGAACTCGCTCTCCCGCATCAGGAAGTACGTCGCGCGCACGCCGCGCTCCGCCTCGAGCGTCGACATCGTCAGCGCCGCATCGAGCGACATGTCGACGTCATGGCGCAGCAGCACGTCGCCGCGCTGCGGCTCTCGGTCGAAGAACGCGTAGCGGTAGCCGCCCGCGTCGATCGCGTCGAGCACCTCGCGGTAGTGGTCGAGGTCGAACGTGCAGCTCATGCCGCGTCCTCCATCTCTACCTCGACGAGCTGCGCCGCCGCCTCCGACCGCGCGAGCGCCTCGGGGCCGGTGTCGCCGACCGCGATCACGTAGCCGCGCCGGTCGCCGTCGCGGCGCACCGGCCGGATCGTCTCGCCGGGGACGATGTAGCTCTCCGCCTGCACCACGCCCGGCGCGGCGAGCACGCGGTCGAGCGGACCGACGCGCCGCACGACGCCCGTCGGCAGCGGACCCGGTTGCGCGGTGAAGAAACGGATCGCGACCGGCTGCCGGAAGCGCGGCCGCACGAGCTCGTCGGGGAGCTCCTCGCCGAGCGCGAAGCGCAGCGCGACCTCGACGAGGTCGACGCCGACCGCGTGGCGCACGAGGTCGGCCATCTGGCCGCCGGGGATCCGAGCCGCGACCTCGAAGATCTGGATCGTCCCGTCGCTCGCGGCGACGAGCTGCGGGAAGGCGATCCCGTCGCGGAGCGCGAGCGCCTGCACCGTCCGCTCAACGAGCTCGTCGACCTCGGCCCAGCGCGACTGCGGCAGCGATGCGGGATAGGCGTGGATCCAGCCGACCGCGAAGCCGGCGCCCGGCGGCCGGTGCCGGTCCGAGACGGTGAGCGGGATCACCTCGCCGTCGCGCACGACGGCCATCGCGTTCATCTCCGTGCCGTCGACGAACTGCTCGAGGATCACCTCGCCCCGGCGCGATGCCTCGAGCGACTCCGGGAACGCGCGCGCGAGCTCGTCCTCCGACCCGACGCGGATCACACCGCGCTGACCGCCGGAGTCCGCGGGCTTCGTCACGAGCGGGAACCCGACCTCGCGCGCACCCGGGAGCGCCTCCTCGAGCGTTCGCGCGCCCGCGAAACGCGGCTGCGGCAGCCCTGCCGCCGCGAGGCGACGCCGCATCTCGAGCTTGTTCGTCAGGCCGAAGGCGGCGTCGGGCCCGATCCCCGGCAGGCCGAGCGCCTCGGCGACGGCCGCGACGGAGGGAACCGCGCGGTCGGACGTGATTGTCAGCACGCCGTCGGGACGCACGCGCCGCGCGGCCTCGATCGCCACGGGGATGTCGACGAAGTCGACGACCTCGGCGACGTCCGCGTCCTCGAACGCGACGGCGTTCGGATTGCCGTCGAACGCGACGACGCGGAGTCCGCGCTCCTTCGCCTGCCGGATCGCGACACGCTGATGGCGTCCCGCGCCGAGGAAGAGGACCGTCTTCACCGCGGCGCCATGCTAGTCAGCACGCGCCGCATCCCCTCGTCGAGCTCGACCTGTGGCGACCAGCCGAGCGCGCGGAGCGGCTCCGACGACACGACCTGCGGCGCGGAGCCATGGGGCGGCTCGATCTCGTCGATCAGATCCGCGGGCGCGTCGGTCAGCCTGCAGGCGAGCTCGGCCGCCTCGCGCATCGTGCGCGGGTCGTCGTCGCGCGCGACGTTCCACGCTCCCTCGCTGCCGCTCTCGAGCAGGCGCGCGATCGCAGCGGCCGTGTCGCCGGCCCAGCACCACGAGCGCACCTCGCCGCGGTGAACGGGAATCCGTTCGCGTGCGAGCGCCTGCCGCAGCATGTTCGGGATCGCTCCCTTCCCGGGGCCGTAGGGCATCCCGATCCGCAGCAGCAGCGCGTCCGGGACGAACAGCAGCGTCGCCTCCTCGCCCCAGCGCTTCGTCCACGCGTAGAGGTTCTGCGGCGCGGTGACGTCGGTCGTCGAGCCGTACGCGAGCCGTGTGGGGCGCGTCGCGCACGCGCGCGCGACGAGCGCGGCCGCCGTGACGTTCGCGCGGATCGTCGCTGCGGGGTCCTCGTCGCCGACGAGCCGTCCGACGACCGCGGCGAGATGCACGACCGCGTCCGGCGCGTGCGCGTCGAGCAGCCGCTCGGCGCTGCCCGGCTCGGCGAGATCGCCGTCGCGCCGGCCGACGCCGACGACATCGTGCCCGCGGCGCTCGAGCTCCGGCACGACCTGCGCGCCGAGGAAGCCGGTGGCGCCGGTGACGAGGAGCCTCAAGCGGGAACGCGCGACCGGTACCAGGCGATCGTGCGCGCGAGCCCCTCTTCCAGGTCCACTCCGGGCTCGAACCCCAAAAGCTCGCGCGCCTTCTGCACGTTCGGGATCCGCAGCTCGACGTCGACGTAGCCGAGCGGCTCGAAGACAATCTCACCGGGACACTCCGTCAGCGTCTTGATCTTCTTCGCGAGCTCGAAGATCGTCACCGTCGAGCGCGGGTTGCCGATGTTGAAGGTCTGCCCGACCGCCTCGGGCCGCTCGAGGCAGAGCAGCACGCCGTCGACCATGTCGTCCACGTACGTCCACGAGCGGATCTGCGAGCCGTCGCCGTGAATCGTGAGGTCGCGTCCCGCGAGCGCCGCCTCGATGAACGCGCGGATCGCTCCGCCGCCGATCTGGCCCGGCCCGTAGACGTTGAACGGATGCACGGTGACGGCCGGCACGCCGAGCTCGTCGTGATACGCGTGCGCCATGTGCTCGCCCGCGAGCTTCGACACCGCATACGTCCAGCGCGCCTCGCCGACCGAGCCGATCGTCGAGACGTGACCTTCCTTCACGTTGAACGCGTGCGTGCCGAACACCTCGCTCGTCGAGAAGTCGATCAGACGTTCGAGCGAGTCGAGCGTCGCCACGGCGGCCTCGAGAACGTTGTAGGTGCCGATGATGTTCACGCGCATCGTCTGCACCGGCATCCGCAGGACGGTGTCGACGCCGGCGATGCCGGCGCAGTGGACGACGTGCGTGGCGCCGAGCGCGAGCGCCCGCAGCGCGTCGGCGTCGAGCACGTCGACCTGGTGGAAGTCGAAGTTCGGATGCTCGGCGAGCGGCGTTCCCGTGAGGGCGTCGCGGTGCAGGTTGTCGAGCGCGATCACCTCGTTCTCGTCGACGAGCCGCCGGGCGAGCGTCGTCCCGATGAAGCCCGCGCCGCCGGTGATGAGGATCCGCTTGCCGCTCAGAGCCACGCGGTCACTCTAACCCGGACGTTCGCGGAGGCGGACGCGCGGGTCGATCAGCGTGTACGTCGCGTCCACGACGAGGTTGAGGACGATCACAGCCGTCGCGACGAAGACCACGATCCCCTGGGTCACGGGCAGGTCGCGCCGGTTGAGGCTCTCGAGCGCCGTCTGTCCGAGCCCGGGCAGGCCCCACACGTTCTCGACGAACAGCGAGCCGCCGAGCGCCACTGCGATGTCCATCCCGAACATCGTCACGATCGGCAGCAGCGCATTCCGGAGGACGTGGGCGCGGAGCACGTGCGCGAACGATCCACCCTTCGCGCGCGCGACGGTCACCCAGTCGGCGTCGAGGATCTCGAGCACGCTCGCGCGCACCATCCGCATGTAGAGCGCGGCGTAGAGGACGGCGAACGTCGCCCACGGGAGGATCAGGTGGTACGTCCACTGCGTCGGTCCGCCACAGGGCTCGGCGCCCGACGGGCGGACGAAGTCGCAGTACCCCGTGATCGGGAACCAGCCGAGCCGAAAGCCGAAGAGGTACGCGAACACCAAGCCGACCCAGACCGGATGCGCCGAGATGCCGACGAGCGTGAACGTCGTCCCGGCCCGGTCGAGCAGCGAGCGCGGTCGCAGCGCGGACAGGATCCCGACCGGGAGCGCGATCAGCATCCAGAGGACGGCGCCCCCGGCGACGAGCGACGCGGTCACGGGCGCGGCGTCGCCGACGATCTCGTTGACGCTCCGGCGGTTCGCGAACGAATAGCCGAGCGACGCGTGACCGACGAGATTCCACACGAAGCGCGCGTACTGCACCGGCAGCGGACGGTCGAGACCCATCAGGTGCTCGCGGTTGTGGAGCAGCTGCGGCGTCGCGCCGCCGCCGTTCAGGGCCGCCGGATTCGCGGGGATCACCCAGAAGGTCACGAACGCGAAGACGGTCACCGCGAGGAACATCCCCACGCCCCACAGCAGCCGTCTGACGAGGTAGTCGAGCGTCCCGGAAACGCTAGTCCGCGAGCATCGGCGCCGCCAGCTCGGGAACGTCGCGGTGCCGCAGCACGACCGTCGTGTACACGAGCGCCGTCACGGCGAAGCCGCCCGCGATGACGAGATACGTCGCGCGCGGGCCATACGCCTGCAGCGCCGGACCCGCCGCAGCGAGACCGATCGGGTTCGCAAGCGTCACGACGGTGAAGAGCGCCGTCAGCACCTTCGGACGCAGCGCGACCGGCGTGCGGACCGTGATCACGCCCATCATCGGCGCGTTCACGAACGGCAGGAAGAGCCCGAAGGCGGCGAGCACGGCCGCGACGCCGAGCCACGGCAGGTGCGCGGCGAGCAGCCAGAGCGGCAGCGCGGAAAGGAACATCGCCGTGCCGGCGACCTTCAGCAGCGGCAGCCGCTGCACCAAGCGGTACGCGACGACGCTGCCGGCGACCGAGCCGATCCCGAACGCGGCGAAGAACCAGCCGGCGGTGTGCGGGTTCGCGTCGTAGCGCAGGTAGACGAGCACCGGCAGGCTCGAGAAGAGGGCGCTCGCCGTGAGGTTGAGGCCGATCGCGACGAGCGCGACGGGTCCGAGCAGCCGGTCGCGGGAGAGGAAGCGCAGTCCGGCGAGCAGGCCGCGCGCGTCCTCCTGCGGCTCGACGCTGCTCACCGGCGCCGCGACGAACACCCCGACGAGCGCGAACGCGACGAGGTAGCTGACGCCGTCCACCAGGAGGACGCTCGCCGGCCCAAGCGCGCCGATCAGCAGCCCACCGAGCACCGGCCCGAGAATCGACGTCGCGGTGCGGCCGCCCTCGAAGAGCGACGACGCCTGCGCGACGGCGCCTTCGTCCTCGCCGAGCAGCTCGGGCAGCAGCGTTGAGCGCGCGCTGCCGTAGGGCGCGTTGAAGGCGCCGACGCAGAAGACGAGCGCCAGCAGCGCAGGGAAGGAGAGCCCGCCCGTCCAGTGGAGAACGGGGATTGCCGCGACGAGCGGCGCGCGCACCGCGTCGCAGAGCAGCATCGTCCGTCGCGAGCCGAGCCGCGAGACGAGCGTCCCGCTCGGGATCCCGAACAGGCCGATCGGGATCAGCTCGGCCGCCAGCACCGCGCCCATCCGCGCAGCCGAACCGGTCGTGACGAGGACGAACCACGGCAGCGCGAGGAACGTCATCTGCGTTCCGGTCGTCGAGACGAGCTGTGCGGTGAATAAGGCCCGGATTTGGACGAGCCGAAGCATCGCGCGATAATAAGACGTCCGTACGGTTTTGTAAAGTGGAGTCGTGCCGAAGGTCAGTCCCGCCCATCTCGAGGCCCGCAGGGAGCAGATCCTCGACGGCGCCCGCCGCTGCTTCGCCCGCTGGGGCTACGAGGGCGCGACCGTCGCGCGGCTCGAGGAGGAGATCGGCCTCTCGCGGGGCGCGATCTTCCACTACTTCGCGTCGAAGTGGGAGCTCTTCTGGGCGCTCGCCGAGCTCGACCAGACGCGCGCGCTCGACGCGTTCAACGAACGCGGGATCGACGAGATGATGCGCGTCTTCCTCGATGCCGACGCGGCGTGGCTCGGCGTCTACGCGGAGGCGATCAGCATCCTGCGGCGCGACGAGGACGCGTTCGCGCAGTGGCAGACGCGAAATCCCGAGGCGCAGGAGCGCGCGAGGGAACGGTTCGAGGAGCTGCAGGCGAGCGGCGAGCTGCGGGGCGACGTGCCGGTCGACGAGATCATGCGCTTCCTCGGGCTGATCGCTGACGGGATCGTGATCCGGCGGATGTTCGGCCTCGACGTCGACGCGAACGCGCTCTCGAGGCTTCTGCGCTCGGCCGTCGCTCCGCCGCGCCAGTAGCATCGCCGCGGGTGAGGCCGATCACCGTCCTCGTCACCGCGTCGGGTGCGCCGGGTACGGCCGCGCTGCTGCGAGGCCTGCGAGAAAATGGTGAAAGAGCCGTGCGGCTCGTCGGCACGGACAAGCAGGACCGTGCGGTCGGCCGGCACCTCTGCGACGCCTTCCACGTCGTGCCGCCGGGCTCGGAGCCGTCGTTCGCGCCGGCGCTCCGCGAGCTCGTCGAGCGCGAGGGCGTCGACGTCGTCCTGCCGCAGTCCTCGTTCGACCTGCAGGGACTCGCCGCGGAGCGCGACTCGTTTCCCGTGCCGGTGCTCGTCTCATCGGCGGAGACGATCCGGCGCTCGAACGACAAGGCGGAGACCTACGCGCTGCTGCGCAGCATCGGAGTGCCGGCGCCGGACTTCCGCCGGGTACGCGGTTCGCGCGAGGTCGAGTCTGCCGCGCGCGAGCTCGGCTATCCCGAGCGCCCGGTCTGCTTCAAGCCGGTGTTCTCGTCCGGCTCGCGCGGCTTTCGTGTCCTCGATCCGACCGTCGACCGCGCGCGGCAGCTGCTCGAGGAGCGGCCGGGCTCGGTCGCGATGCGGCTCGAGGAGGCGGTCGAGCTGCTTCCGGACGACGGCGGTCCGGATCTGCTCGTCATGGAGCTCGCGACGGGCGGCGAGCGGACGATCGACGGGATCGCCGACGGGAAGCGCGTCGTGCTCGGCCATCCCAAGACGCGCGAGTCGATGCGCGCAGGGCTCGCGATGTACTTCGTCACGCTCGACGACCCGGGTCTGATGGAGCTCGCGGACCGCATCGTCGCGGAGCTCGAGATCGAGTGGTTCTTCAACATCCAGCTCGTCGGCGAGCATGTGATCGAGGTCAATCCGCGGATCTCGACGATCGTCTACCAGGAGGATTTCGACCTGCCGTACCTCGGCGTTAAGCGCGCGCTCGGCGAGATCTCGGACGACGAGCTCGCGGCGCTGCGCGCGCGCGTGCGGCCCGGGCGGACGGCGCTTCGCTACTTCGACCAGGTCGAGTGGGACGGAGACCGGGCGTGATCGGCGCGCAGCTCCGGCGGCTCGCGAAGCACTCGGCGATCTACGGGATCGGCGGCATCCTCTCGCGCGTTCTCGCCGTTCTGTTGCTGCCGCTCTACACGAGCTACCTCGGCACAACCGGCTTCGGGAAGATCGAGACGATCGTCGCGCTGACGACGGTGCTCGTGATCGTCCTGCGTCTCGGGATCTCGAGCGCGTTCTTCCGCTTCTACTTCGACTCGCAGGACGAGGCGCGCCGCACGCTCGTCGTGCGGACGTCGTTCTGGTTCACGATGGCGATGGCCAGCCTCGGACTCGTTCTGGGATTCGCGTTCTCGTCCCCGATCGCGCACGCGCTTCGGCTCGGCGACGACGTCTGGCTCGTGCGCGCCGCTTTCGTCGGGCTCTGGGCGCAGATGAACTACGAGCAGCTCACGTCGCTGTTCCGCGTCGAGGAGCGCTCCGTCGCGTTCGTCTGCGCGAGCATCGCGAACATCCTGATCACCGTCGGTGCCACTGTCCTGCTCGTCGTCGGCCTCCACAAGGGACCGACGGGCGCCGTCGTCGGGAACTTCGTCGGCACGCTGACCGTCTATCTCGTCCTGCTCGCGTACCGGCGCTTCCAGCTCGGCCTGCAGTTCGACCGCTCGCTCTTCCGCGACATGAACCGCTTCGGGATGCCGCTCGTCCCCGCCGCACTCGCCCTCTGGGCGATCAACTTCATCGACCGCTTCTTCGTCGCGGTCTTCAAGGGACAGACGGAGGTGGGCGTCTACTCGCTCGCGGTGCGCACGGCGTCGGTGATCGTCTTCCTGATGACCGCGTTCCGGCTCGCATGGCCGGCCTTCGCGTACTCGATCGAGGACGACTCGCACGCGAGGCGGACGTACGCCTACGTGCTCACGTATCTGCTGTTCATCTGCTCGTGGGTCTCGCTCGTGCTCGGCCTGCTGTCGCCGTGGATCGTGCAAGTGCTCGCGCCGACGAAGCCGGCATTCCACCGAGCGTCGGAGGCGGTCGGCATCCTTGCGTTCGCCGGCACGGCGTACGCGGGCTACACCGTGCTGGCGATCGGAATCGGCCGCGCGCGGCGCACGCAATTCAACTGGATCATCACAGGCGTCGCCGCGGCGATCAACGTCGCGCTCAACCTTGTGCTGATCCCGCCCTACGGGATGATGGGCGCGGCGATCGCGACCGTGGCCGCGTACGTCGCGCTGTTCGTCGGAATGACGCTGAACGCGCAACGCGTGTGGCCGGTGCCGTACCAGTGGCGACGCGTTGCGACGCTCACCGCCGTCGCCGTCGGGCTGCTCGTGCTCGGCAAGGCGCTGCACGCGTCGCTACCGCTCGCCCTCGTGCTCTGCGCCGTGTATCCGGTCGCGCTGCTGCCGCTGCGCTTCTATCTGCCCGCCGAGCTCAGACGGCTGCGTCTTTCCTAGACTTCTCGGCGTGAAGCTCGAAGGGATCCATCACGTCACGTGCATCACCGGTGACGCGCCGCGCAACGTCGAGTTCTACGCGGGCACGCTGGGACTGCGGCTCGTCAAGAAGACGGTCAACCAGGACGACCCGACTGTCTACCACCTCTTCTACGCTGACGAACGCGGCTCCGCCGGCTCCGACATTACGTTCTTCGAGTACCCGGACGTGCCGCGCGGACGCGCCGGCGCCGGGATGGTGCACCGCGTCGCGTTCCGCGTCGGCTCCGAGGCGTCGCTCGACTTCTGGGCGGAACGTGTCGGCGGCTCGCGCGAGGGCGCCTCGCTCGTCTTCGCGGATCCGGAGGGACTCGCGCTCGAGCTTGTCGTCGACGACAGCGGCGAGCCGCCACTCGTCGCCAGGCATCCGGAGATCCCGGAGGAGCACGCGCTGCGCGGCTTCGCGGGCGTGCGCGCGTACACGCGCGACCCGGAGTCGAGCCGCGCGTTCCTCGAGCAGACGCTCGGGTTCGAGCCCGGCTTCGTCGTGCGCGGCGACGAGCGAAGCGGCTTCTACACCTACGACGCCGCCGAGCGGCGCGGCGTCCAGGGCGCCGGGACGGTGCACCACGTCGCCTTCGCATCGCCGCAGGACGAGCACGAAGCATGGCGCGAGCGCGTCGAGGGCGGTGGCGGCCGACCGACGCCGGTCATCGACCGCTTCTACTTCAAGTCGATCTACTTCCGCGAGCCGAGCGGCGTGCTCTTCGAGATCGCGACGCTCGGTCCCGGCTTCGCGACCGACGAGGATCCCGAGCACCTCGGCGAGCGCCTCTCGCTGCCGCCGGCCTTCGAGCACCTGCGCGACCGGCTCGAGCCCTTGCTGACGCCGCTGCCGAACCCGCGCGCGGCACGCGTGTCGTAGTTACCGGCGAAAGCTCTACGATGGTGTCGTGATGACGCGCGTGCGGAGCGCGCTGTACCCCGCTCGGCTCGCGCTCGTCCGGCTGCGCGCGGCGCCCGGCCGCACCGCGCTCGTCGCGGCGGGGATCGCCGTCGGCGCCGCGATGCTCGCGCTCGCGGTCGGCGGCAGCAGTGCGGTGCGCGATCGCGCCGTCGCGGAGGAACTCGCGCGCGTCGGCCCGTCGGACGCGTCGCTTCAGGTCGTGTGGAGCGGCGTGCCCGCGCAGGCGTCCGCACCCGTCGCGACCCTCGACGCGCGTGCGCGCGAGGCGCTGCGGTCGCTCGCGCGCGGCCGGCCCTTCGGTGTGTCGCTCTTCCGCCAGGCGAGCTTCGGCGGCGCGTTCATCAGCCTCGGCGGCGTCGACGGCCTCGCGCGCTGGGTGCGCGTGCGCAGCGGCCGGCTGCCGCGAGCGTGCACGCCCGACGACTGCGAGCTGCTGCGGATCGGACGGTCGCACGTCACGCCGCGCCTCCCCTTCCTGCACGTCGTCGGGACCGCTGCGTTCCGAAAGGACGCCCCGCTACACGCGTACTTCGGCGACCGCGGCCCGCCGCTCCTGCTCGCCGAGGGCGCACTCGCGCTCGGCAGGCTGCCCATCCCCGATGCGGACCTGATCGCGCGGACGTACGGCTGGGTGCTTCCCGTCGCACCGGGGTCGTTGCACGACTGGGAGATCCCGACGCTCGCCCGCCGCGTCGACACCGCCGCGTCGTCGCTTGACGCAGTCGACGTCGTGTTCAGCGTCTCAGCGCCGCTCGACGCGCTCGCGGCCGCGCATGAGCGCGCCCGCGTCGCTGGCGAGCGGCTGCTGCTCGTCGGCGGCGACGCGGCCGTGCTGTTGCTCGCGTTCGCGGTACTCGCGGCCGCGCGCCTCCGACGCGACACGGATGATGCGCGACGCCGGCTGACGTGGGCGGGAGCGCACCGCGTGCAGCTTGCGACGTTCACGGCAGCCGAATCGACCTTCGTGTCGGTCGTCGCGGTCCTCGCCGGCTGGGCGGCCGGAGCCGGCTGCGCGGCGCTGCTCGCGCGCTTCCTGCACGCGGACGCAGGGTCGGTGCTCGCGCACTCGGTCGTCTCCGGACGCGGCGTGCTGCTCGCCGCGGTACTCGCGGCGGGCGCCGCCGCAGTCGTCGTCGCCTCCGTGCGCGCGCAGCTCGCCGCCTTCGGCACGCGCACGATCACGACGGCCGATGTCGCCGCGCTCGGCGCCGTCGGCGCAGTCCTCCTCGCACTGGCACGCGGCGACGCGAGCGCCGGCGACGTCGGCGGCGGAACCGGAGCGTTCCTGCTCCTGCTGCCGGCGCTGGTCGTCTTCGCCGCCGCGGTCGTCGCTGCGCGCTTGCTCGCGCCGGGCTTCCGCGCGCTCGGGTGCTTGCGCGGGCCGCTGCCCGTGCGCCTCGCGGCGCTCTCCCTCGCGCGACGGGGCGGTGCCGCAGTCGTCGCGGCGGCGTTCCTCGTCGTCAGCGTCGGCATCGCGCTGTTCGCGGCAACCTACCGTGCGACGCTCGAGCGCGGGCAGCGCGACCAGGCGTCGTTCTCCGTCCCGGCCGACTACGTCCTGTCGGAGGATCTGACACGGCTCGAGCCGATCCAGCGGATCGCGCCCGGACGCTTCGCGGCGCTCGGCGAGGCCGTGCAGGTCGTGCGCCTGTCGGGAGACGTACGCGGCAGCGGCTTCACGCTCGTCGGCGTTCCGGCGGGCGCGCTTGCGGACGTCGGCGGTTGGCGCGACCGGCCGCAGCCGGCAATGCTCGGCGCGCTCGGACGAGCGGCACCACTGCGCGGACTCGACGTCACGGCGTCGCGCTTCGCGCTCCCCGTCACCCTGCGCGGCACGCCGGTGACGCTGACGCTCGACATCCGCCGCCCGCGAGGTGACTATGCCGCCATCCCGCTCGGAACCGCTCGGCGGGGGACGCAGGTGCTGCACGCGCGCGTGCCCGCCGGGCGAATCGTGGCGTTGCGGCTCTCGTATCCCACGGTCGCGGCGTTTCTCGCGGGCCACCGCGAGAGCGGGACGACGCTCAGCGTGTCGAACGCGACACGCGGCGTCCTGACGCTTCCACGCTCGTTCTCGTCGTGGATCGGGACCGGCGGCGTCCTCGCGACTCGCAGCGGCGTTCACTACGTCGTCAATCGCGCGTCTGTGTCGCTGCTCCGGCCGCGGCAGCCGACCGACGGCGTGCCCGTTCCAGCGCTCGCCTCCCCGCCGCTGGCCGCGCTCGGCAACGTGCTGGCGCTGACGGCGAACGGCGCACCGCTCACGGTGCGCGTCGTCGGGACGACGCGCTGGTTCCCGTCCGTACACGGCGACGTCGTCGTCGCCGACCGCGACACCGTCACGACCGCGCTGAACGCGGCGCGGCCGGGAGCTGCGGTTCCAAACGAGGTGTGGGTGCTGCGTTCGGCACCGGACGCCGCCGCTGCGCTCGGGCGCGACCCGCTCGACCGGCTCGCGGTCACCTCCCACAGCGCACGGCTGCGGGAGCTTCGCGACGATCCACTCGCGCGGGGCACGCTCGCGATCCTCACCGTCGCCGCGCTCGTCGCGCTCGCGCTGGCGCTCGTCGGGCTGGTGCTCGCGGTCGTCACCGACATTCGCGACGAGAGCGGCGAGCTCTTCGACCTGCGCGCCCAGGGCCTCGCGGGCGGCGAGCTGCGACGCTACCTGCGCCTGCGTGCGGCGCTCGTGGCGGCGGGCGGAATCGGCGGCGGGATCGCGACGGGCGCATTGCTCGTCGCGCTCGTCACGTCGGTCGTCGCCGTCACCGCGGGGGCGACGACACCGCTGCCGCCGCTTGTCGTCTCGCTGGACTGGCCGCTGCTCGCGCTCGTCGGCGCCGCGTTCGTCGTCGCTGCGGGCGCGCTCGTCGGCGCCGCGACCGCACGGGTGGCGCGATGAGCGCCGTCGAGACGCACGACGTGTTCCGCATCTACCGGGACGGCGGCGCGGTCGCACTGCAGGGATTGACGATGAAGATCGACTCCGGCGAGGTCGTGGTCGTCTTCGGTCCGAGCGGCTCGGGCAAGACGACGTTGCTTCGCATCCTTGCGGGGCTCGACGAGCCGTCGGCGGGTACGGTCACCGTCTTCGGCGACGACCTGCGCGAGTTGCGCGGCAGCGGTCTGCGTGGGTATCGCTCGCGCGTCCTCGGCTACGTCGACCAGCACTACGTCCGCGCGCTTGCGCCGGAGCTCGCCATCCGCGACAACGTCGCGCTGCAGCAGGCGCTGCTCGGAGTCCCGGAAAGCGAGCGACTCCAGCGCGCCGATGAGCTCCTCGAACGCATCGACCTCGCGGATCGCGCCGATGCATATCCGCGCGAGCTCTCGGGCGGAGAGCAGCAGCGCGTCGCGCTCGCGTCGGCGATCGCGCATCGCCCGCAGCTCCTGATCGCCGACGAGCCGACCGGCGAGCTCGACGCGCAGAACGCACGCGCCGCGTACGCGCTGATCGGCGACCTCGCCCGCGAGGAGCGTGCGACGACGATCGTCGTCAGCCACGACCCACAGGCAGCGGCGATCGCCGACCGCGTGCTCCACATCCGCGACGGGCGCGTAAGCGCGGAGTCGGCCTCGTCGCGCGGCCACGCCGAGGAGATCGTGCTCGCCCGCGGCGGGTGGCTGCGGCTCTCGGAGGAGTTGCTGCGCGTCAGCGGCATCGCCGACCGCGCGACCGCACGGGTCGAGGACGGACGCGTCGTCATCGCGCCGCTCGGCTCTGACAGACCGCCCGACGAGCCGCCGGTGCAAAGGTCTACACCTACATCGACGTCGGTCGACACCTTCGTCGCGCGCCTCGCGGGGGTCTCGAAGGCATACGGGCGCCGCGCGGTCGTGGCGGGCCTAGACGCGTCCTTTGACGGCGGCCGCCTCACCGCCGTCACGGGCCCGTCCGGATCCGGCAAGACGACCGTGCTGCACCTGCTCGCGGGGCTGGAGCGTGCGGACGCGGGCAGGGTGGAGGTGCTCGGACGGCCGCCCGATACGGCCCTGCGGCGAAGCGAAATCGCCGTCGTACTGCAGGACTCGCAGCTGATTCCGTTCCTAAGCGCGCGCGAGAACGTCGAGCTCGCGCTCGAGCTGCGAGGCGCGCCGCGGTCCGGCGCGCCCGACGCGCTTGCGGCGGTCGGTCTCGCCGACCTGGTCGAGGAGCGGGTCGCGCGCCTCTCCACGGGCGAGCGGCAGCGCGTCGCGCTCGCGCGCGCGATCGCGTCGCGCCCGAGGCTCCTCCTCGCCGACGAGCCGACGGCGCGACTGGACGAGGCGAACGCGCGCGCGGTCGGCGCCTTGTTCGCTCACCTCGCGGCCGAGACGGGCGCGGCGATCGTCTGCGCCACGCACGATCCGGCGCTGATCGACCAGGCCGACGTCGAGCTGGCGCTCGGCTAGGGCAGCTAGACGCGCGACTTCAACGCGAGCACGTTGGCGACGAACGGCTTCGTCACCTTGTAGAGGCCGTGCTTCCGAACGGCATCCTCGCCCTGGTACCACGCCGCCAGCGCGAGGCGCTCGTCGCCGGCGAAGCGGCGCAGGAGATGCCGCAGGAAGAGGACGCCGGCCTCGATGTCGCCGTCGAGCGTCGTCGGAAGCGAACGGCCGACGAGGACGTTCTCGACGAACTTTCGCGTCGCCGGCAGCGTCTGGAGGACGCCGCGCGCCCCCGCGCTCGAGACGACGTTCGGCTGATAGCCCGACTCCATCCACGCGAGCGCACGGACGAGCTCGCGCGAGACGCCCAGCCGCATCGCCCAGGCGTCGAGTCGATCGCGGACGTTCGTGGGCGTCGAGGCGAGCGCAGTCGCCGCTCTCGCCGGAATCGTCAACCGCCGGCCGATCAGGAGCACGCGCGCAGGATCGATGCGATTCGCCCGCGCGAGCGCGGCGAGCGTGACGCCGAAGCGAGCGGCGATCGCGGTCAGCGAGTCGCCCGGACGCACGACGTAAATACGACTCGAGGAGGAGACGAGCGTCGTACGCACGGGCACACCGGTCTGCCGAACGAACGCCGCGAGCGTGCGCGGACCGGCGACGCCGTCCACCCCGAGATGCGCACGGCGTTGGTACCGGCGCAAGGCGACCTGCGTCCGCGCGCCGAGGTAGCCGTCCAGCGCGCCGTGGTAGAGGCCGCGCTGCGTGAGCAGGATCTGGAGGACGGCGACGTCGAGCCCGAAATCGCCGGCGCGCACGACCCGGCTGCCGAGCAGCGGAGTGCCGAGCGGCCCGAGCGCGCGGCGCGTCCGCAGGTCGGCGATGCCGGTGACGGGAAGGCGGGCGGCCCGCTGTGCGGCGCGGATCGCGGCGACGGTCTTCGGCCCGACGATGCCGTCGATCGGACCGCAGTAGAGCCCGAGCGCGCGGAGCGCGACCTGGATGCCCGCATGCTGTGCATTCGCGCTGGAGGGGGCGGGCGAAATCGCGAAGCACGCAGCGACGGCGAAGACGACGAGCAGCCGGCGCATTGCGCGGGGTCTTTTCGCCGCGCTGCGGTGGATTCCTGCGCGCGAGTCACGGTCATTGCCGCCATGCGGAGGGCTACTAAAGCTCCGCTCCGCCGGTACCGATCAAAACGCGCAGGCGCATCATCGCGATCACGCGATTGATGCGCCCAGCGAATCGGTTCTAAATGGTGCAGTTGTTTAATGCATCGATGATCGGGATCATGCTCCCGTTTTCATCGTTGACCTTTGTGTTCGCGTAGATCCCCATATACGTCTGGCCTCCGATTGCCTGGCAGATCCTGAGAACCTCCCCATACAGCTCGCTCTGGTCGGGATTGGTTGTGCTGCCGGGGTAAGCCGAAGCGTTCATCATCGGACGACCGATGGCACTTGACCAGTAGCTTAAATAGCAATCCCTAGGACAGCTCCCCGTGTATATCTCTGCGAAGTAGTTATTGATGCTCACGCCAGGATTCGTCGGAGCCCATCCGCTGTTCCAGGCCATCAGTTCGTAACCAAATCCGCCAATCGCTCCGGTGGGTGACGTACGGCTGTTCCAGGCCGTCAACTTGTAACAACAGCCAACCTCCCTTGCGCGCGAGGCGCAGTCGGTGATGTTGCCATTGTCGCTGTCTGGCCACGGCGAGTGGATCACGTTGTTCGTGTCGTCGTACACCCAATTTGGCCCAGTACCGTTGAAGTTGTGATCCCAGACGCAAGTGAGCCAGCCCGGCGACTGACTCAGCTGCTTCGGACTGGTGTATGCCCAACACCCGTTGAGCCTTGAAGTGTCGGTCGAGCTAAACGGGTCGCCCTGGTACAACATGAACAACACATACACCACCTTGTTACAGCCCCCGCCGCCGCAATAGGTGGGGTCGCAAGCCCCGTCAATAGGCGGCATCGGCGGATCCGCAGCTGTTGCCGATCGCGCACCGAACGTCGCGCCCATCAGAGCAATCAGCGCGATCGAGACGACAGTGCAGAAGAATGCAACTTTGCGCACGTCTTCCCCCTGTCGTTTTGGGCGACCCGGTTCACGGACGTCCTACCGGGCAATGACGCCGACTCAAACAAGATTGGTGCCTATTGTCAAGGTACAAGGACGTGCTGCCGGAAACGGCCGCGGTCCTCGAAACTGCAGGAGGCCTGACTTGTGGCTCTGATGGTGAGTTTGGATCCACTCTTGAGGAGCAAGGGATAAGCTCACATGGTGCAACTCCAAAGATGCGCCGTTGCGTTGACTGGCGTAATGATCGCCGCGACGGGATTCGCGCAAGTTTCCGCCGCGGACGTGACAGTCCGCACTGCGAGCCGCGTCACAGGCCTAACGGCAAGCGGAACAGACGTCCTTTATACGACCGGAAGCGTCCCTAGCTGCCAGGCTGCAGGTTCGGGATGGCAATCGGAGGCGGGCGCGCGCTCTGGTTGTGCGCGCTCGGGACGGCACCTGTCCAGTGGCGCCTCTACACGGCGTCCTTCGCGCAGCGTAAGCCGAAGCTGATCCGGTCTATCGAGAGAAGGGATATCGCGGACACACTGCAGCCGATCATCGTGGGTCGTGCGGACGAGACAGATCTGCCTTATGCGGTCGGGGACCGCGTAACCAGTCTCGCCCCAGACGGAAAGACGCGTTACACATGGGTAGCGCCCGCGCTTGGCGGCCGATCACAGCGGTCGGGGCGCATTCTCGCGCTCGCTGCGGGATTCCATCATGTTGCCGTCGAGGTTCAATATGAGAACCACGAGACGCTGCGCACGTTCTTGAGTGTCTTCATCCTTTCGTCGCGCGGCCTTGCTGTCGCTCGATACAGCGATGTCAGTGAAGCAGGCTTTGTACAGATCCGCTATGCCGCGCCGGGACTCCTGATTGGGTTTCCCTCTCGAGGCAGACCTGGACTGGGGTTCGTTCCTTCGAAGATCGTAGTGCGCTCCCGGGACGGCACTCGGAGATTCAACGACAGACGCCACGGTGCGGACCTCGCCCTCGTCGATTTTTCCCGCGGCGTCATCGCATATCAGACGCAGCGTCAGATCCGCGGCATCCGTTACTCCGACGGCAAAGACGTTGTCCTTAGAACTGTTCACTACCAGGACATTGGGCACGCCAGCCTTGCCAGCGGCGGGCTCGCATACGCACGGAACCGGAGCGTGTCGTGGGCGCCATGGTCGTCGCTGGAAGAGCGGTTTCGGTAAAGGCGGTATCCGCTCTAGACCGCTAGGCAACCACGCGGTACACCTCGAACACCTCGGCGTACTCGCGGTTCACGTTGATGCCGTGCGTGCGGGCGACGTTCCAGATGTACTCGGGATCCGCGTAGCGCCGGTGTTGCTGCGACGCGTACTTCGCGAGCGCCGCGACCTTGCGGTCGAGATGCGACTTCTCGAGCGAGACGTACGCCTGATAGGCGAAGTCGAAGTTGTTCCACGGGATCTCGTAGCCGAGGATGGTCGTGCGCTTGAACGCGCGGAGGCCCTCGGCGGCGATCACCTGGTGGTCTTGGTGGATGTCGTGCAGGCTCGGCTGGAAGACGGCGTCCGGCCGCCACTCCTCCCACAGCGCGACGAGCAGCTCGAGGATGTCCTGCCTGCGGTCCGGGAAGGTGCGCACGTCGAAGTCGTGCACCTCGAGGCTCGACTCGGGGATGCCGATCTCCGCGGTCGCATCGCGCACCTCGCGCGCGAGCGTGTCCGGCGGGAAGCCCTCCGGCAGCGAACGCGTCGCGATCGAGAACGCGACGTAGCGAACGTCGACGCCGGCGTCGGCGAGCCTCGCCATCGTGCCGCCGCAGCCGAACTCGCCGTCGTCGGTGTGCGGCGCGAGCACGAGCACGCGCTCCCAGCCGCCGAAGATCACGTCGCACCCTCCCTCTCGCGCTCACGCAGGGCGAGCGCGACCAGCGCGAGCAGCCCCCACGCCGTGGGATCTTCGAAGAACGCGTTGTAGAAGAGGCTGTGCACGGCGATCGCGGTCAGTCCGAGCCCGAACACTAAGGAGGCGCGGCCCACGAAGGTGCCGGGAGCGCGCCGGAAGGCGGCGAGCAGGGCCGCGGCGACAAGCCAGACGAGCAGCGCAAGGCCCGGCAGCCCCGTCTCCGCGGCGACCGTCACCGGTGTGTCGTGGGAGGCGGCGCTCTTCGGCTCGCGCCCGCGCAGGCCGACCTGCTTCGCGTACGCCTGCTTGAAGTCGCCGATCCCGACGCCGACGACCGGATGGTGGATCGCGAGCTTCGCGCCGTTGACGACGAGCTTCGACCGGCCGCTCGTCGCGTGGTTGAGGCCGACGTGGGTGTGGTGGAGGATCGAGCTGCGGACACGCGGCGCGGCGACTCCGGCGGTGACGACGAGTGCGGCGACGAGCCCGACCGCGGCCGCAGCGCGCCAGCGCCACGCGATCGCCGCGAGCACGATCACGGCCGCGCCGAGCGCTGCGAAGCTCGACTGCGAGAAGGAGAACAGCAGTCCGAGCCACACGGCGGCGGTCGCCGCGGCCGCTGCGTAGGCGGCGCGCGGATCGCGCGACCGCAGCATGACGACGAGGCACGGCACGATCGCGAGCACGAGGAAGCGCCCGTACACGGACGGGTCGTAGAAGACGGAGTTGACGCGGAAGAACGGCGCGTAGACGTTGCCGACGATCACCTTCGGGTTCCAGAACACGTCGCGCGTCGCCCACTGGTAGACGCCGATCGCGGAGAAGACGACCGCCATCGCGACGAGCTGCACGCACAGCGCGAGGAGCCAGCGACGATCCCAGCGGAGCCGCGCCAGCACGACCGCGAGCACGCCGAACGGGAGGTAGAAGAAGAGCACGGCGATCGCCCCCTGCCGCACGTCTCCCGTCCACAGCAGCGACAGACCGGTCCACGCGACGAAGGCGGCGAGCGGCCACGCGAGCGGGCCGAGCTCGCGCGCGCGCAAGTCGCCGCGCAGCAGCTCGAACGCGAGCAGCAGCGCCGCGCCGGCGATCACCGCGTAGAGCGGGACGAGCAGGTTCGCGCTCGTGCCGCCGACATGCACGGGAATTCGCGCCGGGACGCACGCGAGCGACAGCAGCGCGACGAGCCACGGCCAGCGCCGGAAGCACACCGCGAGCACGACGGCGAGGAGGACCGCCGCGACCGCCGCCGCGGCGAGCACGCCGTGATGACCCGACGGCGCGAGGTAGAGCGCGACGACGAGCGCGCCGACGCCCCACACGACAAGACCCGCGAGGCGCGCGAGCCTCGGCCGCGCGACGATCAACGCCGCGAGGCCGACGGCGGCCGCCGCGCCCGCAACGCGTGCGAGCTCCCCGCTCATCGCGTCACCACCACCGCGGCGGCCGAGCGGACGTGCGCCTGCTCGACCGTGAGCGTGTAGCGGCCCGGCACGCGCGGGGCGACGAGCCGCAAGACGTGCGCGTGCGACTTGCCGTGCCGCCTGCCGAGCGTCCAGCGGTAGGGCCGGCCGTTCGTCGCGACACGGACGACGAACCGCGCACGCGCGGCGACGCGAACGCGCTTCGCGACGAGCCGCACCGGAACGAGCACCTTCCCCGCGCGCACGGGCGCCGAGAGGTTTCCGGCGAGGTCGCGCGCGACGACCGTCAACACGTAGAGACCCGGCTGCGCCTCACCTGGATGCCAGTCCAGCTTCCAGCTCGTGCGCGCGAACCTGCCGACCACCGCCCGCCTCCCGTCGACGCGGACGATGACGTGTGCAGGCTCGCTCAGCCGGTAGACGACCGCCGCGTGCTCCGTCGGCGGCACGACGTGCGGCACGATTCGGACGGATGTGAACGCGGGCCGCTTCGTGTCGACCCGGATCGGATTCGGCAGGACGATCGTCTTGTGCTGGCGGCGCAGGTGGACCCGCGGCCGGTAGACGCCGTCGCGAACGACGCCGCCGAAGAGGTCGCGCCCGTTCCAGAACGCGTGGACACGGCCCTTGCGCGCGCGCGAGTCGATCAGCATCCGCACCTCGTGTCCATTTGCGTCGACCACGGACAGCGTGAGCCGGTCGGACTTCCGCAGGCGGAACGCAATCGACGCGCGGTCGGTCGCGCAACCGCACGTCGGCGAAATCACCTTGTCGACCTCGACGGAACGGATCGGGCTCGGCTCGAGCTTCAGGCCTTCCGTCACCGCGAAGGCGATCGCCGTCGACCCGAGCAGTACGAGCAGCAGAGCCGCAGAGAGAGCGCGGGGCACGGCCCGCCGATTCTATTTGGGTGACGTCGCGACTTCGCGCGAAAGCAGCTGCCGCGCGGTGTAGACCACGAGTGCGAGCGCGCCGACGGCAAGGCCGATCACCACGATCAGCGACGCCTGTGGCACACCCACGATCTTGATCCCGCTGAGGACGAGCACGACCCCGAAGGCGACGCGCAATGCCCGCTCGGGCACCTTGATCGACATCTGGCTTCCGAGCAGCACTCCCGGGATCGAGCCGATCAGGAGCCACGCGATCGCATGCAGGTCGACGTTGCCGTGCAGGAGATGACTCGCTCCTGCGACCCAGAGCAGCGCCGCGGCGTGCAGCAGGTCGGTGCCGACGATCTTCCGCGCGGTGAGCGGGTACACGAGTAGCATCGCAAGGCCGAAGAACGTCCCGGAGCCGACCGAGGTGAGCCCGACGACGAAGCCGCCGATCGCACCGATCGCGACCGCGACGACGCGGTCCCGCGGCTTCAGGAGAAACGGTGCATCGTCCGCGTGCCCCGTCAAGAACGTCTTCACCAGGAATCCCACCCCGCCGAGGATCAGCGCCGAACCGACGATTCGCGTCATCGTGTCGTCGGTGCCGTCGCCGAGGGAGCTCGCGATCTGCACGCCGACCAGCGAGAGCGGCACCGACCCGAGCAGCATCCACAGCGCCAGCCGCGCGTGGACGGTGCCGAGCATCCGGTGCCGCATGGCGCCGAACGACTTGAAGACCGCGCCGTGCAGGATGTCCGTGCCGACCGCGACCTTCGCGTCGAAGCCGAAGACGAGGATCAGGATCGGCGTCATCAGGCTGCCGCCGCCCATGCCCGTCATCCCGACGAGGACGCCGACGCCGAAGCCCGCGACGACGAACTGCCAGGTCACGCCGTTCGGTACGCCTCGATCAGGACCTCGGCGACCTCGGGCCGCGAGAACTCGACCGGCGGCAGCTCCCCGTTTGCGAGGAGCTCGCGCACCTTCGTCCCGCTCAGGAAGACGTGCTCCTCGGAGGGATGCGGGCAGGTCTTGGCGCTCGCCATCGAGCCACACGTCTTGCACCAGAAAGAGTGCTCGAAGAACATCGGCTCGATGTCGAGCTCGTGCGGCTCGAACTCGTCGAAGATCAGCTGCGCGTCGTACGTGCCGTAGTACGAGCCGACGCCTGCGTGGTCGCGGCCGACGATGAAGTGCGAGCAGCCGTAGTTCTTGCGGCAGATCGCGTGCCACACCGCCTCGCGAGGTCCGGCGTAGCGCATCGCCGCGGGGAACGACGCAACCAAAACCCGATCAACAGGGTAGTAGTTGTCGACCAGGACCTTGTAGCAATCGACGCGCGTCGCGGCGGGCACGTCGTCCGACTTCGTGTCGCCGACGAGCGGGTGGACGAGCAGTCCGTCGACGGTCTCGAGCGCCGTCTTCGTCAGGTATTCGTGCGCGCGGTGGATCGGGTTGCGCGTCTGGAACCCGACGACGCGCCGCCAGCCGCGCTCGGCGAACGCGGCCCGCGTCTCGGCGGGATCGAGCGCGAGCTCGGGGAACGTGGGCTGCGGACGCTCGAAGACCGTCACGCGGCCGGCAAGGTAGAGCGGCTTCTGCTCGAAGAGCCGCGCGACGCCGGGATGGTCGGTGTCGGTCGTGCGGAAGCAGCGTGTCGCCTCGCGCTCTCTGTCGTAGTCGAAGACCTCGTCGACCTCGAGCGTCGCGAGCACACGGCCGCTCCCGTCGGCGAGCGCGACGACGTCTCCGCGCGGTGCCGAGTCGACCGCGAGGCAGACCGGCAGCGCCCACGGAAGACCGCGCGACAGGTGCATGTCGTCGACGACGCTCGCGTAATCCTCGCGTCCCATGAAGCCGGTGAGCGGAGACAGCGCGCCGCTCGCGATCATGTCGAGGTCCGAGACCTCGCGGGACGCCAGCGTCACGACCTCGAGCGACTCGACGCCGTCGGGGCGATCGCCCGTCCGGTCGACGAGCCTCCCTCCGTGGGGCGCGATCAAGT
>WNGF01000718.1_pt1 | contig 59388 bp, 56 predicted proteins | sample 5400641 | NCBI WGS metagenome assembly WNGF01 (sample SAMN13153371, study PRJNA577476) | soil metagenome | isolation source: 80 cm soil or saprolite under grassland replicate 2 | place: USA:California | collected 2016-06-15
GCGGCTGATGATGCGGTCCAGGTCGTAGAGCCGATAGCGGAGGATCGCCGCGCCGATCGCCACCGGTAGGAGCGCGACGCAGATGCTGGCCGCCCAGGTGAGCAGGACTGGGGCGCCCAGCGCCAAGCCGGCCAGGACGGCCGCCGCTGCCAAGACCATCAGGGCTGCCGCGATCGCCACCCAGCGCAACTGCAATCGCTCCACGCCGCGGGCGCGGCCATAGCGTCCCACCAGCGACCCTGCGGCGACCACCACGGCCAGAATGGTGACCGCCAGAGCCACCCGGTTGGCGACCAGCGTCACGCCGCTGAAGCCGCGGAGGTCGAACGGCCCGCCGAGGGCCTGGTAGCGCGGGTCGAACGGCCCGGGCGCTAGCGTCACCACCACTAGCAACACCACCGGCGCGGCCACCATGGCCCTGGCCCACCAGCGCCAGCGTGGCGATGGCAGCGACCCGGTGGGCGTGAGCAGCAGGACAAAGCCGATCAAGGCCAGTGCCGTGAACACGCTGGCGGGGTAGTACAGGGCCGCATAGTAGGCGGCCGGCAGCGCCCCGGGACGGACCAGCAGCCCATAGACCAGGTACTGCGCGGCCGCCCCGGCGGCGATCAGGGAAAGGGCGAGGGCCAGCAGCAGCCAGCCCACCGGGTGGCGGGGCCGGCGGCTGGCCAGCACCGCCCCGACCGTGCTCGACAACCTTTCTACCTGGGCGTATGCTCATGACCTGGGGAACGGTCCCCCAGATCGAGAGAGGGAATGTCATGGAAGTCGGGTACGCGAGGGTAAGCACGGAAGACCAGAAACCGCAGCTCCAGCTTGACGCGCTGGCCAAGGCCGGCGTCGAGACCGTTCACCAGGAGCACGCCTCGGGGGTCGCCAAGCATCGGCCCGAGCGTGACCGCGCGCTCAAGGCGCTGCACGCTGGCGACCGGCTCACGGTCTGGAAGCTCGACCGGCTGGGCCGTTCGGTGATCGAGCTGAATGAGATCGTTCAGGATCTCAAGGCGCGCGGCGTCAAGTTCCGCTCGTTGACGGAAGCTATCGACACGAGCACGGCGCAGGGCGAGCTGTTCTTTCAGATCCTCGCAGCGTTCGCCCAATTCGAGCGGTCGCTGATCGTCGAGCGCACGCGCGCCGGCTTGGCCGCGAGCAAGGCGAACGGTGGAACCCCTGGCGGGACGGCGCCGTTCGGATTCGAGGCGGATCACACAACGATCAATGAGGGCGAGTCCACGCTGTTGTTAGAGGCGACCATGCGTCTGCTCTCTAAGCAGCCATTGAGCCGGATCGTTGACGACTGGAATGCCCGCGAGGTTCGGACACGCAACGGTGACACCTGGCATGTCACGAGCCTACGGCGCCAGCTCATGAATCCGCGCGCCGTCGAGATCGTCGGCCAGGACAGCTACGACGCACTCTCGCGGCTGTTCAAGGCTCCGGAGCGGCAGAAGCAGGGAAGGCCAGCACAGCACCTACTGTCAGGGATCTTGCGCTGTGCGTTGTGCGGACAGCCGATGTATGCGAAGCACCCTGGCAAGGGCGACGCACTCGTGTACGCCTGCCGCAAGGGAACCACCAGCGGCGGCCGGTTCCGGGGCTGTGGCCAGATGAGCGTCAACTACGACCAGGCTGACCGTTGGGTGACTGACGCATTCGTCGCGGCTGTCACGTCGCCCATGCTGCCGGAGCTGATCTCGGCGCACAGTGACAAGGGCATGGACGAGCTAGCCGCCAAGCTGGCCGTAGACCGCGAGGAACTACAGCAGCTAGCCGCCCTCAAGGGCGAGGGCAGATTCACGATCGCCGAATGGCTGACCATGCGCGACCCGATCGAGGCCAGGATTCGAGAGGCTGAGAGCACACTCGCTAGCAGCAGCTCTGACGACGTGTCGGCGCTGCGCACGCTACCGCGCACGGCCGACGCTGTACGGGCGCTGTGGGGCTCGTGGGACGTTCCTACGCGCCGCGCACACCTCCGGCGTCTGCTGGTGGGCGTGACCGTCAAGCATGGTGCCACCCGAGGGGCACCGATGGATGAGCGGCTCGACCCCGAGTTCCGCACCTGAGCGGTAGGCGCCACCCGAGGCCCGTGCTACGGCGCGGGCCTTTGGTTTGCGCACGAGGTTGACGGCTGTACTACCAGCCGGCAGAGCCGGCCGGGTATCTCCGGATCGACCACGAGCGGAGCGGTCAAGGCCGCCGTAGGCGCGAGCGTAGCGAGCTTGGCCTTGACGGCGAAGCGAGGGGGCGATACCTCCGGCTGCCTCGTGCGAATGGCCGGCGCGGAGCGCAAGGCCATTGTCTACCACCCCTATACAGCGCGGGCGCGAGAGTGTTACGGGCGGTAGGGGGTGTCACAAACGGAGGGGGACAATAGGCGCTAGTAGCGTCGTTTCCTCGGGGGATTCCGTGGCGTACATGATGATCACCAGCCTTGCGTTGCCGCCCGATCTACGCGAACGAATTGAGAGGGCGGCTATCGAACGCGAGCAAACCTTCTCTGCGTTTATGCGCCTTGCCGCTCGGAGGGAATTGGAGCGTATTGAGCGCGAGGCTGCCAAGCCTACTGTGATCGAGGACGAATGAACGTTGACGAGTGGGTGATCAAAGCTCGGCGTAGGCAGGGCCTACCTGACCACGTCGAGGAATTGTCCCTGCTCGTCGAATTGGCTGCACTCATTGTCAAGCAGGAAGAGGAATCAAATTCTCTTTTATCCGAGGGCAAGGGTAGTAAGGAGGTGAAATGAACCTGAAGCTGACGCAGCGCGAAGTGAAGTACCTACACGATCTACTGGAAAGGGAAGCCAAGAGAATCAGGAACGAGGGCGGAAGCCGTCCGCTTATTCTGAGTCACTTGATCCACGAATTGTGGGAAGCCAGAGTCCACCCGACTGCTGACTGACAAACTGCGACCGCCCCCTGGGAGCGAGAACCGGGGGGCGGTTGCCGAACACGAGGAACAGCGCCATGACGAGTATACACGAGGAACCCGTGATCTATCCGAGCCCGTCTAACCCAATGGCCGTGGCTCGAAGGATCATTCAAGATCACCAGCTCCGCGATCGTCGGGAAGGTCTTCTGACAATCCGATGGTGGCGCGGCAGCTTCTACGAATGGAAGCATAGCCATTGGATCGAAGTCGCTGACGCCGATATTCACTCGAAGCTCTATCATATCCTAGAGCGTGTCCACTACGAAAAGAAAACCAAAGACGGCTTCGAGCTGGCACCGTGGGAACCGACGCGCAACAAGATTCAGAACGTCGCCCATGCGTTGCTAGGGATTACGTTCCTCAGCGAACACGTTGAACCGCCGGCCTGGATCGAGGGCGCAAACGACGACGGCAACGTGCTCGCAATGAGTAACATACTCTTGAGTCTGGAGGGCACTCGCCGACAGAAGATTCGACAGACTCCTTGCCATTTCAATATGTTCGCAGTGCCGTACGACTATGAACCAGACGCACCCGAGCCGGAGCAATGGCTAGAGTTCCTTCACCAGCTCTGGCCGAAGGACGAGCAATCAATTGCACTCCTGCAAGAATGGTTCGGCTACATTCTCTCCAGTGAAACCGATCAGCAGAAGATTCTTCTACTGGTCGGCAAGCGGCGAGGTGGCAAGGGCACGATCGCTCGTATCCTGACAGCACTCGTTGGCAAGGAGAATACGGCAGGCCCCACGCTGGCAAGCCTGGGCACGAACTTCGGACTGTCGCCATTGCTCGGTAAAGCAGTCGCGATCGTGAGTGATGCGCGACTAAGCGGCAACGTCAGTACGATTGTCGAGCGATTGCTTTCAATCAGCGGTGAGGACGCATTGACAGTGGATCGCAAATATCGAGAGCCGTGGACAGGGCGTTTGCCAAGCCGATTCACGATTATCTCCAATGTGCTTCCGAATCTCGGAGACCCGTCTGGTGCCATTGCGACACGATTCCTTGTGCTCTTGTTTGAGAAGAGTTGGCTTCACAACGAGGATAAGAAACTCGAAGGCAAACTAAAGCAAGAGCTGCCAGGAATCCTCAATTGGTCATTAGACGGTTTGGATCGACTGCGCAAGCAGGGCCACTTCACCGAACCGCAAACAAGTGAAGACGCTGTTACAGAAATGGCAGACCTGGCAAGCCCCGTCACCGCGTTTGTTCGGGAGAAGTGTATTGTTGGACCGCAGTTTGAGGTTGACTTTGATTCGCTCTATTGGGCGTGGAAGTCATGGGCCGACGAGAACGGCCGGAAGGTGTCGAGTAAGCAGACCTTTGGCCGCGATCTTCGGTCGGTGGTCTTTGGGATCAAGGTGCGACGCCCGCGTGAGGGCGAGACACAGCGCCGGGTGTATGAGGGCATTGATCTCAGTGGAGATAACAGTGGAGGGAGTCGCGGCTCAAGCGACTCACGAGGGCTCCAGGGGGGCTCTGAGTCGCGTGAGTCGCGCACTTCTCAATGTAGTCTCTACCGCTGCGACTGGTGCGGGAACGAGGTGAGCGCCTACAACGACCTGCACGGCATGCCGTGCTCGTGTAAGGAAGGCCGCCTGAAGCTCAAGAGGTGAGAAGTGTGCAGAAGGCTGAGGGTCCGGCCCTGAGCCGTGACGAGCTGGTCGTGCTCGTCCGCGAGGCCGTGCGCGGGATCGTCGAGCACACGCCCATGACCGAAGACCAGGCGATCAAGGGACTCGATCTCGCCTTCGAGATGGATCGCGCGAAGGTGATGCTGTACGAGGATGCCGCCGTGGTCGTGTTCGATGTGGATCAGGTGCTCGCGTCGATCGAGCGGAAGAAGCTCAAGCTACTCGCTCGCGCACCCTGGAATTGATCTCTACACACTGCAATAGCAAAAGGCCCGACCAGACGGGCGGCTAACCTACACCCTGGCCGAGCCTTTGCGCGTCCATTATACTGATCAGATGGGCGGCTACCCTTCTGAAAGAGGTATCCGCCATGAATCGCCAAGAACGCAAAGCCCGACTGCGCGAGCTTCAGAATTGGGTTGAAGAGCAAAACCGCGAATTCCAGGATGAGCCATTCCCGGACGAAATCCAGAACGCCTGGGAAGCCAACAACCGGGAATTGACCGAGCACACAATCATCCTCCGCGAATTGGAGGAACGCGATGAGCGTGTTGCTCGTGCCAGTGGTGCTTTCCGTGGCGGGCCGACCAATACGCCGGAAGTTCTGCGCAACACCGACCGGGTCTACGATTGGTGCGCCAGCCAGGGCATGATCCGCAGGGACGATGGCAACCTGTCTTTCGGGCGGTACCTGCGCGGCATTGCCACCGGGAATTGGGATGGCGCCGATGCCGAGCGAGGCTTGCTTGAGGGCACCTCGACGGCTGGTGGCGTTTTGGTTCCGACGCCGCTCGCGGCCAACATCATCGACAAGGCTCGCAATGCTACTCGGGTCTTTCAGGCCGGCGCGGTGACCGTGCCAATGAAGGCGCAGACACTCAAGGTGCCAAGGTTGACGGTGGACAACACGCCGGCATGGCACTCTGAGGCCGGCTCACTCAGCCCGGCGGATTTGACGTTCGACAGTGTCACCTTCACCGCGCAAACGCTCGCGCGAGTGATCAAGCTGTCCGTCGAGCTGTTCGAAGACGCAGACCCGAGCGCGCAGTCGGTGATCGAGAATTCCTTCGCCAAGCAGATCGCGCTCGAAGTTGACCGCGTTGCCCTGCGTGGTTCCGGAACGTCGCCCGAACCTCGCGGCGTGCTAAACCAAACTGGCGTGACCACCACCACGCACGGCGCCAACGGTTCCACAATTGGTTCGCCAGTGGCGGCCGGCGTGATGAACTGGGAATTCCTCGGACAGGCTACCGGGATTGTGCGCGGGCAGAACTTCGAACCTAACGCGCATATCATGGCTCCGCGTACGCTGCAATCTCTCTCGCTCGTGCCTGACACCACGAACCAATTCCTGCGCCCGCCGCCGCTGCTCGACAATATCGAGCGGCTGACCACGAACCAGATTCCAATCACGTTGACGGTTGGTACCTCGACCGATTGCAGTGAAGTTTACACTGCCGATTGGACGCAGCTCATGGTCGGCATGCGGACGGAATTCAATCTGCAATTCCTCCGCGAGCGGTTCCTGGCTGACACGCTGGAATACGCCTTCCTTGCGTACCTGCGTGCTGACATTCAATTGTCGCAGCCGAAGGCGTTTAACGTTGACACTGGCGTTCGATCCTAATAGGAGCGGTCATGCGCTGGCCATGGAGTAAGCGTGAACAGCGCTACGTGAACCCGTGGCGTGAGATCGAACGTCAGCAGTCGTACGGGCTGAATGAGCTGCTGGCTATCTCGGGCGTGCCGAGCTACTCGGGCGTCAGTGTCACGGAGGACAGCGCCATGCGGCTATCTGCCGTCTGGGCCTGCGTCGATCTCCTGGCCAGTACCATTAGCTCATTGCCGATTGACTGCTACCGCTATGGCGACCGCAATCCGGTGCCACTGCCGCGCATCCTGGAAGAGCCGAGCGCGATCTTTGACCGCGAGGATTGGCTGTACGCGGGCATGGCGAGCCTGCTGCTGACCGGGAACTGCTGGGGTGACCGTGTCTCGGACAATCAGATTGAGCTACTGGATGACGCTCTCGTCAGTGTACGGTTCAACGAGCGAGGGCAAATCGACTGCCGCGTGGCCGGCAAGCCGCGCGATTACTTCGATCTCTTCCACGTTCGCGCGTATCCGAAGGCGGGGGAGATCAAGGGACTCTCGCCCATTCAGTATGCCGCGAAGCAATCGACAGGGCTGGGATTGGCCATTGAGAAGTTCGCTGCCCAATGGTTCGGCGAAGGTTGTATCCCTTCGGCTGTGATTGAGACGCCGGAAGGTACGACGGTTGGGCAGGGGAAGAAGCTGTATCAGTCGATCACGCAGGGCGAGGCGGAAGGCGCCGACGATATGGCTGGCGGTCACCGTGGCCGGCACAAGCCGATGGTGCTCGGGCCTGGCGGGAAGTACAAGCCGATCACTGTGTCGCCGAACGAATCGCAGTTCCTCGAATCGTCGAAGGCAAACGTCAGCACGATTGCTCGTATCTTCCAAGTGCCACCGTCGATGGTGGGCGGTGACGAGGGCTCCTCGAATACCTATGCCAACGTGAACGAGCGTAGCCTCTTCTATTTGCGGTACGGCGTGAACCGTTGGCTGGTGAAGTGGGACCGTGCGTTGAGCAAGCTCGTGCCCAACACGCAGTATGTCAAGATCAAGGCTGCTGGTCTGCTGCGCCCAACAACCAAAGAGCGATACGAGTCCCATGCGATTGCACTCGGCAATGCGAAGAGTCCAGGTTGGATGACGGTTGATGAAGTCAGAGCACTCGAAGACATGCCGCCACTTGGGGGCAGATCCACCCCCAAGTCGAGCAATGGATCGCGTGAGGATGAGCCGGTCGAGCCGTGGGTGATGAGCTAATGCTGTGCGTCATTGTCGGTCTCGCATGCTTCACGCTCGGCGTACTGGTCACGTTGCATTCGGGTGGTCGGTGGTGAACGTCGAACTGCTTATGATCCGCTGCCCTAATTGCAAGAGCGGGGCGAAGCTAATTAGGGTCGAAGGAATTAGCGTGGTCGAAATATATCACGATGATTGGTGCCCGACGCTCGCTCGAATTGAAGGAAGAGAAGTGCGCGTTTTCTGATTGGCGGACTACCGTATGACTTCCATTGGCAGCCAAAGTATTTTCGCTCCCCAAAATTCAAGCGCAAGCCTCTGACCAGCGGAAATGCACCGGCCGTGATGGTATACTGAGGGTCAGTTTCGAGAAAGTGAAGTTTCTTGGCGGTGCATTTAAATGGATTTGACGTGTCAGCGGTGTGGGGAGGGCTTCTTCCAGACGACCGGACGGCCAGGGAAGTATTGCCTCGACTGCCGCGTCGAATTCATCAAGCCGGCCCGGTATAAAGGCGGCGTCGATAGGTACGGACGCGAGCACCAGCTCTTGCGCGCATATACAATTGACGCTGCGTACGGAACTAAATGCGCTCGCTGCGGTAAGGTGATGGAGTATGGCCAGAAGTTGAACCTCGACCATGACGACAATGACCCGACCAAATATCTCGGCTATTCGCACGAGTCTTGTAATAAGGCAGCAAGGAAAGAGCGAGAGCCGAAGTACGAGCCGTCGCTCGAAGCGTTCCCCGAAATCACGAGCGGCAAGCGCAAGGGACGGCGCGAGGTCTCAATTCCCTATCGGTGCTGGAAGTGCGGGGAATGGTGGGACTCGCAAGAGGCGGTGTTGCTTGACGGTGAATGGGTGGGTGTCGGTATGACACATTCACCGGAAGATTGGCACCCGAAGCACTGGGAGCGTGACACAGTCGAGCGAATGGCACGGCACTGGAAGGTCGATCTCGATCAGATCGAAGTGCTCAAGGTCGAGATCATTGAGAAGACGGAGACGTGGAAGTACAGAGGAAAGTTTTATCAAGACACCTACGCTGCGAATGGCTCGTTCGTGACTGCCATTGTGGGCGGGGAAGAGCATACGGCAACGTGGAATGGCTCTCGTGAGCCAGAGCTGTCATTCTGGATTTTGACGGCCGAAGATGTAGCGTGAAGTCGGAAGGGGGGGTAGATCGCGCGCCTAGCCGCCTACGGGCGATGTAGGCCAAGGGGCTCGCACGAGCTTCTTCCCACCCGTATAGAGCCCACTACCCAAGTAATGCAGCACGGGATATTGCCATCTGCGGAACCTCGGCATTATGAGATATATGCATCTGATTAAACCGAAGATAGTCCAGTCTCCGTCTTCAAAGACTAAACCCTGAAAGTCGAAGCCGACGCGTCCATGCCCCAGTGTACCTTCGCCGTTCCTTGCGTTAAGGACCATCCCTTTACCTAGAATAAAAACAACATCAGGTTGTTCTTCAATTGGTATGTTTTGACATTCCGTGCGAAAACGATCTGCCACCGTCGGCAAGCGCAGCGCTGATTCAAACGCCAGGGAGATATAGGGAATGCGGTCTACGAAGAACGGTACGTCAGCCTCTGCATCCAGATGGATCTCATCGGGGTTACTACTAACCCGCGTAAGGCGCTTCACCGATTGGCAATTGTGGACTATTCTGCGGATTTCCCCGGTGGTGAGCTTCGCCTTTACCTGTACGACGAAATCAACTCCCTCTGCTATGAGGAGGTCCGGTACGGAAGCCCGGGAAAGAAAGGGTTGGTCTTCATTGCAGACAGCTAAGTCCACCTCATCGGATTGCTGATTACTGGTATCTATGATGCTTGTATTCCGAACCACGATTTTAGATGGAAAGTGGGCCTGGATGAAGTTACCAACGATGGCTTCATTGCCGCCACCTTTGACATCTGGATCCTTATGTTTTGCTCTTGTGTCCTCAAATTCAACCAAGAGCTTACGGCCTTGTGATTGTAGGTACTTGTCTACCGGGCGTAGCATGGCACCCTCGCTGTTGGGGTAGAGCGGCGGTCGGCAGTCAGCGCTTGCGCTGCGGCTTGAGGACCTTCTGCACCGAGGAACCTATTCCACTTGCGGGTCGTCTTCGTGATTGCCATGACGCGTCTTCGTGATTGCCATGACGCGAGACTCTACCGCGAAGGCATCAGGCAAGACGAATGTGGAGATCAGCCTTTGATAGGGCTATGACTCCGCTTCAGCCTCAATGGCCTGCACGATCACTGCGGCCTGCTCGGGCGGGAGGAGCTGTCGGAGCATTTCAATCACTTGCGCGTCGGTCGTGCCGACTGGCACTAACAGAATGCGCCACCAGGGATCATCGTCGTGTTCATCGTCCGGAAGCTCCACGCGGACGCGGCGCGGCAGCATTGATGAGACCTCGATCCACATGGCCAGGATTCTCCAGCGAGCGGCCATTCATGGTCAACCGGGTCAATGCTGGCCAAGACCGGCCGAGGTGAGTGACAGTGCTGCCACGTCTGGCCATCATTGGCCGCATGACCAGCGCGAACGACGAGCCGTTCCTGACCGAGCCGGAAGCGGCCGAGGTCATTCGGGTGTCCGCGCGGACACTCCGACGCTGGCGCATTGCCGGCACTGGACCGCCCGTTGCCGGCTACGCGGGAAGGCGTGCGCTGTACCGTCGATCCGAGCTGCTGAGTTGGTTGCGTCGCAAGCGCGAGGGCGGGTAGCTCACTCGCTCATACCTGGAGGAATTGGACACCACGACCCGCCTGGTAGAAGGATGCGGCCGGCTGTGCGCGTCGCCTGCGGCGGGGATGAGCAACCCTGCCGGCCAAGGCTGCCAGTAGTGCGGCGGGTCTGTGCAGCTCTGCCGGCCAGGTGCTCACCTGGCGAACGTCGGGCTTTCGCTCGGCTCGCGGCGGGAGTCGTGGGCGGCGGTGAGATCACCTTACCCCCGACCCTCGAATGGTGCAAGGCGGTCATTTTTGACACTGGCTTGTCAATGGCTCCGGTCGCTCCAGGGCATCCGTCTACCCCCGGCCGCTGTGCGCCGCTCCTAGGCCCCTTCTCGTGTCACGCAGAGTGCCTAGTAGAAAACTTGACTCCCACCACCGTGGCCGCGCTCACCATCGCGACCGCGGGGCGCGCGTCCAACTGCACCAGGTCGGGACGGCCGGCCTGACGGAGCAGGTGATCCAGCCATGGGACCGTGGCGAGCGCGAGCATGGACAGCGCCCACAGCGCCCACGCCAACACGCCCGACCACCGGGGCGGCCGGGCCGGTCGGGCGGCAGGGTTCACCGCCATGGTCCTGGCTGCACGCAGCGCATCCCTGGCACCGTCGCCCTCACTGCCGTTGCTCGAGCTCAGGCCGCCGCCGATGCCGGGCGGTCCAGTCGTGCCTGGACAAGGCAATCGCCACCGCGACAGGATGAGCCTGTTCGCTTGGCCGGACGGGCGGAGGGCGATCTCATGGTGCGAGCGGCGACCGAGGTTGACGGCGGGCTCCCGGTATCGGGGCCAGGACATCCGCTGCGGCGGCTGAGCGCGGACGAGATCCGTCTGTCCAGGAGGGTGCTCGCCGAGCACGGGCTGGTGGGGGCGCACACGCGCTTCACCTACCTGGGGCTCGAGGAGCCGCCCAAGGCGGAGGTGCTCGGCTTCCGGCAGGGGACCCCGATCGACCGGCGGGTGCGCGCGATCCTGCTCGAGGAGGCCACGGGGGCTGCGAGCGACGTGGTGGCCTCGCTCACCCGGGAAACCGTGGACTCCCTGGTCGCGCTCGACCCGGCCCGCGATGGGCAGCCGGCGATCATGCTCGGGGACCTGGAAGCGGTCGACGAGATCGTCAAGGGCGACGCGGACTGGCGGGCGGCGATGGCGCGCCGGGGCGTCACCGACCTCGACCTGGTCCGGCCGTGCCCGCTCTCGGCGGGGTCGTTCGGGCTGCCTGGCGAGCCGGGCCGGCGCATGCTGCGGGTGCTGTCGTTCGTGCAGCACCGCGACGACGACCACCCGTGGGCGCATCCGGTCGACGGCCTGGTGGCCTACGTCGACCTCATCGAGCGCCGGGTGATCGAGCTGGTCGACGAGGCGCTGCTGCCCATCCCGCGAGAGGAGGGCAACTTCGACGACCCCGCGGCGGTCGGCCCGCCGCGGACCTCGCTCAAGCCGATCGAGATCACCCAGCCGGAGGGGCCCAGCTTCACCGTCGACGACGACGAGGTGACCTGGGAGGGCTGGCGGCTGCGGATCGGCTTCGACGCCCGCGAGGGGCTGACGCTGCACCAGATCTCGCTGTGGGACCGGCCGGTCGTCTACCGCGCCTCGATCGCCGAGATGGTGGTCCCCTACGCCGACCCGAGCCCTGCCAGGTTCTGGCAGAACTACTTCGACGCCGGCGAGTACCTGCTCGGCCAGCAGGTCAACCCACTGATGCTCGGCTGCGACTGCCTCGGCGAGATCCGCTACCTCGACGTGGTGCTGCCCACCGAGGACGGCGAGCCGCGCGAGGTACCCAACGCCATCTGCCTGCACGAAGAGGACGCCGGCATCGCCTGGAAGCACAGCGACCTGTTCACCGGCTCCGCCGAGACGCGCCGCCAGCGGCGCCTGGTCATCTCGACCTTCGCCGCGATCGGCAACTACGACTACGGCTTCTACTGGCACCTGTACCTGGACGGCGCCATCGAGCTGGAGGTGAAGGCCACCGGCGTGGTGTTCACCTCGGCCCACGTCGAGGGGAGCCGCTGGGCGACGCGGGTCGCTCCCGACCTGGCGGCGCCGTATCACCAGCACCTGTTCAGCGCCAGGCTCGACATGACCGTCGACGGCGTCGAGAACGCCGTCGACGAGGTGCAACTGGAGCGCCTGCCGGTGGGCCCGGACAACCCGCACGGCAACGCCTTCACCAGGCGGGTCACCAGGCTGGCGCGCGAGTCCGAGGGCGCGCGCACGGCGGACCCGTCGGTCGGCCGCGCCTGGCACGTGGTCAACGCCACCAGCACCAACCGGTTCGGCCAGCCGGTCGCCTACGCGCTCTACCCGCAGGGCGCGCCGCTGCTGGCCGCCGACCCGAGCGCCTCCATCAGCAGGCGCGCGGCCTTCGCCACCAGGCACCTCTGGGTCACCCGCTACGACCCGGCGCAGCGCTACGCCGCGGGCGACCTGCCCAACCAGCACCCCGGAGGGGCCGGGCTGCCCTCCTACGTCGCCGCCGACCGCGAGATCGACGGCCGCGACATCGTCCTGTGGCACACCTTCGGGATGACGCACTTCCCCCGGCCCGAGGACTGGCCGGTGATGCCCGTCGCCCACTGCGGCTTCGTGCTGCGACCGGTCGGCTTCTTCGACCGGAACCCGATCCTCGACCTGCCCAGGTGACCACGACCCCAACGCGCGCCCGAAGGTCTGTCATGCCATCGGCCTCGGCCCCGACGCCATCCTTCCGCCCGATCGCCCCGCGCTCCTCGCCGGCCGAGCCGAGACCGCGGAGCCTGGACCCTAGCCCGGGGCCGGGTCACGCCCCGGGGGCTCAGGGCCGGGGACGGAGGCCGTCGAAGACGATCTCGAGGGCGCGGGCGCGGAGGTGCGGGTCGCGGCTGGCGTGCTGGGCGGACCGGGAGGCGCCGATCATCAGCGCGATCAGCTCGGGGACGCCGACGTCGTCGCGGACGGCGCCGGCGCGCTGGGCGCGGCGCAGCAGCGCCTCGACGGCGCCATGCAGCTCGTCGACGACCCCGGCGTACTTGCACTGCACGGCCTCGACGTCGACCCCGGCGCCGGCCAGGGCCTCGGCGAGGGCGTGCTTGGTGGCCCCCAGCTCGACCCACTGCGCGAAGAACGCGAAGAACGCCGCGCCCGGATCGTCGGCGGAGGATTGCGAGCGCGCCTCCTCGACCAGGCTCCGCAGCCGCTCGACGACCACGGCCTCGAGCAGGGCCTCCTTGGTGGGGAAGTGCCGAAAGACCGTGCCGATGGCGACGCCCGCCCGGCGGGCGACCTCATCGGTCGAAGCCGACGGGCCCTCGGCGGCGAAGATGGCGTCGGCCGCCTGAAGGATCCGCGCATGGTTGCGCCGCGCGTCGGCGCGCAGCGGCCTGGCGGCGGGGCCGCTCGGCCGGACCGTGGACGGCAGGTCTGACGCCACTGGTGGTCGCCCTTCCGCTCCGGTTGACAAGTCGAGTCGTCACTCATATTGTGTAGTCGAGCCGCGACTCATCTTATCTTCTCGAGCTGCTCCACTGCTCCGCGGCCAACACCGCCGTCACCGGCGAGATCATCCGCGCCAGCGGCGGCATCACCTGAGCACGGGGACCCGGCCCGGTCGCCGGGGCGGGGGCTCAGGGTTTGGTGTGCTCGTCTCGTGGTCGGCGACCCCGGAGAGCTTCTCGCGGGCGGCCGAGGCCGCCGTCGGGGAGATGGAGCCCGGGGCCAACTTCCACGCCAGCCGGGACTATCGAGCACAACGGGCCGCTGATCGATAAGGTGACCACCGAGTTCTGGTCCCGACCTCGTATTCCGTCTACCAGTGGACAAGGAGCGCGCTCATGACCGACTCGATCTCCACCTCGGCCGTCCGGATCGAAGGAGCCGGCGGTGACCAGGTCGAGGCGTATCTGGCCAGGCCCGCCGAGCCCGGCTCCCGCGGCGGTGTGCTGCTGATCCATCACATGCCCGGGTACGACCGCTGGAGCAAGGAGGTCGCCCGCCGGTTCGCCACCGACGGCTACGACGCGATCATGCCGAACCTGTACTGGCGTGAGGCCCCGGGCGCCGAGCCCGACGACGCCGCCGCGGTCGCCCGCTCCCGCGGCGGGGTGCCGGACGAGCGGCTGGTGGGCGACGTCGCCGGCGCGGCCGCCTACCTGCGGGCGCTGGACTCCTCCAACGGCAAGGTCGGCGTCATCGGCCACTGCTCGGGGGGCCGGCAGGCCGTCCTGGCCGCCTGCAACGTGGACCTCGACGCCGCCGTCGACTGCTACGGCGCGTACGTGGTCGGCCAGCCGCCAGAGGACCATCCGACGCACGCGCCGAAGATCCGGGGGCTCGAGGAGCAGCTCCCCAAGCTCGGCTGCCCGCTGCTCGGCCTGTTCGGCAACGAGGACGCCCACCCGTCCCCGGAGGAGGTCGCCGAGCTCGACCGGCTGCTGACCGAGCACGGCAAGGACCACGAGTTCCACGCCTACGACGGCGCCGGCCACGGCTTCTTCGCCACCGACCGGCCGGCCTACCGGGTCGAGGCGGCACAGGACGGCTATCGCAGGATCGGCGAGTTCTTCGCCCGGTACCTCGGCTGACCGGGGGGACCCATGTGCACCTACAGCACCGAGCACGTCCGGCTGACCGGCACCGCCAAGGGCGGGCGCGGCTGGCGGGGCCTGGGGGAGACGACCGTCTACTTCGACCATCCCGTCCACGCCCAGGCGCTCCACACGCTCAACATCGATTTCGGCGACCCGGCCGGCGAGCCGTCGGGTCGGATCGCCCTGGAGCTGACCGCCGATTCGGCCCGTGAGCTGGTGGCGGCGATCGAGCGGGCGCTGGGCGGTGTCCCGCCCGAGCTGCTGGCCTGACTGGACCGTTCCGGCCGGCCGCGCGCCGGGTCGCAGGGGACCACGCGTGCGAGGCAACTTCATCCAGACGGTGACGGGCTGGAGCGGGTCGACCGTGCACCAGGCGGCCCGCGAGCTTGGTCGTCAAGTAGTCTGCAGGGCGCCCTCGATGCCCGGCAGAGACGCGGGGGCGGGCCCGGGAGCGGTGTCCTCCGTCGTCTGGAAGCCCGGCACGCGGATGGTGGAGCTGGTGCCCTTCCCGGCCTGGCTCACGCCGCTGACCTCCCCGCCGTGCGCCTCGACGATCGCCTTGACGATCGCCAGGCCCAGCCCGCCAGAAGCGGTCGAACAGGCGGCTGAGGTGCTCGGGCTCGGAGCAGGATGCGGCCGTCCGTGCCGGTGGCGGCGACGGCGTTCTCGATCAGGGCGTCGAGCGCGGCCTCCAGGCGCTCGCCATCGGCGAGCACCTCGCCGTCGGCGTCCACCTCGACCTGCCAGCGCCGCGGCGCCGCGATCATCCAGCGCTTGAGCGTCCGGTGGTCGCGAAACAGTGACCTCCTTCGCGGGCGGCGGGCAGGCTACAATAATCGCCGCAGTCAGCAGTCCCCCGGTGGTGAGGAGACGTTGATGAACGATTCTTCACGTCGGGATGCGGACTTCCAGAAACTCCTCAGGGTCTTCAACGCGGAGCTGGCGTTGCTGCTCACCGCGCAATCGCCGAAGAACGCCAGGGGCAACGGCTGGTCGCTGCGCATCGTGCGGTGGCAGGAGGGCGCCAACAACGTGCGGGGCATCGAGGTCCGCTGCGCGCCATGGCTGTTCAAGGAGTTCGGCGAGCACCTGGACAGCCGCAGCGACGTCGTCTTCTACCGCTCACATCCTCCCGGCGGGAAGCCGCTGTTCAGCATCAGGGGCCGCAAGGCGCTGTTCGTTCGCCCGCCCTACGAGCGTCACCGCGGGTTCCTTTCGAGTTAGCGCCCGTCGCCGCCCGCTCCGGAATATCGCGAGGCCGCGCGACCATCGGCACGCCGAAATTGGCCAGCGCGGCGGCCGGCCGGCGGGCGGGTCGACAGCCACGAGCCCGCGATGATCAGCACGAATCCGGCGACGATCGCCGGCGTGAGCGGCTCGTCGAGGATGGCGACGCCGAGCGCGACCGCCACCGCCGGGTTCAGGTAGGTGATCACCGCGGCGCGGCTCGGGCCGGCCTCCACGATCAGGGTGAAGAACAGCGTCAGGGCCGCGGCGGTGCACAGCACGCCCAGCGCCACCAGCGCGAGGCTGACGTGCAGGCTCGGTATCCGCGGCGGCGTCAGCGCCACCGCGAACGGCGCGAGCAGGACACTGGCGATCATCGTCGCGGCGGTGACCACGCCGAGCATCGGCGCGTCGCTGAAGAAGCGCTTGACCACCAGCGTGGAGGCCGCGTAGCAGCAGGTCGCCAGCAACACCATGGCGGCGCCGAAGAGCTGCGCCCGGTCGGTGCCGACGTCGACGCCCAGCAGCGCGGCGACCCCGCCGATGCCGACCACCAGGCCGAGCAGCCGCAGCCCGCTGACCCGCTCAGCGGCGTCGAAGCGCAGCGCCAGCAGCGCGACGAACAGCGGCAGCGAGGCGATCAGCAGCCCGGTCAGCGAGGACGCGATGTGCTGCTCGCCGATGCTGATGAGGAGGAACGGGACGGTGATCTCCAGCAGCGCGACCACCACGAGCTGGGGGAGCCGGCCGCGCAGGCCCCGCAGTGTCCCGCGCCTGGCCGCGACCGGCCACAGCACCAGCGTCGCCATGGCGACGCGGGAGAACACCACGGTCACCGGTGGCAGCTCGGCGACCGCGATCTTGATGAACAGGTAGGGGACGCCCCACAGCAGCGAGACGGCGGCGAAGAGCAACCATGCCCGACGGGTCATGCGTCGATGGTAGCGAGGGCGGCCGCGCTGCGGATTGCGGCAGGATGGGCACGCCGGGCCGGCGGGTCCCGCCGGCCGGCGGTCCCGCGGTCAACTGATCGACTGCGGGAACCGGAAGAAGCTCCCCGGGTCGTAGCGCCGCTTGACGCGCCGCAGGCGCTCGAGGTTGCTGCCGTAGTAGGCGTGCGCCCAGTCCTCCAGGTCGGGGTCCGGGAAGTTCGGGTACACGCCCCCGGACCCCCACGGGTGCACCTGGTCCCACGACCGCGCCAGCCAGCGCCGTGCGGCCTCCCGCTCTGTGGCCGGCGCGTCGGGATCGACGACCACCGCCTGCTTGAGCAGGAAGCGCTCGTCGCGGTGGGCGAAGGCGGTGGCGTCGGCGGGCACGCGGTTGTACGCGCCGCCCCACGGCGTGAAGTCCAGCTCGCGCGACTGGCCGGCGACCCGCCCCCGCTGGAACCCCGCGACCAGCGCGGCGATCGCTTCGGTGGGAAGCGGCCGCCGGAAGAACTCCGACTTGCTGTAGAGGTGGCCCAGCGGCCGATCCTCCTCAGGGCCGTGCTCGGCCAGGTACCGCTTGGTCTCGCGGTAGGAGCCGTGCTCCAGCCCCGCCGAGGCGGGATCGACGCCCGCCCGGGCGACCAGCTCGTCCAGCAGCTTTCCTGTGTCGGATTCGCTGCCGAGCACGGCGCCGAACAGATGCACCAGGGGCGGCCGCTCAAGGTCGCCGGTGGCGGTCACCAGTACGCTGGCGGCGAGCTCGTCGGGCGCGTCGGGCGACCAGGCCTGCCAGGCGTCGATCACGCCGGCGGCTTGGGCGTGCGGCCAGACCAGATGGATCCTCGGCCGCGGCCGTCCGCCAGGACGACCTCTGCCCCGAGCAGGTGATCGGAGGTCAGGCCGTGGCCGCGGCCGAGGATCCCGAGCCCGCCGCCGAGGACCAGGCCGGCGATCCCCACGGTGGGCCCGCAGCCGGCCGGGATGGTGAGGTCGTGCGCGGCCAGCGCGTCGTAGAGGTCGCCGAGCCGCGCCCCGGCGCCCACGGTCGCCACGCCGTCCCGCACGGACACCGAGCGCATCGGCGTGACGTCGATGACGATCCCCTGGGTGGAGGAGTTGCCCGCGAAGCAGTGCCCTCCGCTGCGGGCGGCGATCGGCAGCCCCGCCCGGCTCGCCAGCGAGATCGTCTCGGCGACGTCGGAGGGGGTCGCGCAGCGGACGACCGCCTGTGGCCGCACGTCCTGGAAGCGCGCGATCGGCGGCTTGCGCGCCAGTTCGTACCCGGGCGAGCCGGGCAGGACGACCTCGCCGGCGATCGCGCCTTGCAGCGCGCCCCAGTCGCGATCGGTGATGGGCCTTGGCATGCAATGCTCCTCTGGCTCCGGCCGGAGGCGTCGACCCTCCATCCTGGGCCATCCCGCCACCGGCGGGCCAACCCGCAGGCCAGGGTCTCAGGCCCTGCGGTAGCGCCAGATGGTGAGGGGCGCGAACACCGCGGTGAGGGCGGCGGCCGCCAGCAGGACCCAGCCGATCTGGCCGGCGGTCGCGGTGCCGTCCATCAGCCCGCGGACGGCCGTGACCACGTGGGTGATCGGGTTGACGCCGATGAACGCCCGCAGCCATCCCGGCATGGTGCGCGGGTCCGCGAACACGTTGCTGGCCAGGGTGAGGGGGAACATGATCACCAGGCTCACGCTGGAGACCGAGCTCGGTGCGCGCAGCACCAAGCCGAGCAGAGTCCAGACCCACGACAGGCCGAACGCGAACGCCAGGACGAGCCCCACCGCCGCCAGCACGCCGCCGAAGCCCCCGGCTGGACGGAACCCCAGGGCCAGGCCGAGCGCCATGACGATGGCCGACGCGAGCAGGTAGCGCCCCGTGTCGCCGAGCAGCGCCCCACGATGGGGGCCGGCCGCCAGATCGGCAGCGACCGGAAGCGGTCGGAGACGCCCTTGGTGATGTCGGTGTTGAGCGTCACCCCGCTGTAGACGGTGACCAGCACCACCGCCATGACCCTGCCCGTCTGGGCACAGGACACCGTGCTCGCGCTCTTCGTCGCCTACTTCCAGATCGCGGGAACACGCCGTGTGGCTCCGAGCCAGGAGGTGGCCCAGCTCGCCCATCCGGCCGAGCTGGGCTACCTGCTGCTGGCTGTCGCCGGCATGGCGCTGCTGCTCCGGCGCCGCTGGCCGCTCGCGGTGTTTTTCACCACGGCGGCGATCAGCCTGGTCTACTACGTGGCCGGCTACCCGGACGGGCCGGGGTGGATCGCGCTGTTCGTCGCCGCCTACACGGTGACCGCGCGGGGCGATGGGCAACGGTCGGTGCAGATCGTCGGCGGCACGATCCTGCTGCTCACGCTCGTGTGGCTGCTGACCGCGGACCTGACGCCGATCGACACCGCCGGGTGGGTGTTCTTCCGGATCGGGACCGCGATCATGGCGGTGGTGCTCGGCGACATGCTCCGCGCCAGGCGGGTGGTCGCCGCCGAGGCGCTGGAGCGGGCGGAGCGGGCCGAGCGCACCAGGGAGGAGGAGGCTCGGCGGCGGGTCGACGCCGAGCGGCTGCGGATCGCCCGCGAGGTCCACGACACCGTCGCCCACGCCATCGCCGTCATCAACGTGCAGGCGGGGGTCACCGCCCACGTCCTCGACCGCCGGCCCGAGCGGGTGCGCGAGACGCTGGTCACGATCGAGCAGACCAGCGCGCGGGCGCTCAGCGACCTGCGCGCCACGCTCGGGGTGCTGCGTGAGGCCTCCAGCGGGAGCGCTCCGGCTCCCGGGCTCGCCCAGGTCGATGAGCTGGTGGGGTTGGCGCGCGAGGCGGGGCTCGACGTCAAGGTCGAGGCCGGCGCCCCGCCACGGGAGCTGCCGGGCGGCGTCGACCGGGCCGCCTACCGGATCGTGCAGGAATCCCTCACCAACGCGATCCGCCACGCGGGTCCCGCGCGGGTCACCGTCTCGATCCGCTATGGCCCGAGCGACCTGGAAGTGCGGGTCGCCGACGACGGCCGCGGCCCCTGCGAGGGCGCCGGCCCCGCCGGCGGTGGCAGGGGGATCGTCGGGATGCGGGAGCGCGCAGCGCTGCTGAGCGGTGAGCTGGCCGCCGGCCCGGGGCCGGACGGCGGCTTCCAGGTGTGGGCGCGCCTGCCGCTGGAGCCGGAGGGGGCGGCGCCCGGGTGAGCCATCCGGAGGCGCGCACCGACGTGGTGCTCATGGACATCCGCATGCCGGTGATGGACGGCATCCAGGCCACCAGGGAGATCGCGGCCACCCGCGGCCTGGAACGCGTGCGGGTGCTGATCCTGACCACCTACGACACCGACGCCTACGTGTTCGAGGCACTCCAGGCCGGGGCCAGCGGGTTCATGCTGAAGGACGGTGGGCCGGCCGAGCTGCTGCACGCCATCAGGGTGGTGGCTGCCGGCGAGGCGCTGCTGGCCCCCCGGATCACCCGCCGCCTGATCGCGCAGTTCACCGCCGTGCGCGGCGCGCACCAGGCGGGCGAGGACCGCCTCGCGGTGCTCACCCAGCGCGAGCGAGAGGTGCTCGCCCTGGTGGGCCAGGGCCTCAGCAACGACGAGATCGCCGCCGAGCTGACCCTCAGCCCGGCAACCGCGCGGACCCATGTCAGCCGCGCCATGGTCAAGCTCCGCGCCCGCGACCGCGCTCAGCTCGTCGTGCTCGCCTACCAGTCCGGCCTGGTCAGCCCCGCCCCGCCCGCCTGACCAGCGCCGCCGGTGGACCCGGCGGCCACCCAGCGGCGGCACCCCGCGGCCCTCACTCGTACGGGTCCTCGGGGGCCCGGATCTCGACGACGTTGCTGGCTGCCAGTTCGGGGATCTCGCCGTCGCCGGGGTGGAAGCTCCCGGTGATGCGGACCCACTGGTCGCGGGCGGGGACGCTGCGGACCCCGACGACCCGCAGCACCACCGGCGCCGCGTCCGCCGCGCAGCAGGCGATCTGGTAGCGGGCGAGCCGGAAGCCGCCAGGGTCCGTGCCCGCCACGAAGCCGGTGAGCTGGACCGCGGCGCCATTGAAGCTGGCGCCGTCGTGGTCGAAGGCGCGCTGGCCGTACTCCAGCAGGGTCATGGCGATGGGCTTGGGGCCGGGACGGAGCGGGGCCAGGACCGCCCCGCCGGCGCGGACGTTCACCTGCGTGCCCCGGTCGACCCCGAAGCTGCCGAGCGTTGGCGGCGCCACCAGCAGCAGCGCGGCGATCGGCGCCAGCAGCAGCCAGCCCATCCGGTTGCCGCCTCCATGGTCATGCCCGTCGAGCGGGGCCACCGGGGCGCCGGCCCTGGGCTCCCCGGACCCCTCCGGAGCACCCCGCTCCCCGCGGCGGGCCTCGCGGACCAGCGTCACCAGGCCGAGGACGATCACCGCCACCCCCGCGATGGCAAGCCACGGGCCCATCCCGACGCGGACGTAGCGGCCGTAGGTGCCGGTGACCACCAGCCGCAGCAGCGCGGTGCCGACCAGCAGGCTGATCAGCCCGCCGGCGGCGCTCACAGCAGCCACCGCCCGACGACAGCGCTGCAGACCAGCGCGACCACCAGCGTCAGCGGCGCGAACCGCAGCGCGAAGCGGCGGCCGAAGGTCCCGGCCTGCAAGGCGATGAGCTTCACGTCGACCATCGGGCCGACCACCATGAACGCCAGCCGGGCGGTCAGCGAGAACTGGGTGAGGCTGGCGGCCACGAAGGCGTCCGCCTCCGAGCAGATCGCCATCACCACCGCCAGTCCGGCCAGCGCCAGCAGCGCCAGTGGACCCGCCCCGGCCACGGCGTCCAGGATGCTGCGCGGCACCACCGTCTGGAGCGTGGCGGCGGTCGCCGCCCCCACGATCAGGAACCCGCCGGCCTGCAGCAGGTCGTGCTGCGCCGTGGACACCAGCACCGCCAGGGGCGGCCCCTGCTCGACGGACCGCCGCCGTGCCCGCTCCAGCAGCTCGTCGCGGCCGGTCCACGCCCACACCAGGCCGACGATCGTGGAGGTGAGCAGGCTGGCCACCAGGCGGGCGACCATCACCGCCGGCCGGCCGGGGAAGGCCACCGCCGTGGCCGTCAGCACCACCGGGTTGATCGCCGGCGCCGACAGCAGGAACGCCAGCGCAGCCGCCGGCAGCGCGCCGCGGGCCACCAGCCGACCGGCGATCGGCACCGACCCGCACTCACAGCCGGGCAGCGCGGCGCCCGCCGCGGCCGCCACCGGGACCGCCAGCGCCGGCCGGCGCGGCAGCGCCCTCGGCAGGAAGCCGGCAGGCACGAAGGCGGCGACCGCCGCGCTGATCACCACGCCCAGCACCAGGAACGGCATCGCCTGCACCGCGATCGCCACGAACACGGTCGCCCAGTGCGCGATCGCCGGCCGGTCCAGGAGGTGGTTCAGCAGCGGCCGCAGCGCGGCGGCCGCCACGACCACCAGGGCGACGATGGCGATGCCCGCATCGACCGGGCGGGTGTCTCGCCGGTCCTCACGCTCGCCCCGGACCTGGCCGCTATCGACCGACGTCGCCTCGTTCACCTCCCTTGAGTCGCTTCTCACCGGTATGTAACCATCGGTTCTCCTCGACATGGAACCATGAGGCCCTTCGTACGGTGGGCGGCGATTGCGGGAGGAAGAGATGAAGCGACCCTCGCTTCGGAGCTGGGCAAGCCAGGCGCTGGTGGCGGCGGTCGCGGTCGGCGTGGTGGTCGCCGCGCCCCTCGCCGCGCTCAACCAGGCGCCGGCGGACGGGGTGGTCATCTCCGGTGCCCGGTCGCTCTCCGACCAGGTGTCGGTGAGCTACAAGGCGCTGGACAGCCAGCGCACCACGGACGTGCACCTGCTCGCCTTCAACGACCTCCACGGCAACCTGGAGGCGGCCTCTCTCAACATCTACGGCAAGTTCGCCGGCGGCGCCGCCTACCTGGCCAAGGCGGTCAAGGACCGCCAGGCGCTCTACCGCGGCCACCAGGCGACCATCTTCGCGGGCGACAACATCGGCGCCAGCCCGCTGGCCAACGGGTTGTTCTTCGAGGAGCCCGTGACGATCGCGTCCAACCTGATGCACGTCGACTTCGCCTCGGTCGGCAACCACGAGTTCGACAAGGGCAAGGAGGAGCTGCTCCGCATCCAGAACGGCGGCTGCCGCCCAGTCGACGGCTGCACCGCCGCCCCCTACCGGTTGGCCAACGGCACGACCACCAACGTCTACCCGGGGGCGGACTTCCAGTACCTGTCCGCCAACGTGGTGGTCGACGCCACCGGCAAGACGCTGTTCCCCGCCTTCGGCACCAAGACGTTCAGGACCGACGATGGTGCGCGCGACCTGAAGGTGGGCTTCATCGGCGAGGTGCTGGAGGCCACGCCGACGATCGTCACCCCCACCGGGGTGGCCGGTCTGACCTTCCAGGACGAGGCGGACGCCGCCAACCGGGCCGTGCGGCAGTTGCGGCAGGTGGGCGTCCAGACGTCCGTGCTGGTGATCCACGAGGGCGGCTTCCAGGACGGCACCAGCGTCCTCAACGGCTGTCAGGGCAACCTGGCGGGCAGCCCGATCGCCGACATCGCCAGCCGGCTCGACCCGGGGATCAAGGTGATCATCTCGGCCCACACCCACGCCGAGTACCGCTGCACCGTGACCATCAAGGGCGTCACCCGCATGATCACCAGCGCCTCCTCGTTCGGGCGGATCCTCTCCGACATCACGCTGACGCTCGACACGACCGGCAGGCTGGTGCGGTCGAGCGCCGACAACGTGATCGTCGAGAACGCGCTGAACTCGCCGGGCCCGGGCGTCATCCGCCAGCCAGACCCCTCCAAGGAGGACGCGGCGGTCCAGGCGGTCGTCAACCAGTACGTGACCGCGTCGGCCCCACTGGCCAATCAGGTCATCGGCAGCATCCAGGGTGACCTCACGCGCACCGGCTCGCCGGGCGGCGAGTCGACGCTCGGCGACGTGATCGCCGACGCGCAGCTGGCGGCCACCCAGCCGGACAACCTCGGTGGGGCGAAGCTCGCCTTCATGAACCCGGGCGGCATCCGCGCCGACCTGCTGGTCAACCAGATCTCCTCGGGCGGCGAGGCGCCTGGGCAGGTCACCTACGGTGAAGCCTTCACGGTCCAGCCGTTCGGCAACAGCCTGGTCACCAAGACCATGACCGGCGACATGCTCCGCCGCCTGCTCCAGCAGGAGTTCCCCAACTGCGGCGGCCAGACCACCAAGCGGATCCTGCAGATCTCCAGCACCTTCCGGTACGAGCAGGACCCGTCGGCGGCGACCTGTGAAGGCCACATCGGCCGGATGTTCGTCAACGGGACCGAGGTGGGCCCAGCTGACTCCTTCCGGGTCACGATGAACAACTTCCTCGCGACCGGTGGGGACGGCTTCACGGTCTTCAAGGAGGGCACCAACGACCTCGGCGGCGCCCAGGACATCGACGCCCTGGTGGCGGCGTTCACCGCGGCGGGGACCACCGGCATCGCGGTGCCGCCGCTGGACCGGATCGTGGCGCCCGCGGCCTGACCGCGGGCGCCCACGACCTCACGGCGGAGGAGGGCCGATGACCGACCTCCTGCAAGCCGCCCTCTGACGCCGCCCACGAGCTGTACTCCAAGCGGGCGATGGCCGCCGACCAGGTCGAGCTGCTGGGCGCGCTGGGGTTCGAGCGCTTCGCCGTGGTCGGACCGCGGCCGCCGGATCGCCGGCGAGGAGCTTTCCGCGCAGACCACCGCTGAACTGCTGAATTTCGTGGAGAACCGCTGAAGGTGACGGCGGGGGCGTTATGGTGCATCGTCTCAGCAACACGCAGGATCCGCGGAGGTGGGAAATGGGTAGATTGACGCGATTTCGCGGGGCTCTGGTCATCCTCGTGACGGCGGTCGCGCTGCTCGCGGCCGGTTGCGGCGGCGGCAACGACAACCAGAGCGCCAGCGGCCAGCAGTCCTCGGGCGGCCTCAAGGACCTGGTCACCAGCGGCACGCTGACGGTCGGCACGGAGCTGCCGGCCCCGCCGTTCTGGATCGGCAACGACTACGACTCGATCACCGGCGGGTACGAGGTCGACCTGGCCAAGGAGATCGCCAAGCGCCTCAACATCGCCAACGTCAAGTTCGTGGAGATGCCCTTCGCCGGGCTGGTCGCCGGCCAGAAGTGCAAGTGCGACATCGATTTCAGCCAGGTCACCATCACCAACGACCGGGCCAAGGTGGTCCAGTTCACCGCGCCATACTTCGAGGCCAACCAGGGGATCCTGGCGAAGCGGGGCACCACGGTGTCCAGCATGGCCGACGCCAAGAAGCTCCGCTGGGGCGCGCAGACCAACACCACCGGCGCCGCCTACATCGCGGACAACATCAAGCCGTCCTCGGAGCCCAAGATCTACAACACCACCACCGACGCCTTCACCGCCCTGAACGCCGGCCAGATCGACGCGGTCCTGCTGGACACGCCGATCGTGCTGGGAGCGATCAAGGCGGGCCAGGTCAAGGACGCCGCGGTGGTCGGCCAGTTCAAGACCGGCGAGGAGTACGGCGCCGTGCTGAACAAGGGCTCGCCGAACGTGGCCGCGATCAACAACGTCCTCAACAGCCTCAAGTCGGAGGGGTTCACGGACCAGCTCTTCAAGAAGTACTTCGGCACCGACCCGACCTCGGTCCCGACCATCTCCTGACAGCGGACGGCCGCAGGTGCAGCAGTTCTTCCACACCTTCCTGAACTGGGACGCGTTCAAAGAGAGCCTGCCCCAGGTGCTGAAGGGGTTTTCCACCAACCTGTCGCTGATGGTGGTGGCCGAGGTGTGCGTGCTCATCTGGGGGCTGGTGCTGGCGCTGCTGCGGTCGAGCCAGGGCAGAGCGACAGCACCAGCCCGCTGGCTGGCGGTCGGCTACATCGACCTGTTCCGGGCCCTGCCCGGGCTGATCGTCATCTACATGGTCGGCTTCGGCATGCCGATCGCCGGGGTGCCGTGGGTCAGCAACTGGTCGCTGTTCGAGCTCGCCGTGCTCGCGCTGACGCTGGTGTACGGCGCCTACGTGGCCGAGGTGTACCGGGCGGGCATCGAGAGCGTCCACCGCAGCCAGACCGCCGCCGCCCGCTCGCTGGGGCTCTCGCAGGCCAAGACGATGCGCTTCGTGGTGCTGCCCCAGGCGATCCGCCGGGTGGTCCCGCCGCTGCTCAACGACTTCATCGGGCTGCAGAAGGACACCGCCTTCATCGGCATCATCGGGGTCCTCGACGGCTTCCGCCGGGCGCAGATCTACTCGGGGACCAAGTTCAACCTGTCGTCGTTCACGGGGCTCGCGCTGTGCTTCGTGGTGATCACCATCCCGATGACCCGCTTCACGGATTACCTGCTCAAGCGCGACCAGCAGCGCATCATGGCTGGTAGGAGGTGAGCACCATGCCTGACGCCGACGGGCAGGACCCGTTCCTCCGCCTGCAGGGGGTCGCCAAGAACTTCGGTGCCACCGCGGTGCTGCGAGGCGTCGACCTGGACGTGGGCGAGCACGAGGTGGTGAGCCTCATCGGCGCGTCGGGCTCGGGCAAGTCGACCCTGCTGCGCTGCGTCAACGCGCTGGAGCCGATCGACCAGGGCACCATCGCCATGCAGGGCAGGCTGGTGTCGGGGCCGGGGGTCAACCTGGACCAGCACCGGCGCAACGTGGGCATCGTCTTCCAGAGCTTCAACCTGTTCCCGCACATGACGGTGCTGCGCAACATCACCCTGGCACCCCGCCAGGTGCTTCGGCTGTCGCGCAAGCAGGCCGAGGAGCGCGCTGACACCTTGCTGGAGCGGGTGGGGCTGATCTCCAAGCGCTCCGATTACCCCGACAGCCTCTCCGGCGGCCAGCAGCAGCGCGTCGCGATCGTGCGGGCCCTGGCGATGCAGCCGCGGCTGCTGCTGCTGGACGAGATCACCAGCGCGCTGGACCCGGAGCTGGTCGCCGAGGTGCTGAACATCGTCCGCGAGCTGGCCCACGAGGGCATGACCATGCTGCTGGCCACCCACGAGATGACGTTCGCCAGGGAGGTCTCCAGCCGGGTCTGCTTCCTGGACGAGGGCGTGATCTGCGAGCAGGGCGAGCCGGAGCAGATCTTCACCGAGCCCAGCAACCCGCGCACCCAGGCCTTCCTCAAGCGGATCATCGCCGCCGGGCGCCTGTGAAGGCGCCGAGCCCCTGCCGCCAGGCGGCGTCGACGTCGGCGTCCGGCGGGAAGCGCCCGGCCAGCTCCAGCACGATCATGCCGTGGGCGAACGCCCACATGGCCCTGGCCAGGTCCGGGTCGCTGTTGGCGTTAGCCTGTCAAGCGACGCCGCCGGGTCCCCCGGGGCTGGTCGGGCCGCCTTGCCCGCCGGCGCTGGTCGGGCCGGTGGAGGTGGTGGACCGGGCGGGGCCGTTGGTCGACGGCGCGGGCCCGGACGCCCGCTCGCGGGCCTGGTGGAGCCGGTCGCCGGCGGTGGCGGCCGCCCGCTCCACGCCGCTGCCGACCCGGTCGCGGCCCTTGGCGACCGTGTCCTGGACCTGCGGGCGCTGCCAGAGCTGCCGCGCCTGCTCCACGATCTGCCGGTAGCGCTCGCGGCCGGCCCTGGTGCCGAGCACGTAGCCCGCGCCCGCTCCCACCATCACGCCGAGGTTGCCCGCCATGCGGCGCGACCTGCGCCGCCGCCGCCGCCGCGACGGCTTGGACCTGGTCGGCATCGACGGCATCGACGGCATGGAGAGCGACGGCGGCGACGGCATCGACACCGACGGCGGCCGCGGCATCGAAGGCATCCGCTCCCGCACGGCCACTCCGCGCACGCCCAGCCCGCCGGCCGTCCGCCGGCGCCGGGCGCGCATCCATTGCCGCCGGCGGCGCCGCATGGCCGCCTTGGGCGCGTCAAGCAGGCCGGTGCGGCTGTGGCCGCCCGGCAGGCGGTCCCGGATGGCCTTGGGCGCCCATTCGCGGGCGGTCTCGATCGGCGGTCGCGCCATGATGCCTCCTCGGAAGGTGCCGGTCAGGCGCTTGATAGGTAGCCCGCGAAGCCAGCGGCGAAACCCGGGTACGCCAGCTCTCAGGGCGCCGCCGTCAGCGCCGCGGCGCCGGGCAGCCAGCGCCCCAGGTGGGCCTGGAGACCGGCCAGGTCGGTGCCGGCGGCGCGGTAGCCGACGTGCCCGTCCGGCCTGACCAGGTACTGGGCAGCCGTGCGCGGGGCGCTGCCCAGGCCGAGCCGCCGCAGCAGGGTGCCGTCGTCGTGCAGCACGCCCGGGCCCGGCTGGAGCGCGAGCCGGTGGACGCGCACCAGCCCGCCCCAGCGGTCACCCACGGCCTCCGCGGCCGCGGCGTCCCAGGCGTCCGCCGGCCCGCAGAGCAGCAGGTGGAAGCCTGGCCCGCGCAGCGACTCGTGCAGCCAGCGGGGCCGTCCTTTGTGCGCTAGGGGGCCGTCGGGGAGCCGGTCGCCCGCCCTCGGCCCGCCCGCGGGTGCTGGCCGGCCCTCCTGGACGGCGGGGCTGCCGCGGTAGCGCACGCCGAGCTGCGAGACGGTGCGGAACCCCAGCGCCCTGCCCGGGCCGAAGCGCAGCGCCAGCGGCGCCAGGCTCGGCGCCAGCCGGGTGCGGACCATGCGGGCCAGCGGCCCGCGGGAGGTGGCCACGTTGAAGGCGCGGTCGGTGAACCGCAGCACGAAGCGCCCGACCGGCCACCGCTCGGCGTGGTAGCTGTCCAGCAGGGCGTCGGAGGCCAGGCCGCGGGCCGCCAGGGCCAGCTTCCAGCCGAGGTTCCACGCGTCCTGGATGCCGGTGTTCATGCCCTGGGCGCCGACCGGGCTGTGGACGTGGGCGGCGTCGCCGGCCAGGAACACCCTGCCCGCCCGGTAGCGGGAGGCCTGGCGGTGCTGGAGCTGGAAGGCCGTCAACCAGACGGGATCGCGCAGCCGGACCGCGCCGCCGGTGAACGAGTCGGCCAGCGCCCGCAGGTCCTCGAGCGAGAGGTCGTGCGGCCGGGCCGCGCCCCGCGGACCGCCTGATCCGTCCCGCGGCTGCATGCCGATCAGCCGCCAGGTCGCCGGGCTGCCGAGGGGGAAGAGGAACAGCATCCCCGCGTCGCGCACGTAGACGTGGATGGTGCCGCGCTGGAGGTCGCCGTCGGCCTCCAGGTCGGCGAGGACGAACGTCTGCGGGTAGGAGCCGCCGGCGAAGCCCATGCCGGCCAGGGTCCGGACGGTCGAGTCGACGCCGGCCGTGGCCAGGTGCTCGAGCAGGACCCGCTCGGTCTCGGCCTGGGAGAGGAACAGCAGGAAGGGATAGGCGGTGTCCTGGATGCCGATGTCGAACAGCCCGGCGCGCACGGTGCGCGCGCCCGGTCCGCCTGGCGGTCGATCACGCGGACGGAGGCGCCATGGGCGCGGAGCTGCGCCGCCAGCGCCAGGCCGGTCGGGCCCGCGCCGACGACCAGCGCGTCCAGGGACGCGTCAGCGTCCGCCGCCGGGTCCATCCGCCCAGGTTCCATCCGCTCAAGGATCACACGCCGCCGGTGGTTGCGCAGACCGCCGAGCCACCCCGATCGGGGATGATTTCGCCGCCAATTCGCGTTGCAATCATGGTCTGCCAACGTATTTCCGAGGAGGAAGATGGCGAATTGCGTGACGTGCGGTCGGGAATTACATCCCGAACGGGCGGAAAAGTACGACTACTGCACCGACCCCAAGTGCCAGGAGCGAAATGCCAAGGGCCTGACGATCCTCGCCCTTGGGGTGAACAAGGCCGCCGACTACTACCAGGTCCTGGACGAGCGGACCAGGGACCGGGTGGCCTCCGGCGACTGGGTCGAGGAGGCGGCCGGCGGCAAGGAGCTGGCCGCGCGCAAGGCCTCGCGCCCGCGGCGTGGCCGCGGCAAGGCCACCAGCGCCGGGACCCGCGGCCGGGCCAGGCCCTCCGCCACCCGCGCGACCTCGGGCGATGACCCGCGGCGCGGCCTGGGCGCGCGGCGGCCCTGGACCCAGGCGCAGCAGGACCTCGCGCTGATCTACAACCAGCGCGGCGTGCGCCCGGACGAGATCGCCGCCAAGCTCGGGCTCAGCACCTACACGGTCACCCAGATGATCCTGGCCGGCCGAAACCGCGCCAAGCCGTGAGCTGACCGGACCCGAGGCCCTTGGGCGCGAATTCGGTTTAGCAGAGCTTGCGTTGTGGTAGGGGGTTCCTTTCTTCCGGTGCGGGCGAGGGCATTGCCGCGCGCTGGGCCGCCGGCTCCGCCGGGCCATGGCAGGGGGGGCTGAAATGGCCAAGGCAGTGGGCATCGACCTGGGCACGACCAACTCGGTGATCGCGACGCTGGAGGGCGGCGAGCCCACCGTGATCGTCAACGCCGAGGGGTCGCGCACCACCCCATCGGTGGTCGCCTTCACCGACAGCGGCGAGCGGCTGGTCGGCCAGCTCGCCCGGCGCCAGGCGATCCTCAACCCGAAGGGGACGATCTACTCGGCCAAGCGCTTCATCGGCCGCCGCTACGACGAAGTCAGCGACGAGATCAAGGCGGTCGGCTTCGACGTGGTGGAGGGCTCCGAGGGGATGGTTCGCTTCGACGTGCGCGGCAAGCAGTACGCGCCCGAGGAGATCAGCGCGCTGGTGCTGCGCAAGCTCGCCGAGGACGCCGCCAAGTTCCTCGGCGAGCGGGTGCGGCAGGCGGTGGTCACCGTCCCCGCCTACTTCAACGACGCGCAGCGCACCGCCACCAAGGACGCCGGGCGCATCGCCGGGCTCGAGGTGCTGCGGATCATCAACGAGCCGACCGCCGCGGCGCTGGCCTACGGCCTGGACAAGCGCCAACACGAGACGGTGCTGGTGTTCGACCTCGGCGGCGGGACCTTCGACGTGAGCATCCTGGACGTCGGCGACGGCGTGGTCGAGGTGCGCGCCACCGCCGGCGACACGCACCTGGGCGGCGACGACTTCGACCGGCGGCTGGTCGACCACCTGGCCGACGAGTTCCAGCGCGAGCAGGGCATCGACCTGCGCAACGACCCGCAGGCGCTGCAACGGCTGTTCGAGGCCGCCGAGAAGGCCAAGGTCGAGCTGAGCTCGGTGACCCAGACGCAGGTGAACCTCCCCTTCGTCACCGCCGACGCCTCCGGGCCCAAGCACCTGACCGCCTCGATCATGCGCTCGACCTTCGACCAGATCACCGCCGACCTGGTGGAGCGCTGCCTGGGCCCGGTGCGGCAGGCGATGAGCGACGCCAAGGTGACCGACGCCGACCTCGACGAGGTGATCCTGGTCGGCGGCTCGACCCGCATCCCGGCGGTGCAGGCGCTGGTGCGGCGGCTGACCGGCGGCAAGGACCCCAACATGAGCGTCAACCCCGACGAGGTGGTGGCCATGGGCGCGGCCATCCAGGCGGCGGTGCTGACCGGCGAGGGCCCGGACGTGCTGCTGCTGGACGTGACCCCGCTGTCGCTGGGCCTGGAGACGCTCGGCGGGGTCATGACCAAGGTGATCGAGCGCAACACCACCATCCCAGCCCGGCGCACCGAGGTGTTCTCCACCGCCGAGGACAACCAGCCCGCCGTCGACGTGGTGGTGCTCCAGGGCGAGCGCGAGCGTGCCGCCGACAACCGCGTGCTGGGGCGCTTCCGGCTGGAGAACATCCGCCCGGCTCCCCGCGGTGTCCCACAGATCGAGGTCACCTTCGACATCGACGCCAACGGCATCCTCAACGTCTCGGCCCGCGACCGCGACACCGGGGCGGAGCAGGCGATCTCGATCACCGAGAGCAGCAACCTGGACCGCTCCGAGGTGGAGCGGATGGTCGCCGAGGCCGAGCGCAATCGCGAGGAGGACGCGCGGGTGCGCCAGCTCATCGACGCCCGCAACGAGCTGGACGGCGTCGCCTACCAGGTCTCGCGCACGCTGGAGGAGCTGGGGGAGCGGGCGCCGTCGCACGAGCGAGCGCGGGCGGAGATGCTTGTCGGCGACGCCCGCCAGGCGATCAAGGAGGAGGCGCCGCTGGAGCGGCTGCGCCCGCTCACCGGCGAGCTGCAGCAGCTCCTCCAGGCACTGCGCGCCCGCGCCGGCGGGCCGGGCGGAGGACCGCAGGGACCGGAGGGCGGCCCCGCGCCGGGCCAGGAGGGCCGCCGCCCAGGCGACGACGACGTGATCGACGCCGACTTCACCAAGGACTGACCCGTGCCTACCCAGCACCAGCCGGGCCGGCCCGAGGCCGCGGCGGACCCGCCGACGGTGGCCGACCGGCCCACGCCAGACGAGCCCACGGCCCCGGGCCAGCCGGCGGCGGCGGCCGAGCCCGCGGCGCCTGGGCCCGCGGCGCCCGCACCGGACCGCGCCGCTCCGGCCGAGCCGGCGGCCGAGGCCGCCCGTCCGGACGAGCTGGCGGAGCTGGAGGACCGCTGGCGGCGGGCCCTGGCCGACCTGGACAACCTGCGCAAGCGCTACGCGCGGGAGGTGGACCGCGAGCGGGAGGCCGAGCGGGCGCGGGTCGCGGCGGCGTGGCTCCCGGTGGTGGACAACCTCGAGCGGGCACTGGAGCACGCCGGCGGCGACCAGGGAGCGCTGGTGGAGGGGCTGCGGTCCGTGCGCGACCAGGCGGTGGGCGTGCTGGCCGCGCTCGGCTACCCGCGCCAGGACGAGGCCGGCGTGCCGTTCGACCCGGCACGACACGAGGCCGTCGGCGTGGTCGAGGACAGCGGGGCGGCGCCCGGCACGGTCGTGCGGGTGGTGCGCCCCGGCTACGGGCAGGGCGAGCGGCAGCTCCGGCCGGCTGCCGTCGCGGTCGCCGGCCGGCGGGGGTGAGGGGCATGGCGCGCGACTACTACGAGGTGCTCGGGGTGCCGCGCAACGCCAGCCAGGAGGAGCTCCAGGCGGCCTACCGCCGGCTGTCCCGCAGCCTGCACCCCGACGTCAACAAGGACCCGAGCGCCGAGGAGCGCTTCAAGGAGGTCGGCGAGGCCTACCGCGTCCTCTCGGACCCGGAGTCCCGCGCCCGCTACGACGGCATGCGTGCCCGGGGGGGCCGGCCCGGGCCGCGCCCGCGCGCCGGTACCGGCGGCCGGGCCGGCCAGGGCCGCGGCTTCGGCGGTGGCCCCCGCCCCGGCCCCGGCGGCCGCGGCTCTGGGGTGTTCACCACCGACGATCTGGGCGGAATCGACCTGGAGGACCTCCTCGGCGACCTGTTCGGCGCGGGCGGGCCGATCCCGGGCGCCGACCAGGAGGCCGAGCTGGTGCTCACCGTCGAGGAGGCCTACGCGGGCGGGCGCAGGTGGGTCACCCTGGCCGGCCCGGAGGGGTCGCGCAACTACGAGGTCTCGATCCCGCCGGGCGTGGTCGACGGGCAGCGCATCCGCCTGGCCGGCGAGGGCGGGCGGGGCAGCGGCGAGGCCCCGGCCGGGGACCTGTACCTGGTGGTGCGGATCGCCCCGCACCCTCGCTACCGGCTCGACGGCCGCGACCTGCACGTCGACCTGCCGGTGACCCCATGGGAGGCCGCCCTGGGCGCGACCATCCCGGTCGACACCCCCGGCGGCGAGGTCAAGGTGCGGGTCCCGCCGGGCTCCTCCAGCGGCCGCCGGCTGCGGCTGCGCGGCCAGGGGATGCCGAACCCCAGGGGCTCGCCGGGCGACCTCTACGCCGAGGTGTCCGTGATGGTCCCCAGGAGGCTGTCCACCCGCGAGCGGGAGCTCTTCGAGGAGCTGTCGCGCGCGTCCAGCTTCGACCCCCGGAGGGGATGATGAACCGCCCTCACTACCCACCCGCGCTGCCGCCCAGCCTGCCGCTGGAGAGCTTCGCGCGGCGCGCCGGGGTGCATCCGGAGCTGGTCCGCCGCTTCGTCGCGCTGGGGCTGCTGCGGGCCACCCGCCGCGGCGGCGACCTGTGGCTGGACCCCGAGGAGCTGGCAACGGTCGCACGGGTGCAGCGGCTGCGAGCTGGGCTGTCGCTGAACTACGCGTCGATCGGCCTGGTGCTGGACCTGCTGGACCGTATCGAGGAGCTGGAGGCCGCGCTCCGGGCACCGGGGCGCCCAGCGAGGAGGCTACCGCGATGGATCTGAACCGTCTGACGCAGCGATCCCAGGAGGCTCTGCAGGACGCGCAGACCCTGGCGGTGCGGCTCGGCCACACCGAAGTCGACGGCGAGCACCTGCTGCTGGCCCTGCTGGACCAGCGGGACGGGATCGTCCCGCGGCTGCTCGTCCAGGCCGGCGCGGATCCCGACGCCCTGCGTACCGACCTCGAGGTCGAGCTGTCGCGCCGCCCCAAGGTGACCGGCCCGGCCGCCGGCCCCGGCCAGGTGATGATCACCCAGCGCCTGGCCCGCACGCTGGACGCCGCCGAGCGCGAGGCCGGCCGGCTGAAGGACGAGTACGTCTCGGTCGAGCACCTGCTGCTCGCTCTCGCCGACGAGGGTCCCTCCACCGCCGCCGGACGGCTGCTGGGCGACCACGGGCTCACCAGGGAGAGCATCCTGGCCCCGCTGACCCAGCTCCGCGGCAACCAGCGGGTCACCTCGGCGACGCCGGAGGCCTCGTACGAGGCGCTGGAGAAGTACGGCCGCGACCTGGTCGCCGACGCGCGGGCCGGCAAGCTCGACCCGGTGATCGGGCGCGACGCGGAGATCCGCCGGGTGGTGCAGATCCTGTCGCGGCGCTCCAAGAACAACCCGGTGCTGATCGGCGACCCCGGCGTCGGCAAGACCGCCATCGTCGAGGGCCTGGCCCAGCGGATCGTGCGGGGCGACGTGCCGGAGGGGCTGCGCGACCGGACCGTGTTCGCGCTCGACATGGGCGCGCTGATCGCCGGCGCCAAGTACCGGGGGGAGTTCGAGGAACGGCTCAAGGCGGTGCTCGGCGAGGTCCGCGCCGAGCAAGGCCGCATCCTGCTGTTCATCGACGAGCTGCACACGGTCGTCGGCGCCGGCGCCGCCGAGGGCGCCATGGACGCCAGCAACATGCTCAAGCCCATGCTGGCCCGTGGCGAGCTGCACATGATCGGGGCGACCACGGTCGACGAGTACCGCAAGCAGATCGAGAAGGACGCCGCGCTGGAGCGGCGCTTCCAGCCGGTGCTGGTCGACGAGCCGAGCGTGGAGGACACGGTCTCGATCCTCCGCGGGCTGCGCGAGCGCTTCGAGGTCTTCCACGGCGTCAGGATCCAGGACGGCGCCCTGGTCGCCGCCGCGATGCTCAGCCACCGCTACATCACCGACCGGTTCCTCCCCGACAAGGCGATCGACCTGGTCGACGAGGCCTGCGCCCGCCTGCGGACGGAGATCGACTCGATGCCGGCCGAGCTGGACGAGATCACCCGGCGGGTGATGCGGCTGGAGATCGAGGAGGCGGCGCTGGCCAAGGAGACCGACCCTGCCAGCCTCCAGCGCCTGGAGGAGCTGCGCCGCGAGCTGGCCGACCTGCGCGGCGAGGCCGACGCCAAGCGGGCCCAGTGGGAGGCGGAGCGGCAGGCCATCCGGCGCGTCCAGGAGCTGCGCGAGGAGCTGGAGCAGGTGCGCCTGGAGACCGAGGCGGCCGAGCGCGCCTACGACCTGAACCGCGCGGCCGAGCTGCGCTACGGGCGCCTCGCCGAGCTACGGCGGCGGCTGGCGGCCGAGGAGGAGCAGCTCGCAAGCAAGCAGGGCGGGCACCGGCTGCTGCGCGAGGTGGTCACCGAGGAGGAGATCGCCGAGATCGTGGCCGCCTGGACCGGCATCCCGGTCAGCCGCCTGCGCGAGGGCGAGCGGGACAAGCTGCTGCGGCTCGACGAGATCCTCCACCAGCGGGTGGTCGGCCAGGACGAGGCCGTGCGGCTGGTCGCCGACGCGATCATCCGCGCCCGCTCCGGCATCAGGGACCCGCGGCGGCCGATCGGCTCGTTCATCTTCCTGGGCCCCACCGGCGTCGGCAAGACCGAGCTGGCCCGCACCCTGGCGGCGGCCCTGTTCGACACCGAGGAGAACCTGGTCCGGCTCGACATGAGCGAGTACCAGGAGCGCCACACCGTCAGCCGGCTGGTCGGCGCGCCGCCCGGCTACGTCGGGTACGAGGAGGGCGGCCAGCTCACCGAGGCGGTGCGGCGCAAGCCCTATTCGGTGGTGCTGTTCGACGAGATCGAGAAGGCCCACACGGACGTGTTCAACGTGCTGCTCCAGATCCTGGACGACGGCCGCCTGACCGACGCCCGGGGCCGCACCGTCGACTTCCGCAACACCGTGTTGATCATGACCTCCAACATCGGCTCCGACTACCTGCTGGAGGGGGTCACCGCCGACGGCGAGATCAAGCCCGACGCGCGCGAGGGGGTCATGGTGGAGCTGCGCCGCCACTTCCGCCCGGAGTTCCTGAACCGCGTGGACGACGTGGTGCTGTTCAAGCGGCTCACGCTGCCGCAGATCGAGCGGATCGTGGACCTCCAGTTCGACCAGCTCCGCCAGCGGCTGGCCGAGCGGCGCATGACGCTGGAGCTGACCGAGGCGGGACGCCGGCTGATCGCCAACGAGGGCTTCGACCCGGTGTTCGGCGCCCGGCCGCTGCGCCGCTTCATCTCCCACGAGGTCGAGACCAGCATCGGCCGGGCGCTGCTGGGCGGCGACGTCCGCGACGGCGCGACCGTGCGGGTGGACGCGAAGGACGACGAGCTGCTGGTCAGCTTCCGGAACCCGCCGGAGTCCCAGGAGGCGGCGTGACCAGGGCGCTCATGAGGAACGTCGGCGGGCCCTCGGCGCCAGCCTGCTCGCCGGCGCCGGGATCTTCGGCGTGATCCTCGGCGCTCTGGGACGGCAACGTCGCAATCCTGCAGGTGGTCGAGGCCACCGAGCGGACGATGGTGCTGCGCGCGCTGGTGGATGGCCGCGCGGAAGGTTAGAGCAGGAGGTCGAAGATGCGGAAGGCGCGCTCCCAGCAAAGCGCGATCCGCGGCGCACACCGGAGCCGCCCGGCGCGCCGCGCCCCAGGCGCGGCCGGCGCGGGCAGCCGATCTTCGTGATCCAGAAGCACGACGCCAGCTCGCTGCACTACGACTTCCGGCTGGAGGCCGACGGCGTCCTCAAGTCCTGGGCTGTCCCCAAGGGGCCGTCCACCAACCCCAGGGACAAGCGTCTGGCGATGCCCACCGAGGACCATCCGATGGACTACGCCGACTTCGAGGGCGTGATCCCCGAGGGCGAGTACGGGGCGGGCACGGTGCTGGTCTGGGACACGGGCACCTGGCGCAACCTCACAGAGAGGGACGGCGAGCAGGTCCCGGTCGAGCAGGCCCTCCAGGACGGCCACCTGCGGTTCGAGCTCCAGGGATCCAAGCTCACCGGTCCGTACGCGCTCACCCGTGTCGGCCGGGGCGGGCGCGAGCGCTGGCTGCTGGTGAAGATGGCCGGCGAGGGCGCCGACGCCAGGCGCAAGCCGGTCCGCTCCCAGCCCGACTCGGTCCTGTCCGGCCGCGGGCTGGAGGAGATCGCCGCCGAGGCCGGTGATCAGGGCAGCAGCCGGTAGAAGCGCAGGAACCGCGTCTCGAACGGCAGCACCTCGACCTGGCGGAAGCCGGCCTGGTTCGCGTAGCTGCGCAGCGTGGCGGGGCGCATGAGCGCGCCGGTCGCGGACGTCTTCGGGACGCCCATGGCGGCTGGCAGGCAGTCGACCACGCTCCAGCCGTAGTGGTAGCGCTCCGTCTCTGGGCCGGGGGCGGCGAACTCGTCGCCGACCAGCTCCTCGGCGACCAGCACCGACCCCTGGTCGGCCAGCATCGCGTGCGCCCACCTGAGCGCCTGCACCGGGCGGGGCATGTCGTGCAGCGCCTCGAAAATGGTAACCAGGTCGAAGCGGCCGGCCAGCCCCGGGTCCGAGGCGTCGCCGACCGAGAACCGCACCCGGTCGGCCACGCCCGACTCCTCGGCGTGCCGGCGGGCGGCGACGATCACCTCGGCGTCCAGGTCGAAGCCGTCCACCGAGATCGCCGGGTAGGCGATGGCCATGCCGATGCTGGACCAGCCGGCACCGCAGCCGGCGTCGGCCACCCGCGCCGGCGGGTCGGCCCGGAGCCGCCGGTCGACCTCGGGGATCGCCGGCAGCCACTGGGTCCCGAGCAGGTTGAGGAACAGCGCCCGGTTCGGCTCGCCGCGGCCCTCCGGTTCCCAGGCCAATGGTGGCGGCGCCCCGCCGGTCCGGAAGGCGTCCACCAAGTCCGGGAGCGGCCGGGCGGCGCGCACGATCTCGACGCCGCGGTAGGCCTCGTAGCGGAGATCGTCGGGGTCGGTCAGCACGGGCACGTGCGCTGCCGGCAGGCGGTAGCGCCGCTCCAGCGGCGCGGCGGCGGGGTCGTCGACGTCCAGGATCCCGCTGCTGGCGTGGTGCTCCAGCCACTCCCTGACGTAGCGCTCCGTGGTCCCGGTGCGCTCGGCCAGCTCCGAGGAGGTGGCGGGACCGCCCTCGTCCAGCGCCCGGTACAGGCCGAGCCGCTCGCCCAGGTAGACCGTGTACAGCTCCAGCGCGCCCGCCGCGTCCCGGAACAGGCGCTCTGCCAGCGCGCTGCTGCGGTCGCTCCGCTCATCCATGGCCCAGCATGCTACACGGCCGGGCCGCCGTCAGCTCTTGGACTTGGGCAGGTCCTCGAGGTGCGCCACCGCCCGGCCGCCGCCGCCGGCGCGCTGGATCCGCAGGGTCGCCCGCTCCGGATGGGTGGTCACCTGCAGGCGGTGCGTGGTCGCGGCCAGCAGCCGGCGGTGGGTCCGAACCAATGCGTCCACCTGGCATCACGCTCCCAGAAGCTTCTCGTTCTTCCCAAATCGCTCCGACGTCGCAGTCCGCGCGGACGATCCTAGAGCGCCGGTCAAGTAGCCTGGACGCCCATCGGTATCGACAGCGACCGGGAGCGCTTCTCCGACCAGGACGACCAGCGCTTCGCGCAGCGGCTGCACACCTGGCCGGTCGAGCGCTGACGTGCCAAGCTCGGAAACCTGAAGTCGTCGAAGGAGGAGACGTGGCCGGACTCGATGGGCGTGTGGCGTTCGTGACGGGGAGCGCGAGGGGCATCGGCGCGGCGACCGCGAAGCGGCTGGCGGCCGATGGCGCCAAGCTGGCGGTCGTGGACCTCGAAGAGGCGGCCTGCAAGGACACGGTCGAGGCGATCGGCTCGACCGGCGGCACCGCCATCGCGATCGGCTGCGACGTCACCAGGCCGGACCAGGTCGAGGCGGCGGTCGCGCGCACGGTCGAGGAGCTGGGCTGGCTGGACGTGCTGGTCAACAACGCCGGCCTGATCCGCGACAACCTGCTGTTCAAGATGAGCGACGACGACTGGGGCCTGGTGATCGACACCCACCTGCGCGGCAGCTTCAACTGCGCCAGGCAGGCCCAGCGCTACATGGTCGAGCGGCGCTGGGGAAAGATCGTCAACCTCAGCAGCACCTCGGCACTCGGCAACCGTGGCCAGATCAACTACTCGACCGCCAAGGCCGGCCTCCAGGGGATGACCAAGACGCTGGCGATCGAGCTGGGACCCTTCAACGTCAACGTCAACGCGGTGGCGCCGGGGTTCATCGAGACCGACATGACCAGGGCCACCGCCGCCAGGGTCGGGGTGGACTTCGAGAACTTCAAGCAGGCGGCCTCCACCCAGATCCCGCTGCGCCGCACCGGCCGCCCCGAGGACGTCGCCGCGGTGATCTCGTTCCTGTGCGGCGAGGATTCCTCCTACGTCTCCGGCCAGGTCATCTACGTGGCTGGCGGGCCGCGCGCCTGAGGGCGCCGATGGGACCGGAGCTGGAGCTGATCGAGCGGGCGGCGGCCGCGCGGGACCGGGTCGCCGTCGCCGACGCGCTCGGCAACCACACCTACGACGACCTGCTGGCCGAGTCGGGCGCGGTCGCCCACGCGCTCCTCGACGCCGGCCAGGACCTCGCCGAGCGCCCGGTCGCCTTCCTCTGCCAGCCGGGCTGGCACTACGTGACCACCCAGTGGGGGATCTGGCGGGCCGGCGGGATGGCCGTGCCGCTGGCCGTCTCGCACCCCAGGGCGGAGCTGGACGACGCCGTCGGCCACTGCGCCGCCGGCACCGTGGTGGCGGGCAAGGCCATGCTGGAGCGGGTCGAGCCGATCGCCCGCTCGCGAGGGCTGCCGCTGCTGGAGGCCGAGGCCGTCGCCGCCGCGCCGGCCGGTGGCGGCGAGCTGCCGGCGGTCGGCGCCGACCGCCGGGCGATGATCTTCTTCACCAGCGGGACCACTGGCCGGCCCAAGGGGGCGGTCTGGACGCATAGGGCGCTGGCCGCGCAGGTGGAGGCGCTCAGCCAGGCGTGGGGCTGGAGCGGCGCCGACCGGGTGCTGTCGGTGCTGCCCCTGCACCACGTGCACGGGGTGATCAACGTGCTGATGACGGCCCTGTGGAACGGCGCCTGCTGCGAGCTGCCGCCGCGGTTCGACGCCGAGGCGACCTGGCGGCGGCTGTGCTCCGGCGGGATCACCGTGTTCATGGCGGTCCCGACCATCTACGTCAGGCTGATCGCCGCCTACCAGGCGGCGCCCGCCGACCGCCGCCGAGCCATGTCCGCGGCGGCGCGCGGGCTCCGGCTGATGGTCAGCGGCTCGGCGGCGCTGCCCGTCGACGTGCTGGAGCGCTGGCGCGAGATCAGCGGGCACACCCTGCTGGAGCGGTACGGGATGACCGAGATCGGCATGGCCCTGTCCAACCCGCTGGAGGGCCGGCGCGTGCCCGGCGCGGTCGGCCAGCCGCTCCCGGGCGTCGCCGTGCGCGTGGTCGACGAGTCGGGCCGGACCGTGGCCGCCCGGGCGCCCGGCGAGCTGGAGGTCCGCGGGCCGGGGCTGTTCAGCGGGTACTGGAACGACCCGGAGGCCACCGGGGCCGCCTTCCGCGACGCGTGGTTCCGCACCGGCGACGTGGCCGTGCTGGAGGACGGCTCCTACCGGATCCTCGGGCGGCAGAGCGTCGACATCATCAAGACCGGCGGCTACAAGGTCTCCGCGCTGGAGATCGAGGACGCGCTGCTGGCCAACCCCGACGTCGACGAGTGCGCCGTGGTCGGCGTGCCCGACCCCGAATGGGGGGAGCGGGTGACGGCCGCGATCGTCCCGCGCCCCGGCGCCGAGCTGACCGCCGAGGCGCTGCGCGGCTGGGCCGGCGAGCGCCTGGCCCCCTACAAGGTCCCCTCCAGGGTCCACTTCGTCGACGAGCTGCCGCGCAACGCCCTCGGCAAGGTCGTCAAGCCCGAGCTGCGGGGCCGCCTGGAACGCGCCTGACCCGGGCGGTCACTGCCCGTCGGTCGCGCGGCGCCGGGCCGCCACCTCGCCGGCGCGGGCCTGCGTGGCGGGCACGCCGCCGATGCCCCAGCAGTCCGGCGGGACCTCAGTGATGATCGTGCGGACCCGCTCGATCGGCGTCTCCAGGATCTCCGCGACCAGCGCCGAGACCCGGCCGTGCAGCTCCCCGAGCTTCTCCCGCGGCCTTCCCTCCAGCATGTCGATACGCACCAGCGGCATCGCGACCTCCTTGTGCGGGTTGGCTCAGCGCTTGCCTCGATTGCGCCAGCCTTCCATGCCCGCCTCCTGTTCGCTACCGGCTTCGTCTGGACTCCGTGGTAGGCGGAGTCCAGACACTTTGATCTAACCGACTTCTTTGATAGAACATGGTGATATACGCCAGTTCTGCATCCCACTGGGGCAATCCGCCGATGCCTCCAATCGTTGACCTGAGTGAGATCCTGCTCGACGTGCGGTCGACAGCCGTCCACCGCGGCCCGGGACGGGCCTGCGCCGTCGGCATCTTCGACATGGCGGAGTCGACGAAACTCAAGCTCGACAAGGGCCACCTCGAGGGCCGGAGCCGTGCGCTTCGCCACAACCTCCTGTGCAGAAGGGTCATCGAGGCGTTCGGCGGCAAGGTGGTCAAGACGCTCGGCGACGGTGTGCTGGCGACCTTCCCCGACGGCCTCCTCGCTTGCCGGGCCGCTGTCGAGATCAAGCGCGGCACCCTGAGACTCGGCGGGCTGGCCACGAGGGCGGGCTTGGCCTTTGGGCACGTCGAGGAGGTCCGTGTCGACCGCACCATCGACGTCTACGGTGACGTGGTCGACCGGTGCGCCAGGCTGGCAGCGCTGGCCGCGCCCGGACAGCTCCTGATCGACGGCGTCCTGCACCAGGCGGTCCATGCCGCGCTTGCGGACTACCCAGAGGTCCGCGTCGGCAAGGGCCGGCAAGTCACGCTCAAGGGCTGCGGCCCGGTCGAGGTGCACGAGCTCTCCACACGGACGTGGCGGTTCCAGACCGAGCCGCTGGACCTCGGCGGCCAGATCCGCGTGCACGAGGACGGCCGCTTGAGTCTTGCCGACAAGGTCGCCTTCCTCGAGGGCGCACGCTCCGAAGTCATTGAGTTCGGCGTGGGCCTCCAGACCTACGTCAGCTACTTTCTGAGCCGGAGATCGGGCGAGTACGCCGACCACGTGGTGGCGCTGCTGCGTCGCGGCGTGAGGGTCAAGTGCGCGGCCCTCGACCCCGACTTCGAGGGCGCGAGCCTGTACTGCGCGGATCGCGGTGAACCGGAGTACGCCGATGCGATCCGCGCCATGATCCCAAAGCTGGACCGCATCCGCGGCGAAGTCCTCGCCAGGGCGGGCGGCGGGTCGTTCGAGCTCTACCTTTACGCCCATCTGCCGAGCTTCCACGCGGTGGTCGTGGATGGCGCGGACGAGCGACGGGCGCGGATGACCGTGTCGAACTACCTGTTCGGCATCCCCAGGTCCCGCTGCCCAGTCCTGCAGTTCTCCAAGTCGTCCAGCCCGACGCTGTTCGCCACCTATTGGGGCTCGATCCAGCGCCTGCTGGACGGTAGCCGGCGGGTCCTCTGAGATGGATGGGCTCCTTCCGCCACCCGACATGGCTGCGGACGGCACCCGTCGCCCGGCGGATCGTGGGGGTGAGCGCGGCGTGGTGGTGATTCTGACCGCCATTACCGTCGAGTATCAGGCCGTCCGCGAGCACCTGGTGGGCCCAGTCCAGGAACTGGAGGAGCGGGGCACCGTCTACGAGGTCGGCGCGTTCGTGGGGGAGCAGGCGACCTGGCAGGTGGTGATGGCGCAGTCAGGAGAGGGCAACCCCGAGGCTGGCATCCAGATCGAGCGTGCCGCACGGACGTTCGCTCCGCAGGTCGTCCTGTTCGTGGGGGTCGCGGGCGGCCGTAAGGACGTCGCGCTCGGTGACGTGGTGGCGGCCAGCGCCGTCTATCACTATGAGGCCGCCAAGGAGGCCGAGCGGCAACTGCAGCCGCGCATCAAGACTGCAATCCCATCGTTCCGGCTCGTCCAGCGGGCCATGGCCGTCGCCGCCAAGGACGACTGGCAAGCCCGCATCAAGCCGCCACCGCCGCCCCGGCCGCCGCGAGCCTTCGTCAAGCCGATCGCGGCTGGCGCGAAGCTCGTGTCGCACGACCGCTCGAGAACCGCCCGGCTGCTCGACCGGTACAGCGGCGACGCGCTGGCGGTCGAGATGGAAAGCTTCGGGTTCCTGCGCGGCGCCTGGGCCAATGAGCAGGTGGCCGCCATCGTCGTGCGGGGCGTCTCGGACCTGCTGACCGGCAAGGACGCTGCGAGCGACCTCGAATGGCAGCCAATAGCCGCTCGCCACGCCGCCGCCTTCGCCTTCGAGCTCCTGAACGGCCTGGCAGGGCAACCCCGCCGGGCGGGCGACACACCTCCGCTTCGCACTCCCGCCACGGCGCGAGAGCCGCGCCAGGGCGACCGTCTCTTCGAGCTGGTCGACTGCTTCCTGGAGGTACCCTCGGTGGCCGACCCTGGCAGCCGTGAGCAGGTGCTGCGCCTGCTCGGCGCCGACGTCAGGGCCGCTATCCCGCGCCACCCCACTGCCCGCTTCGACGTCCTCAGCATCATCCGGACCTGCCTCAACTACCCGAACGCGCTGGACGACCTCGTCGCCGCCGTCCGAGCGCTCGAAGGTGACTCGTTGCCCATGCGCCGTCTCGAAGAGGCGGTCACGCGCTTCGTCCGCGGCGCGCGTCCGTGACACCGACATCGACAGATCAAGAGGGAGGCTCTCTGGAGTGCCAGGTCAGCCAGTGCTGTCAATCGAGGAGCGGAGCCGCCTGGTCACCGTTCTTCTCGAGCTCGACGGGATGCGGGAGCGGCGGTACCGTGACCTGTACGTGGAGCTGCTCTCGGAGCAGCTCCCGCAGCCGGTCTCGTTCGCCCGGTTCGAGGACCAGCGGCACGACGTGTTCTCGCTCGTCACCGCATGCGCGGCGCAGACCGGCGCGTTGCACATGCTCGCCAAGATCGTCGGCGAGATGCACCCCGGGAACCTGTCTCTTGGATCGCTCGACGGCCTGCTCGAGGAGCTGCTGCCCGAGCCGTTGCTGGAGCGCGACGAGCGGCTCCAGATGTACCAACTCGTCGGCCGCATCCGCTGCGAAGGGGTGGCAAGGCTGTACCGCGAGGCGGTGGGGCAGCTCGGGCCCTCGCTCCGGGCGAGCGCAAGGGACCTCCGGGGCGTCGTCCACGAGCTGGAGGATATGAACTGCCCTCCCGATGGCGTGCCGCCGCTGGTCCGGTTCCTCGAGGCGCTCGCGCGGCAGGTCGGCGGTGAGCCCGCCAGCTCCTTGCGGAGTTGGTGCGACGCCGTGGTCGCCCGCCTCCGCATCCCTCGGCAGCAGGTCGAGGCGCTCCGTTCCCCCTCGGCCGCTCCGGTCGTGGATGTTGCTGTGGGGCGTGACTACGCCGTCGTCGAACTGCAGGAGGACGGCATTGAGTCCGACCGCTTCCTGGTCTCCATCTGGCTTCAGCACGACTCCGCGCCGGCCGAGCCGGTGCGTCGGGACGACGATGCCTACCGGCTGGAGGATATACCGAATTATGTCGATATCGTGCTATGCAGTATGTTCGACGCCATAGGGGGCGGGGGTCGGGGAGGGCTGGTCATCGAGTTCGTACTGCCCAGGCGTCTTCTGAGCCACGAGGTCGACCAGTGGACGCTCCGAGCCAACCGGGGCTTCAGGCGCCGCCTTGGGATCGAATTTCCGGTCGTTGTCCGCAGTCTCGAGCGACTACGTGATGCGTCGATGCATCCCCACTGGCGACGGAAGTGGGCGTGGCTCCGAGCAAACGAGAAGCTGCCTGACGTCGACGGCGCCGTTTACTGGGTGCGGTCCGTCGGCCGCCCTGCCGAAGCTCTGTTCGCCGAACTTCTAATCGATCCCAAGCCGGTATGCCTCGCCTTCGAGGAGCCCCCACCCATTGTCCAGGATCTCGGCAACGATGAGCTGGCGGTGGGTTTGTACGCGGGCACTCCGGTGATGATATGGTGCCGCGGCGGCCGTGGATCGGGGCGATTCAGGGCCGAGATGAGCGCTCAGCTTGCCGGCCGGGCGCTCTTCGACCTACCAGAAATAACGCTGAGGCTCCGTCGGGAGGCGGTCCGTCTCGATCAGGAGACGGACCATCTCGGTCTGCAGATTACGCTGCTGTGGGACGACCCGGACCGGATTCCGGAGCCTTTCGCGCCGCTGAAGGCTCCGGCATGAAGGGACGGGTTCACCAGTGAGTGCCAGTCACGAGCCGCTGGGCTCCCCTCCAGAGCCGGAATTTCCCGGCGCCGCCGAATGGGGGCCCTATCGGGGTACCGGGGAGCCGCACGACGGGATCGACGCACTGCCGCCGCCACCACCATGGCGGACGTTCGAGGGTGCCCCGCTGATCGACCAGGAGTTGGGAGCGGATCGCACCGGAGCGAGACGCCTAGGCGCCATCGATAGGGCTCGCAGCTATCGCGCCGATCCTCAGGTCGTCGAGATGGTGAACGCCGCGCTGCTCCTGCGGCGCCCGCTCCTGGTCACCGGGAAGCCGGGCACCGGCAAGTCGACATTGGCGTACAGCATCGCCTATGAACTACGCCTGGGGCCGGTGCTGTCCTGGTCGATCACCAGCCGGTCGAATCTTGCGGAGGGTCTGTACCGCTACGACGGCATCGGGCGGCTCCAGGAGGCCAGTCTCCACCAGGCGACCGCGCCGGCCGATCGGCCCGCGGTTCCTGACATCGGGCGCTACATCCACCTCGGGCCGCTGGGGACGGCTTTGCTGCCGCGGGCCAGACCACGAGTGCTGTTGATCGATGAGATGGACAAGAGCGATATCGACCTGCCGAGCGACCTGTTGCACGTCTTCGAGGAAGGCCGGTATGAGATCCCGGAGTTGGCCCGGCTTCCGGAGGACCTTGATGTCGTGGACGTCATGGCCGCCGACAGCACGGAGCGGGTGCCGCTGAGGCGCGGCCAGGTGAATTGCTTCGCCTTCCCAATTGTAGTGGTCACCAGCAATAACGAACGCGAATTTCCTCCGGCGTTCCTGCGGCGCTGCATTCGGCTCGATATCAAGCCCCCCGACCCGGAACGATTGGCAAGCATCGTCGAGGCGCAGTTGGGGCCGGAGGTGGTCGCGTCCAGCCACGCGCTTATCCAGGAATTCCTGGAGCGCCGCGAGCACGGAGACCTTGCTACCGATCAACTGCTCAACGCCATCTACATTGCCACCTCAGGTAGCCAGCCGGTGGGGAAGAGAATCATCGATTCGCTGCTCCGCTCGCTCGACCCGACGGGCGCATGAGCCTACGACGGCTGCTGGGCGCGCTGGACGGCCTCGACCCGCCCGCGACGGCAGAGGAGATCGCGGACGCCATCTGGTTGGCCAAGGAACGGAACTGGCACGTAGCCCTCAGAACAGATGGCGAGGGAGGAGAGAGCGCACCCCCGGCCTCGGTCCAAGAACATGCCGACGAATCCACTGCGCTGTCTCTCGGAGAGGCCGGGACCATGGTGGATCTGGCTTCCGCCAAGGCTGGATCGGCACACTTCGGAGCCGGTTCCGGACGCCCAGCCTCGCCTGCCCAACCGGGCGCGTTGCTGTATGTGCCACCCCGCGGTAGGCCGGCTCCTAACGTCGTGAGGCTCCACATCCGTACCCCCACGGCGCCTGCCCTTCCTGGCAGCCTGGCGATCGCGCGTTCACTGCGTCCGCTGCGGCGTCGGGTCGCATCGAACCGCGAATTCGAGTTGGACGAGGAAGCAACCGCCGGTCAGATCGCGGAGACGTCCGTCTGGGCGCCAACCTTGCGGCCGAAGCTGGAGCGCTGGTTGGACCTCGCCTTGGTCGTGGACACCAGCACCTCGATGGTCGTTTGGCGCCGCAGCGTCGCAGAGTTCCGGACGATCCTTGAGCAGGTCGGAGCCTTTCGCGATATCCGCGTCTGGACCTTCGACAGCGACCAGGTGAATGGGGACCTCACGCTGCGACCAGAGTCCGGCCGCGAACGGGCGACTGCCCGAAGCGCGCGCGAGCTCATCGATCCCGCCGGGCGCCGGGTCGTGTTGGTGGTTGCCGATTGCATCGGCGCCGCCTGGCAAACCGGGGCGATGATGGCACTGCTCGAGCGGTGGGGGCACGTGGGACCGGTCGCCCTCGCTCACACGCTGCCTCAGCGACTCTGGACAAGATGCGCGCCGAGGTTCGCGAGGGTGCGGTTGCGCGCCAGAGGGCCCGGCACGCCCAACGTGGACCTGGACGTACGAGCTCGTGAAAGCGGTATCGCCAACCTCTCGGCGGCGGGGTTGGCGATACCTGTCATGGAGCTCGAGCCGCGATGGCTCGGGCGGTGGGCGTTGCTGGTTTCTGGTGCCATGCACGAGCCGGTCGATGCGACGGTCATCCTCACCCGCTGGTCGTCGGAGCCGGCCGAGGGCAACAGCGCTGCTCCGGTGAATGCCGATCCGGATGAGCTGTCGCCGGCTGACCAGGTCGCACGATTCCGCGCGACGGTGCCGCCGGCCGCCTATGACCTCGCTCGGTATCTGTCGGCCAGTCCGCTCAGTCTGCCGGTAATGCGGCTGGTCCAACGCGTGATGTTCGCCGACCCTCGTCCCGCTCACCTTGCCGAGGTCTTCCTCAGCGGCCTCCTGCGACGGGTCGGCGCCGACGGCGACGTTGCCCCGGACGATGTGCTCTATGACTTCCACGAGGGAATCCGCGGCGTCCTCCTCGGCACCCTGACACGCGCCGAGACGGTCAGGATCCTCCGTGAGGTATCCGAATACATCTCAGAGAGGATTGGCAGTCCTGTCGACTTCAAGGCCATTATCGCTCCGGAGGGGAACGATTGGATGGAGGTGGAGGCGAAGCTGGGACCAGCCTTCGCGGAAGTCGCCCTGACCGTGCTCCGGAGCCTCGGGGGACGCTACCTCGACCTGGCGGAACGCATCCGCCCGAGCGAGCAGCCCCCGCCAAGTGTCCCCACGCAGCGATCTGGCGCTCCACCCGGCCCGGCGACCGAGCCGATGGCGCGAGGGGCGCCGGACGGCGAGTCGGTCGAGACCCCTGTGAGTGAAAACCAACCGGGAGAGACGGTGACCACTTCGACGGTAGAGATCGCGGAACCCAGCCTGGCGCGGCCCGCGGCCCGCGCCATCATCGAGGGCGTTCCGCTCCGCAACCCCCACTTCACCGGCCGTCAGGAGTTGCTGGAGCAACTGGAGACCCTGCTCCAGGGGGAGGGGCCTGCCACCGCCCTGGTCCCTGGGGCGCTTCACGGCCTGGGAGGCGTAGGGAAGACACAACTGGCCGCGGAATACGTCTACCGCCATGCGGCTGAATACCATCTGATCGCCTGGATCCCCTCGGAGAAGGACACGGTGATCCGGAATTCGCTCGCCCGGCTCGCGCCGCTGCTGGGAATTCCCGAGAGTGGTGATATGGAGCGAACCGCATTGGCGGTTCGGGACGCGTTGAGCCAAGGACGCCCGTATGACCGATGGCTGCTGATCTTCGACAACGCGGACAGGCCCGACCAGGTGACGAGGTATTTTCCCTATGCCTCGAGGCGCATGCACGTTCTGGTCACTTCGAGAAACCCGAATTGGGCGGAAGTCGCTGATGCCGTCGAGGTCCAAGTCTTCAGCCGAGATGAGAGCGTCCAGCTCATCAATCGTCGTGGCCAAAATACGATATCGCCTCGCGAGGCGGACTTGCTCGCCGAGAAGCTCGGGGACCTACCCTTGGCCGTCGACCATGCCGCCGTCTGGCGTGCCCAGACCGGGATGCCCATCGAGGAGTATCTCCGGCTGATCGACGAGCAGCTCAGCCCGCTGCTAGCCGACGACGTCCCGGTTGGAAATTATCCGCAGTCGGTGGCGCGATCGTGGCAACTGGCACTGGATGTCCTTCATGAGAAATCGCCAGCAGCCGCGCAGCTTCTCACGCTCTGCGCGTTCTTCGGGTCAGCCCCGATCCCGATGTGGATCTTCCATTCCGGGGCCTACGCGCTCGAGGAGCCGCTGGGCAGCACCGCCCGGGACCCGATCATGCGGCGCCGCGCGGTGCGGGAGCTCGGTGGCCTGGCTCTGGCACGGATCGATGCGGTCGGCGATCGCCTGCAGGTGCATCGACTTATCCAAGGAGTCATCCGCGAGAGCCTCGATCCGGAAGTCAGTACGATCACTCGCCGTTCGGTGCATCAATTGCTGGCGATCGCGGATCCCGGCGAGCCGGACGACCCCAGTGAGTGGAATCGTTACGGCGAATTGGAGCGCCACGCCATACCCGCGGGCCTTATCGAGGGCGAGACCCCGGAGGTTCGGCAGCTCCTGGTGCATCAGATGCGCTATCTGTACCGCCGGGGAGACTACGAGGGCAGCCGTGACCTCGCGCAGCGGGTGAGCGAGCGCTGGCGCGATAAGCTGGGCGCCAACGACCGGCAAACGCTCCAGGCTAGCCACCACCTCGCCAACGCGTTGCGGGCGCTGGGGCAGATCGGGGCGGCACGCCGGCTCAACGAGGAAAGCCTTGCCCTGCTGCGAACGGAATTCGGCGAGGCGGACGAGCAGACCCTGATGACGGCCAACAGCCACGGCGCCGACCTTCGCCTGCTCGGTGACTTCAAGGCGGCGCACGAGCTGGACGAGGACTCCTTGAACCGGCACCGCGCTCTCCTCGGGGAGGATCATCCCAACACCCTGCGCGCGGCGAACAATCTGGCGATCGATCTGCGCCTGCTCGGAAGGTTCGCGGAGGCGCGGCTATTGGACGAGGACACCGTTCGGTGGCGCCAGCAAAGGCTCCCGTGGAGCAACAGTGAGATCCTCTCCTCGGCCAGCAACCTGGCTCGCGATCTGTTCGGTCTGGGTGAATACACCGAAGCGAGGCGCCAGCTCGAAGACACCGTTCCGCGATTCCGTGAAGCGCTTGGTGAGGACCACCCGACCGTTCTGCTGGCGATCCGCACGCTCGCGGCCACGCTGCGCAAGCTCGGCCTCCGCGAGCAGGCGCGGGCAATGGGCGAGCGGAACCTCGAGTTGTACCGTGAGCGTCTCGGCGACGACCATCCCGAAACCATCGCGGCGATGACCAGCCTGGCCAATGACCTCAGGGTGGCGGGGGAACTGAGGGCCGCTCGCACCTTGGGGGAAACGGCGCTGCGGAGCTACCGGAAGGTCCTGGGCGAGGACCACCCGTTCACCCACGTCTGTGGCAACAACCTGGCCATCACGCTCCGCCTGATGTCCGAGGTCGGGCGGGCGCGCGAGTTCGATGAGCGGTCGCGGAAAGCGCTGGAACGGAGTCTGGGCGAGGACCATCCATACACCCTCTGCTCGGCCGCCAACCTGGCCAACGACCTCTATCTGATGGGGGAGCATCAGGCCGCGAGCGATCTGTCGAACGAGATCTACGAGCGATCGGTTCGCGTCCGGGGCCAGGACCACCCGTACACGCTCTCATGCGCGACGAATCTCGCGATCGACCGGGCGGCCTGTGGGGACGAGGCTGGCGCGCAGCAGTTGGGAGAGGACACGCTCGTGCGACTGCGGCGCAAGTTCGGCGACCGCCATCCTGCGGTCACCGATGCTTCCGAAGGCAAGCGGGCCGAGTGTGATATCGAGCCGCCCATCACCTGAGCGGTCTCAGGACGTGGTCGGCGGGCACAACCTGGCGAGCCACCGCGACAGTGCCAGCGGATCCGGTGCCGTATCGGTCATCTGACGCACCTCACGGTGGAGGTCGAAGACCAGTTCCGGGCAGGCCAGCAATGCGGTGGCGGCCAGGTCGCGGGCCGCATGGGAAAGGGCCAGAGCCAGTCCCGCCCACCGGGCGGGGTCGTCTGGATGATCGGCGATCTCGACAACGTACCCGTCGACAGCATGGTCGTGGTCACCCCGGGCGTCGGCCAGGTCGGCGCTGGTGGTGGCCGGAAGCTCGTCGTGTGGCCGCGGCCGGCCTTGCACCAGTCGCTGGAACCGCCCCGGGTCGTCGAGTTGCGCATACAGCAACTCCAATCGGCCATGGTCCAGCGTTCGAGTGGACGGTATGACACTGGTGGGCGGGAGCCCGAGGTCCGGGCACCGCCCGCCGCCGGCCCACGCCTCTCCGAGCAGTTTCACCGCGTCCGGGTCAGACCGCAGGTTGCGCAGCCGCCAGATAAGGCGGTGATCGGTCATGGCATCGCGTGCGAGCTCGGCGGCTTCGTCCGGCACAGCCTCCTGGCGCCAGGCGCCGAGCGTGGCCCGTATCCCCCCGACGAAGCGGACACCGAGCTCGGTCAGGCATCCGGAGGCACCGAGTCGGCGAGCCGTGTCCGAGCACTGATCGCGGCAGCGCGCGAACTCGAAGTGGCCGAGCATCGCCCGGCCGCCGGTGACGTAATGGCGTTGCCGCAACCAGTAGTCAGCCAAGGCGAGGTGAGCGAACGTCCCTTGTAGGAGGCTCCCCAGGGGCCGCGGGTCGTCGCGCCATGGGGAGTAGTACAACTCGGCACCCTCGTCTTCGTACAGGGTGAACATGTCGACCAACGCGTCCAGTTTGAGGTGCTGCACTTCGTGAACGAGTGTGGCCGCCAGTCGCTGCCCGGTGAGAGGCACTGTGGAAGCAATCGCGCCGAAGGCATCGCTGGATGCCGCGCTGGCGCTGCGCGTCCCGCGACGCTTCTCCAGGGGCACGACCGATGTCAAGGCGACCGCGATCTCCGCCGCACGGTCGCGATGGTGCCGCACCAGCAGTGACCACGCCTCGCCCATCAACCGGTGCCACGCGCCCACGGAAAGGGCATCGAGCCGTGGAGCGGGCGGCAGGTCGTAGCAGTTCCGGAACGGATCGAGGTCGTCGAGGAACACCTCGATCCGCCGATCGTCCACGGTGATGTCGAGCCGGCGCAGCGCCAGCCATTCCGAGCTGTCGGTTTCAAGTTCTCGAGGCCATGCCGTAACGGTCTCGTCGGCCACCAGTTCCACCCGGTTGGCCCTGAGCCGCAGAACCGCGGGGTTCCACGGCCCACCCCGTCCGGTGGCCGCCATGCCGAGCATCGGCAGCATGACCGTGCCATCGCGCAGGGCGACGGTCACCTCGAACTCGACACCAGCTTGCAGCGCGGCCGCCGCCGCGATAGCGCCGAGGTGACACAGATCGACCCAGAGCGGGGCCGGGGACACGCGAGTCCCCCTGAGTCGGCCGAGACAATGGGCAGCCCACGCTCCGACCTGTGGATGCAGCAGGATGCCAGCGATCACGGCCGGCGCCCGGCGCTGTACGGTCGTGAGCAGGTGATAGCTCGACCGCAGGTCGGCGACGGCGGCATCATGTGGATGGTCTCGGTGAGCGGTCTCGACCACGGCATGGAGCAGGAGCGTGTGCTTGCTGAGCTGCGCAGCTCGGAGGGACTCGATGGCCGCTGGGCCACCGTCGCCGGCGGCGAGCGCGTCGAAGCGCGCTGCCGACAGCGAATGCAGCCGGTTCAACGAAGCAGCCCCGCGAGGGCGTTCATGTCGGCGCTGAGCCGGCTATGGATGTGCTCGATGAGCTTGCGAAGATCGCGACAATAGACGGACGGGTTCAGGAATCCGCTGCCGGCGCGATAGCGGTGTGGGTAATACCCGCCTCCGCACACATCGCGCACTCGGCATCGACGGCAAGTGTCGGAGAGCGCCGCGATTCCGATCTGGCGAGCGATGATGGAAGGATGGCGAAGCACGTTATCGAACGGATTGTCGTAGACGTTGAGGCCAGTGCTCGGCGCTCCGTCGTACGCGGCTTTCAGCGTATCCACCTGCTCGATAGAACCATCTGTTTCGATGGTCACCAGCGTCGATGGAGTGAGCCCGATCTGCTCGCTGCCGCTCTCACCTCCCAGGAGCAGGTCGATAATGCTTTGGAACAGCCGGATGTCGGTCTCCTGCCGAGCGGCTCCGTACCACCTGTCGAACACCCGGATGAGCCAATCGGCGTACGGCGTTGAGGCCGTCTCGGTGCGTCCGGGCGGAGGCGCGCTCCAGTTCCCATGGGGTAGGAGCAGGTTCACAGCGGGGGGTCGGAACTCTAGCAACGCCTCGTAGCTGTCGACAGGATCGTGGTTCAGCGAGATGGTACAGAGCAACCCCGCGAACAGGCGGCGGTAGGCGGGCTGCGTCAAGCGATCGAGTGCCCGGCGGACGTCCGCGTGGCTACCCCGGCCGTCGGCGTACCGCCGACGGCGGTCGTGAGCGGAGCGGTCGCCGTCAAGACTCACGCCGACGCGGACGTCGTGCCGCAGGAAAAGGCGCAGGAAGTCCTCGTCGAGCAGGACGCCGTTGGTTTGCACACTGAGCTCAACGGCCGTTCCCACCGGAACGGCCTGCCTGAGCTCGGTAGCGGTGTAGGCGATAAGGTCGGCACCGGCAAGCAGCGGCTCGCCGCCGTGGAGGATGATGCGGACATCTCGAAGGCCATGGGCGAGGGCGTGCCGGGCAATCTGGTGTGCCGCCTGCGAAACCGTGCCGCGAGCCATTTTCCTCGGTCGCGCACGCCAGGTTTGGTCAGCCATCCCGTATACGTAGCAGTAATCGCACGCAAGGTTGCATCTGCTGTGCAATTTGAAGATGAATTGCTGGAAGGGAACCGGCCACGCGCCCCGGTCGTCGAGCGACTCGGGGCTCAAAACCTCATCCGGCCATTCGGCTCGAAGTGACCCGGCGATGGGATGGATGAGTTCTCTCACCGCGTACCCTCCTCGAAGGCGTCGAGGCGGTGTCGCCCGGGTTCGAGCCGCGTCGACACTCTCGACATGGCCTTCAGATGCTCGAATCGAACCTGGCAATCGTGCCGTCGGGTTCGTGGACTTCCTCCAAGAGACGCCGCAGCGATTGCGCAAGCACTGAGTCGTCGAGCTCCGTCAGACGGTTCAACGGGATTTCGGTCAGATCCAACAGCATCGACTCGAGGTCGGGTCGGCGATCTTTCACGTGATGATCTCCGTGCTCCCCTCGTCCCCCGGCGGAACGAGCATGTTTGGTTCCCGGGCCGCGTAGGTGACCGAGAGCGCGCCCGCGGGGCTCGTTTGACTCAGGACAGATGGAAAAGTCAAGAGAACTGCGCTGTTAGTCGTAATGCTAACACATTGAGCTATGTCGCTTAACCTACTATTGTCATAGTATGCCGACTCGATCTCGCAGCAGTGAGCATTGCACGCCAACGCCGATGCCGAACGGATCAGGCGAGCGCCTGACGGACCCCCCGGGCGATCTCCAGGTCCTCGCGCGCCGCGACCACCAGGGTGCGCACGGCGGCGCCCTCGGCGCTCAGCTCCCGGTCGGGGTCGCAGCCGAGGTTGGCGGCATCGTCGATGGCGACGCCGAGGAAGCCGAGGCGGTCGGCGGCCAGCCGCCGGACCTCCGGCGCGTTCTCGCCGACGCCGCCGGTGAACACCAGCACGTCCAGGCCGCCCGCCGCGGCGGCCATGGCGGCCACCGCGCCGCAGAGCCGGTGCACGTAGACGTCGACGGCCAGCCGCGCCGCCGGCTCGCCGGAGGCGGCCGCCGCCAGCACGGCGCGCATGTCCGCGTTGCCGGCCAGGCCGGCCATGCCCGAGCGGTGCTCCAGAGCGTCGGAGACCTGCTCGGCGGACAGGCCGGCGTGCTGCTGGAGCCACAGCACCAGCCCGGGGTCGACCGACCCCGACCGGGTGGCCATCACCACCCCCTCCAGCGGCGTGAAGCCCATGGTGGTGTCCGCCGACACGCCGCCGCGCACAGCGGCCAGCGAGGCGCCGGCGCCGAGGTGGCAGGTGACGATCCGCACCGCCTCGACCGGCTTGCCGACGACCTCGCCCGCCCGGCGCGAGGCGTAGGCATGCGAGAGACCATGGAACCCGTAGCGGCGGATCTGGAAGCGTTCCCGCCACTCCCGTGGCAGGGCGTAGGTGGCCGCGGCCGCCGGCAGCCGCGCGTGGAAGGCGGTGTCGAAGCAGGCCACGCGGGGCAGGTCGGGCAGCGCGGCCGTGACCGAGTCCAGGGCGGCCAGCGACTTCGGCTGGTGCAGCGGTGCCAGGTCGGTCAGCGCCCGTAGGCGCCGCTCCACCTCCTCGTCGATGCGGACCGGCTCCGAGAACTCGGTGCCGCCGTGGACGATCCGGTGCCCGACCGCGTCTGCCCGCTCGACGCCCATGTCCTTCAGGATGTCGCGGAGGGCCGATTGGTCGGCCTCGCCGTGGGGCGCCGGCACGTCACCCGAGGCCTCCACGCCGTCGTCGGCGTCCAGCAGCCGGAGCTTCAGGCTGCTGGACCCGGCGTTGACCGCCAGGACGCGTAGGCCACCCGCCCGATCGGCCCCCGCCCGCTCGCCCATCAGTAGGGCCAGGTCCAGTGCTGGATCTCGGGCGGGTCCTCGCCGTGCTCGCGGGTGTAAGCGCGCGCGGCGACCCGCTGGTCGGCCATGTCCTGGCGCAGCGCCGCGGCCTGGCTGCCCAGCCCGGGCACCCGGTCGATCACGTCCATCACGAACCTGAACCGGTCGAGGTCGTTCAGCATCACCATGTCGAAGGGCGTGGTGGTGGTGCCCTCCTCGTTGTAGCCGCGCACGTGCAAGTTGTCATGATTGGTCCGCCGGTAGGTGAGCCGGTGGATCAGCGAGGGGTAGCCGTGGTAGGCGAAGATCACCGGCCGGTCGGTGGTGAACAGGCCGTCGAACTGCTGGTCGCTGAGCCCGTGCGGGTGCGAGGTGTCGGGCTGCAGCCGCATCAGGTCGACCACGTTGATCACCCGGATCCGCAGCTCGGGCAGGTACTGGCGGAGCAGGTCGACCGCGGCCAGCGTCTCCAGCGTGGGGATGTCGCCGCAGCAGGCCATCACCACGTCCGGCAGGCCGCCCTCGTCGTTGGAGGCCCACTTCCAGATCCCGATCCCGCGGGCGCAGTGCAGGATGGCGTCGTCCATCGACAGGTAGTTCAGCGCCGGCTGCTTGCCGGCCACGATCACGTTCACGTAGTGGCGGCTGCGCAGGCAGTGGTCGGCGACCGACAGCAGGCAGTTGGCGTCCGGCGGCAGGTACACGCGGATGATCTCGGCCTTCTTGTTGACCACGTGGTCGATGAAGCCGGGGTCCTGGTGGGTGAAGCCGTTGTGGTCCTGGCGCCAGACGTGCGAGGTCAGCAGGTAGTTGAGTGAGGCGATCGGCCGCCGCCAGGGGATCCGGCGGGTCACCTTCAGCCACTTGGCGTGCTGGTTGAACATCGAGTCGACGATGTGGATGAAGGCCTCGTAGCAGTTGAAGAGGCCGTGGCGGCCGGTGAGCAGGTAGCCCTCCAGCCAGCCTTGGCAGAGATGCTCGGAGAGCACCTCGATCACCCGGCCCTCCGGGGCGAGGTGGTCGTCGATCGGGATCCGCTTGGCCTCCCACTGGCGGTCGGTGGTCTCGAACACCGCGCCGAGGCGGTTGGAGACGGTCTCGTCCGGCCCGAACAGCCGGAAGCTGTCGGGGTTGCGGCGGATCACGTCCCGGAGCATGGCGCCGAGCACCCTGGTCGCCTCGCTGAAGGTGGCGGCCGGCTTGGGCACGTCCACGGCGTAGTCGCGGAAGTCGGGCACGGCCAGGTCTCGCAGCAGCAGGCCGCCGTTGGAATGGGGGTTGGCGCTCATCCGGCGGTCGCCGCGCGGCGCCAGCTCCCGCAGCGCCGGCACCGGCGCGCCCTGCTGGTCGAACAGCTCCTCCGCACGGTACTCGCGCATCCACGCCTCGAGCTGGGCCAGGTGCGCGGGGTTGGTGCGAACCTCGTTGACGGGCACCTGGTGCGCCCGGAACGTGCCCTCCACCGGCTGGCCGTCGACCACCTTGGGACCGGTCCAGCCCTTGGGCGTGCGAAGTACGATCATCGGCCAGGTCGCCGGCTCGGCGGCCGCGCCGCCGCGCTCGCGCGCCTGCCGCTGGATCCCGGCGATCTCGTCGAGGACCCGGTCCAGGGTCGCCGCCATGAGCTGGTGCATGGTGGCCGGCTCGTCCCCGCTGACGAAGTACGGCCGGTAGCCGCAGCCGCGCAGCAGGGACTCGAGCTCCGGTTCGGGGATGCGGGCCAGCACCGTGGGGTTGGCGATCTTGTAGCCGTTGAGGTGGAGGATCGGCAGCACGGCGCCGTCGTTGACGGGGTTCAGGAACCTGGGCCCGTGCCAGCTCGTGGCCAGCGGGCCGGTCTCGGCCTCGCCGTCGCCGACCACGCAGCAGACCAGCAGGCCGGGGTTGTCGAAGGCGGCGCCGTGGGCGTGCGCCAGCGAGTAACCCAGCTCGCCGCCCTCGTGGATGGAGCCGGGCGTCTCCGGGGCGACGTGGCTCGGCACGCCGCCGGGGAACGAGAACTGGCGGAAGAGGCGCCGCATGCCCTCGGCGTCCAGCGTGATGCTCGGGTAGCGCTCGCTGTAGGTGCCCTCCAGCCAGGCGTTGGCGACCAGCCCTGGGCCGCCGTGGCCCGGGCCGATCACGTACATGGCGTCGAGGTCCCGCAGCCGGATGGCGCGGTTCATGTGCGCGTAGAGGAAGTTGAGGCCCGGCGTGGTGCCCCAGTGGCCGAGCAGTCGCGGCTTGATGTGCTCGGGTCGCAGCGGCTCGGTGAGCAGCGGGTTGTCGAGCAGGTAGATCTGGCCGACGGACAGGTAGTTGGCGGCGCGCCAGTACGCGTCGATGCCGCGCAGCTCGGCGTCCCCCAGCGGCGCCGCCTGGCCGCCCGGCCGCTCCGTCGTCATCTGGCCGTCCGGCCCCTGCGCCGCGGAATCGCTGGTCATGGTCCTCCGTTCACCGGAATCTATGCATCTGCGAATGCCAGGATGCGGTCCGTTCCTGCTTCGCAGAGGGTAGTTCCACCGGACCGATATTGGCCCGGCCAGCGCTGCCCTCTCCACAGGCGTTTCGCGTCTCCGCCGAACTGGCGGCGACGAGCCCGGCATCACCAGCGGTGAGCCGAGCCAAACCCTCCAGATTTCTGGCGGCGTTGAGATCTCGGTCAACGACCAGCCGACACGCCTGGCAGCGGAAGGTGCGTACGCTGAGCGGCAGGTCCGACGTGACCAGCCCACAGCCCGAGCAGGTCTTCGACGACGGGTAGAACCGCGGCGCGACCAGCAGCCGGCTGCCGTACCACTGCGTCTTGTAGCCCAGTTGGCGATGGAACTCCGCCCAGCCCCGGTCGCTGATCGCCCTGGCCAGGTGCCGGTTGCGGAGCATGCCGGCCACGTGCAGGTCCTCCACCACGATCACCGACTTGGCTCTCGCCAGCGCCGTGGTGGCCTTGTGCAGCGCGTCGGCACGCTGGTTGCGGATCCGGCGGTGGCAGCGTGCCAGCGCCACCGCCGCCTTGCGGCGGTGGCGCGAGCCGGGCCGCTTGCGGCTGACCGCCCGAGCGCGTCGTCGCAGCTTCCGCAAACTGCACTCCAACGCCCTGGGATTGTTGATTCCAGTGCCATCGGAGCAGACCGCGAACCTGGTGATGCCCCGGTCCACCCCGACCACCGGACCCTCAACGGGCGCAGGGTCTGGCCGGTCGACCTGCACGGTCAGCGAGCAGTACCAGCGGTCAGCCTGCTGCCGGCAGGTGGCCGACAGGATCCGCCCATAAAACTTGCCGGTCGACTCCTTGGTGGCTACCCGGCCGATCCGGGGCAGCACGACCGCGCCATCCTGGACCCGGATCGCGCCGGTCAGGCGGAACCGCTCCGGGCAGCGGCCGCGTTTCTTCCACCTGGGCAGACCGATCCGCCGGCCGGACTTGCGGCCACGCCAGGCGTTGGCGTAGGCCCGATCCAGGTCACGCAGCGCTTCCTGGGGGGCGCACTTGGACACCTCGTACAGCCAGCCGTAGCGGGGGGTGCGCTTGAGCCGGTTCAGCAGGCGGTGCAGGTCCATGGCGTTCATGGTCTGCCGGCGGCGCGTGAAGGCCTTGCGCCGCACCGACAGGCCCCAGTTCCATGCCCAGCGGGCGGCGCCGGCGTGGTTGGTCAGCGATGCACGCTGCGCGGCGGTGGGGGCGAGTTCGTAGCGGAATGCCTGATGGACCAGCATGGCCGAATCCTACCGTCCGGCCGGGCCAGTTCCACTCCCAGCCTGCTGAACTCAGCGATACCTGCCCACCGGTTCAGCGCGTTCGCTCACCCTTCGGAGGGAACTCCGGCCGGCAGTTCACTACCCCGGCCTACCCGCCGCACCACCCAGTGAGGCGCTGCTCCCCCCTCAATACGTGTCGAAGTAGGACTGGATCTCGTCAGGGTCGCCGGGGGTGGGGCGGCCGGC
>WNGF01001353.1_pt1 | contig 59335 bp, 50 predicted proteins | sample 5400641 | NCBI WGS metagenome assembly WNGF01 (sample SAMN13153371, study PRJNA577476) | soil metagenome | isolation source: 80 cm soil or saprolite under grassland replicate 2 | place: USA:California | collected 2016-06-15
GCGCGCGCGCCATGGCGCGCATGGTGGCGGCGAGCGATACACCGCCTCGGTGCTCCAGAAATGCGCGCTCATCGGCATTGGCTTCGCGCAGACTGAGAGTGAACGCCAGGTCGCCGCCGAGGATGATGCGGCCTTCGCGTGCGAGCCCCTCGGCGAGCCCGGATGCGAGCGAGCCCACAGCGGCCATCGCCATGACGCCAAGCGCGATGCAGGCGATAAACACGTAGAATCCGCGCAAGCCGGCCCGCAATTCGCGTGCAGCGAAGCGCAGCGGCAATAGCCGGCCCCTGCCTGGGTGAGAAACCGGCAACCGGTGGTTCACGCTTGAGCTTCCTTTCCGCAGGCCCGGAGTGTCCTATCCCGGCAAAGCAACAGCGAGCCTCGGCGCCTCACGGCTTTGTCTCGACCGAGGCGCGGTCCGGGACAGTTTCGATTCGCCCCGAGCGCAATCGCACGATGCGATCACAACGGACAGCGAGCGCCGGATCATGCGTGACGAGTACGAGCGTGGCGCCTCGTAGCTGGTGACCTGCAAAAAGCAAATCGATGATCTCCGCCCCGGTCGCCTCGTCGAGATTGCCGGTTGGCTCGTCGGCGATCAGGATGGCCGGGTTTGGTGCAAGGGCGCGGGCAAGCGCTACGCGCTGCTGCTCGCCGCCGGAAAGCTCGGCCGGATAGTGCTGGCGGCGCTCGCTCAAGCCGACGGCCGCAAGCTCGCGCGCCGCGCGCTCATGGGCGTCGTCGAGGCCGGCCAGTTCGAGCGGCACGGCAACGTTTTCCAGCGCGGTCATGGTCGGAATGAGGTGGAAGGACTGAAACACGATGCCGATATTGCGCCCGCGGAAGCGCGCCAGCGCGTCTTCGTCGAGCGTGTCGAGGTCCTCGCCCGCGACCACGACGGAGCCGGTGTCGGCGCGCTCCAAGCCGGCCGTGACCATGAGCAAAGTCGACTTGCCGGATCCCGAGGGACCGACCAAGCCGATCGCTTCGCCCCGCCCTACGTGCAGATCGATATCTTTGAGGATATGAACACGGGCCGCGCCCCGCCCGAGCGACAGATTGACCCCGCTCAGCGCGATCGTCGGCTGTGCGCGCCGTGAGGTGTCCTGCAGGTTCTGGTGCTCTTTGGTGAGTTCACTTGCGGGCCGGCCGGCATTGCCCCGGTCATATGGGAGTTGCGGGGCGCGGGTCCAGACATTTGCGCTCGTCGCGATCGCGCTGGCGCTGGCGCTTCCCGCGCGCGCCCCAGCCGCTGATCGGCCGGTGCGGATTGTGGCCTTGGGCGATTCGCTCACGGCCGGCCTTGGGCTGCCGGTCGACCGAGCCTTTCCGGCACAGCTTGAGCGAGCGCTCAAGGCCAAGGGCCTCGCTGTCGAGGTCATCAACGCGGGAGTGTCGGGCGATACCGCCTCCGGCGGACTTGCCCGCCTCGATTGGTCGGTCCCCGAGGGGACGGATGCCGTCATCGTCGAACTTGGCGCCAACGATATGCTGCGCGGGATCGATCCCAAGGTCACCCGCCAAGCGCTCGACGCGATCGTCCGTCGCCTGGCGGAACGACGCGTGGTCGTGCTGCTTGCCGGCATGCGGGCGGCGGCCAATCTCGGCAGCGACTACCGGCGCGACTTCGACACGATCTATTCCGAACTCGCCGTCCACCACGATCTTCTGTTCTATCCCTTTTTCCTCGAAGGCGTTGCCGGCGAAGCCGGGCTCAATCAGGGCGACGGACTGCATCCCAATGCCATGGGGGTCGACGCGATCGTCGCGCGCATCCTGCCCAAGCTCGAAGAGCTTATCCGCCGGGTCCGCGACAGGCGCGTCATGTGAGCATCACGAGGGGCGTGCGAATCTCCGCGACTTGTCCTATATGCAAGGCCCAGCCCCGCAGTCGTTCCCCATGCCCCGCCTCTTCACCGGTCTCGAAATTCCCTCCGACGTGGGCCAGTCGCTCTCCATGCTGCGCGGCGGCTTGCCGGGCGCGCGCTGGGTCGATCCCGAGAACTATCACGTCACGTTGCGCTTCATCGGCGACGTCGACGACGTCGTCGCGCACGAGATCGCGTCCATGCTCGGCCGCGTGCGCCGCGAGGCGTTCGAACTACGCATCGAGGATCTCAAGTCGTTCGGCGGGCACAAGCCGCGTCAGATCGTGGCCACGCTCGGACCGGCGCAGGCTCTGATGGAACTCCAGGCCGAGCACGAGCGGCTGATGCAGCGCGTTGGGCTGGAGCCGGAGGGGCGCAAATATACGCCGCATGTTTCTCTTGCGCGGCTACGCGAATCGTCGAGCCGGCAGGTTGCGGACTATCTCGCGCTGCGTGCCCCGTTCCGCTCGCCGCCGTTTAAGGTATCGCGCTTCGTGTTGTTCTCGTCGCGGGCGTCGGTCGGCGGCGGCCCATACGTCGTCGAAGCCGCCTATCCGCTCGCGGCGTAACGCGTGGTCCCGCGTCGGCTGAATCACACCGGTTTCAGCAGTCTCGATTGTTAGCTCGGCGTCGTATTTGCGGGCGAGCTGCTGCATGCGCTTGTTGTCGGCGAGGCAGGCCATGTGCAGAAATTTGAGCCCGCGATTGCGTGCCGCGAGCAGCGTGCGCTCGAGCAGCATGGAACCGACGCCGTGGCTCTGCCATGGCTTCTCGATCGAGAATGCGGCCTCGGCCTCGCGCGTCACCGGCCCTCCGATCGGCCGTAGTTCCGCCGCGCCGTGCAGCGTACCGTCGACGAAGAAGCCATGAATAAGCGCATCAATGCCGAACGAAAGATCGGCATAGTCGCGCACGAATTGGTCCGAGACCGCGCCGGCGAAGCGGTTGCGGCGGCTGATGGGATCGAGCCGCAAAAGGTGGTCGCGGTATTGATCGGCTTCACTGATCCACAGCTTCCGAATCAGGCCGCCGCGAGGGAGCGGTTCGTGCATGAGCCATTTCCTTTGGACGGTTGCCGATCCTTTGGACGGTTGCCGAATCAAGCAGTTCCATATTGCGATGCAATAGGGCCCCGACAAGGGCATGCCGGTGACGCGGGATCACAATTAAGTTAATGATTTATCATGCTAAACGGACATAGCAGCCATGCGGGGCACCGGCTTGCTGGGTGGTTGTGGCCCGCCCCTTACCGCAACGCACTATGACGGCACCTGTTGCACGCACGGAGGTTCGGCGTGCTTTGCCTGCGCTTGGCGGGCTATCCGGCTCGCGCCACCGCAGGCTCCCTTGCGGCGAGTTTGATCGGCGCCGGCGAATTGCCCCACGTCGTGTCGGTCTCGGTCGAGCGATGTTGAGGGTTGCGTCGTCTGCTCGAGGCGGCTTGCGGCTTGCGGTGCAAGATCGCTATTCATCGCAGCCCTAAAGCCTGCCTCCCTCCGCTCATGTCCCCTTCCGTCTCGGTGCAATATGCGGCGCGCGTCGCCGCTGGAAAAATCGAGCGCGATGCTGCGCAACAGGCGATCGTGGGTCGGCTGGCCCAGCTCGAAAGGGAGCTCGCCGAGCGTCGGCTTGCGCGCAAGTCATCCTCGCTCGGCTGGCTCTTCGGATCGCGTGAGCCCGAGCCGATCAGGGGCCTTTACATCTTTGGAGACGTCGGTCGCGGCAAGACCATGCTGATGGATCTGTTCTTCGCAGCCTCATCGGTCGTACGTAAGCGCCGCGTCCATTTCCATGAATTCATGGCCGAAGTACACGAGCGCGTCCATGTACTGCGGCAGAGGGCGAAATTGGGTGAAATCAGCGCCGAGGATCCCATCGGCGTCGCTGCCTCTGCCATTGCGCAAGAAACGCGACTTCTTTGCTTCGATGAATTCCACGTCACCGATATTGCCGATGCGATGATTCTCGGCCGCCTGTTCAAGCGCCTGTTCGAGCTCGGAGTGGTGGTGGTCACGACCTCGAACGTCCCGCCGACCGAGCTGTACAAGGACGGCCTCAATCGCGCGTTGTTCCTGCCGTTCATCGCGCTCATCGAAGAGCACATGGAGGTCCGGCAGCTCGACGCCCGCACCGATTTCCGGCTGGAAAAGCTCGCTGGCGTGCCGGTATGGCACGTTCCTGCCGATCGTGCGGCAGAAGCCGCTCTCAACCAAGCTTGGCAAAGCTTGACCTCCGGGCATGCCGGAGAACCGCAGGATCTGCTGGTAAAAGGCCGCACCATCCGCATTCCGCGCGCGACCATGGGAGTAGCGCGGTTCTCGTTTCACGATCTGTGCCAACAACTGCTCGCTGCCCCCGACTACCTCAAGATTGCACGTGAATACCATACCGTCCTGCTCGATCGTGTCGCGGTGATGGATTACGAGCGACGCAACGAGGCCAAGCGCTTCATTATCCTGATCGACACGTTCTACGACAACGCGGTGAAGCTCATTGCTTCCGCCGAAGCCGAGCCCGACGCTCTCTATCGCGCGGATGAAGGGTTCGAAGCCTCCGAGTTCAAGCGCACCGCCTCGCGTCTGATCGAGATGCGCTCTGAGGCTTACCTCGCGTTGCCGCACGGCCGGGGGCATGCCGTCGCGTCGGGCTCGATCGAAGGCTTGGTGGAGACGTGACGCAATTTCGCTCGCTGTGGAGGTGGGGTCATGGGGTGCGGCGGGCGGCTTGAACGGCAGGCCGGAAACGGTCTATGACCGATTTCACCGGACTTCCGCCGTTCCCGATCCAAGGTTCTTCCCCCGCATGGCACGCCCAAAGATTGCATTGATCGGCGCCGGCCAGATCGGCGGCACGCTCGCGCATCTCATTGGTCTCAAAGAGCTCGGCGACGTGGTGCTGTTCGACGTCGCCGAAGGCATCCCCCAAGGCAAGGCGCTCGACCTCGTGCAGTCTGCGCCGGTCGAGGGCTTTGATGCGCATTTTACCGGGACCAACTCCTACGATGCGATCGTCGTGACGGCGGGCGTGCCGCGCAAGCCGGGCATGAGTCGCGACGATCTTCTCGGCATCAATCTCAAGGTGATGGAGCAGGTCGGCGCCGGCATCAGAAAATACGCGCCGGGCGCCTTCGTAATCTGCATCACCAACCCGCTCGACGCCATGGTCTGGGCGCTGCAACAGGCCTGCGGCCTGCCCAGGCAAATGGTTGTCGGCATGGCCGGAGTGCTCGACAGCGCGCGCTTCCGATTTTTTCTCGCCGACGAGTTCAACGTCTCGATCGAGGACGTGACTGCCTTCGTGCTCGGCGGCCACGGCGACAGCATGGTGCCGCTCATCCGCTATTCGACGGTTGCCGGCATTCCGTTGCCCGATCTCGTCAAGATGAAATGGACCACGCAGGCGCGGCTCGACCAGATCGTTCAGCGCACACGCGATGGCGGTGCCGAAATCGTCAACCTGCTCAAGAGCGGCTCGGCCTACTACGCGCCGGCTGCATCGGCGATCGCGATGGCGGAGAGCTTTCTCAAGGACAAAAAGCGCGTGCTGCCCTGTGCCGCCTATCTCAACGGCGAATATGGCATCAAGAACCTCTATGTCGGGGTGCCCGCCGTGATCGGCGCCAAGGGAATCGAGCGCATTGTTGAGATTCAGTTGAACACCACCGAGCGTGCCATGTTCGAAAGGTCAGCCGAGGCCGTCGCCACCCTGGTCGAGGCTTGCAAGAAGATCGCACCAAATCTGGCGAAGTGACGGCGCTCATGTCGCGGGCGAAGCGCGGCACGGAGCTCGTGCGGATGACGTGCAGCAGCGCAGTCAAGCTTGCCAGGTATGACACGATGAGGTGCTGCATCGGAGCCGGGGCAGGCAAAAGGTCCGCATGAACATCCACGAATATCAAGCCAAAGCGGTGCTGCGGGAATTCGGCGTGCCGGTGCCGGCCGGGCACGCCGCCTTTTCGGTCGAGGAGGCGGTCAAGGCCGCGCGCGAGCTCGGCGCGCCGGTGCTCGTCGTCAAGGCGCAAATTCACGCCGGCGGACGCGGCAAGGCCGGCGGCGTCAAGGTGGTGAAATCGAACGAGGAGGTGCGCAAGGAGGCCGAGCGTCTGCTCGGCGCGGTCTTGGTCACGCATCAGACCGGTCCGCAAGGCAAGCAGGTGCATCGCCTCTATATCGAGGAGGGCTCGGCCATCGAGCGCGAGTTCTACCTCTCGGCGCTCGTCGACCGCGAAAGCTCGCGCATTGCCTTTGTGGCATCGACGGCGGGGGGCATGGACATCGAGGAGGTCGCGCGCACGCGCCCCGAGCAAATCGTGACCTTCGCCGTCGATCCCGCGACCGGCATCATGCCGCATCACGGACGCCGCGTAGCGCAGGCGCTGGGGCTGCATGACGATCTTGCCAAACGCGCGGAAAAACTTGTGGCACAGCTTTATGCCGCCTTCACCGCCAAGGATATGAGCCTGCTTGAGATCAATCCGCTGGTCGTCACCAAAGCAAAAGAGCTCATCTGCCTCGACGCCAAGATCGGCTTCGACGATAGCGCGCTTTACCGCCATCCGGACATCGTGGCGTTGCGCGATCTCACCGAAGAAGACGAGAAGGAAATCGAGGCTTCGAAATACGATCTCAATTACGTCGCGCTCGACGGCACGATCGGCTGCATGGTCAACGGTGCGGGGCTGGCCATGGCGACCATGGACATCATCAAGCTTTATGGCGAAGCGCCGGCGAACTTCCTCGACGTCGGCGGCGGCGCCAGCAAGGAGAAAGTTGCGGCCGCCTTCAAGATCATCACCGCCGATCCCAAAGTGCGCGGCATTCTGGTCAACATTTTCGGGGGGATCATGAAATGCGACGTCATCGCCGAAGGCGTCGTGGCAGCGGTGAAACCTCCGCCGACGATCTCGACGACGCCGCGCAGAAGATCGTCAAGGCAGTGAAGGGGACGGCCTGATGTTGGAAGAGTCGCCCAGCGCGATCCGCCCTTGACACTGGCGCGCCGACCTCCCCCTTTCAGGGGGAGGTAGACCGAGTGAGCTACGCTGCTGAAGCATGTCCATCCTTATCGACAAAGACACCAAGGTTATCTGCCAGGGTTTCACCGGCAAGAACGGCACATTCCATTCCGAGCAAGCGATCGCCTACGGCACCAAGATGGTCGGGGGCACGTCGCCGGGCAAAGGCGGCACCAGCCATCTCGGGCTGCCCGTGTTCAACACGGTAGCAGAGGCGAAGCAGCGGACGGATTGCGACGCAAGCGTGATCTACGTTCCGCCGGCCGGCGCGGCAGACGCGATCTGCGAAGCGATCCAAGCGGAAATTCCTCTCATCGTCTGCATCACCGAAGGCATCCCCGTGCTCGATATGGTCAAGGTCAAGCGCGCCCTGTCGGGAGGAAAGTCGCGGCTGATCGGGCCGAACTGCCCGGGTGTGATGACCGCGGGCGAATGCAAGATCGGAATCATGCCCGGCAACATTTTTGCGCCCGGCAAGGTCGGAATCGTATCCCGCTCGGGCACGCTCACATATGAGGCCGTCTATCAGACCACTCGCGAAGGGCTTGGTCAGACCACCGCCGTCGGCATCGGCGGCGATCCGGTCAAGGGCACCGAGTTCATCGACGTGCTGGCGATGTTCCTGGCCGACAAGGCGACGGAAGCGATCATCATGATCGGCGAGATTGGTGGCTCGGCCGAAGAGGACGCCGCTCAATTCCTTGCCGAGGAAGCCAAACGTGGCCGCAAGAAGCCCATGGTCGGTTTCATTGCCGGTCGCACCGCCCCGCCCGGCCGCCGCATGGGTCATGCCGGTGCCATCATTTCCGGCGGCAGGGGCGATGCGGAAAGCAAAATTGCGGCCATGGAAGCCGCTGGCATCAAGGTCGCACCATCGCCGGCGCGTTTGGGCAACACCTTGGCTGCGTTGATGCGGCGGTAAAATAACAAGCCGCCGCCACGGCATAACCGGCCTGCTCGGAAAAAAATTGGTCTGGTGACCTACCTTGGTGCCTCTCGCGCCGCTTTTGCCGGCGGACTGTGGCGAATGGGTCACAGCTTATTTCCGGCGACCAGACTAGACTCACGACCAATACGCACGGGGCGCTATCCGATCGCCGGCGTGCGGGGGTTCGGGTTGCTGTCGGGGAAACGTTACAGCAACGGCTTGTCGAACCTGGTTGAACTTCGGAAAGGGGATTTGCGATGAAAAAACTCTTCCTTGCTACGACCGCTTTTGTTGTGCTTGCGGCGGCTTCCGCGGGGGCTGCGGACATGTCGGCGCGGCCGGTCTATGCACCTGCGGCGCCCGTCCCCGTCTACAGCTGGACGGGCATCTATTGGGGCGGCAACGTCGGCTACAGCTGGGGCCAGTCGAAGAACGACGGCACTCTGGCTGGCTTCGGCGTCACTGCCACCGAGTCCCAAGACATGGACGGCGTCATCGGCGGCGCGCAGACCGGCTACAACTATCAGTTCGGCGCATGGGTTCTCGGGTTGGAAGCCGATATTCAAGCCTCCGGCCAGAAAGGTGGCTCGACCTTCCAAGTCCTGGGGCTTCCTACCGCAACGCTCACCACCGACCACAAGCTCGAGTGGTTCGGTACCGCGCGCCCACGTCTTGGCGTCCTGGCGACTCCCAATCTCTTGCTGTACGGAACGGGTGGCGTCGCTTTTGGGCAGGTCAAGGACAGCTATACCGCCACCGTAGCCGGCCTCGGGACGGTGGCCACGGCAACCGTCGACGACGTGAAGGCCGGGTGGACGGCCGGCGCCGGCATCGAAGGAGCCTTTGGAGGCGGCTGGAGCGCGAAAGTCGAGTATCTCTATATCGATCTCGGCAAGCTGCAGCAGACCGTGACCTTGCCTCTCGCCGGCGTCGCCGCAACCTTTAACAGCCGCCTGACCGACAACATCGTTCGCGTCGGTCTGAACTACAAATGGGGTGCAGGCTACTGATCGCAGATTCGAACGGTCTCATCCAAGGGCCGCTTGCAGCCGCAAGCGGCCCTTTTGTTTCTTGATGAGTGCGCGTTCCGGGCTTCTTCCTAGGATAAAGTGAACAATGATTCACAGTTTGCTGGTTGCCGCAACGCGGATGCAGCATAAATAGTGTAGGCTTGCCGCTGACCCTCCGCGGCCGGCGATTTGCGACCGGCTACCCCGTTCGAAGTCACAGGACCTGAGCATGTCTCGTCAGGACGCCAACGCCGTCTTCGCGCGCACCTCTTTCCTCTACGGCGGCAATGCCGATTACATCGAGAATCTCTATGCCCGCTATGAGGCGGACCCCGCCGCGGTCGATGCCGAATGGCGGACATTTTTTGCGAGCCTGAAGGACGAGCGCGCCGACGTGATGGCGAGCGCGCGGGGGCCGTCATGGCAGCGGCCACACTGGCCGCAACCCGCGCGCAGCGAACTCGTCGCCGCGCTTGACGGCGATTGGCGCGAGCTCGAGCGCACGCTCGGCGACAAGGTCAAGGCGCGAGCGCAGGCCACTGGCGTCGAATTCTCCGCTGCCGAGGTCCAGCAGACAACGCGCGACTCGGTCCGCGCCCTCATGCTGATCCGAGCCTACCGCGCGCGCGGGCACTTCTACGCCAATCTTGACCCGCTGGGCCTCGAGCCCCATCGCAATGAGGAGGATCTCGATCCTCGTTCGTACGGCTTCACGGAAACGGACTACGATCGCAAGATCTTTCTCGACCGCGTGCTCGGCCTCGAATTCGGCACGCTGCGGGAAATTCTCGCCATCCTTCGCCGCACCTACTGTCAGACGCTCGGAGTCGAGTTCATGCACATCTCGGATCCGGCCCAGAAGGGCTGGATCCAGGCACGCATCGAGGGGCCGGACAAGGAGATCACCTTCACTCGCGAAGGCAAGCGCGCGATCCTGAACAAGCTGATCGAGGCGGAGGGCTTCGAGAAATTCTGCGATCTGAAGTTCACCGGCACAAAGCGTTTCGGTCTCGACGGTGCCGAATCGACGATCCCTGCGCTCGAGCAGATCATCAAGCGCGGTGGCGCGCTGGGAGTGAAAGAGATCGTCATCGGCATGGCCCACCGCGGCCGGCTCAACGTGTTGGCGCAGGTGATGGGCAAGCCGCATCGCGCCATCTTCCACGAGTTCAAGGGAGGCTCCTCGACGCCGAACGAGGTCGAGGGCTCCGGCGACGTGAAATACCATCTCGGCGCTTCTTCCGATCGCGAGTTCGACGGCAACCGCGTGCATCTCTCGCTCACGGCCAATCCGTCCCATCTCGAAATCGTCAATCCGGTTGTGCTGGGTAAGGTGCGCGCCAAACAAGATCAGCTCGGCGCAACCCGCGAAGATCGCACCATGGTCATGCCGCTGCTCATTTCCGGCGACGCCGCCTTCGCCGGCCAGGGAGTGATTGCCGAGTGCTTCGGCCTGTCGGGACTGCGCGGGCACCGCACCGGCGGCTCAGTGCATTTCATCGTCAACAATCAGATCGGCTTCACGACCTATCCCCGCTATTCGCGCTCCTCGCCCTATCCGTCCGACGTGGCCAAGATGATCGAGGCACCGATCTTTCACGTGAACGGGGACGATCCGGAAGCGGTGGTGTTTGCGGCCAAGGTCGCGACCGAGTTTCGGCAAAAATTTCAGCGCCCCGTGGTCATCGACATGTTCTGCTATCGGCGGTTTGGGCACAACGAGGGCGACGAGCCGTCATTCACTCAGCCGCTGATGTACAAGGCAATCCGCAAGCATCCTCCCACGGCCGAGATCTACGCCAAGAAGCTGGTCGGCGAGAATGTCGTCACCGCGGGTGAGGTCGAGAAGATGCGCGTCGATTGGCGCGCCAAGCTCGATGCCGAGCTCGAAGCGAGCCAGGGCTACAAGCCCAACAGCGCCGATTGGCTCGACGGCCGCTGGGCCGACATCAAGGCGGCGCGCGACGCGGATGATCCGCGCCGCGGCCATACCGGAGCCCCGCTCGCGACGCTCAAAGAGAGCGGCCAGAAGATCACAGCAATACCGCAAGGTTTCCACGCCCATCGGACCATCCAGCGCTTTCTGGAAAATCGCCGCAAGGCGATCGAGAGCGGCGAAGACATCGACTGGTCGACGGCTGAGGCGCTCGCGTTTTGCTCACTCCTGCTCGAAGGCCATCCGGTTCGGCTCTCCGGCCAGGACACCGAGCGGGGCACCTTTTCACAGCGCCATTCGGTGTTGGTCGATCAGGAGAATGAGGATCGCTATATTCCGTTCAACCATCTGGGTGAGCGGCAAGCCCGTTTCGAGGTCATCAATTCGATGCTCTCGGAGGAGGCGGTGGTCGGGTTCGAATACGGCTATTCGCTCGCCGAGCCGAACGCGCTCACGCTGTGGGAGGCGCAATTCGGCGATTTCGCCAACGGTGCGCAAGTGGTTTTTGACCAGTTCGTCTCATCGGGCGAGCGCAAGTGGCTACGCATGTCCGGCCTCGTGTGCTTGTTGCCGCACGGCTACGAAGGGCAGGGGCCGGAACATTCCTCGGCAAGGCTCGAGCGCTTCCTGCAAATGTGCGCCGAGGACAATATGCAGGTTGCCAACTGCACGACCCCTGCGAATTACTTTCACATCCTGCGCCGGCAGCTCAAACGCGACATCCGCAAGCCGCTCATCCTGATGACCCCGAAGTCTCTGCTGCGCCACCGGCGGGCGGTGTCGCGACTTGCCGACCTGGGACCGGACACGACGTTCCATCGTCTGCTGTGGGACGAAGCGCAGATGCTTCCAGACGAGAAGATCAAGCTTGTCGCCGACGATAAAATCCGACGGGTGGTGCTGTGCTCGGGCAAAGTCTATTACGACCTCCATGAGGAGCGGGAGAAGCGCGGCATCAACGATATCTATCTACTGCGCGTGGAGCAGCTCTATCCGGTTCCGCTGAAAGCGCTGGTGAACGAGCTGGGCCGCTTCAAGAATGCAGAATTCATGTGGTGCCAGGAGGAGCCGCGCAATATGGGCGCCTACTCCTTCATGGAACCGTATCTCGAATGGGTGCTCGGCCAAATCGGGGCCAAGAACAAGCAGCCGATTTACGCCGGACGCGCGGCCTCGGCGGCAACGGCAACCGGGCAGATGTCGCAGCACCTCAAGCAGCTCAAGGCCCTGCTCGACGAGGCGCTCGGCTAAAAGCCGAGTGCTCGGTGATCCGCCGCCGATCGCCCGAGCGTGCCAAGTGACGGAAGGATAGTGCAGACTATGGCAGATATCCGCGTGCCTGCGCTCGGCGAATCCGTGACGGAAGCGACCATCGGCAAATGGTTCAAGAAGCCGGGCGATCCGGTTGCGGTCGATGAGCCGCTGGTCGAGCTTGAGACTGACAAGGTGACGATCGAGGTTCCGGCCCCTGCCGCCGGGGTGCTCGCCGATATCGCCGCTAAGGACGGCGAGACGGTCGCGGTCGGGGCGCTACTCGGCCAGATTAAGGAAGGCGCAGCCGCGCCCGGTAAGGCATCGCCTGCACCGACCGCTCAGCCCGATCAAAAAACCGACACGGGCGCACCCGTCAACGCCGCGACGGAGGAGCCGCGGCCCCGCCCGCAAACCACCGCGAAGCCGGCGGACGTCGCGCCGCTCGCGCCTTCCGTGCGCAGAATGGCGGCCGAGTCCGATATCGACGTCTCGACTGTTCCCGGCTCGGGCAAGGACGGCCGCGTCACCAAGGGCGACATGATGGCAGCAATCGAGCGCGCCGCGTCCGCCCCGACTCCCGTTGCGCAGCCGGCCGCTGCCGTACAGGCGCGCGCGCCGTCGCCGGCGGACGATGCGGCGCGTGAAGAGCGCATCAAGATGACGCGGCTGCGCGCGACCATCGCCCGCCGCCTCAAAGAGGCGCAGAACACCGCGGCCATGCTGACGACCTTCAATGAGGTCGATATGAGCGCGGTGATGAACCTACGCAGCCACTACAAGGACCTATTCGAGCGCAAGCACGGTGTGAAGCTCGGCTTCATGGGCTTTTTCGTGCGGGCCTGCGTGCAGGCGCTGAAAGAAATCCCCGCGGTCAACGCCGAAATCGACGGCGGCGATATCGTTTACAAGAATTACTATCACATCGGCGTGGCGGTCGGGACCGAGAAGGGCCTCGTCGTTCCCGTAGTGCGCGAGTGCGATAAGAAATCGCTCGCGCAAATCGAGCAAGAGATTGCCGATCTCGGCCGACGCGCGCGCGACGGCACGCTCAAGATCGAACAGATGCAGGGCGGCACCTTCACGATCTCGAACGGCGGCGTCTACGGCTCGTTGATGTCGACGCCGATCCTGAATGCGCCGCAGTCCGGCATCCTCGGCATGCACAAGATCGAGGACCGGCCGATGGTCGTCGCCGGTAAGATCGAGATCCGCCCGATGATGTATCTCGCGCTCTCTTACGATCACCGCCTCGTCGATGGCCGCGAGGCGGTGACGTTCCTGGTGCGGGTGAAAGAGATTCTGGAGGACCCGACGCGGCTGGTGGTGGATCTGTAAATGCCTTCATTCCCGGCGCGTGCCGGCAATCCATCTTGCTCGCCAAACAGGACCGATTGGGAAGGGACCTCTATCTGCCGGGGTCCCCGACCTTAAACACCGCAGCTCGGGCCTGCCCGGGCGCCCCGCCTAGGCGCGACAAAGAAGATGTGACGCATCATGCCCTACGACCTCATTGTCATCGGCTCCGGGCCGGGCGGCTATGTCTGCGCGATCCGCGCAGCGCAGCTCGGCATGAAGGTTGCGGTGATCGAGAAGGATGACACCTTCGGCGGCACCTGCCTCAACGTCGGCTGCATTCCCTCAAAGGCGCTGCTGCATGCCTCCGAGCGCTATGAAGAGGCCGACCACCTGCTCGACAGGATGGGCATCAAGGTCGGCCAGCCGAAGCTCGATCTTCCAGCCATGATGAAATTCAAGGACGCGGGCGTCGACGGCAACGTCAAAGGCGTCGCCTTCCTGTTCAAGAAAAACAACATCGATACCTTCCAGGGGACCGGTCGCATCGCCGCGCCCGGGAGAGTCGAGGTCAAAACGGCCGACGGCAAGAACGAGACCATCGAGGGTAAGGCGATTGTCATTGCCACCGGCTCCGACGTGGCGCGCTTGCCCGGCATCGACATCGACGAAAAGCGCATCGTCTCCTCGACCGGAGCACTGGTGCTCGACGAGGTGCCGGAGCGAATGCTCGTCATCGGCGCCGGGGTCATCGGGCTCGAGCTCGGCTCGGTGTGGCGCCGTCTCGGCTCCAAGGTGATCGTGGTCGAGTTGCTCGACCGGATCTTGCCCGGAATGGACAACGAGGTCTGCCGGCAGGTGCAGCGCATCTTCGAAAGGCAGCGCATGACGTTCAAGCTGTCGTCCAAAGTTACCGGCATCGCGAGAGAGGGAAAGAAGTACAAGGTTACCATCGAGCCAGCGGGGAGCGGCTCGGCAGAATCGATCGACGCCGACGTGGTGCTGGTGTCGATCGGCCGCGTACCGTTTACGGAAGGGCTTGGGCTCGAAGCCGCCGGGGTGAAGATGGACAACAAGCGCCGCATCATCGTCGATGCGCGCTTTGCCACCAGCGTGCCGGGGATCTATGCCATCGGTGACGTGATCGCGGGCCCGATGCTGGCGCACAAGGCGATGGACGAGGGCGTAGCGCTTGCGGAAATTCTTGCCGGAAAAGCCGGCCAGGTGAATTACGACGTCATTCCGAACGTCGTCTACACCTACCCCGAGATCGCTTCGGTCGGAAAGACCGAGGAGGAGCTGAAAGAGGCCGGCATCGCTTACAGTGTCGGAAAATTTCCCTTCACCGCCAATGGCCGCGCCAAAGCGAATCTTCAGACCGACGGTTTCGTGAAAATCCTTGCCGATGCCAAGACCGATCGCGTGCTCGGTGTACACATCGTCGGCGCGGACGCCGGCAACATGATCGCCGAGGCTGCGGTTGCCATGGAGTTCGGCGCCGCGTCCGAGGATATCGCCCGCACCTGCCACGCCCATCCGACCTTCACCGAGGCGGTGAAGGAGGCGGCACTGGCGGTCGAAAAGCGCGCCATTCACATGTGAGGAGCAAAACGCGTACGCCCCCCCCGGGGGTCTGCGGAATTTCCCCGCAGACGGCGCGTGCCGTGGCGCGATCGGCGGTTAGATCAAGTGCAGTGAGTGCAGGTAGTGCGGGTTGAAGTACCCGAGCGCCATGAAGGCTAGACCGATTACACCGAGCCCTATGGCCCCATAGACCAGCGCCATCATGCTGGTAATGACCGCAGCCGATGCCAACACGATACCGATCTGATAGGCGGCCGATGCAAATTCGTAGTGATGATAGCGCGCCAAGTGCGTGTCGCGTTCGTGCTCGTATGCTTCGGCTTGCGCGCGCAATTCCTTGCGACCGTCCTTCTCCGCCGGATCGGACTCGTAGCGCGCCACGGTTTTCATCCAATCGTCGGCCTGCTTGAGCAGCGCTGCCTTTTTCGCTTCATCGGACACCGTGGCGGCTTCGAGTGTCAAGGCCTGAGCGGCCGTGCGAAGCGTAGTCTGGCGGATAGTCTTGGCCTGGAAGAAATTCCAGCTGTCGGACGCTTTGATATTGGCCGAAATTCCTTCCGTCTGCGCGCTCTTGCCGAACATTTCCGCGAGCGCGAGGAAGAGCGCGATCACCGAGATCAGCAGCGCGATCTTCTTGTTCCTGCTTTCCCCAACGGATTTTCCACGGCCGCCGCCGTGTGCGTGCTCCTCGTGTTCGATCTGGTGTTCGACTTCATGCTGGACCGCGTGCACGCCATGACTCATGTCACCCTCCGAGCGTCGTTGGGTGGACGATGTATCGAACTCGCCGACTTGCGCAAGGGGACCTTGGTTATGCGCGAGGATGGGCGTTGCGGTAGACTTCCATCAGCCGCTCGGTATCGACCGCCGTGTACAGCTGGGTTGTCGATAATGAGGCGTGGCCGAGCAGCTCCTGGATCGCGCGCAGATCGCCACCGCGGGCCAGCAGATGCGTCGCGAATGAGTGGCGCAGCGCATGCGGGGTCGCGGTTTCCGGCAGCCCGAGTGCGCCGCGCACGCGGGCCATCGCAAGCTGGACGACGCGCGGGGATAGCGAGCCGCCTCTCGCGCCGACAAACAACGGGCCTTCGGCAGGAAGATCATAGGGGCAAATAGCGAGATATTCGGTGACGAGGCTCGTGACCTGCTCCAGCACCGGCACCATGCGCCGCTTGTTACCCTTGCCGGTGACTGTGATGACCCCTCCGGACGCGGGAATGTCGTGGCGCTTGAGCGCCAACGCCTCGCTGAGACGCAAGCCCGAGCCATAGAGCAAACCCAGCACCGCGGCGTCGCGGGCGAGAATCCAGGGCTCGCGTTCCTCGCCGGCGCGCAAGTCGGTCTCGGCAATGCGCTTGGCGGCGGCGACCGCGAGCGGCTTCGGCAGCGGCTTCGCGACTTTCGGCGTGCGCACGGCGGACAGCGCGCCCACCTTGCCCTTGCCGTTCCGTTCAAGAAAGCGGGCGAAGGAGCGCGCCCCCGCCAGCATGCGCATCAGTGAGCGACTGCTGACACCTTCGCCTCGTCGTGACGCCATGAACGCGCGCACGTCGAGCGGCTTAAGGCGCGAGAGTGCCGACAGCGTTACCCGGTTGCCGAGATGTTCGCAGAGGAAGACGAAGAACTGGCGAACATCGCGCTCATAGGCTTCGACCGTCTTCGGTGACAACCGCCGTTCGGCGGATAGATGCGCCAGCCAGCGCGCAAGTTCGCGGGCGACCTCGCTGGCCGCAAAGGTGAAATCCGGCTCGGGCGTTGTGCTTGACATGAAAGAAGATATCGCACCCCTTCCTTCACTCTTCATTAAGCGCCCCGAGCCGGCCGGCAATCATGGCCAAACGCGTCGTCGATGTCCTCGTTCCGGTCGCCCTTGACCAGGCCTACTCCTATCGAGTGCCGGAAGGGCTCGAGCTCGCGCCCGGCGATCTGGTGACGGTGCCGCTGGGTGCGCGCATGGCGACGGGGGTGACCTGGGCGGACAATACCAGCCCCAATCCCCGGCTCGACAACCGCATGCGGGATGTCGAGGCGAAGCTCGACCTCCCACCGCTCAAGCCGGAGCTGCGCAAGTTCATCGAGTGGGTGTCGGCTTACACCCTCAGCCCGCGCGGCACTGTGCTGCGCATGGCGCTGCGAATGGGCGAGCATCTCGGTCCGGCGCGCGAGCGCATCGGCGTTCGGCTTGCCGGCGCCGCCCCCAAGCGCATGACCGCGGCGCGCGAGCGGGTGCTCGCAGTCCTCGCCGACGGGCTTGCGCGCGGGAAGCGCGATGTCGCCGAAGAGGCGGGAGTTTCACCCGGGGTCGTCGATGGGCTCATCGATGAAGGAGCGCTGGAAACCCTGGTGCTGGCGCCCGATCCGGTAGCGCGTGCGCCTGATCCGGATTTCTCGCGGCCCGAGTTCACGCCGGCGCAACGCGAGGCGGCAGATCTCCTGCGCGCCAAGGCGGTTAGCGGCGGCTATTGCGTCACGCTGCTCGACGGCGTCACCGGTGCGGGCAAGACGCAAGTCTATTTCGAGGCCGTCGGCGAAATCATTCGGCGCGGAAAACAGGCGCTGGTGCTCCTCCCCGAAATCGCCCTGACCACCCAGTTCCTCGACCGCTTCGCGCAGCGCTTCGGCGTGCGACCGGCTGAGTGGCACTCGCAGCTGTCGCCGCGCTTGCGCGCGCGGACGTGGCACGCGGTGGCGACGGGCAGCGTCAGCGTGATCGTCGGCGCACGCTCCGCCCTGTTTCTGCCCTATGCCGATCTCGCGCTGATCGTCGTCGATGAGGAGCATGATCCCGCCTACAAGCAAGAGGACGGCGTGCGCTACCATGCGCGCGACATGGCGGTCGTGCGCGCGCGGGAGGCCAACATCCCGATCGTGCTCGTGTCGGCGACGCCCTCGGTCGAGACCGAGGTCAACGCGCGGCGCGGCCGATATAGCCGCGTGCATCTTCCCGAGCGCTTCGGGCGTCAGCATCTTCCGGTGATCGAAGCCATCGATCTGCGCGCGGAAGGCCCGCCGCGCGGCCGCTTCATCGCGCCGCGTCTGGCTCAAGCCGTGAGCACCGCGCTCGAACGCGGCGAGCAGGCCCTCCTCTTTCTCAATCGCCGGGGCTATGCGCCGCTCACGCTCTGCCGCCGCTGCGGTTTTCGCCTCGCCTGTCCGAATTGCGACGCCTGGCTGGTGGACCACCGTTTCCGGCGCCGGCTCGTCTGCCACCATTGCGGGTTCTCGATGCCGCTTCCGGCGCAGTGCCCGCACTGTCAGGCGCCCGATTCGTTCGTCGCGGTCGGCCCCGGCGTCGAACGGTTGGAGCAGGAGGCGGCCGAGCTATTTCCGGGCAGCCGCATCCTGGTGCTGTCGAGCGATCTCGTCGAATCCGTTGAGCGGCTGCGCGAGGAACTCGACGACGTTGCCAAAGGGCGTTTCGACATCATCATCGGAACGCAGCTGGTGGCCAAGGGACATCACTTTCCCAAGCTTAACCTGGTGGGCGTGATCGACGCCGACCTGGGACTCGCGAACGGGGACCCGCGCGCGGCCGAGCGCACGTTTCAATTGCTGCATCAGGTGACCGGCCGCGCGGGGCGCGAGGAGGGGCGCGGCATTGGTTATCTGCAGACGCACCAGCCCGAGCATCCGGTGTTACGCGCACTGGTGGCAGCCGACCGCGACGCGTTCTATACGAGTGAGATTGAGCTGCGCGAAAAGACGCATTATCCGCCGTTCGCGCGGCTTGCGAGTGTGCTCGTATCGGCGGGGGAACGCAGCGCAGCCGAATCCTTTGCGCGCCGGCTCGCCGCCGCTGCGCCGCGGGCGGACGAGGTGCGCGTGCTCGGACCAGCGGAAGCGCCGCTCGCGGTCGTGCGCGGCCGCCATCGCTTCCGGTTGCTGGTGAAAGCTCCGCGCAGCTTCGATCTTTCGGCCTATCTGCGGCGATGGCTCGCCGCCGCTCCCAAGCGCAAGGGCAATATCAGGCTCGACGCGGACGTCGATCCGCAAAGTTTTCTTTGACGCAAGCACGCGGCGAACTGCACCGCACGCTCATATCGTTCGTCGCCCTTGATACGCCTTGCTGCTTGAAGGCGACGCTACTTGAGCGCATTCTGATCGGGCGGATGATATCCGACACAATAAGCACACGGGAGGAAACTTATGCAATGGATCGCATTTGCGGGCGTGTTGGCAGCAATGCTTGCGGCAAGCGGCACAGCCCTCGCGCAAACGCCGAGCTGGACGCCGCCGTCCGAGAATCAACGCTGTCCGTCAAAATGGGGTGCGGGCGACGAGCGCGGCTCCGCCAACCATATGAAGCCGCAGACGGTGCTCAACGCGGTCAAGCTGATCAAAACCGGCGAGGTCATCGAGCTCGGGTACGTGCTCAATACAAATATGCCGTTCTTCGGCACGCGACGCTTCGACGTGCATATCAAACGCACGTTCATGAACGAGTTCTCCAACCGGCGTGGCAGCAACGAGGAGATCGTCATTTCCGAGATCGGGCAGGTCGGCACTCAGTTTGATGGCTTTGCCCACCAGACCCACGAGAACAGCTGGTACAACTGCTTCAAGGTCGCCGAGAACGCGACGCGTTCGGGGTTTACAAAGCTTGGGGTGCACAACGTCGGAGCCCTGTTCACGCGCGGCGTGCTCATCGACGTCGCCGGCTACAAGGGAGTCGAGATGCTCGGCGACACTTACGAGATCACGGTCGAGGATCTCGAGGGCGCGCTGAAGAAGCAAAACCTAACGCTGCAGCCAGGCGACGCCGTTATCATCAACACGGGCTGGGGCAAGTTGTGGGGAAAGGATAATGCCCGCTACGTCAAGTCATGTCCGGGAATTGGCGTTAAGGCTGCCCAATGGCTGATTTCCAAAGATCCCATGCTGCTCGGCTCCGATAACTGGCCGGTCGAGGTTGCGCCCAACCCGGATCCGCAAGTTTCGTTGCCCGTACATCAAATCGCGCTGGTGGTGAATGGCGTGCATCTGCTCGAAAATCTCAAGCTCGACGAACTCGCGGCCAAGGGAGTCTACGAGTTTGCCTTCATCATGGAGCCGCTGAAAATCCAAGGTGGCAGCGGCTCGACCGTTGCGCCGATCGCGGTGCGATGATCGTGCGTCGGCGGGGCGAAGCGTGCGCACGCGCATTGAGCGGCGTAGGTGCGGCCGCCGACCTCGAACTGCCGGCGGCGGCAGATCCACGGCATTGACAGATCTCGAAGGGCGGACGAGCCAAATTACTGCTCGATCGGAGCAGGCTGTGATGATCGCGCAGTGGGCGCGAGCAGCACGCCGGCGGCGGCAGTCAAGATGAAGACTGACCCGACAATGTCGGCGATGGTCGGCCGCTCGCCCAGGACCAGCACCGAGGCCACGATGCCCACGACCGGGACGCTCAGCACGCCGAGCGATGCGGCCGTCGCCGGCAGCCTGCGGACGATCTCGAACCAAAGCAGATAGGCGAAGGCGGAACCGACGAGACCGGAAAAGACCAGCGCCCAAAGCGCGCGCGGATGCACGGGCCACAGGTGTAGCGAGCCTTCGAACATGAACAGGCCAGCGATGGTGACGAGAAGTCCGACGACGAGTTGCCATACCACGACGGCCATCGGATCGGCGTCGATCTGCGCCCATTTCAAATAGACCGTACCAGCCGCCCAGCTCACCGCCGTTGCCAGTGCAAGCACAAGGCCGATCAGGTCGCTCGATCCGATCAGGGGATAGGCCAGCACCGTCAATCCGATGATGCAAAGCAGGAGCGAAATGCCGCGTGAGAAGTTCAACCTCTCGCCGAGGATGGGATACGCCAACAATGCGGCCCAGATCGGCATCGTATACGTGAGAATCGCCACCCGCGAGGTCGCCGTTGCGAGTTGCGCGAAAGCGGCAAAGAGCGTGAAGCACGCGATGTTCAGGCAGCCCGCGACGACCAAATGTGCCCACGCGAGGCCGCTGTGAACTCGGATATTGCGACGCTGCATGAATGCGAGCGCAAACAGCGTAGCCGTCGCAAGCCCGGAGGTGCCTACCCGCATGCTGAACGGCGGTATCTCGTTGAGCGCAATCTTCATTGCCGGCCAGCTCAAGCCCCAGGCCAGGCTCACCGCGACCAGCATCAAGCGGGCCGAGGAGTCGGCGGATTGCTGCGGAGAGGCAGATGGCACGTTGCGGGTTCCGGTAGGCCGAGAGGAGAGAAGGCTTGTGTAGCACCGTCGCTCTCTGCTCGCGCAAGGGCTGCCGGTCGGCAAAAACGTCGGTCTCCCGGACATTTCGTCATGTTGCACCGCAGTTGGCGGTGTGTTACGCAACCGCGCGATTTTCGGGGCGCGCCGGCGCTCTCCGCGAAGATGCGAAGTCCCATGAATCCCAAGGGCTTGGAGCCCACCGTCCGCGACGGTGCCGAGCCCTCGGAATTGCCGAAAGAGCATTCACGTGGCAGGCGAAGACGCAATCGTATCCGGCATGGCGGGCCGCTACGCGACCGCGCTGTTCGAGCTCGCCCGCGAACAGAACGCCATCGACCCGGTCAAGGTGGATCTCGACCGCTTCGAAGCGCTCGTCACTGAGGTCGCCGATTTGGCTCGCCTGCTGAGGAGCCCGGTGTTCTCCGCCGAAGAGCAGACGCGCGCGCTATCGGGCGTGCTTGACCGGGTGGGTATCGATGGCCTCGCTGCTAACGTCCTCAAACTGCTCGGTACCAACCGGCGACTTTTCGCGGCGCTGGACATGGCGCGCGCCTACCGGGCGCTGGTCGCCAAGCACAAGGGCGAAGTGACCGCCGAAGTGACGCTCGCGGAGCAACCGAGCGAGGCGCATCTTGCCGCGATTAAGGATGCACTCGCCGCCGTGACCAAGAAGGATGTGCAGATGAAAGTTAAGGTCGAGCCTTCGATTATCGGCGGCCTCGTGGTCAAGCTGGGCTCGCGCATGGTCGACAGCTCGCTGCGCACCAAGCTCAATGCGATCAAGGTCGCGATGAAAGAGGCTCGCTGATGGACATCCGCCCCGCCGAAATTTCGGCAATTCTGAAAGAGCAGATCAAGAACTTCGGCCAGGAGGCCGAGGTCTCCGAGGTCGGCCAGGTTCTCTCGGTCGGTGACGGCATCGCGCGGGTCTATGGGCTCGACAACGTTCAGGCCGGCGAGATGGTCGAGTTCGAGAACGGCGTGCGCGGGATGGCGCTCAACCTCGAGATCGACAATGTGGGCATCGTGATCTTCGGCGAGGACCGCGAGATCAAGGAAGGGCAGACCGTCAAGCGCACGCGCGCCATCGTCGACGTTCCCGTCGGCAAGGGCTTGCTCGGTCGCGTGGTGGACGCGCTCGGCAATCCGATCGACGGTAAGGGCCCAATCGAGGCCAAGGAGCGCAGACGCGTCGACGTCAAGGCGCCGGGCATCATCCCGCGCAGATCCGTGCATGAGCCAATGGCCACCGGGCTCAAGGCCATTGATGCGCTCATTCCCATCGGCCGCGGCCAGCGCGAGCTGATCATCGGCGATCGCCAGACCGGCAAGACCGCGATTGCGCTCGACACCATCCTCAATCAGAAGGCGCTCAACGCGACCGGCGACGAGAAGATCAAGCTTTATTGCGTTTATGTGGCCGTCGGCCAGAAACGCTCGACCGTGGTCCAGTTTGTCAAGGTGCTGGAGGAGAACGGCGCGCTCGACTATTCGATCATCGTTGCGGCGACCGCCTCCGATCCGGCGCCCATGCAGTACCTCGCGCCATTTTCCGGCTGCACCATGGGCGAATATTTCCGCGACGGCGGCATGCACGCGGTCATCATCTACGACGACCTGTCGAAACAGGCGGTTTCGTATCGCCAGATGTCGCTGCTGCTGCGCCGGCCGCCCGGCCGCGAGGCCTATCCCGGCGACGTGTTCTATCTGCACTCGCGGCTGCTCGAGCGCGCCGCCAAGATGAATGACGACCACAAGGCCGGATCGCTCACGGCGCTTCCCGTCATCGAGACGCAGGCGAACGACGTCTCCGCCTATATTCCGACCAACGTCATCTCGATCACCGACGGGCAGATCTTCCTCGAGACCGACCTGTTCTATCAGGGCATCCGCCCGGCGGTGAACGTCGGCCTCTCCGTGTCGCGCGTCGGCTCGGCCGCCCAGACCAAGGCGATGAAGAAGGTCGCCGGCCGCATCAAAGGCGAACTTGCCCAATACCGCGAAATGGCGGCCTTCGCCCAGTTCGGCTCCGACCTCGATGCCACCACCCAGCGCCTGCTCAACCGCGGCGCCCGGCTCACCGAACTGCTCAAGCAGTCGCAGTTTTCCCCGCTCAAGATGGAGGAGCAGGTCGTCGTCATCTATGCCGGGGTCAACGGCTACCTCGATCCGATCCCGGTCGAGCGGGTGCGCGCCTTCGAAGAAGGCCTGCTCGGCCTCATGCGCACGCAGCATTCGGACACTCTGACGGCCATCCGCGACAGCCGCGATCTGGACGATGCCACCGCCGCCAAGCTCAAAGCTGCAATCGACGAGTACGCGAAGACGTTCGCGTGAGCAGAATAGACAAGACGGAGGATAGACGCCAGATCATCGACGATTGACGGCTGCGACGCATCGTTCGAATCCCGTTCCGGCGCCGCTCGTTCGTTCTCTGTCGTCCCACCTGAAATGCCTAGCCTCAAAGACATGCGCGTGCGCATCGCCGCCACCAGGGCGACGCAGAAGATCACCAAGGCCATGCAGATGGTCGCGGCCTCGAAACTGCGGCGCGCGCAGGCCGTGGCCGAGGCCGCGCGTCCCTATGCCCAGCAAATGGTGAAGGTTCTCGGCAATATCGCGGCCGCGGTCGGCGATCTTGGCGCGGCGCCGCGATTGCTGGTTGGAACGGGAAGCAGCCGCGTGCATCTCCTGCTGGTGTGCACGGCGGAGCGCGGGCTGTGCGGCCCGTTCAACTCGGCGATTGTGCGGCTTGCGCGCGAGCGCGCAAATGTACTGACGGGCGAGGGCAAGGAGGTGAGGTTCTTCTGCGTGGGACGCAAGGGCTACGAACAGCTTCGCCGTCTGTACGAGAAGCAGATTCTCGAACACATCGAACTGCGCGGCGTTCGTATGCTCACCTTCGAGCACGCGGAAGACATCGGCGAGAAGATCCTGCGGCTCTACGAACAGGGTGCGTTCGATGTCTGCACTCTGTTCTTTTCGCGTTTCAAGTCCATTATCGCGCAGATCCCGACGGCTCAGCAGATCATTCCGCCTGTGTTCGAGGGCGAGGCAGGCAACGACAACGGCGTGATCTACGAATACGAGCCGGATGAAGAGGAAATCCTGGTCGACCTTCTGCCGCGCAACGTCTCCGTGCAGATCTTTGGCGCCCTTTTGGAGAATGCAGCCTCGTTTTACGGCGCGCAGATGACTGCGATGGACAACGCCACCCGCAACGCGGGCGAGATGATCCGCAAACAGACCCTGAACTACAACCGCACCCGTCAGGCGATGATCACCAAAGAGCTGATCGAGATCATCTCGGGTGCCGAGGCGGTATGAAGGCCACGCAAACTCGTATATCGGTGCAATAACAAGGACCATCCATGGCCAACCCAGTCGGGCACGTCACCCAGGTCATCGGCGCCGTCGTCGACGTGCATTTCGAGGGGCATCTGCCGCCCATTCTCAACGCGCTCGAGACCAAGAACCAGGGCAATCGCCTCGTGCTCGAGGTCGCCCAGCATCTCGGCGAATCGACCGTGCGCACGGTCGCCATGGATATCAGCGAAGGCCTCGTGCGCGGGCAGGAGGTCGTCGACACCGGGCAGCCCATTGCGGTGCCGGTCGGCGACGGCACGCTGGGCCGTATCATCAACGTCATCGGCGATCCGGTCGATGAGGCCGGCCCGGTCCCGCACCAGGAAGAGCGCCCGATCCATCAGCCGGCGCCTCTCTTCGTCGATCAATCGACGGAAGCGGAAATTCTCATCACCGGCATCAAGGTTGTCGATCTGCTCGCGCCCTACGCCAAGGGCGGCAAGGTCGGCCTGTTCGGCGGGGCCGGCGTCGGCAAGACCGTCATCATCATGGAGTTGATCAACAACGTGGCGAAAGCGCACGGCGGCTACTCGGTGTTTGCCGGCGTAGGCGAGCGCACGCGCGAAGGCAACGACCTCTATCACGAGATGATCGAGTCCGGCGTCAACAAGGACCCGAAGAAGAACAACGGCTCGGCCGCGGGCTCGAAATGCGCGCTGGTCTACGGCCAGATGAACGAGCCGCCCGGCGCGCGCGCCCGCGTCGGCCTCTCCGGCCTGACCGTCGCCGAATATTTCCGCGACCAGGGCCAGGACGTGTTGTTCTTCGTGGACAACATCTTCCGCTTCACCCAGGCGGGCTCGGAGGTCTCCGCGTTGCTTGGCCGCATTCCCTCCGCCGTCGGCTATCAGCCCACGCTCGCCACCGACATGGGCGCATTGCAGGAGCGCATCACGACCACGACCAAGGGCTCCATCACCTCGGTGCAGGCGATCTATGTGCCCGCCGACGACCTCACCGATCCGGCGCCCGCGACCTCGTTCGCGCACCTTGATGCGACCACCGTGCTGTCGCGTTCGATCGCGGAGAAGGGCATCTACCCGGCGGTCGATCCGCTCGACTCGACGTCGCGTATGCTCTCTCCCATGATCGTAGGCGAGGAGCACTATGCGGTTGCACGCCAAGTGCAGCAGATCCTGCAACGCTACAAGTCGTTGCAGGACATCATCGCCATTCTCGGCATGGATGAACTGTCGGAAGAGGACAAGCTCACCGTCGCCCGCGCACGCAAGATCGAACGTTTCCTGTCACAGCCCTTCCACGTCGCCGAAGTGTTTACCGGCGCGCCCGGCGTATTCGTCGAACTCGCCGATACGATCCGCGGATTCAAGGGACTCTGCGAAGGCAAATACGACCACCTGCCGGAGGCGGCGTTCTACATGGTCGGCACCATCGAGCAGGCGGTAGAGAAGGGCAAGAAGCTCGCGGCGGAAGCCGCGTGATTAGGGAAGGCGCACGCGGGGCGGGCTCGTTCGATCGTTCCGTGCACCTGCGCACAATCGCTTCCTGGAGAAGACTGGCAATCGAGGTTGAACTATGGCCACCTTCCGCTTCGATCTCGTCTCGCCGGAGAAGCTGCTGTTCTCCGGGGAGGTCAACCAGGTCGACGTGCCGGGGTCAGAGGGCGACTTCGGCGTGCTCGCGGAGCACGCGCCGCTGGTCACGACGTTGCGGCCAGGCATTCTGGTCATTTATGGCGAACGTGACGCGCTGCGAATTGTGGTCGCCGGCGGCTTTGCCGAGGTTGGTCCGGCCGGCCTCACCGTGCTCGCCGATATGGCCGTGCCGGTGGACGAGTTTGACGTCGCGCAGCTCGCCGGCGTGATCAAGGACACCGAGGAAGACGTCGCCGACGCGACGGACGAGTGGAAGCGTGACAGGCTCGCCGACAAGCTTGATCGGTTACGAGCGCTGCAGGCCGCGCTCGCACACTAATCCGCGTTCTGGGCAAACCTCGCAAACTCCCGCACCACGCGCTCGTAGACCGGCCGCTTGAACGGCACGATCAGGTCGACGGTCTTCGGCAGCCGCTCCCACCGCCATTCCACGAATTCCGGGTCGTGGCCGCCGGCGGGATGCGCAACGTCGATTTCGCTGTCGTCGCCGGTGAACCGCAGCGCGTACCATTTCTGGCGCTGCCCGCGGTACTTGCCGCCCCAAGCCTGGCCAACGATCTTGCGTGGAATGTCGTAACAGAGCTCCTCCGCGATCTCGCCGAGCTTTTCGACCGAACGGATGTTGGTCTCCTCGTAGAGCTCGCGCAGCGCTGCGGGCCAGGGGTTCTCGTTTGGATCGATGCCGCCTTGCGGCAGCTGCCATGCGTGGGTCTCGTCGACATGCTCCGGCCCGTCGATACGGCGGCCGATGAAGACGCGGCCGCGGCGATTGAATACAGCCATTGCGACGCAGGGGCGGTAGGGGAGGGATGCGAAAGGAGGCATGTCGCGCTCGTTCCGGCCAAATTACGAGGTCATGGGAGGGCCGCCATGCATAACTGCGGTCTTGGCGCAAATCGAGGGCCCTGTGGTCAGGGATTGCAGGTGCAGCGATCGTCGGGGGAGGGGCCCGAAAGCATTGGGGCGGCCCGCAGGCCGCCCCGTGGTCCGATGCCGACCGCCGTCCTAGTTGGGCACGGCCGTCTTCGGGTTCGGCGGGTAAGCCGAGTTCTTCTGGATGCCGCGCATGAGATCGAGCGCGGTGTGAAGCGCCTTGTCGTCCTTCGGATCCGGCGGGATGTAGGACTGCGAGCCGGTTTGCTCGTCGCCTTCGGCCTTGAGATGACCGCGCAGCGAAGCCTCTCCGCGCGTGTCGGTGCGCGCTTTGAGCTCCTCGGGCACCTCCTGCAGCACCTCGAGGTCCGGCGAGATGCCCTTCGCTTGGATCGAGCGTCCGGAGGGCGTGAAATAGCGTGCCGTCGTCAGCCGCAATGCCCCGTTTCCGGAGCCGAGCGGAATGATGGTCTGCACCGAGCCCTTGCCGAATGAGCGCGTGCCGATGACGGTCGCACGCCGGTGATCCTGGAGCGCACCCGCCACGATTTCGGAGGCCGAGGCCGAGCCGCCGTTGATCAGCACGATGAGCGGCTTGCCCTTAGTGAGATCGCCGGAGCGCGCATTGAACCGCTGCGTTTCCTCGGCGTTGCGGCCGCGCGTGGACACGATCTCGCCCTTCTCCAGGAAGCCATCGGAAACCGAGATCGCCTGGTCGAGCAATCCGCCGGGATTGTTGCGCAAGTCGATAACGTAGCCCTTGAGCTTGTCGCCGGCCTGCGCGCTCAGGTCGCTTATCGCCTTCTTCAGACCCTCGGTTGTCTGCTCGTTGAACTGGGTGACACGGATAAAGCCGACGTCGTCGCCTTCGAGGCGCGAGCGCACGGAGCGCACCTGGATGCGCGCGCGGGTAATGGTCACCTCGACGGGCTTGTCCTGGCCCTTGCGCATGATCTTGAGCTTGATCTTCGAATTCTCCGGTCCGCGCATTTTCTCGACCGCCTGGTTGAGGGTAAGCCCCTGCACCGGCTCATCGTCGAGGTGCGTGATGATGTCGTTGGCCATAATGCCGGCCTTGGCGGCCGGCGTCTCATCGATGGGGGCTACGACCTTGATCAGGCCGTCCTCCATGGTCACCTCGATGCCGAGACCGCCGAACTCGCCGCGGGTCTGCACCTGCATGTCGCGGAAGCTCTTGGAATCCATGTAGCTCGAATGCGGATCGAGCCCGGCCAGCATGCCGTTGATCGCCGATTCGATGAGCTTGCTGTCGTCGGGCTTTTCGACATAGTCCGCCCGCACCCGTTCGAACACGTCGCCGAACAGGCTCAGCTGCCGGTAGGTATCCGCCGCGGCGGCTTGTGCGCGTGCCCCGTCGAGCACGATGCGGGGCGGGGTTGCGATCAGCGTAACGGCTACGCCTGCCGCCGCACCGAGGAGAATCAGGGAAGTTTTGCGCATCATCATCCGCGAACCTTCTGGCCTTCGTTTACGACCCACCATGGGCCTGGATCGACGGGTACCCCGTCCTTGCGAAACTCCACGTAGAGTACGGGTTGGCTTACGCCGCCCGCTTTGGCAACGGCCGATTGGGTACCGTCGCCCATCACCGCGACGGGCTCACCCGTCACCACGAATTGCCCCAAATCAACGGATATCCGTTCCATCCCAGCGAGCACGACATGATATCCGCCGCCGGCATTAAGGATCAAGAGTTGGCCATAATTGCGGAAAGGACCCGCATAAACCACCCATCCGTCGCACGGGGCTGTGATTTGCCCGCTAGGACGGGCGGCAATCGACACGCCCTTTTCCGTCCCGCCGAGGCCGTCTGCAGCCCCAAATTCCTTGATTCGAGCGCCGTTGACCGGCAGCGGTAGCATGCCTTTGGCGGAAGCAAAGGCGACGGCTGGGCTCAAACGGCCGGGATCCTTGAGGGCGGCGAGGTCGGGCCTGCCACTCGATGCCTTTGCGTCCTCGCTTGCGCGCGCGGCCGCTCGCGCAGCGCGGGCAGCGGTGTCGAGGCCGTGTTCGAGCTTGGCGATGAGCTGATTGAGGTTTTCCGCTTGACGCGCCAGCTGGGCGGCGCGTTGGCGTTCGTCGGCAAGCGCTTGTTCCGCCTCCGCTAAACGTTTCTGGCGCTCGTCGATGAACACCGAAAGGCGCTGGCGTTCATCCGCGAGCACGAATAGATCGCGGGCGAGGCGATCGCGCTCGGCGGCGATCTGCTGGCGCAGGCGCACGAGCTCGGCAAGGTCGGCCGCGAGCACTTCGGCTTGCTGTCGCATTTCGGGCAGCACCGCTCCCAACATCATCGCCGAGCGAACTGCTTGCAGCGCGTCTTCGGCCCTGATCACAAGGGCGCTCGGGGCATGCCGACCGATCCGCTGCAAGGCCGCCAGGACTTCGGCGATGACGCTGCGTCGCTGTTCCAACGACGTCCGCAGCGCTTGCTCCCGATCGTCGAGCGGCTCGAGACGCGCTTGCGTTTGCGCGATCCGCTCTTCCACGGCCACCACACGCGACGCGGTCTCGATGAGCTGCTGATTGAATTTGCGGCGGTCGTCGCCGATCGATTCGATCTCACGCTTGAGCCGCGCCTCGTTCTCGAGCGTCCTACGCTGCTCGGCGCGGACGGCTTCCAGCTCCTGATCGCGCGTTTTGAGAGTATCCGGGCTTGGGGTAGCGGCTGGAGCTTTTGCGCGCGGGGCTTGCGCCGATGCGGCGGTGAACCCGAGCAGGCAGCCTCCCAGTACCACTGGCATCAGCCACTGGAGCATGAGGCGAACGGGCAACACGAACTGCATCAATTCGTTCTGCAAAGCGCTTCCGACCCGTGGATAGATAACTACGATTGGCGCCGGATTAAGACGCGAAGCGAGGATTGGCGCGGGCGTGGTACGTAAATGCGTGATTTTCCTTCCTCTTTTTCCTGCGCTGGCGCGGGAGACAGTCTTCGTCAGGCGCGATGATAGGGATGGCCGGAGAGGATGGTGACGGCGCGGTAGAGCTGCTCCAACAGCATGACTCGAACCAGTTGATGCGGCCAGGTCGCCGTGCCGAAGGCAATGGCGAGGCTTGCCTTTTCACGCAGGCCGGGTGCGAGCCCATCGGCAGCGCCGATGATGAACACGACCGCGGGTTTGTTCTGCTGCCGCCATTCTTGCAGCCGCCCCGCGAAAGCGGCGCTGCCTATACTTTCACCGCGTGCATCCAAGATCACCGTGACCGCGCGCTCGGGGATGACATTGGCGATGGCGATCGATTCCTCGACCATGCGACGATCGGCATCCCCGGCGCGGCTCTCCTTGATTTCGATCACGTCGACAACGGTCAGGCCGGCGCTGCGGCCGGCCTGCTCGGCACGCTTGCGATAGCGCTCGGCGAGCTCGCGCTCGGGACCTTGCTTTAGGCGGCCGACGGCTGCGACCACGACGCGCATGCGCCACGATAGGCACGGACCGTGTACCGCCTCAAGTCCTTCAAATACGCTTTACGGATGCTGCCTATCAACTCGCCCGCTGTCGATGCGGCCGCGTCGGCGCCCACATCTTTTCGAGGTTGTAGAAGGCGCGGACTTCCGGCCGGAAGACGTGGACGATGACATCACCGGCGTCGATCAGCACCCAGTCGCAGTGCGGCATGCCTTCCACCCGCACGTCGGGCACGCCCGCCGCGGCGAGGTCTTCGAGCACGCGATCTGCGACCGAGCCCACATGGCGGTTCGACCTTCCGGAGGTCACAACCATGGTGTCGGCGATCGTAGATTTGCCGGTGAGGTCGATGGTGACGATGTCCTCGGCCTTCATATCGTCGAGGCGCGCGAGGACCAGGCGGAGAATCTCCTCGGCGTCAGGGCGCACCTTGGAGATGGGTTCGGCGGCGCGGTGGGCGCCGGCGCGCGAGAGTAGCGGTGTCAGGGGTCCTTTCCTTTCGCTGCAGCACTGCCCCGCGCGAAGCGGGGCAATCCTAAGATAGGCACGGGCGGTTAACGGTTTCAACCTGCCGCCGTTCCGCAATCTCCATACTGTGGCGCTTTCGCATCACTACGATGACGGGCAGCGCGCAGGGCGGTCGACGACAGCGGCGACTTGAGGCCATGGAGGTAAATCCAGGCCGGCGGCTTGCGGTTGGGCAGAGACTTCACCGCCGACTCGGGAAGGCGCGCCCGCGCGAGCGCGTGGGCCGCGGGACTGGCGCTGGCATAGAGGCTCGGTCCAAGCCGATCCACCACCGCGATGGGCACCATGGCGGCAATGCCGCGCCATCTCTGCCAGCGGTGAAAGCTGCGCAGATTGTCCGCGCCCATGATCCAGACGAAGCGGACGCCCGGACAATGGCGGCGCAGATAGGCGATGGTCTCGTAGGTGTAGGGCGTCCCGATCTGCGCTTCCAGGTCGGTGATGGCGATGCGGGGGTGCCCTGCCAACTTCTCGGCCGCGACGATGCGTTGTGCGAGCGGGGCAAGGCCGCGCGTGTCCTTGAGCGGATTGCCCGGGGTCACCAGCCACCAGATTCGGTCGAGACCGAGTCGCTTCATGGCGAGCAAAGAGGCGCCGAGATGCGCCTCATGCGGCGGATCGAACGTGCCGCCGAACAGACCGATGCGCATGCCGGGGGCGTGAGGAGGCAGCACGATGCGTTCCGCTTGACCCTCTGCCCTTGCGGGAGCGGGTTGCGGCGGCGCAAGCGACGGTTTCACGGCCTGATCTGCCCCGAGCCGCGCACGCGATACTTGAAGCTTGTCAGCTGCTCGACTCCAACCGGCCCGCGCGCATGAAAGCGGCCGGTGGCGATGCCGATCTCGGCGCCGAATCCGAATTCGCCGCCATCGGCAAATTGGGTCGAGGCATTGTGCAAGACGATCGCGGAATCCACCTCGTTGAGGAATTTCTCCGCCGCGGTCTGATCCTCGGTTACGATCGAGTCGGTATGGTGCGAGCCGAAACGCTCGATGTGCGCGATCGCGCCATCCACGCCGTCCACGATCTTGGCGGAGATGATTGCATCGAGATATTCGGTCGACCAGTCCTGCTCGTGTGCCGCCTTTACACGTTGGTCGACTGCCCGGGTCGCTTCGTCGCCGCGCACCTCGCAGCCGCGATCGAGCAGCATGGTCACGAGCGGCTTGAGATGCGTCGGCGCCGCGGCGCGATCAACGAGCAGCGTCTCGGCCGCGCCGCAGACGCCGGTGCGTCGCATTTTGGCGTTGAGCACGATCGTCTGTGCCATGTCGAGCTTCGCCGCCTTATCGACGTAGACATGGCAAATGCCTTCGAGATGAGCAAACACGGGCACGCGCGCCTCCGTCTGCACGCGCGCGACTAGGCTCTTGCCGCCGCGCGGAACGATGACGTCAATCGCGCCGTCGAGCCCCGAAAGCATCATCCCGACCGCGGCGCGCTCGCGCGTCGGCACGAGGGCGATTGCATCTTCGGGGAGTGCCGCCGAGCGCATTCCCTCGATCAGTGCGGCACGAATCGCTTGGTTCGAGCGGTGGCTCTCGGAGCCGCCGCGCAGGATTGCCGCATTGCCGGCCTTGAGGCACAGCGCGGCCGCGTCGGCGGTCACGTTGGGTCGACTCTCGTAGATGATGCCGACCACGCCGATCGGCACGCGCACGCGCTCGATGGTCATGCCGTTGGGCCTCGTCCAGCGCTCCGTCACCGTGCCCACCGGATCGGGGAGCGCGCGCACGACATCGAGGCCATCGGCCATGGCGGCGACGCGCCGCTCATCGAGCGCGAGGCGATCGAGAAAGGCGGCCGTGGCGCCGGATGCTTTGGCCTCGGCCATGTCCTCGGCATTGGCGGCGAGGATCTGCGCCTGCCGCGCCCGGATGGCCACCGCCATTGCCGCAAGCGCTCGGTCCTTTTGCGCCGTAGGCGCCAGCGCCAACACGCGCGCGGAGCTTCGCGCACGCTCGCCGATCTCACGCATGAGAGCGGCGATGTTAGACCCTTCGACGGTCTTGAGCGGCGCGGTCATGGCCGACATCCATGGTCTGAGCATTTCTCCTACCATGTTCGTGGCAACCCGGCGAGGCCGCCCGTTGTTGCGACATCCCGCCGGGAAATGTAATGACAGCCGGGCGCGGGCCAGAGGCTGACGGATGAAGCTCAAGGATCAGGTAGCGGTGGTGACTGGCGCCGGCCGCAACATCGGCGAGGAGATCGCGAAACTGTTCGCGGCCGAGGGCGCCAAGGTTGCGGTCGTCGACGTGGACAGGCCGCGCGGCGAGCGGGTGGTGGGTACGATCAGGCAAGCAGGCGGCGAGGCCGAACTGTTCGCCGCCGACGTCTCCAAGCAGAGCGACGTGGCCGCGCTGGTCAACGCGGTGGTCGAGCGCTTCGGCCGTATCGATATTCTGGTCAACAACGTTGCGATCTCGGACAACAAGCACATTTTCGATATCAGCGAGGAGGAGTGGGACCGCGTACTGGCGGTGACGCTCAAGAGCCAGTTTCTGATGGGCAAGCACGTGGGCCTGCAGATGGCGAGGCAGGGCACGGGCGGGCGGATCATCAATATCGGTTCGACATCCGGTTTCATGGGCAGAAGCCGCGCGCTCGCCTATTCAGCCGCGAAGGGCGGGGTTGCGAATTTGACCCGCGCCATGGCGGCGCAACTTGCGCCGCACAAGATCAGGGTCAACGCGATCGTGCCCAACAAGATCGGCTCCCCGGTCGGCAAGGACGAGTTCGATCCCGCACGACCCGTCCCGAACATGGCCAAGCGTCCGGGTCAACCGCAAGAGGCGGCCAAGGCGGTGCTCTTCCTCGCGAGCGAAGATTCTTCCTTCGTCTATGGCGCTAATCTGTTCGTCGATGGTGGCGTCTCGGCGATGGATTTGTCGTGATCAGGCATCAGTCGTCAGTTATCAGACGAACGCGCCTTCCGATTACTGACCACTGATTGCCGATCCCCGACCCGTCCAGTTTGGCGCCGCGCCTGCGGTCTTGATCCGTCGTGCCTCCTTCACCAGTTCCTTGATCGCGCCGGTGATCGGAAGCGAAAGGCCGGCCTTGTCGGCCAGGTCGGCGACGATCTGCATGTCTTTGAGCGCCCAAGTGAACGAAACCATGTCCCATTCCTTGAGCGCATCCGATGCACCCGAGCTGATCAGCAGCGCCGCGCGCAGCTTGACAAGATCGATGCCGGTGGTCTCGGCGAGTCTGCCGGCTTCGATCAGGCCCACGGCATTGATCCACAGCAGCAGGTTGTTCATGGTCTTGCCGACTTGGCCGTGCCCGACATCGCCGAGATGGGCATAGTCGGAGCAGAAGCAGCGGTAGATCGCGCGTCCGCGCTCGACCACGTCGGGCTTGCCCCCGACAAGCGCGAGCAGCGTTCCGTCATCCGCGGCGAAGCGACCCCGGCAGATCGGCGCGTCGAGAATGGCGACGCCGTTCACCTTGGCCTGCTCATCGAGTGCCTTGGCGGTGCTGGGCTTGGCGGTCGAGGAGATCGCAATGATCGAGCCGGGCGCGAGATTGGCGAGCAATCCATCCACCTCGAGCACGACCTGACGGACCTCCTCGTCATAGCCAACGGCGACGATGACGAAATCGGCCGCGCGCGCCACTTCGGCCGGGGTCGTGACCGCAGCAGCACCGGCATCGCGCGCCTTGGCCAATTGCTTGTCATCGATGTCGCAGGCGGTCACCTGATAGCCTTGCTTGATGAGATGCTTGAGCATCGCGAGCCCCATCCGGCCGACGCCCACGATCCCAACGCGCGCTTTCTCCCCGTTCATTGGTGTCCTCTGTCGCTCTTTCGTGCTGGCAAAGCCTTATACCCTCGCTTTGAGCAAGGCAGCGAGCGGCTTGCCCGCATCCGCGAGCTCGCCGGCGTCAACCGGTATGCCGCGCTCGATCAGCCGCCGCGCCACCGCGATCTCGCGCTGGGCATTGATGCCGCAGGCGTAAGCCACCCGCGGGCCGTCGAGCTCGAACAGGAGCGTGGCGCCCGCTCCGAGCGGCCGCCGCACGCAGACACTCGGTTGCGAAACGGGCCAGCCCACGCCTTGGATATACATGTCGTGCTGCTCCGACCAAAACGAGGGCACCGCATCATAGGAAACATCGCCGCCGGCGGCATTGCGGCCGACGATCGCGCCATGCTCCTGAGCATGTCGCCAGTTCTCCAGCCGCACCGGCCCACGCGGTCCGGGAAAGCGAGTGCAGTCGCCGGCCGCCAAGATCGCCGGATCGTTGGTGCGACCATGACGATCGACAATGATGCCGTCTTGCACGGCGAGACCGGCCTCCTTCGCCAGCCGATCGTCGGGCGCGACCCCGGCTCCGACGACGATGAAATCGGCCGCGATCGTGCCGCCGCCCTCGATATCGACCGCGCGCCGGCCGTCCGCCAGTTCGCGCGGCCCGGACACGGCGGCACCAACGCGGATGTCGACGCCGCGCGCGCAGTGGCGCTCGTGGATCAGCGCGGACAGCTCTTCGTTGCAGGCCCGCGCGAGGACGCGCGGGGCAATTTCGATCACGCTCGTCTTGACACCCAGCTCCGCGGCGGAGGCGGCCACTTCCAGTCCGATCAGGCCTCCGCCGATGACAAGGAGCGAGCGGCTTTGATGCAGGTGCGCCTTGAGCGCATGCGCCTCCGCCTCGGTGCGCAAGTAATAAATGCCGTTCCGGCCCGGCGGAAACATCGGCAGCAACCGGTTGATCGATCCGGTGGCGAGCACGAGCGCGTCGTAGCCGATGCGCTCGCCCGCATCGGTGATCACCGTGTGCGCGCCGCGATCGATTGCCTTGACTGCCGTGCCGAGTTCGAGCCGGACGCCGTGTCCTGATACGCCTTTCGGCCCGGCAATCGGCGCGTCATGGGGCATTGCCTTGCCCGTGAGCACGGCCTTCGACAATGGCGGTTTCTCGTAAGGTTCATGCCGTTCGTCGCTGAGCAGGATCACCTCGGCGGCGCCGTCTTGCTCTTTGGCTGCGAGCGCCGCAGCCACGCCAGCCGGCCCGCCGCCGACAACGACGATCTTGCGCGCGGGACTCATGCCAACTCCGTGCCTGCGGTGCGAATCGAGCGACGCCCAGCGTCTACGCCCGCAACGCCGACAGCATCTCCTCGATGTATTCGTCGCCAGTGGCGATAACGAGCATCGATGCGTAGGGCCGCAGCGTCGCCAGCGTTTTCGACAGCTCCTCGCTCGAGCGCGCTTCGCTGCCGATGATCAGCGCCATGGTCATCACTTTGCGGGCGGCGCAAGCTTCGCCGATGACGGCGGCCGGCTGCGCGCTGGTGCCCGCGCTTGACACCATCACCACGAGATCGGCGGCCGCCACCTCCTCGACCAAAGCCTTGGTGCGGCCGGCAAGATCGCTGAGCCAGGCCTGCATCGACCAGCTCTCCCCGCTGCGTGGTGCATTCTCGAACTTGATCGAGGTGAAGAACGTTGCGCGTTGCCATTGTCGCTGCGCCACGCGCTTGACCACGCGTTCGCTCGCCTCATCGAGCGCAACCACCTTGACGACGCGCGGCTTCGAGTTGGGATAATCGACCCGAAAGCGGGTCTCCATGGCGGAGCTCATGCGTGCGCTTTCACTGTCCATCATTGCCTCTCGACGGATGCCGGCTCCGGTAGACGGCACTTTGCTCTCCCGTTAAGGCGATAGGAGTGGCATCTTGCCCCGCCCGCCGTCAAACGATTTGCCAAACATGAAAGGATCGCCGCGATGGAAATTCTCTGCACCAACGGCGTGAAGTCGGTGATGCTTGATCTAATCCCCGCGTTCGAACGCGCCGGCAATACGAAAGTTGCGACCACCTGGGGATCCACGAACGCTCTCCTGAAGGACCTCGAGAGCGGGGCGGGCGGCGACGTCGCCATCCTGACGGCGGAGGCGATCGATGCTCTCATCAAGCAAGGCAAGGCGGTTGCCGGCAGCCGCGTCGATCTCGCCCGCTCCGGCATTGGCGTTGCGGTGCGCAAGGGCGCCAAGCGCCCCGACATTGCTTCGCCGGAGGCGCTTAAACGCGCGCTTCTTGCGGCCAAATCGGTCGCGCATTCCAAGACCGGGCTGAGCGGCATCTATTTTCCCACGGTGCTCAGTCGACTCGGCATCGCCGATCAGATGACATCGAAGATCGTGATTCCGGATCCCGGCACGCCGGTCGGCGAAGTGGTGGCGAAGGGCGACGCCGAGATCGGCATTCAACAGATCAGCGAGCTTCTGCCCGTCCCCGGCATCGATATCGTCGGTCCATTACCGGAGCCGCTACAGAAGATCACGATCTTCTCGGGGGGAGTGCTGACGGCGGCGAACGAGCCAGACGGCGCTGCCGCGCTCCTCAAATTCGTGGCTGCCGAGTCTCCCCGCTTGCTCGAGAAAAAGGGCCTGGAGCCGGCGTGACTGCTTTACCGGCAAGCACGCCTCAACGGTGCTGTGTGATGGTGTCGACGAGCGCGGGCCGCCCCTTCTTGACTTCGGCGAGCGCACGCAACAAGGCGGGACGCACGTCCCGCGGCTTGTCGATCGGCCCCTCGCCGTAGCAGCCCATGGCGCGGGCAAGCGCGCCGAAGTCGGGCTCGGGGCCGAACAAGTCCATGCCGATATGGGCCTTCGACTCGTCCGTCCCGCGCAGCTTGGCCATTCGGATCTGGTGCTCCCAGTCGTTGTAATAGGCGCGGTTGTTGTGCATGACGACGAGCATTGGGATTTGGTATTTCGCGGCAATCCAGAGCGCGCCGGCGTCGAACATCAGATCGCCGTCGGGCTGAATGTCGACCACGACGCGTCCCGTGCCCTTGTGCGCGAGCGCCACGCCCAGCGAAATGCCGATCTGCGTCGAGGTGCCGAGTTCGACGCCGGGGTGCCGGTACGGCTTGTCGAAGTCCCAGAGCTTGCGCACCTGCTGCTTGAGCGTGTTGGCGGTGAGAACCCAGTCTTCGTTCTTGATCACCTCCCAGATTTCGATCGCGAGCCGTGCGAAGGTGATCGGTGAGGCGTCCCAGTTCCGGCGCGCCTCGTCCTGCCATTTTGCCCACACCTCGTCGTGCCGCTTGGCGATCGCGGCTTTGCGCTCGGCAATGCGCGATTCGAGCTTCGCGTCGCGGGCAATCCGCTCCTTGCAGCGGCGGGTGAGCGCCGGAATGCCGAGCGCGGTATCCCCCAAGGCCCGAATCGAGCAGGGCTGCATTCGGCAATAGTCGAAGGCCCATTTGCTGATGTTGATCTCGCCGAACCCGATCTCGACGAAGTCGCACGACGGCGGCGTGAGCGGCTCGCGCGTGCGCATCGCGCTGTCGAGCTTTGTGAGCTGCTTCTCCCAGTCGTTGACGTCGAGGCCCACGATCAGATCGGTGTGCCGCAGCGATGCCTGGTCCATGCTCAGGCACAGCGGGTGCTTGTTGGGAAAGTTGAGCGCGTTGTTGACGTCCCAAACCGCCGCGCCGGCGGTCTCCGCCAATTCCACGAGGCTCTCGAAGCCGCCCGCACGCCGGCCGGCATATTCTGCGAGCAGCATGGGATGCTCGGCGGCGAGCAGCTTGTCTGCGATCGCCTCGGTCGCCCGCGGATCGGGCGCCATCGGCGCGGGTGTCGCCGCGGCTCCGGCGGGAGGCAACGGCGGTTTTGAGGTCAGCGGCGCCTCCTGAAGCGCGGCGTCGTAGCACATATAGACCGGTCCTTGCGGCTCGGTGGTCATGATCGAATAGGCGCGCGCGAAGCTTTCCGGGACGCCCTCGATCGAAGTCGGCTGGTAGTCCCACTTGACGTAGTCGCGCACCGCGTTGCCTTGAACCAGCGCCGAATGCGTCCAGTCGATGTGCGGGCGGCGCTTGCCCTCATCCATGGGGCCGGTTGCGCCGATGATGAAGATCGGTACCCGATCGATGTAGGCGTAGTAGATCGCCATGCAGGCGTGCAGCAGCCCGACGAGGTCATGCAGGATCACCGCCATTGGCTTGCCGGTCGCCTTGGCATAGCCGTGCGCGATCTGCACCGCGATCTCTTCGTGTTGGCAAAGCATCATCGGCGGTTCGTTGCCGCCGTAATTGACCAGCGAATCGTGCAGGCCGCGGAAGCTTGCGCCGGGATTGAGCGTGATGTGCGGAAAGCCGTAGCGCTTGATCAGGTCGACGATCACATCGGACTGCCAGCCGCGATAATTCGTGGGCTGGCGTCGCCCGGTCTCATCCTGCATCGGTGCGCTCCTTAAGCGTCACCGCGCCGATGGGTGCTCGGCCTCGAATCCCGGCGCGCTTTCCATCTGATCGAACCAGTCGTAGCCCATTTCCTTGACCATGCGATTGCTCATCATGATGAGCCGCGTCTGCGCGGTCGCGAAGTGCTGGTGGGTGGTGAAGGGCGGGATGTAGATGTAGTCGCCTTCTTTCCACTCGAACTTCTTCGGCACCTCGGCCCACTCCCATTTGAAGGCGTCGAGGCAATCGAACCGCATGTCCCAGTGCAGGTCGTAGCCGGAGCCTTCGACCACGAAGATGATCTCCTCCCACATGTGCCGATGCTTGCCGGAGCGCTCGCCGGCCTTGAGGAACTGCATATAGGCCTCGACGCAGCACTCCCGCGTGTTCAGGCGATGATGGACGAGGTGCTTGATCATGCCATCGGCGCAACGCTCCCACGGCATGTCCTCTGCTTTGACGACGTTCGTCCGCGCTTCGTACTGCTTGCGGAAATTTTGCGAGGCCGCGACGTCATCGGCGTGAAACGTGCAATTGGCGGAGCCGGACCACGCCGGGCCTTTGTCTTGGAAAGCCATGCTCGCGCTCCTCAAATGTCGGCGGGTGGTTTGTAGGAATCCTGCCCGGGCGGCAATTTGTCGGGCGGCCATTCCACGATCTTCTGAAACAGGAGATGCATGAAGAGAAACAGCGGCTTTGCCTTGAACACCAGGAGAATGGCTTCGTTCTCGGGATCGTCGTTGAAGTGTTGATGCACGCAGCCGTTCTCGACGATCATCACGTCGCCGGCCTTCCAAGGAATATGCCGGCCGTCGTGCACGTCGTGACCGCGGCCCTTGAGCACGTAGAACACCGCGCTGTTGAGGTGTCCATGCTTCTGGCCATAGGCCCCCGGGGCGTAGGCTTCGATGTGCGATTCCAATGATTGGATGATGCCGGTCGCTTGTGGGCTGATCACGCTCTTGCCGAATTGGCCGGGGCCGCCCTTCCAGGGGACGTCGCGTGACGAATAGACCCGCTTTTCCTCGAGCAGCGCCTTATAGAGGTGACTGTAGGTGCCCTCGAGCGCGCGCACGAAAGTGCGCTTCTTGGCCCAGCGCTCCCACTTCTCGTGCTTCTTCTCCTCGGCATATTCGTCGGGCTGATTGTGCCCGATGCCCGGCCGCACCTGCTCGTACATCCCCGTCATTCCGACGCCTCCCTCAAATCGGCTGCGCTAGGGCGGTCCGCGCTGCCTGTCCTTGCAAACCAGCTGTAATTGAAGGCTGTCATTACGGGATAACCTGCGGACACGCAACGCTTCGGGTGCCCGCGCCGCCGTTTGGACATGCGGACGTGCCCGCGAGCGCCACGCTCGACGCAAGGTCAATGTGCCAAAGGGGTGGCGTTACGCCTCACCGCCGCGCCGGTGCGCTCAGCGTGGATGCCGCCGCGGCAACAGCTCAATCGAAGGAGGATGGCGGGATGAACGAGTGCGACCCTGCGTGCGGCAGCTAAGCGGCTGCGATCTACTCCGCGGCGTAAAACGACGTGGCGCTGCGCTGTTTGAAATCGCCGAATGTGAGGACCCGGGCGCGAAGTTGCGCAAGCGTCCCGCGGTTGCTCAGTGCCCGGCCGCACACCTTCTCCGCTGCCTCTTTCTCGCTGGCCGCCTCGACTTTGCGCCAGTTGTGCTCCGGATCCCATTGCCCATTCGGCCAATGTTGCACCTGGTAAGTTCGTTTTGTCTGCATCGTGTTCCCCCGATGTTTCGTGCGGCGGCGCGGGTACAAATCGTTTTTGGCGACAATCGGGCGCCGCGCGTGAACTTTTGTGAAATGTCTTGCCGCGGTGTTGCCGGGTTTCGAATCGCGGCCGACAGCGCGCGACGATCGCCGTCTACGCTGCGATGTAACTGCGGGGTTCGTTAACGGATTATTAACGCGACCGATGTCCTTGCCGTTTTCTCGGGGCAGCCCTGCTCTTGGTGCGGGGCTCGCTTCGGCTGGCGGATCGCGCTGGCGCAAGCCCGGCCGTCTGCGGCCGCGCCAGTTTGCCGAGATCCTTGAGCCGCGGCAGGCCGGCGGCGGCCCACATCGCTTCCGCCTTCTGCAGCCGCGTCACCCAATACTCCCACGCGCGCTCGACCCCGCGCGAACCGAGATTATGGCCGCCGCATTTCTCGACTTCCCCCGGTGATAGCGGCCCCAACGTTCCGATCGCCATCGCGCGTAGCTGCAGCTCGGCGTTGCGGGTGCTGTAGATCGAACGGAACACGCATTCGCGCAGCGATTTGCCGGCAAGCGAGGCGCCGTGACGGCGCAGCAGCAGCATATAGTGCGGACCGAGCGCGCGGGCATGCGAGGCGCCTTCCTCCGGCGTGCGCACCAGCAGATTCGTATCGCCGAATTCGTCGCGGCTGTCCCAGAACGGCACCTTTTCCCCGAGCGTGCCGCCCAAGTGAAAGAGCGGCACGAGCTCCACCCCTGTCGCGCAGAAAGGCAGCACCGAAGGGGCGTGGTGGTGACACACGGAATTGACGTCGGGACGGACTTTGTAGATCTCGCCGTGGATCACCATCTCGCTGTAGAGCCGCACGTTGGTGGGCACGACCGGCTTGGAATCGAGCGTCATTTCCAAAATGTCGGATGGCTCCACCAGCTCCGAGGCGCGATGCCGGGAAATGAAATAGCGATTCGGATCCTTCGGATTGCGCACGCTGATATGTCCGAACGCGTCGATGATGCCCTCGTTGGCGAGAATGCGGTTGGCAACGGCCAGTTCGTGGCGCAGTTCGGCGAATGAATCAGGCATGGCTGGGTCCTCCGTTCTGGAATCCGGTCGCAGATTTGCTGTCATGCCCGGCTTCATGCCGGGCATCCACGTCTTGATATCGCTCGCAGCGCTAAAGACGTGGATGGCCGGGACAAGCCCGGCCATGACGAATAGAAGGTGTGGTCATCATCGCTCGTTGTGCGAACCCGCGCTACGCGCATCCGATCCGGCCGAGCAGATCAGCGAATTTTTCCTTGACCTTCGCTCGCAGCTCGGGGCTCGCGCGGGCGACCCTGGGAAAATCCGCAAGACGCTCGAACGGCCGACAGGCGTCGATGATGGCGCGCGAATTGGTCGAGCTTGACTTGTCGAGTAAGGGATCGAGCGGCCCGCTCCAGGCGCGGCGCACGAACTCGATATCGCTTGCGGGATCGCAGCGCGTGCACATGGCCCACATCACGTCGAACAGATCGCTCGGATCGACGTCCTCGTCGACGACCACCACGAAGCGCCCGAGATAAGAGGCCGACTGGCAGCCGGCCGCCAGCAGGCCGGCTTGGCGCGCATGGCCGGGATAGGCCTGCTTGATGGCGATGACGTTGAACATGCGCGCGCCGCGCTCGACCTCGTCCCAGATCATGCCCGCCTTCATCACGCACTTGCTGAAGGAGAAGTCGGACGGCGGGCGCATCGGCGAGGCGATGCCGAGGATGGGATCGTTGCGGTAGTAGACGCGCTTGACCTCGATCAGCGGCTGCTCGCTCGGGCTCGAGGCGTAATAACCCGTGAACTCGCCGAACGGGCCCTCCCTTGCCTTGATGGTCTCGACCATCTCGCCTTCGAGCACGATCTCGGCATGGGCCGGCATCGGCAAGCCGTGCAACTCGCTCAGCACGATCTCGTACGGCTCGCCGCGATGGCCGCCGGCATAGTCGTATTCGCTCAGGCCGAATTTGAGCTCGTTGCCGCCGGCAAGGAACAGCAGGGGATCGTGCCCGCAGGAGATCAGGACGGGACACGCTTTCCCGGCGCTGAAATATTTCTCCCGAATCTGGCGGCCATGCTTGCCCGGCGAGATCCAGAGCGACACGTGGTTCTTGTCCTGCACCATGGCGCGGTAGGTTCCGCCGTTGACCCAGTTCGCTTCCGGATCGCGCATGATCACGAGATCGTCGGTGCCGATGTAGCGGCCGCCGTCGTGCTCGTGTAGGAGCGGCACCGGGAACTTCAAAACATCGACGTTACCATCGCGGTCGACGTTCTCGAGCACCGGCCCCCTTGCCACGGTCTTGGGCGCAATCGGGCGGTGGCGCTTCATGCGGTCGCGATAGGCGCGCACGACGTCGAGCGGATGGTCGGGAACCGGCAGCCCAAGCGCGATCGCGAGCCGCTTCGATGAGTTGGTGGCGCCGGAGAGAAGCCGCATGCCCTTGGCATAGCCCGGCACGTCCTCGAACAGGATTGCCGGCGGTTCCGGCCGGGCGTGGTTCACGATCTCGGCCAGCGTGCCCATTTCGAGCTTCCAGTCGGCGCCCTTGATGCGCGCAATCTCGTTTGCGCGTTCCGCCCGCGCGATGAATTCGCGCAGGTCGCAGTGGGGTCGATCGTAGGCATTGAAGCTTTGGGCCTGCGGGCCTTGCGCCTTTTCCAGCACGGCGTTTCCTTTCGAAAGCTCTTGGGCGCTGTTTTGCCACGCGGAGTGAGGCTTGTCATGCCCGCCGGCACTAGCTGTCGCTACCCGTTCCGCGGCGTCGAATTCAACACTTTCGGCGAGCTTGGAGCGGCGTGCGCTTCATGGCTGGTGTAAACAGCCCCTATCTGGGCGACCGGTGCTGGCCTGCGCAATGATCCCGTGTCCTTGCGTGTTCGTTTGAAGGGCGTGCTTTTGACCCTGCTCGATCGCCCATGCGATAACGGCGAGCCGCGGCATAGTGCACGTCTACGGCGCTGCAAGGAGCAGGTTTGATGGCCGACGATCAGAAGCGCAGCCACACGCTCGCCGACCATCTGCTCGGCCAGGACGTCGTGCACGATCATGACGGCGACGCCGATCACGACCACGATCATTTCGAGTTCGATCCCGACGAGCGGCTGGAAGACAATCCGATCTGGATTCAGGACCATGTGACGCTGGTGACGGTCGGCATCGACATCGGCTCCTCCGGCACGCAGGTCATCTTCTCGCGCATCAACCTGCGCCGCTACGGCGAGGATCTCACCAGCCGGTACTACGTCGTCTCGCGCGAGACCTTGTTCCAGTCGCCGGTGGCGCTGACCCCGTACGCGAGCGACGAGCGCATCGACGACGCGGCGCTCGGCGCCATCATCGATGACGCCTATAAAGCGGCGGGCGTGCAGCCCCAGGACATCGATACCGGCGTGGTCATCCTGACCGGTGAGGCGTTGCGCCGCGAGAACGCCGAGGCGATTGCCGCCCTGCTTGCGGAGCAGCGCGGTGATTTCGTCACCGCCGCGGCCGGACATCATATGGAATCGATGCTCGCGGCCTATGGCTCGGGCGCCTCGAAGGTGTCGTATGCGGAGGATAAGCGCATCCTCAACGTCGACATCGGCGGCGGCACCACCAAGCTCGGCATCGTCGAGAAGGGCAACGTGATCGCAACGGCGGCGCTGCATATCGGCGGCCGGCTGCAGGTCATGGAGGAGACCGGCCGGATCGTGCGGCTCGATCCGGCGGGTAAGTTCCACGCCCGCCAAGCCGGCCTTTCCTGGTCGCGCGGGGATGTGGTCTCGAGTGCGCAACTCGATAACGTCGCGACAAGCATGGCGGATTTGCTGGTGGCGGCGCTCACGCAGCGTCCGCTGCCGCACGCGGTCGAGCATCTCTATTTGACCGACCCGATCGGCGAGCTTGGCCGCATCGACGGCGTGATGTTTTCCGGCGGCGTCGGCGAATACGTCTACGGCCGCGAGCAGCGCGACTTCGGCGACATGGGACGCCGGCTCGGCCGCGCGATCCGGGCACGGATCGATGCGGGCGCGCTGCCATGGCCGCTGCTGCCGCCCGGCGAGTGCATTCGCGCCACCGCGCTCGGGGCTTCGGAGTACAGCGTGCAGCTCAGCGGCAATACCAGCTACATCTCCAAGCCGGGGGAGCTTCTGCCGCGGCGCAATCTGCAGGTTCTGCAACCGCCCTACCTGTGCGAAGAGTCCATCGATGCGGATAAGCTCGCCCAGGCCATCCGCACCCATTTCACCGCCTTCGATCTCATCGAAGGCGCGGGCGACGTGGCGCTTGCGTTGCGCTGGCAGGGTGCGCCGTCCTACGAGCGGATCCTGGCCTTCGCCGGGGGCATCCGCCACGGGCTCGCCAGGACGATCGAGCGCAGGAAGCCGCTCTACCTCATGCTCGACGGCGACGTGGCGCAAACACTGGGCGCGATCTTGCGCGAAGAGCTGCTGGTCGAGAGCGAGATTCTGGCGATCGATGGCTTGGTGCTGCGCGATTTCGATTACATCGATCTCGGGCGCATCCGGATGCCCTCATATACCGTGCCGGTCACGATCAAATCGCTATTGTTCAACGAGGATCCGCGCCGCGGCCGCCCGCCCCAGCGCATTCATCATCACGAGCATCATTCTCATGATCACGGGCACGGCCATGATCATGGGCACGGCCATGATCATGGGCATCACCATCATCACGACCATGATTAACGTTGAGCTAGATCTCGTGCGCTGGAGGCGCCACGGTCTCGGTGCGCTCCCTCTCCCCATTTGGGGAGAGGGTTGGGGTGAGGGGGTTACCGGTCGAGCTGAGAGACCAACACCCCTCACCCCACCCCTCTCCCGCGCAAGTCGGGCTTGCCCGACTTGCGCGAAATTCAAGACGCGACCCGGGCAAGCCCACCCCTCTCCCGCGCAAGTCGGGCTTGCCCGACTTGCGCGAAATTCAAGACGCGACCCGGGCAAGCCCGGGGCGCGGGGGAGAGGGAGCAGACCGAGCCAGCCGCACCCGAGACGCCCCCGTGACCGAGGCGTTTGGGCGGCTCGCTCCTTTGCCCACCGTTGCGCCGCGGCTCGATGCGAGATGGGTGCTGATCGGCGCCCCGGTGGCGCTGGTCGTTTGGCTCTCCCTCGTACCGCTCGTGTTTCTGCTTTGGCAAAGCTTTCTCACGCCGCAGACGGCGGGACTGCCGGCGCAATACACGCTCGAGAACTTCCGCACCGCCTATTTGAGCAGCGACAACGCGCGCCTTTTCTTCAATTCCCTGCAATTCTCGATCGGCGCGGCCCTGCTCTCGCTCGTGGTCGGCACCGCGCTCGCCTGGATGAACGAACGCACCAATACGCCGTTCAAGACTCTGTTCTTCGCCCTTGCGATCATCCCCTTGGTGATTCCAGGCATTCTCTTCACGGTTTCGTGGATTCTACTGGCGAGCCCGAAAATCGGCCTGATCAATCTCGCCCTGCAGAAACTGTTCGACACGGACGCCGTGTTCGTCAACGCCTACACCATGGCGGGGATGATTTGGGTCGATGGGCTGCACTACTCGCCTGTGGCTTTTCTGCTGATGACGGCCGCGTTCCGTTCCATGGATCCCGCGCTCGAAGAGCAAGCCGCCATGAGCGGAGCTTCGGTGCCGCAGATCGCGCGGCGGGTCACGTTGCCGCTGGCCTGGCCGGCGGCGCTCGGGGCGCTCCTGATCCTGTTCGTGCGTGCGATTGAATCGTTCGAGGTGCCGGCGCTGCTCGGGCTGCCCGTGGGCATCCACGTCTACACGTCCTCGATTTATCAGGCGATCCACCAATATCCGAGCCAGATCGGGCTCGCCGCCGCCTATGCCGTGACGCTGCTGCTCATCACCTCGCTCGGCATCTATGCGCAGTCGCGGCTCTCGAGTCAGGGCGGACGGTTTTCAACCGTCACCGGCAAGGGCTTTCGTCCGCGCACCATCGACTTGGGTGGTTGGCGCTATGTCACCGCGGCAATCTTCATCCTCTATTTCATCGTAATCGTGCTGCTGCCGTTCCTGGTGCTGGTTTGGTCCTCGCTGCAGAAGTTCTACAGCGCGCCGTCCTGGGCGGCGCTCAGCCGCGTCAGCCTCGATTCCTACCGCGCGGTGCTCGATTATCCGCAATTCATGAACACGGTTTGGAACAGCGTCGTGCTTGCGCTCGGCAGCGCCACCACCGTCATGCTGGTGTCGGCGGTCATCGCCTGGATCGTCGTGCGCACCAAAGTGCCGGGACGCTGGATGCTCGACAATCTGGCGTCGCTGCCGCTGGTCTTTCCCGGCCTGGTGCTCGGGCTCGCGATCATGGTCTGCTATCTGTACATAGACATCGGCATTTACGGCACGCTGTGGATCATCTTCATCGCCTATGTGACGCGTTTCTTGCCGTACGGCATGCGCTACAGTTCGGCCTCGATGCTGCAGATCCACAAGGAGCTCGAGGAATCGGCCGCCATGAGCGGAGCCTCCTGGAGCATGACCTTTCGTCGCGTCGTCCTGCCGCTGTTGAAGCCGGGACTGCTCGCCGGCTTTATCTACGTGATGATCGTCTCGATCCGGGAGTTGTCGAGCTCGATCCTGCTCTACTCGCCGGGCACCGAGGTGGTCTCGATCATGATCTGGGAGCTGTGGCAGAATGGACAGTATGTGGAGCTTTCCGCGCTCGGCGTCATGCTGATCCTCGCGCTGTTCCTGCTGGTTATGCTGGCGCAGCTTGCCGGTCGGCGGTTCGGGATTGCTGAAACCTAAAGAAGGCAAAGGCGAAAAGTGCTCAGCGTTAGATCGCTTTTCACCGAATACGCCAACGAGCGCGGCGCCGCGGTCAAGGCCGTGCAGAACGTCTCGTTCGAGGTGCCGGAAGGCAAGCTATTCACGCTGCTCGGACCGTCGGGCTGCGGCAAGACCACGACGCTGCGCTCGATCGCCGGCCTTGAGAAGCCAACTACGGGAGAGATCGAGGCCGGCGGTCGCCTCGTCTATTCGTCGGACAAGCGCATTTTCGTTGCGCCGAACAAGCGCAATTTCGGCATGGTGTTTCAGTCCTACGCCATCTGGCCGCACATGAACGTGTTTCAGAATGCCGCGTTCCCGCTCGAGGTGCGCAGGCTTGCCAAGAAGGAGGTCCGCGAGCGGGTCATGCGCGTGCTGCACGCCGTGGCGCTCGATGCGCTGGTCGATCGCGACGCCACCAAGCTCTCCGGCGGCCAACAGCAGCGGCTCGCGCTCGCGCGCGCCCTGGTCATGGAGCCGCAGCTTCTGCTGCTCGATGAGCCCCTCTCCAATCTCGATGCCAAGCTGCGCGACCGCATGCGCTCCGAGCTCAAGCGGCTGCAGCGCGACCTCGGTCTTACGACCGTTTACGTCACCCACGACCAGACCGAGGCGCTCGCGCTCTCCCACGAAATCGCGGTGATGAACGAAGGCCGAGTCGTCCAGATCGGCACGCCGCGCCAGATTTACGAGCAGCCGAACGACAAATTCGTCGCCGATTTCGTCGGCACCACCAATTTCATCGGTGGAACCGTGACCGCCATCCACGACGGCCGCTGCGTCGTCAGCTCGGCGATGGGCGAACTCAAGGCGCATGCGAGCGAGGGCGTGGCCAAGAACGCGGCTGTCATCGTATCGGTACGACCGGAAGACGTGGAATTGTCGGAAGCGCCGCTCACAGCTGCCGATGGCGACAATGTCTGCAAGGGTATGATCGACGCCAAGGATTTCCTCGGCGACTACCTGGATTTTCACGTCAGGGTCGGCGATGTTGTCCTGTTGGCGAAAGCGCATCCATCGCTGCGCACGCCGACCGGCGATTCGATCTATCTGCGCATGAAGGCGGACAAATGCGTCGCTATCAGCAGCCAGTAATCAGGGCCGTCATGGCCGGGTCGGGGCACCACGCCGACTTTGTCGGCGGGGATCCCGTTGTCCCGGCCATCCACGTCTTTGCGCTGCCATAAAGACGTGGATGCCCGCGACGAACGCGGGCGTGACGAGTGAGAGTGCGATTAAGGGAAGGAGCAAGGCATGGCCAAGGACGCCGTCGTCCCGGAAGAGCTGGCGAAGAAATTCTCCACCGAAAAGGATACGCCCTACCTGCGCTGGGTGCGCGGCGAAGGTCTCGACATCATCAGTGCGCATTACGTGAGCAATCTGCGCACCGTGGAGCTAAAGCCCTGGGCACGGCGCGGCGGCCGCGGCGTCTACATCAATCATGAGGCGTCGCGCACCTCCAACGACTGCTACGTGTGCGAAATACCGCCCGGCAAGAAGCTCGAGCCGCAGCGGCAGTTGTTCGAGGAGATGATCCTGGTGCTCGATGGCCGTGGCTCGACCACGGTGTGGAACGACGAGGGCCGTCGCATCACCTTCGAGTGGAAGGCGGGCGCGATGTTCGCCATCCCGCTCAACTGCTGGCACCAGCACTTCAACGGCTCCGGGCAGGCGCCGGCGCGCTACGTCGCCGTCACCAATGCGCCGCCCGTGATCAATCTCTACGAGGACGTGGAGTTCGTCTTCAACACCAAGTACGACTTCAAGAACCGCTTCAACGGCGAGCCCGACTATTTCAACGCCAAGGGCGAGCAGAAGGGTCTTCTCCTCGTCACCAACTTCGTGGCGGACGCGGTCAACCTGCCGCTGATTGCCGCCAAGGAGCGCGGCGCCGGCGGCGGGCATATCCGTTTCAACATGGCCAAGGGCTCGATGAACAGCCACATCTCCCAGTTTCCGATCGGCACCTACAAGAAGGGCCACGCGCACGGTCCCGGCGCGCACGTGATCATCCTCTCGGGCGAGGGCTATTCGCTGATGTGGCCGGAGGGCGACGCGCCCAAGCGCTACGACTGGGAGGTCGGCACGCTGATCGTGCCGCCGAACATGTGGTTCCACCAGCATTTCAATGCCGGGACCACGCCGGCGCGCTATCTCGCCTTCAAGCACGAGGGCGTCGCCATCCGCAACGTGCAGGGCGTGCCCAGGGCCTGGATCAGCCGCCGCCTCGGCGGCGACCAGATCGATTACGCCGACGAGATGCCGAGCATCCGCAAAATCTTCGCCGATGAATTGGTCAAGCACGGGCTCAGCCCGCGCATGGATCAGGCCTACGCGCAGGAGCTCGCCGATCTGCCGCCGCCGGAGGCGAAGACGGGGTAGGGCGCGAGCGGACGTCGGGCTTGACGGGGCAATTCATCACTTCTCGAAAACGATGGATGGCGCTGGTCAAGCCTGCGCATGAGGACGCTACGGCCGCAGCGTCCGAGCGGCGGAGCGCAGCAAATGGCCGGGCTCGTGATGCACGCGCGCACCCCACAGCCGCCGATGCAGCTTGTCGAGCAAGAGATAGATCACGGGCGTCGTGTAGAGCGTGAGCATCTGTGAGACGAGCAGGCCGCCCACGATGGTGATACCGAGCGGCCGGCGCAGTTCCGATCCCGGGCCGGTGGCGATCATCAGCGGCAGCGCGCCCATAAGCGCCGCCATGGTAGTCATCATGATCGGCCGGAAGCGCTCGAGGCAGGCCTCGAAGATCGCCTGCTCCGGCGGCAGCCCCCGCTTGCGCTCCCCTTCGAGCGCGAAGTCGACCATCATGATTCCGTTCTTCTTGACGATGCCGATCAACAGGATGATGCCGATGAACGCGATCAGCGAAAGCTCGGTGCTGAAAATCTGCAGGGCCAAGAGCGCACCGAGGCCCGCCGACGGCAGGGTGGAAATGATCGTCAGCGGATGCGCCAGGCTCTCGTACAAGACGCCGAGCACGATATAGACGGCGATGAGCGCCGCCACGATCAACAGCGGCTGCGCGCCGATCGAGGCGCGGTAGGCGCGCGCATCGCCGGCATATTCGGCGTGCAGCGCGTCGGGAATATGCAGCTCGGCGACCGCCTGGTCGATGAGCCGCGTCGCCTGCTCGATGGTGACGTTTTCGCGCAGGCCGAAACTGATGGTGATCGCGGGGAACTGTCCCTGGTGGCTGACCACCAGCGGAGAAAGCCCGCGCTCGATCTTGGTCACCGCCGTGAGCGGGACCTGCGTGTTGTTGGCGCCGCTCACATAGATGCGGGCGAGGTCGTTCGGATCGCGCTGATATTGCGGATCGACCTCCAGCACCACGCGATACTGGTTGCGCTGGGTGTAGAGGGTGGAGATCTGGCGCTGCGAATAGGCGTTGTTGAGCGCATTGGCGATGTCCTGCACGCGCACGCCGAGACGCGACGCCGCCGTGCGGTCGATCGACACGTTCACCTGCAGCCCGCCCTGCTCGCGGTCGGTCGAGACATCGACCAGCTCCGGCAGGCCCTGGATTTTCTCGAGCACGCGCGGTGCCCACGTCAGCAGCTCCTGATAATTGGCGTCCCAGAGCGTGTACTGATAGGCGGAATCGCTCTGGCGACCGCCGACCCGCACGTCCTGCATGGGGAAGAAGTAGAGGCGTAGCCCGGGAATGTCGGCGGTTTTCTGCCGCAAACGGTTGGCCACCGCTTGCGCCGAGAGCCCGTCGCGTTCGGCCAGCGGCTTGAGCGCGATGAACAGCGAGCCGCGGTTCACCGACGCGGTGTAACCCATCGAGCCGATGGAAGAGCCGACATTGGCGACGGCAGGATCGGCGCGCACCAGCGCCTCCGCCTTCTGTTGCAGGTCGTACATGGCCTGGAACGAAATCTCGGTCGAGGCCTGGGTGCTGCACCAGATCAGGCCGGTATCGTCCTGCGGGAAATAGCCTTTGGGCGTCCTGACATAGAGCATGATCGTGATCGCCAGTGTCGCGGTCACGATCAGCAGCATGAGCCCCTGGTGATGCAGCACGGCAGCGAGGCTTTTCGCGTAGCCGCGCACCATCAAGCTCATGACTCGCTCGACCGCGCGATCGAGCCACGTCGCATCGGGGCTCGGCGGCTTGCGCACGAAGTGCGCGCAGATCATCGGCGTCAGCGTGAGCGACACCGCGGTCGAAACCGCGATCGCGAAGGCGAGCGTCACCGAAAATTCCCGGAAGATGCGGCCGACCAGCCCGGTCATGAACAGCAGCGGGATGAAGGCGGCGACCAGCGAGATGCTGATGGAGAGCACGGTGAATCCGATCTGCCGCGCGCCTTCGATGGCGGCGCGGAACGGGGACATGCCCTTTTCCAGATTGCGGAAGCAGTTCTCGATCATGACGATGGCGTCATCGACCACGAAACCGACCGACACCGCGAGCGCCATCAGCGACAAATTGTCGATGGAAAAGCCGGCGAGCCACATCATCGCGCAGGTGCCGGCGAGCGACAGCGGGACGGTGACGCCGGCGGCGACCGTGGTCGCGGCGCGCCGCAGGAAGACGAACACCACCAGCATGACCAGAATGACGGTGGCGATCAGCGTGAGCTGCATGTCGAACACACTCGCGCGAATGGTGCTGGTGCGGTCGGACATCACCGTGATGTCGATGCCCGGCGAGATCCAACGCTTGATCTCGGGCAAGAGCTGGTAGATGCGGTCGACGGTCTCGATCACATTGGCGGTCGACTGCTTGTTGATGACCAAGAGCACCGAAGGCTGACCGTTGAACCAGGCCGCGGTGCGGCTGTTGCGCACGCCGGACTCGATCGAGGCGACCGCCGAAAGCCGCACCACCGTTCCATTGGCATTGCGCACGACGATAGGATCGTAGTCGGGCGCGGCGCGCAGCTGATCATTGGTGGCGATGCTGATCGCTCGTTCGCCGCCGTCGAACATCCCGACCGGGCCGATCCCGTTGCTGTTGGCGATCGCCGTGCGCACGTCCTCCATGTTCAATCCCATCGAGGCGAGCGCGATCGGGTCGACGCGCACGCGGATCGCGGGTTGCTCGGCGCCGTTGACGCTGACCTCGGCGACGCCGTCGATCTGCGAGAGGCGCTGGGCGATCACGGTATCGGCGGCGTCGTAGAGTGCGCTCGGCGGAGCGGTGTTCGAGGTGAGCGCCAGGATCATGATCGGCGTCGCCGCCGGATTGACCTTCCGGAATGTCGGCCGCGACGGCAGGTCGCCGGGCAGATCGGTAAGCGCGGCGTTGATCGCCGCCTGCACGTCGCGCGCGGCGCCGTCGATGTTGCGGGCGAGATCGAACTGGACCGTGATCCGCGTCGCGCCCATGGAGTTGCGGGAGGTGAGCTCGGTCACGCCCGCGATTTCCGCGAGTCGGCGCTCGAGCGGCGCCGCCACGGTCGCCGCCATGGTTTCGGGATCGGCGCCCGGCCGACTGGCCGTGATGGCGATGGTCGGAAAGTCGACTGTCGGCATGCTGGCGACGGGCAGGAAGCGGTAGGCCACCGCCCCTACCAGAAACAGACCGATCGCGAGCAGCGTGGTGCCGACCGGCCGCCGGATGAACGCTTCGGAAAAGCTCGTGCCGCTCATCGCCTCACTCCGCCGGGTGCTGTGACGGCTCGGGCTGATCCGGCAAGTCGAGCTCCGGCTGCAGCGGCGCCGGCCGGCTCAGCCGCGTCTTCACGCGCTCCATCGCGAGATAGACGACCGGCGTGGTGTAGAGCGTGAGCAATTGGCTCAGCAGCAGCCCGCCGATAATGGTGATGCCGAGCGGGTTGCGCAGCTCCGAGCCGGTGCCCGACTCGAATGCGAGCGGAATGGCGCCAAACAAGGCCGCCAAGGTGGTCATCATGATCGGACGGAACCGCAACAGCGAAGCCTGGACGATCGACTCCCGCGGCGAGAGCCCCTGCTTGCGCTCGGCTTCGAGCGCGAAGTCGATCATCATGATCGCGTTCTTCTTCACGATGCCCATCAGCAGCACGATGCCGATCAGCGCCACCACCGAGAGGTCCTGCTTGTAGAGCATCAGCGCGAGCAAGGCGCCGACGCCGGCCGACGGCAGCGTCGAAAGGATGGTGAGCGGGTGGATGAAGCTTTCGTAGAGCACCCCGAGCACGATGTAGATCGTCACCGCGGCCGCAAGGATCAGCCAGGGCTCGCCGGCAAGCGATTTCGCGAATTCAGCGGCATCGCCGGAATAGCTGCCGATCACGGAGGTCGGCATCCCGATCTCGCGCTCGGCGTGCGAAATCGCCTCCACCGCGTCGCTGAGCGCGGCCTCGGGAGCGAGATTGAAGCTGATCGTCGTTGCCGGAAACTGCTCCTGATGGGCAATCACCAGCGGCGCGGTCGTGTGCTCGAAGCGCGCCACCGCGCTCAGCGGCACCATAGGGCTGCCCGAGACCGTCGGAATGACGGTGGGCGACGTCGAGGTCAATGACGTGGATTGGGCCACCGCCTGGACGCCCGAAGCGGGAACATAGAGCTTGGACAAGGACGTGGGATCGTTCTGGTACTCGGGCTTTGCTTCGAGGATCACGCGGTACTGGTTGGCCTGCCCGTAGATGGTCGAGATCTGGCGCTGCCCGAACGCGTCGCTCAACGTGTCGATAATGGTCTGCATGGAGACGCCGAGGCGCCCCGCGGTCTCGCGATCCACGTCGACCTGCAATCGGAAGCCGTCATTCTGCGCCTCCGAGGCGACGTCTTGGAGCACCGGCGACGATCGCAGCTTTTGCGCAAGCCGCGCCACCCACTCGTCGACCTCTTTCGCGTCGGTGCCGGTGAGCGTGTATTGATATTGCGCGCGGCTCAGCCGCGTCGAAATCTGGATGTCCTGCACCGGCCGAAAATAGACCACGACGCCGGGAACCGCGGCGACCGCCCGCTGCAGCCGTTCGATGACCGTGGTCACCGGCGTTTCGCGCTCCTCGCGCGAGCGCAGCGTGATGGCGAGCCGCCCGGCATTCGGCGTGGCGTTGATCGGCGTCACCCCGATGACGGACACGACGCCGCTCACGTCGGGATCCTTGCGGATCGCGCCCTCGACGGTTGCCTGCAGCCGCTTCATCTCGGTGAACGAGATCTCCTGCCCGCCTTCCATGACCGCGAAGATGAGGCCAGTGTCCTGCAGCGGCAGGAACCCCTTGGGAATGATGATGTAGAGCCAGATCGTCGCAATGAGCGTGGCGCCGGTCACGATGAGCGTCAGCGTCTCGTGGCGCAGCACCCAGTCCAGGCTGCGCCGGTAGAGCTCGACCGAGCCATCGACCGCGCGGTGAAATATCCGCGTGATGCCGGCGCTCGGGGAGTCCGCCGCCTTATGCCGCAGTAGCCGGCTGCACATCATCGGCGTCAACGTCAGCGAAACCACCGCCGAGGTCACCACCGCGATGGTCAGCGTCAGCGCGAATTCGCGGAACATGCGGCCGACCAGACCGGTCATGAACAGCAGGGGGATGAACACCGCGATCAGCGAGAACGTGAGCGAAATGATCGTGAAGCCGATCTCGCTCGCGCCGCGCAGCGCGGCCTGGAACGGGCCCTCGCCGTTCTCCATGTGGCGCACGATGTTCTCGATCATGACGATGGCATCGTCGACGACGAAGCCGGTGCCGATGGTCAGCGCCATCAGCGACAGATTGTCGAGCGAAAATCCGCAGAACCACATGACGCCGAAGGTGGCGATGATCGACAGCGGCAGCGCGACGCCGGCGATGATGGTGGCGCGGATGGTGCGCAGGAAAACGAGCACGACGGTGATCACCAGCGCCACGCTCAGGATCAGCGTGAATTGCACGTCGCGCACCGATGCGCGGATGCTGGCGGTGGCGTCGTGCACGATCGTGAGCGTCGCGCCGACCGGCATCGCGCGCTGCAGCTTCGGCAGCTCGTTCTTGATGCGCTGCACCGTCTCGATCACGTTGGCGCCGGGCTGGCGCTGGATATCGACAACGATAGCCGGCATGCCCTGGTAGAAGCCGGCGACCTTGGTGTTCTCGAGGCCGTCGACGACGTCGGCGACATCCCTGAGCCGGACCGGCGCGCCGTTGCGGTACGTGACGATGATGTCGCGATAGGCCGCAGCCACGGTGATCTGGTCGTTGGCGGCGATGGTGTAGGACTGATGCGCGCCGTCGAGCGAGCCTTTCGGACCGGCGACGTTGGCCGCGAGAATCACGTTGCGCAGGTCCTCGAGCGCGATGCCGTAATTGGCAAGACGCGAGAGGTCCGCCTGAACGCGGATCGCCGGCCGGATGTTGCCCTGCACCGTCACGCGGCCCACGCCGGTCAGCTCGCTCAGCCGCTGCGCGAGCAGGGTATCGGCGATGTCGCTGAGCGCGCGCAGCGAGATCGTGTCCGAGGTAATCGCCAGCGTCACCATCGGCGCATCGGCGGGATTGACCTTGGAATAAACCGGCGGGTACGGAAGATTTCTCGGCAGCGTCGACCCGGACGCATTGATCGCAGCCTGCACGTCCTGCGCGGCGGCGTCGATGTCGCGGTTGAGGTCGAACTGCAACGTGATCTGGCTCACCCCGAACGAGCTGGACGACGTCATGAGCTGGAGCGCGGGAATCTGCCCGAAATTTCGCTCGAGCGGTGCCGTCACCAGCGATGCCATCACATCGGGGCTTGCGCCGGGAAGCTGCGTCGTCACCTGGATGGTGGGAAAATCGACCTGCGGCAGCGACGAGACCGGTAGCCAGAGATAGCCGAGCAAGCCGCCGAGCATGACCGCGACGCCGAGCAGCGAGGTTGCGATCGGGCGGTGGATGAACGGCGACGATACGCTCATGGGTTGGCTGTGCGCGGCAGATCCGCGCTCGAGCTACGCCTTCCTTTCTCGCCTCCGCGCGTGCCGCGCGTTCCGTCCGGGCGTGGCCGCGCCTCGGGCGCAAGCGGGCCCGCATCTCCCGCGTCCGATACTGCTACCTGCGTGCCCTCGGTGAGACGGGCAAAGCCGGTCGTGACGACGCGCTCGCCCGCCTGCAAGCCGGTGGCGACCACCGCGCGCACGTCGTCCTGCTGCGTCAGCGTCACACGCCGCACCGTGACGGTATTTCCCTCCTTGAGCACGTAGACGAACGGCCCGTTGGGGCCGCGTTGGATGGCGGCGGTCGGTACCACCACGACCTGCCGCAATGTATCGATCAGCACCTGAACGTTGACGAACTGGCCCGGCCAGAGCTGAAGGTTATCGTTGGGAAATTCCGCCTTTAGCTTCACGGTCCCGGTGGTTTGGTCGACTTGGTTATCGATCACCATCACCTTGCCCTTGTCGAGCGCGCTCTTGCCATCGGCGGTCAAGGCGTCGACGGGAAGCTTGCCGTCGGCCATGCCTCTGGTGAGATCCGGGAGGTTCTGCTGCGCCAGGCTGAAGAAGACCGAGATTGGCCGCAGCTGCGTGAGGATGACGATGCCGTTCGCTTCCGCCCCGCGCACGAGATTGCCCACATCGACGAGACGAATGCCGGTGCGGCCGGCGATCGGCGCGACGATGTCGGTATAGGACAGGATGGCGCGCGCGTTGTCGATCGCGGCTTGGTCGAGTTTGATCTGCGCCTCGAGTTGGGCGACCAGCGCCCTCTGGGTATCGAGTTGCTGCTTGTTGACTGCGTTGGTCGCCGCAAGACGCGTGTAGCGGTCCAGGTCGAGCCTCGCGTTAGCGAGCTGCGCTTCGTCCTGTGCTTTCTTGGCGACGGTCTGGTCGTAGGCGGCCTGGTAAGTGGTGGGATCGATCTTGGCGACGACGTATCCCTTCGGAACTTCCTGCCCTTCCGTGAAATATATGTCGACGATTTTGCCGTCGACCTGGGAGCGAACCGTCACGGTGTTGAGCGCTTTGGCGGTGCCCACCCCGTCGAGATAGACCGGCACATCGGCCACGCGCGCGGCAGCGACGAGAACGGGAATGGGATCGCTCGCGGCCGGCCCGCCTCGGCGACCGCCCTTCGATACCGCCGCCAGCGTCTGCTGCCAGTGCGGCATGTAATAGACACCGACGACCGCCGCGATGACTACGGCAGCGATCATGAGGACGGTGATGCGCCGTTTGAGCGTCATTGCATCACGTTACCAGCTGCGACCCCCGGCGGCATCCAACCGCCGCCGAGCGCCTGGAAAAGACCCAACACCGCCTGCAAACGCGCAAGACGCGCAAGCGAGTAATTGTCTTCTGCAGTGAACAGAGTCTGCTGCGTCTGCAGCACGGTGACGAGATCGACCGTGCCTTCCCGTAGTCTCGCCTCCGCGAGCTGGAACGCTTCGCGCGAACTGTTGAGGACGAGCAGCTGCAGACGCTCGCGTTCGAGTGAGTCAGCGACGGCGATGAGCGCAATCTCCACGTCGCCGAAGCCGGAGAGGATGGTCTGGCAATACACCTTGACCAACTCGAATTGCCTGCCTTGCGCCAATTCCAGCTGTCCCTCCAACCGGAAACCGTCGAGCAGCGGCTGCGTGACGTTGAGGGCGATGTTGTAGAAAGCACTTTGCGGGGTGAACAACAGCTTGAGCACGTTGCTTTCGTAACCGCCTTGGCCGGTCAGCGAAATGCTCGGGAAGAACGCGGCCCGCGCCTGCTCCACGCTGGCGTCGGCCGACGCGAGGTTGGCCTCGGCGGCGCGAATGTCGGGACGCTGGAACAAGAGTTCCGAGGGCAGGCCCGGGGTCACGCGCGGGATCGTCAGCTGATAGATGTTGCCGCCTTTGATGACGACTTCGACCGGCGGCTTGCCGATCAGCACGGCAAGAACGGCAATGTTCTGGCGCACCGCCTGGTCGAAAAGCGGGATGTTGGCGCGCACCTGGAAGACCAGGCTTTCTTGCTGTGCGACATCGAGCTGTGACGCGGTACCGGCCTCGAACCGCTGCTTGATCAAATTGAGGATTCGGTTGGCCGCGTTGAAATTCCCCTGCGCGATCCGCAGCCGATCCTGTGCCGAGAGCACCTGGAAATACGTGTTGCCGACCGCCGCGATGGTGGAGAGAACAACGACCTCCTTGTTGAACCGGCTGGCGACGGCCGTTTCCTGCGCGGCGCGCGAAGCAGCGCGGTTCTTGCCCCAGAAATCGATTTCATAGCTGGCGTTCAGCGCGGCATGGAAAAGGTTGCGCTCGGGCCCGCCGGGGTTCTTGAAACGCTCTGCAAAGCCAACGAAGTCGACCACTGGCAATAGCGGCGCGCCGATGATTTTGGCCTGCGCGTCGGCCTGCAGGATGCGGCCGATGGCTGCGCCGATATCAAAATTGGCGATCTGTGCTTCCTCGATCAGGTTGGTGAGCTCGCGCGAACGAAATCCCCGCCACCAATCCAGTGCTGGCGGCGCGGATTCGCCTTGCCCCGCGCCATATTTGGGCGGGATCTCGGCCGCGAGCTCCGGCCGCTCGGAGCTGAAGATGCACCCGGACAGCATTTGCACGAGACATAATCCCATAAAGGCGACAAAGACGGGGCGAAGGCCCCTGGCGTCGATCGCCGGAGCCCGCGTGCGCCACCCGTCGAACATGGGACCGACTTTCAACGCTACGGCCACCCGTGAAAACGGGGCATTAGCGTTAACGCAACGCACGCCTTCCCCAACCGCCTGCTAGCCAACGGACCATACTATCAGCCCCTCCCGGGTCGACCACTTAATAAAAAGACATGTTCGGCTTGGGGCAGCACTGAAAAGCTCCCCTAGCGCGCGGTTTGGGCTTTCAACCGGCTGATTTGAAAC
>WNGF01000918.1_pt1 | contig 59255 bp, 52 predicted proteins | sample 5400641 | NCBI WGS metagenome assembly WNGF01 (sample SAMN13153371, study PRJNA577476) | soil metagenome | isolation source: 80 cm soil or saprolite under grassland replicate 2 | place: USA:California | collected 2016-06-15
GCCGATCGAGGGATTGCAGGACATCTGACCGAGCGTTTCGATGCTGTGGGTGAGCAGCAACGTGCGTCGGCCCATCCGGGCGCTCGCGAGCGCTGCCTCGGTGCCGGCATGGCCGCCACCGACGATGATTACGTCGAAATGCGCAGGGAAAAGCATGATTCGCAAGGGATTTCAGCCACAAATGTCACTCTCCGCGGCCAAACGATCATCATACGGCAAATGGCAGGCCCGACCAAGGCGTTCCACGTGGAACATCCGCTGTTCGTCGCCACCCGCGGGTTCCACGTGAAACAAAGCTCCCGGATAAAATGCGCGATCCAACACGATCCCAATGGCTTCCGTTCTCTGTCTCGGCATGTGCGCACTCGACGCGATTTATCGTGTTGAATCCATTCCCGCCATGCCGACCAAAATTCTGGCGAGCGATTACACCGAATCTGGCGGCGGCATGGCGGCGAGCGCGAGCGTCGCCGTCGCGCGCCTCGGAGGAAAGGCGGCGTACTGGGGCCGCGCAGGAAATGACGCGCTCGGCGATCGCATCGTCGCGGAGCTGGCGGACGAAGGCGTGGATGTCAGCGACGTTCGCCGCATCCGCGGTGCGGTATCGCCGTCGGCCGCCATCCTGGTCGCCGACAACGGCGAGAGGCTCGTGTGCGCGTATAACGACCCGGCGCTCGATACCGATGCGAGCTGGCTCCCACTCGCGCGTGTGCCACAGTACGACGCCGTGCTCGTCGATGTCCGTTGGCCCGCCGGATCGTCAGACGTGCTCGATGCCGCCCGTAACGCCGGCCGCTTCGCCGTGCTCGACGCGGACATCGCCGCTGCGGACGTGCTTGCGGACCTGTCCCAACGCGCGACCCACACGGTCTATTCCGAAATCGGTCTCGCGCAGGCGAGCGGAACGGCCGACCCTGGGTCCGGCCTGCGTCGGGTCACGGCGGCCGGCCGTTTCGTCGGCGTCACGCTCGGCGCGGCCGGCTTTCTCTGGCTAGATGGCGCAAGCGAACGGCGAGAACCGGCGCCTGCGATCCGCGCGCTCGACACGCTTGCCGCGGGCGATGTCTGGCACGGCGCGTTCACGCTTGCGCTCGCCGAGGATCGCGACATCGCAGGCGCGGCGCGCTTTGCCAACGTTGCGGCCGCGATCAAATGCACGCGCTTCGGCGGACGCCGCGGCTGCCCGTCCCGCCGCGAGGTCGACCAAGCGCTACGCGCATATTAACTTTAAAAACAATAAGTTGCATTTACAGGCCGAGGCGCGCGCCGAGCCGGTCGCGCTCGTCGGCGAGTGCTGCCGGGCGCTTGGCACCGAGTTTCGCGAAGAATGCATCGTGTGCCGCGATCTCGCGCGACCATGCCGCGCGGTCGACCCGCATCACCTGCTCGAAGCGCTCTTGGGGGAATGCAAAGCCCGTCCAATCGACGTCGCGATAGGACGGCTCGAATCCCAATGCCGTCTCTACGGCTTTCGCGCGGCCGAGACAGCGTTCGACGACCCAACCCAGCACGCGCATGTTCTGCCCGAAGCCCGGCCATACAAAGCGACCCTGATCATCCGTGCGGAACCAGTTGACATTGAAAATACGCGGCGGTCGTTCGACGGCACGACCCATCGCGAGCCAATGCGCGAAATAGTCGCCGATGTGATACCCGCAGAACGGCAGCATCGCGAACGGATCGCGACGCACTTCGCCGACGGCGCCGCTTGCTGCGGCCGTCGTCTCCGAGCCCATCGTCGCCGCCTTGTAGACGCCCTCTTCCCACGAGCGCGCTTCGACGACGAGCGGCATCGTGTCGCTGCGCCGGCCGCCGAAGATGAACGCATCGATCGGAACGCCGGCCGGATCGTCCCACTGTGCGTCGAGCGACGGGCACTGCGTCGCCGCGACGGTGAAGCGCGAGTTCGGATGCGCAGCCTTTCGTCCGCACTCCGGCGTCCACGAGCGGCCCTGCCAGTCGGTCAGATGCGCGGGCGGCGTCTTCGTCATGCCTTCCCACCAGACGTCGCCATCATCGGTCAGCGCCACGTTGGTGAAGATCACGTTCCGGCGCAGCATGTCCATCGCGTTCGGATTCGTCTCGTATGACGTGCCGGGCGCGACGCCGAAGTAACCCGCCTCGGGATTGATTGCGTAGTAACGGCCGTCGTGCGGCTTGATCCATGCGATGTCGTCGCCGATCGTCGTGACCTTCCAGCCCTCGAATCCCTCGGGCGGAATCAGCATCGCGAAGTTCGTCTTGCCGCATGAGCTCGGAAATGCCGCGCACACATACGATTTCTCGCCGGCCGGCGTGCGGACGCCGAGAATCAGCATGTGCTCGGCGAGCCAGCCCTCGTCGCGTCCCATCACCGACGCGATTCGAAGCGCGAAGCATTTCTTGCCGAGCAGCGCATTGCCGCCGTAGCCCGAGCCGAACGACCAAATCTCGCGCGTCTCGGGAAAATGGACGATGTATTTGTGCTCGCGATTGCACGGCCACGCGACGTCGGCCTGACCGGGCGCGAGCGGTAAGCCGACCGAATGCACGCACGGAACGAAGCGGCCGTCGTTGCCGAGCACGTCGTAGACCGCGCGGCCCATTCGCGTCATCAGCTTCATGTTGACGACGACGTACGGGCTGTCGGAGAGCTCGACGCCGATGTGCGCGATGTGACTGCCGAGCGGGCCCATCGAGAACGGCACGACGTACATCGTGCGTCCGCGCATGCAGCCACCGAAAAGGCTGTCGAGCGTCTTGCGCATCGCAGCCGGCGCGACCCAATTGTTCGTCGGCCCCGCATCGCTTTCCGATTCGCTGCAGATAAACGTGCGATCTTCGACGCGCGCGACGTCCGACGGATCGGACCGCGCGAGATAGCTTCGGGGTCGCGTGTCCGGATTCAACTGCGTCAGCGTGCCCGCGGCAACCATGTCGGCGCACAGGCGATCGTATTCGGCGTCGGTACCCTCGCACCACACGATGCGATCGGGCTTGGTCAGCGCGGCGATGTCGCGTACCCATGAAAGCAGGCGCACATGGCGAACGTAATCGGGCGCCGACACGGCCGCCGCGAGCGAGTGGTGCGAATCGGGTGCGTTCATCGGATGAGAGAAGCCGAAGGCCTGCGGAAGGAAGACGACGCGCGGTCGATAGCCGCATCGTCGCCGCGCGTGGCGGAAACCGAAAACTCTACCATGCGGCCCGCGCCGACGACATCGCCGCCATCGAAATGCCGCGGCCCGGTGGCCTTACCGGTTCGCGCGCTCGGCGACGATGAATCGCCGCCGGAACGCGAACAGCACACGACCGTCGGCGCGAGGCGGATAGAGTGCAGCAACGCGCGCGCGGTAATCCTGGGTGAACGCGCGCGCTTCGTCGGCGTCGAGCGCGCTCGCGAACGGCGTCATCGCGGTCGCCGACATCCATGTGACGATCGGATGCTCGCCGTCGACGTTCGCAGAGAGCACGTGCAGGTACTCGGTCGTCCAGACGTCGAGCCGTGCGGCGTGCGGCGCGAGCCATTCGTAATAGACATCGGCCGGCGCCACCGGTGCCGCGCGCACGCGGCTTGCGAGGCGTTCGCGAAAGCGCGGCGAGCGCGCGACGTCGAACAGCGCGACGTGCGACGGCGAGGAGAAATTGTCTGGCATTTGCACGGCGAGCGCACCCGCCGGCGCGACGCTCTGCAGCAATCGCGGCAGCAGCGTTTCGTGGTCGTCGATCCAGTGCAACGCGGCGTTGCTGAACACGAGATCGGGCCGTTCGTCCGACGCCGGGCGCCACGACGCGACGTCGGCGTCGACCCAGCGAAAGCGCGGATCGCCCGCAGTGGCCGCGCGGGCCGACGCGAGCATCGGCGCTGAATTGTCGACGCCGCAGATGCGCGCCTGCGGCCACCGTTCACCGAGTAGCCGCGTCACGTTGCCGGCGCCGCAACCCAGATCGACGATGGTGCCCGGGTCGGCGAGCGCAATGCGCGCGAGAAGATCGACCGCCGGCCGCCTGCGATCGTCGGCGAATTTAAGATATTGATCGGGGTTCCATGCCATCGCGATTCCCATTCAGTCATCGTCAAGGCGCTCGCGCCGCCACGCGCGCACTCGCGAGAACAGCGGCGCGGTCGCAAGCAGCAGCACGACCACGCGCGTCACGTGGAATGCGGTCACGAGCGGAACGCCGAGTTGCAGCACCTTCGCGGTGATGCACATCTCGGCGATGCCCCCGGGCGCCGTGCCGAGCACGAGTGTAGCGGGATGAAGGCCCGACAGGCGCGCGAGCGCGACGCCGAAGACAGCCGATACGACGATTGTCGCCGCGACGGTGAGCGTGACTGCCGCAACGAAGCGCGGCGCCCCGCGCAGGAAGTCGGGCTGGAAGCGCGATCCGAGCGCGCATCCGAGCAGACACTGGCCGGCATTGGTCGCAAGCGTCGGCATCGCGGACAGGTTGATCTCGGACGCGGTCAGCGGAATCGCGACCGCGAGCGAGCCGAGCACGAACGGGTTCGGCACGCCGATCCAGGTTGCGGCGACGCCACCGACGGCGGTTGCAAGCATCAGCAGCGGAAAGCCCGCCGGGGAAAATAACGTCGTACCCGGGACGTAGATGTCGGCGCCGTGGAGGCCTGTCAACGCATAGGCAGCCGGCACGACGATCACGACGATCAGGATGCGCAAGCTCTGGGCGGCTGCGACACGATCGACGCGCGCGCCGAAGCGCTCGCCCAGCACCGACATCTCGGCGGCGCCGCCGGGAACGCTCGCGAAAATGCCCGTCGTGCGGTCGATGCGAGCGAGCGAAGACAACGCGAGACCGGCGCCATAGCCGACGACGATCGCGAACAGCGCGCCTGCGACGAGCAGCGGCCACCAGCCGGCAACTTCGCGCACGACTTGCGGCGTGAAATAGAGCCCGAGCGCGGTGCCGATCACCCATTGTCCGGCCTGGCGCGCGCCGCGGGGCGCGAGGACCGGTGCGCCGGCCACACGCAGCGCGGCGACCGTGCACAACGGACCGAGCATCCACGGAATCGGCGTGCGCAATCGGCTGAAGACGTAGCCGGCCACGACCGCGGCCACGAGCGCTGCGAGCTGCGCGCCGATCGGATGCGCTCGCGCGGGCGTGGACGACGTCGGCGCACTCACCGCTTGTGCTTCAAGCTGCGCGACGCGCGCACGACGATGCAATCGCGCTCGATCGCCATCACGTTACGCCCGTCGCGACGAGCGCGCGGTCGGCGAGTACGCCAACGGCGCTGCGCACGGGCGAACGGATGGCGTTGGCGAAGAGATGAGCAACGGAAAGTCGTTCAATGGCGGCACGACAACGGGAAAATGATCCAGCCCCTCGATGAGCTGCGCGGCTGCAGCCCGCACGGAGCCGGCCGTCGGAGATTATCTGAATTCGTGGTGCACGCGCGACGTTGACAGCCAGGCGCCGACGATGGCAAGGCCCGCAATGACATACGCGAGGCTGCCGGGCACCCACATGACGAGGCCGCCCAGTTGCTGGTCCTCGAGCGCCGTCAGACCGAACAGCGCCCGCTGCGTGTCGTGCGCGTACCACGGCGTCGGCGCGAAGGTGAGCAGCGCTCCGAGCGCGCTGGTGTGAAGCATCGTCGTGAACAGGCACGCTACGGATACCGCATCGGGCGCGCGAACGCCGCATCCGAAGACAGCCCACCAGAATGCGAGCGCGGAGGCGAAGAAGCAAGCGTGCTGCAGCACGTGCAACGGCTGGTTCGTCAGCGCCGCAACGAACAGGACGGGCAGATGCCAGATCCACAACGCGAGCGCGTGAACGCACCAGGCGCCCACCGGCGAAGTCAATCCGCGCCATACGCCACGCACGAGCGCGAGTCGCGTCACAGCGGCGAACGCGCGTCGGGCGCCGGGCGACAATGCCCACGCCCAGGCTTCCAGCGGCCGCGCAAGCACGAGCAGCGGTGCGGCGACAACCATCAGCATCTCGTGCTGAACCATGTGCATGGCGAACGAGCGGCCGCCGAGCACGTCGAGGGGTGAAAGCAGTGCGCCGGCGAGCGCGATTCCCCCAAGCACAAAGCGCGCGACTTCCACCGTTCGAATGCCGCGGCCGATACCTGCCTTGCGCCACAACGCAGCCACACCCCATGCATATAGCAATGCGCTTGCGGCGAGCAGGCTCGCGAGCCAGGCCTCGAAATTCCATCGCACCGGATCGATCGTCGGGGCGCTCACGTCGTGAAACGCGAAGGCGATCGCGGGCAGCGCGGCGAGCGCCGCGACCATCAGTTGAGGCAGGGAGCCAGCACCCACGTCGGGATCCACATTGCGATGATGACCAAGGCGGAGAGCGCACCCGAGGCCGTCCCGAGGCCCGCGAGGAAATGACGCCGCGCGAGCGTTTCGCTGCGCGCTTTCGTCGTCGACGTTGCGCGCCAGAGTTGCCACGCCGCAACCGTGCCGGCCGCGGTCGCGGACAGAAAGAGCACGTGCACGGCATGCACGGCGAACGCCTGCTGATGCGCGCAGGCCCAACCCACGGTGGCATAGGAAACGCTCTGGTCGGCAAGGGCGAATATCGGAGCGGCGAGAAGCGCGAACCAGATGCGCATCGAAGCTTTCCTCGGAACCCGTCGAGCCCTAGAACCGGGGGGCCCAGTACACCACCGCGTAGATCGGCACCCACGTCAGCACAACGAAGTCCCAGTAACCCGAGTTCTCCGCCACGTCGACGAAGCGCTTGCCCTCGAGCGGTCCTTTGAACATGACGACGGCAAGGACCAGCGTGTCGGCATAGTCGGTGACGAGGTTGAAGGTATGAAGGCCGAGTAGCACCCAGACGACGGACCCGTAGGCGCTGTCGTCCCAGCGCACATTGAGCGCCGTGAATTCCATTGCGCGCACGATGCACAACGCGAGCCCGAAGATCGCGCACAGGACGAGCCCGATGCGCACCTTGCGAAGATCGTGATCGATCGCCGCCTTGTCGGTGTACGTGTTGGGGATGGCGCTCGCCAGAATGATGCCGAGATTCAATGTTCCCCAGAGGAGGTCCGGTGCGGCGCTCGCCGCGGGCCATGTGGGGGCGAGGCTGCGCAGATAGAAATAGATCACGATCATGAAGGCGAACGCCGCACCTTCAATCGCAATCATGCCGGCGGTGCCCCACCACATGAGACTGCGATGGCCGAAACCGTAGCTCGGCAGGCCGGCGACGTCGAGCGCATTGCCCCGACGCACCGCGGGCACGCTCGCCGGCGTCGTCTCGCGCCGACTGCTCATGGCCGTTTCTCCAGCGCGAGATGCTCTGCAGTTTCCTTCTTGCGCGGCCAGTACCAGCCGATGAACGCGATGGCCGGCGGAATCATTCCCCAAAGCGCACCCTGCACGGAAGAGATCGACCAGAGCAACCAGATGCCGACCGCCACCGCGCCGAGAAACGGCCAAATGCCGGGCGACGGATACGCGTATCGAACGTCGGGATCCGCGTCGAGAACCGTGGTCACGAGCCCTTCGCGCGTTTGCGTCGACAGCCCGCTCACGTGCGTGGGCCCGTCGGTCTCGCGCGACCACAGAGGCTCGCGTGACGCGACCACCGGCAGCGCGACGAAATTGAAGGGCGGCGGCGGCGAGCGCGTCGCCCATTCGAGCGTGGCCGCGCCCCAGGGATTGTCCTGCGCACGCTCGCCGTTTCGAATGCTGCGCACGAAGTTGACTACGAAGAGCAGCATGCTGAGCGCGATGATCGCGGCGCCGATCGTCGATATCAGGTTGAGCGCTCCCCATCCCGTCTCCGCCGAATAGGTGTAGATGCGCCGAGGCATGCCGTGCAGCCCCAGCCGATGCATCGGGAAGAACGTGACGTTGAAGCCGACGAACAACAGCCAGAACTGCCAACGCCCGAGGCGCTCGCTGAGCATGCGACCCGTGATCTTGGGAAACCAGTAGAAGAAAGCGCCGAACAGCGGAAACACCGCGCCGCCGATCAGCACGTAATGGAGGTGCGCCACGACGAAATACGTGTCGGTGAGCTGCAGGTCGAGCGGCACGGAGCCGAGGATGACGCCGGTGAGTCCGCCGATCAGCAGGATGAAGAAGAAGCCGAGCACGAACAGCAGCGGCACACGGATGTTGAGCCGACCCGTCCAGAGTGTCGCGATCCAGCAGAAGAGTTGCACCGCCGTCGGAATCGCGATCATGAAACTCATCGCAGTGAAGAAGCTCTTGCCCAGCTCCGGCACGTTCGTCGCGAACATGTGGTGCACCCACAGTCCGAAGGCCAGGAAGCCCGTGGCGATCATCGACAGCACGATGGCGTCATGCCCGAACATCGGTCGGCGCGCGAATGTGGGGATGATCGCCGAGATGAATCCCAGCGCCGGGACGAAGATGAAGTAAACCTCCGGATGTCCGAAGAACCAGAAGAGGTGTTGCCACAGCACCGGGTCGCCGCCCTCGGCCGGATTGAAGAAATGCGTGCCGACCATCCGGTCGATCTGGACGAGGTTCGCTCCGAGCATCACCGTGGGCATGGCGAAAATGATCATGAGCGCGGTGACGAGCGATGCCCACACGAAGAGCGGCGTGCGCCGCAGCGACATGCCGGGCGCGCGCATCTTGAGAATGACGGTGGCGATGTCGACCGCGACCATCAGCCCCATCGCCTCGGTGAAGTTGACGAGCACGTTCCAGAAGTCCGCGCGCTTGCCGATGCCGTATTGCGGTCCCGCCAGAGGCACGTAGGCGAACCAGCCGGCGTCCGCTCCGGTGTTGAAGAAGAAGCCGCCAAAGAGCGTCAGCCCGCCGATGAAGTAGATCCAATAGGCGCACGCCGTCATGCGTGGGAACGCAGTGTTGCGTGTCCCGACCATCAGCGGAACGAGGTAGACCGCCATCCCCTGCATGATGGGCACGGCGAAGAGGAACATCATCGTCGTGCCGTGCATCGTGAAGATCTGGTTGTAGAGATCGGGGCCGACGAGCGTATTGTCTGGAAAGGCGAGCTGCATTCGCATCACGGCGGCGAGCATCCCCGCGGCGACGAAGAATCCGAACGCCGTCACGATGAAGCGGCGGCCGATGGCTTTATGGTCGACCGTGCAAAGCCAGCCGATGAAGGTCGGCTTGTCGCTCCAGGTCCGCTCGAGGGTCCGCGCGGCGGTGGAATCCCAGCCTGGCCCGTCGCGCGACGCGGTGTGCGCGCTCATTGCAGCGCCCCCAGAAAGGCGTTGATCGCGGCGAGGTCCTGCGGTGCAAGCGCGTGCGGCGGCATGTTGGCGCCCGGCTTGATGCGCTGCGGATTCGCGATCCACGCAGCGCGCGTGCCCGCGTTGTTCGGCATCGTGCCGGCGGCGATCGTCGTGCGGCTCGCGACGTGCGTGAGATCGGGCGCCCGCCGGCCCTGCGCGCGCGTGCCGGCGATCGTGTGGCACATCGCGCACGTCGTGCCGACGATGAGATCGAGGCCGCGCTGCTGCTGCGCGTTCGCCGGCGCGGGCGCGGGCTGCCGCTGGCGTGCCGCCCAGCGCTCGTAGTCGGCGGGCTCGTCGGCGATCACGTACAGCGTCATGTTCGCATGCTGATAGCCGCAGTACTCTGCGCACGGCCCGCGATAGACGCCCGCGCGGTCGGCACGAAAGGAAAGCGTCGATTCGCGGCCGGGAATCAGATCTTTCTTGCCATGCAGGCTCGGTACCCAAAAGCTGTGGATCACGTCGTCGGCGCGAAGCGTCAGCACGACCGGCCGGCCGACGGGCACGTGCAGCTCGTTCGCGGTGGTGAACAAGCGCGAAGGCTCGGCGTCGTCGTAGCGCGCTTCCCACCACCACTGATGGCCGGTGAGCTCGATGTGCAGCGCATTGGCGAGCGGCAGTCGGGCGATTGCGCGATCGGTGAACACGCTCGCGACGAGCAACGCGAACAGCAGCACGGCCGACAGCGCGACCGCGAGCGCCACCGGCCGCGCGAGATTCGGCTCGTTGCCCCCGAGCGACGACACGTCGGGTGCCGTCTCCTGTGTGGCTCGCGGCGCGCGCCACAGCGCGAACGCGAGCGCTGCCATCGTCGCGATGAACACGAGCGTGCAAACGGCGAGCATAACGACCCACAGATCGAACAGCGCCTGCGCCTGCGGGCCCGCGGGCACCTGCACATCGTGCAACGCGCCGGAGGCTGCGCGCACGCTCGGCGCGCCGATCGTCAGCATCGCCAGCGCGGCAGCGCGGCGCGCGATCATGGCTGTTGCGATGCGGCCGACGGGGTCGCGCGCACCGGCCGCTGCGGGTCCATCAGGCTTTCGGGGGGCTTCGCCCGCAGCGCATCGTCGCGGCCAGGCGCGGCATTCTGCGAAGCAAGGCCGGACATCGAGCGCACGTACGCGACGAGCTGCCAGACCTGATCTTGCGGGATCCGCGCGCCGAACGACGGCATTCCATTCGGCCTGCCTTCGACGATCGACTGGTAGATCGTGCGCGGATCGCTGCCGTAGATCCAGACGTCGTCCATCAGCGCCGGCCCCGAGCCGCCGCCGCCGTGCGCATGGCAACCGGTGCAGTTGTACCAATCGAACAGCCGCTTGCCGTTCGCGAGCCCATACGCGTTTTCATCGTAGAGGACGGGCGTCGCTGCCGCTTCGATCGCGCCGACGCGCGCGCCGGGCGGGGGCGGCTCGAACGAGCGCGATTCGCGCTCGCATCCGCCCAGGATGAACGCGCACGCCGCGGCGGCCGCGATCGATCGGCGGACGATGCTCATGGAACGGCTTCCCCGACGCGCGTCGGACCACCGGACTGCGGGACGGCAAACTCGACAAGGATCGCGCCGATGCGATCGTGCGCACGCTCGAGCGCCCGGTCGAGCTCGTCGCGCAGCGGCACCGCATCCTTGCGCACGCCGATCGCGATCGCGAACTCGGTCGTTTGCTCGCCGTCCTCTCGCCCGAGCGACACGGCCAGCGCGTGCGCCGCATGCCGCGCGAAGTAACCGGCCTGCGGTCCCCAGATCAGCGCGACGTCGAGTCGCCCGCTGTCGACGGCGTCGACCATCCGCTGCGCCGCCGGCTGCGCGCCGTAAACGGGAAAGCCCGTCACATTGGCGACGATGCCTCGCCGCGCGAGCGCAAGCGCCGCCGGCGTCGCCGCCCTGTCGGCGCCGACGAGCTGCACACCGATTGCCGCTCGGCGCAGGCGGGCATCGTCGAACGACACGATCGGTGAGCGCTCGTCGCGGCGGTAGACGAACACATAGCCGGAACGGTAATACGGCGCGGTCGTCACGACGCCATCCATGCCGACGGGAACGCCGGCGAGCATGTCGCACGCGCCAGCGTCGAGCGTCTTGCGCACGACGCCGCGCCGAAGCGGCTGCCACACATAGCGCAATCGCGCGCCGATCTCGTCGGCGATCACCTGCGCGATGCGGTTCTCGAAGCCGCTCTCGTCCTGCTTCGAGTACGGCAGCTCGTCCGGATCCGCGCAGACGACGAGATCGCGCCCAATCGCCGGCCCGCCCAGCGCGAGCGTGCATGCGACGAGGGCGCGAAGCGCGTTACGGCAGCGCGAAGACATAGAGCATGCCTCCCTTCGCCGTACGCTGCTTCAGATCGGCCATCACGTTCGCGAATCCGAGCGCGGCACTGCTGTCGCGCGTGTCGAGGTCGCCGGCAACCACCGCACCGGCCCATCCGCCCACACCGGAGAGCACCGCGACGTACTGCTTGCCGTCGGGTCCGCGATAGGTCACCGGCTGCCCGACGATTCCCGATCCGGTCTTGAACTGCCACAGCAGCGAGCCGTTCTTCGCGTCGACCGCCTTGAACCAGCCGTCCATCGTGCCGTAGAACACGACGTCGCCGCCGGTGACGACCGCGCCGCTCCACACCGGCAGATCTTCCTTGATCGTCCATGCAGCGCGCGCCGCTGCCGGATCCCACGCCGTCAATACGCCGCGGTGCCCACCGGGACCCGGCTTCATCTTCACGATCGCGCCGACGTACGGTGTGCCGACGATGTAGCTTGTCTTCGTCGCTTCCTCGTCCTGGCAGAGGTTCTGATGCGGGATGTAGACGAGGCGCGTTCGCGGCGAATACGCCGACGGTTGCCAGTCCTTGCCGCCCGGAGCGGCGGGACAGATGTCTCGCACGACGGTGCCCGCGCGCAGCTTCTTGTCCGGCGCGTACTTGAGCGCGCCGGTTTGAAGATCGACGCCGGACGATGTCGTGATGTGCACGTACGGCGTCGCCGAAATCACTTCGCCGCTCGCGCGATCGATCACATAGACGTAGCCGTTCCGATCGGGGTGTACCAGCGTCTTGCGCACGCCGCCGGGCAGCGCGACGTCGATCAGGATGTTCTCGTTGACGCCGTCATAGTCGAACTCGTCGTGCGGGCTCATCTGATAGAACCAGCGCGCCCGCCCGTTTGCGGGATTGCGCGCAAAGAGTCCGGCAGTGAACTTGTTGTCGCCGGGACGCTGCTCGGGATTCCACGGACCGGGATTGGCAGTGCCGTAATAGACGAGGTCGAGCTCCGGGTCGTAGGAGATCCAGCCCCACACCGTCCCGCCGCCGATCTTCCATGCCTCGCCGGGCCACGTCGAAACGCCGAGGTCGGTGCCCCTCTCCTTGGAATAAAAGGGCTTGTAATCGCCGCCGATCAGCACGTCGCGATCAGGGCCGGTGCTGTACGCACGCCACACCTGCTTGCCGCTCGCCGCGTCGAGCGCGGTGAGCCAACCGCGCACGCCGTACTCGCCGCCGCTGTTGCCGACGAGCACGTTGCCCTTGACGACGAGCGGCGCCATCGTCAGCGTCTCGCCGTTGCGGATGTCGCCGGAGTGCACGCGCCAGATCTCCTTGCCGCTCGCCGCGTCGAGCGCGATCGTCTGGTTGTCGAGCGTGTTGAAGAAGAGCCGGCCATCGGCATAGACCGCGCCGCGGTTGACGACGTCGCAACACGCCACACCTTGCGCAAACGATTCCGGCTTCGGCTCGAACTTCCACTTGAGCGGCGCGCCGGGCTTCGCGAGATCGAGCGCGTAAACGACGTTCGGATACGGCGTGACGATGTACATCGTGCCGCCGACGACGATCGGCGCCGCCTCGTGACCGCGCAGCACACCGGTGGAAAACGTCAGTGCAAGCTTGAGCGTGCCGGCATTCGACGTTGTGATGTCGGCGAGCGCGCTGTAGCGCGTGCTCGCGTAATCCTTCGCCGGCATCGGCCAATCGCCGTCCGCGGAAACGGATTGCCGCTGTGCGCCGACAGCAGCCGCGACCATCAATGCGGCGAATACCGCGCAACGCCCGCGGCGGGCGCTTTGATAACGCAGTCGGATGCCGGGTCGCTTCATGCGCACCGTTCGGGTGGCGTTCGGCGGCCGCTGCCTCGCGGCCAAGTCACGCGAGCCGATCGCAAGCTCCGTACCAGCCGATTTCGCCAGACGATTCAAACGGCTGCGTTCGTTATTCGCCTCGTCGCGGCGTAAGCTTTACCTGCTCGCGGAATACTTTGCGCCCAGCGCACGTCCGCTCGCCCGTCGACCCAACGAGTCCCACCTGATCTTTGCGATCAGGGCGAAGGCGCGGCGGCCCGCCAGTCTTCAATGCATCCGGTTGGTTACCGGCGCCGGAGAAGCTCCAACCATCCACCCTCGAAAGCGTTGCCCTGTCCTGCCTAATCCGTTTCGCTTAAACCGCGTATCGTGCCTTTTGAAGAACTTCGAGCCACGGCCCGTGAACTAGCTTACGAAAGCCTTCCCCAGTCGGGTGCAGCTCGTTGTCCCAGTCATTGTCCGGATCGAGCGTTCCCGGCGATTGAATGACGTATACACGATCGCTTGGTGAATCAAACTCATCGAACGTCTTCGCGAGTTCGTTGATGAGCAGCTTGACGATCTCTTTACGGAGGGAATAGTCGCCCGGCACGTACCGCATATCCATAGCCGGCTTGAGCCACGGACCCTTGAGGCGAATTCCGAAGAGCGGGGCCTCGAACCCCTTGCCGTTTGGAGGCGCATAGTCGTAACAATGGATGAAGATGTCAGGGCGCCTGAGATCGGCATTTTCATACGCGGCGTGGATCTCGCCAATCATTGCCAACAGCCAGCCCCCGAGATCTGCCATGTTTGCCTTCAACGCGTCCTGATCCATGCAGCCGCGTGCTGTCGTTTCACTGCTGCAATCTTTCTTTAGGCACAGGCCCCAGTTGACCGCATCATTACCTCCTCCACTGATGAATATCGCGCTGTAATACTGGAGGTTGCCCAGTCGCAGTTCTCGCGCGAAGATCGGCGCGTATTGGCCCTTCACGTACTCTTCAAGCCGCGCGCCCAGGTACCCGAGAGCCATGATATTGGAGTACGCCGGCTTTACGGCAGCGCTCACTTCCGCAAGAAGGTTGCTCACCTTCGGGTACCAGAACCACGAGTCGCCGATCGCGAGAATCGCCGGAAACGCGCCTTCGCGCACTTGATTACGGTCGTAGTAGACGGTCATGCGCGTTCGCTCGTGCAGTCGTCCGTTCGCCGGTAAGCCGGCCACTCGAGTTTCGTAGCCGTCTCAATGTTTCCAGTCCTTCTCAATTCGATTTGAAGATTCGCCCTCGCTGCCGTCCGATGGAACTGACTATTCGACAGTAAACCCCGAACGATTCAACTTGACTGCAGCGCGGCGCTCATTGGCGGCGCCGCGGGTCCGCTGGTTTCTCACTCGATTGCAGCCTTCACGCGCGCGTCCCCCGCAAGCGTGTCCTGTCTGCCGGCGCCGCTCGTCTCAGCTCTCACGCGGATCCGACGCTTGGTACGAACAAAAGGTGAGGCGGAGCGGGCTGCCTACCTTGGCGCCCTCCCAAATCTACTCTTAGCTTTTGCGTACGTCACAAGTGATTCATGTGACCGCTTGGGACCTCGTGAGAACGGCTGGGACCGGACTCATTTTCCGATGCAAAACCGCGAGAAGATCACACCGAGCAGATCGTCGGCGGTGAACTCGCCGGTAATCGACGCGAGCGAGCGCTGCGCCTCGCGCAACTCTTCGGCGAAGAGCTCGAGCGGCGCTTGTGCCGAGCACAGGTGCTGCGAGGCGGCAGCGAGATGCGATTGCGCGTCAGCGAGCGCAGCGAGGTGGCGCTCCCTCGCCCGTTTTCGCCGACAACCATACGTGCACGCGTCCGTCGCGCGTTTCGACCGCGCTTGGGTGCGGCGGCATCGCGAGATCGATTTTGTTGTGGATGACGATCCGCGGCAACGTTGCCGGCAGCCGTTCGAGAATCGTGCGATCGGCGTCCGGAATCGTCGCCGCCGACTCGCGCGCGTCGACGATGACGAGCGCGAGATCGGCGCCGGCGACCGCGGCCCACGTGCGCTCGATGCCGAGCGTCTCGATCGGATCGTCGGTCGGCCGCAGCCCCGCGGTATCGACGACGGTCAGGGGAACGCCGTGCACGTCGATCTGCCGCTGCACCGTGTCGCGGGTCGTGCCCGGGATCGGCGTGACGATCGCCACCTCGTCGCCGGCGAGCTGGTTCAGCAGGCTCGACTTGCCGACGTTCGGCACGCCGACGAGCACGACGCTGAGGCCTTCGCGAAGGAGCGCGCCTTGCGACGCCTGCGCGAGCACGCGCGAAAGCCTCGCTTCGATCGCGGCGAGCTTGCCCTGCGCGTCGTCAGCGCGAAGGAATTCAAGCTCCTCGTCCGGAAAGTCGAGCGTCGCTTCGGTGAACATCCGCAGCTCGACGAGCGCATCGACGAGCGCGCCGATCTCGCGCGAAAACGCGCCGGACAGGCTTCGCGCGGCGGCGCGCGCCGCGGTCGCAGTCGCTGCGTCGATCAGGTCCGCGACACTTTCCGCCTGCGCGAGATCGAGCTTGCCGTTGAGGAACGCGCGCTGCGTGAACTCGCCCGGCTGCGCGAGCCGCGCGCCGAGCCCGATGCAACGCGCGAGCAGCAGGTGCAGAACGGCCGGGCCGCCGTGGCCGTGCAACTCGAGCACCGCTTCGCCGGTGTACGAGCGCGGCGCCGGGAAATAGAGCGCTAGGCCCTGGTCGAGCGGCTCGCCGTGCTCGCCGCGAAAGGTCGCGACCGTCGCTTCGCGCGGCGCGAGCGGCTTGCCGACGATCGATTCGACGATCGCCGGCACCTTGACGCCGGAGATGCGCACGACGCCGACGCCGCCGCGGCCGGGAGGCGTTGCGATCGCGGCGATCGTGTCCGGCGAGACCCTCATCGGGCCGACCGCTAGCGCCGCTTCGCCGCGGCCGTCTTCGCTTCCTTCTCGAGCAGGTAGTTCATGTGCCACTGCTGGAAGATCTGGATGCAGTTGTTGATCAGCCAGTACAGCACCAGACCCGACGGGAAGAACACGAACATCACCGAGAACGCGATCGGCATGATCTGCATGACCTTCGCCTGCACCGGATCCGAAATCGGTGTCGGCGACAGCTTCACCTGCAGATACGCGGTGATCGCGTAGACGACCGGCAGCACGTAAAACGGGTCGGGCGCGGAGAGGTCGTGGATCCAGCCGATCCACGGCGCATGGCGCAGCTCCACGGCCGACAGCAGCACCCAGTACAGCGCGATGAACACCGGAATCTGCACGACAATGGGGAGGCACCCGCCGAGCGGATTGATCTTCTCGGTCTTGTACATCTCCATCATCTTGACCTGCAGCTGCTGCTTGTCGTTCGCGTACTGCTCCTGCAGCGCCTTCATCTTCGGCGCGATCACCTTCATCTTCGCCATCGAGCGGGCGCTCGCGTGGTTCAGCGGGTAGAACGCGCTCTTGATCAGGATCGTCATCGCGAGGATCGCCCAACCCCAGTTGCCGATCAGTCCGTGCAGCCACTTGAGCAGCCAGAACAGCGGCGCGGCGATGACGGTGAAGATCCCGTAGTCGACGACGAGGTCGAGGCCCTTGGCGAGCTTCGCGAGCGTCTCCTGCTCCTGCGGCCCTGCGTACAACGGGACGTCGACGCGCGCCGTCTGGCCGGGCGCGATCGTTCCGACCGGCACGATCACGCCGGCGGAATACAGGCCGTTGTCGAGCTTCTTTGCGTAGAACTCGCGTGGGGTCTTCTTTTCGTCGGACGGCAGCCATGCGGCGACGAAATAGTGCTCGACCATGCCGATCCAGCCGTTGTCGGTATTCTTCGTATAAGGCAGCTTGCGCGTGGGATCGGCGGCTTCCTTGTCGATCTCCGAGAATTCGACCTTCTTGAACTTGTCGGCCTCGTTGTACAGGACGGGCCCGACGTACGCCGCCGGCGCCATCGAGCTCTGCACGACCGGCGACTTCATGTCGCGCGCCAGCTGGAAGTACGCGTACGGCGCGCTCGGCGACGTTCCCGTGTTCGTGATTTCGAAGGCGACATCGATCACGTAGCTGCCGCGGTGGAACGTGAGCACCTGCACGACCTTCTCGAACGTGCTGCCGGTCGCGGCGAGCCGCACCTCGAGCGTGTCGGCGCCGGGCGCGAGCTCGCGCGGGCCGGGCAGCGGCTCGTAGACGGTGCTGCGGTGATTGGGCAGGCCGGGCCCGAGCAGGCCGCTTTGCGCGACGTGCGTACGCTCCGGCGTTCGAAGCAGAATGAGATACGGCTTCGACAGGTCGTTCACATCGCGGTGCTTGGCGAGCGCATCCACGGCGATGACCCCGCCGGCCGTGTCGATGTCGGCGGTGAGCCGATCTGTCTTGATCGAGATGATCTGCCCTGCAGAGACAACGGGCCCGGCGGCGGTGGGGGCGCCAGGAATGGCGGCCGACGGCGCCGCGGGTACCGAAGCGCTCGGCGCGCTGGGCGCCGGCAAGTCGCCCGGCGCAGGTGCGGTCTTCGTCGCCGTCGTCGGCGCGGGCGCCGGCGGACGATGCTCCTTCTCCCAGTTCATCCACAGCACGTAGGCCGAGAAGAAGAAGATGACGAAAAGAATCAGGCGTTGGGTTTCCATGAAGGCTTCGTGATGCGCGCGAGGGAAGAACGCCCCGCCGCGCGCGGGTCAGGGCACGGGATCGTAGCCGCCCGGATGGTACGGGTGGCAGCGCAGGATACGCTTCAGCGCGAGCCACGAGCCGCGAGCGACGCCGTGCCGCTCGAGCGCCTCCCGTGCGTAGTCCGAGCAGCTCGGGTAGAAGCGGCAATTCGCGCCGAGCGCCGGCCGAATCGCATATTGGTAGCCTCGCAGCAACGCGAGCAGCAGCGTTCTCATGTCGATTCGCCGCGCTGCTCGTGCGCCTGCACGAGCGTGTCGAGCAAGCGAGCCGCCTCCACCGCGACTGCGGTGAGCTCGCTTCGCGTACAGCGGCGCATGAGGCGAACGATCACGTCGTACGCCTCGATCGCCGGCCTCGCGTGCGCGACGGCGACGCGAAGGAGCCGACGCAGCCGGTTGCGGTCGACGGCAAGGGGCAGCGCCTTGCGGCCGATAACGAAACCGATACGTCCGGTTTCGCGTTCGGCGGGCGCGCTGACGATCTGGAGGTAATGGCCGTCACGGCGCCGGCCGGTCCGAAGCAGTGTCTGGAACGTTCCGACGCCGGTGAGCCGATGGCGTCGCGCGCGTAGGCGCAGCCGGTCGTGCTTGGACGGCGGCGACCGGTCGCTCGTCAGGGCGCGAGGCGCGCGCGACCCTTGGCGCGCCGCGCCGAGAGAACTCTGCGGCCACCGACGGTCTTCATCCGGGCGCGAAAGCCGTGCGTGCGTTTGCGCTTGACGACGGATGGCTGGTACGTGCGTTTCATGGCTGGGCCTCGGGCTCGAAAAAGCCTTACATTAGAGCGCGTTATTGGGGTAGCTGTCAATGAGGCATCAGTTGCGGACCCGCGATCCCGGCTCGACCGGGTCGCTCCCGCCTGCTGTGGATAACTTCCCGGCATCACGCTAGAATCGCGGCTCGATCGGCGCACGCGACGGCAGGCCGCAACGCGAAGCAAGCGGCCCTGACAGAAGATCGCGCGACAAGCGCCCGTGTTCATTTCGGCCGTCCCGGCACCGCCGGCCGTCGCGCGCCTTGCGGCGCATCGCGGCTCGCAAGCACGGCCTCAAATCGTCGCGCCGCCGGTCCGGCTCGATTGCAGCGGCTCCCGCATGATGTCCATCCCGCCTTTCTGGCAGCGCTGCCTCGACGCGTTTCGCGACGAGCTCACGCCGCAGCAGTTCAACACGTGGATCCGTCCGCTCGCAGTCGCCGCCGAAGATGGCGGATATCGAGTGCTCGCGCCCAACCGGTTCGTGCTCCAATGGGTCAAGGAACGGTTCGCGCGCAGGATCGAGCAACTGGCCGAAGCGGCCGAAGGCCGTCCGATCTCGATTTTGCTCGGCGTGTCGGCGCCCGCGTTGGATATTGCCGGAGCCGCTGTCGCCAGGACGCCGCCGCCGATCGGTGCGCGGCCTGCCGCGGATACGGCCGCGCAACCCCAGCCGTTCGCGCCCATTCCCGCGCCGTCGACATCGCCTGCGCCGCAGCCGCGTCGAAACGACACGACGAGCCTCAATCCAACGTTCAACTTCGCGGCGTTCGTCGCCGGCAAGGCGAACCAGCTCGCGCGCGCAGCCGGTCTCCAGGTCGCCGAACATCCGACCTCCTACAACCCGCTGTTCGTCTACGGCGGAGTTGGCCTCGGCAAGACACACCTGATCCAGGCGATCGGCAATCACATCCTCGCGAGCAACCCCGCGGCGAAGATCCGTTATATCCACGCCGAGACGTACGTATCCGACGTCGTGCGCGCCTACCAGCACAAGGCGTTCGACGACTTCAAGCGCTACTACCGCTCGCTCGATCTGCTGCTGATCGACGACATCCAGTTCTTCAACGGCAAGAGCCGCACGCAGGAAGAGTTCTTCTACCTCTTCAACACGCTCATCGAAGCGCACAAACAGGTCGTAATCACCTGCGACACGTATCCGAAGGAGATTTCCGGCATCGAGGAGCGGCTGATCTCGCGCTTCGGCTGGGGGCTCACCGTTGCGCTCGAGCCGCCGGAGCTCGAAATGCGCGTCGCGATCCTGCTGTCGAAAGCGGCCGCATCGGGGCACCGGCTCGACGAGCAGGTGGCGTTCTTCATTGCGAAGCACATCCGCTCGAACGTGCGCGAACTCGAAGGCGCATTGAAGCGCGTGCTCGCCTATGCGAGCTTCCATGGCCAGGACATCACGCTCCCGGTTGCGAAAGAGTCGCTGCGCGATCTGCTCGCCGTGCAGAACAGGCAGATTTCCGTCGAGAACATCCAGAAGACGGTGGCCGACTATTACAAGATCCGGATTTCGGACATGCACTCGAAGAAGCGCTCGCGCGCGGTCGCGCGGCCGCGGCAGGTCGCAATGGCCCTCGCAAAGGAGCTGACCCAGCTGTCGCTACCCGAGATCGGCAGCAATTTCGGCGGCCGCGACCACACGACGGTGCTTCATGCATGCCGTCAGATCGCCAAGCTGCGGGAGAGCGTTCCCGAGATGAACCACGACGTCAATTTTCTGCTGCAGGTGCTGCGCAATTAGAGCCGCCGGCGCGCCCGCCGCAAGCGGGCCCGCCACGCCATCTTTCGGGCTGCCGGCAGCCGTTCCGCGCGCTGGAAATCTGTCGTTTTTCGGTCTATAATTTGTGGATATCGCAGCTCCCGCCGGAAGTCGCCAAAAAGCCCCCAAACCGTTCACGGCGCCGAGCGCTGTTATCCACAGGACGATCCTTTCATCAACTCGCTGATACGCCAGACGCTTTTGGCGATATGCGCAATCCTGCGCTGTCCCCTATTAACTGCTATACGGTTTAATCAATGCAACTAAAGCAGATTGCACGGGACGCGCTGTTGAAACCGTTGCAGGCAGTATCGGGCATCGTCGAGCGGCGTCACACGCTGCCGATTCTCGCAAACGTGCTGCTCGAGCAACGCGACGGCAAGCTCTACGTTACCGCGACCGATCTCGAAATGCAGATCACCGCGCACAGCGATCTCGCGGGCAAGGAATCGCAGGCCGTTACGGTGGCTGCGCGCAAGTTGCAGGACCTTCTGCGCGCGCTTCCCGACGACACGACGCTCAACGTCGATGTGGCGGCGAGCAAGATGACCGTCCGGGCGGGCCGCTCTCGCTTCAACCTGCAGACGCTTCCGGCCTCCGATTACCCGCGCATCGGACTCAACGACGAACAGCTGCAATCGCTCGAATTGCCGCAGAAGGACCTGCGCGCGCTGCTGAAGTCCGCCGAGTTCGCGATGGCGCAGCAGGACATCCGCTACTACCTGAACGGCATGCTGCTCGTGCTCGACAAGAGCACGTTGCAGGCGGTCGCGACCGACGGGCACCGCCTTTCGTGGGCGAGCATCGCGGTGACCGGCGATTATCAGCGCCAGGAGGTGATTCTTCCGCGCAAGACGGTGCTCGAGCTCGGCAAGCTGCTCGCCGACGCCGCCGAGCCTGTGTCGATCGACATTCTTGCGAACCAGGTGCGCTTCCGCTTCGGCACCGTGGAGCTCGTGAGCAAGGTCGTCGACGGCAAGTTTCCCGATTACAACCGCGTGATCCCGACGGGACACGCGAAGCGCATCGAGCTCGCACGCCAGGAAGTGCTGTCCGCGCTGCAGCGCGCGGCGATCCTGTCGAACGAGAAGTTCCGCGGCGTGCGACTCGTGCTCGCGCCGGAGCACCTTCGCATCATCTGCACGAACAGCGAACAGGAGGAAGCCGAGGAGGAGCTCGAGGTCGCCTACGCCGGCGATCCGCTCGACATCGGCTTCAACGTCACGTATCTGCTCGACGTCCTGCAGAACCAGACGGCCGAACGCGTGCAGTTCGCATTCGGCGACGCCAACTCGAGCGCGCTCGTCACCGTGCCGGACCGCGACGACTACAAGTACGTCGTGATGCCGATGCGAATCTGACGAGCCGGGTCGCGAACATGAATTGAACCGGCGCCGACGAGTCCCCGTCGGCGCCGGTGCATTGAGCCGCACCGAATCGAAAGCGAAGATGAATCCAGCGCAGAACCAGAAGCTCGCAATGAATGGCAATGGCGCCGATTACGACGCCGACAGCATCAAGGTCCTGAAGGGTCTCGACGCGGTGCGCAAGCGCCCCGGCATGTACATCGGCGACACGTCGGACGGAACCGGCTTGCACCACATGGTGTTCGAGGTGCTCGACAACGCGATCGACGAGGCGCTCGCCGGCTATTGCGACGACATCAAGGTCGTGATCCATGCCGACAATTCGATATCGATCGTCGACAACGGCCGCGGCATCCCGACCGACATCAAGGACGATGACGAGCAGAAGCGCTCGGCCGCCGAGATCGTGATGACCGAGCTGCACGCGGGCGGCAAGTTCGATCAGAACAGCTACAAGGTATCCGGCGGGCTGCACGGGGTCGGCGTGTCGGTCGTGAACGCGCTTTCCGACTGGCTGAAGCTTCGCATCTGGCGCAGCGGCAAAGTGCACCAGATGGAGTTTCGCCGCGGCGAGGCCGTCGCACCGCTCGCCGTGGTCGGCGACACCGACCGTCGCGGCACCGAAGTCCATTTCATGGCGTCGATCGAGACGTTCGGCCGCATCGAATATCACTACGAGATCCTCGCCAAGCGCATCCGAGAGCTGTCGTTCCTCAACAACGGCGTCGCGATCGAGCTGATCGACCAGCGCGACGGCAAGAGCGAGAACTTCAAGTATTCCGGCGGCGTGAAGGGCTTCGTCGAGTACATGAACCGCAGCAAGTCGGTGCTGCATCCGAAGGTGTTCCACGGCATCGGCGAAAAGGACGGCACCACCGTCGAAGTCGCGATGCAATGGAACGACTCGTACGTCGAGAACGTCCAGGTCTTCACCAACAACATTCCGCAGCGCGACGGCGGCACGCATCTGACCGGGCTGCGCCAGGCGATGACGCGCACGCTCAACAACTACATCGAGAAGGAAGAGATCGCGAAGAAGGCGAAGATCGAGACGACCGGCGACGACATGCGCGAGGGTCTGACCTGCGTGCTCTCGATCAAGGTACCCGAGCCCAAGTTCAGCTCGCAGACGAAGGACAAGCTCGTGTCCTCCGAGGTGATGCCGGTCGTGCAGGAGATCGTTGCGGCGAAGCTCGCCGACTTCCTGCTCGAGCATCCGAACGACGCGAGGATCATCTGCACGAAGATCGTCGAGGCCGCGCGCGCGCGCGAAGCCGCCCGCAAGGCGCGCGAGTTGACGCGCCGCAAGGGCGTGCTCGACGGCATGGGACTGCCCGGCAAGCTCGCAGACTGCCAGGAGCGCGATCCCGCGCTGTGCGAAATCTATCTGGTCGAGGGCGATTCCGCGGGCGGATCGGCGAAGCAGGGACGCGACCGCAAGTTCCAGGCGATCCTGCCGCTTCGCGGCAAGATTCTCAACGTGGAGCGGGCGCGCGTCGAGAAGCTGCTGTCGTCGCAGGAAATCATCACGCTGATCACCGCGCTCGGCACCGGCTTCGGCAAGCCGACCAACGGCGACAAGGACGAGAAGGACGTCTTCAACGCGGACAAGCTGCGCTATCACCGCATCATCATCATGACCGACGCCGATGTCGACGGCTCGCACATCCGCACGCTGTTGCTGACGTTTTTCTACCGGCAGATGCCCGAGCTGGTTGAGCGTGGCCACATCTACATCGCGCAGCCGCCGCTGTACAAGGTTCGCCAGGGACGCGAGGACGCCTACCTCAAGGACGATCACGAGCTGAAGCAGCATCTGCTCAAAGTCGCGTTGAAGGGCGCGGAGCTCGTGCCGGGAAGCGAACGCCCGCCGCTCGCCACGCAGACGTTCGCGAGCATCGCGCGCGATTACCTGCTCGCCGAAGCGGTGGCCGAGCGACTCGCGCGCGTCGTCGACCCGGCGGCGCTCAAAGCACTGCTGGGCGGTGTTCGCATCGATCTCGCGAGCGAAGCCGGTGCGCAGGCGAGCGCCGCGGCGCTCGAAAAGGCGATCGCCGATCCGAACGTGCGCGTCGAGACCCGCTACGACGCCACGACCGGCGCGCGGCGCATCGTCATCGTGCGCCTCTCCCACGGCACGGCGCACGCGAGCGCGATCGATACCGACCTGGTCGCGAGCGGCGACTTCGTGCAAATCGCCGCGGCGGCCGACGTGATACGCGACCTGCTCCATCCGGGCGCCGTGGTGAAGCGCGGCGACAAGCAGCGCGCGATCGCCGCGTTCAGCGAGGCGCTCGAATGGCTGCTCGACGAAGCGCGCGGGAGCGTCACCATCCAGCGTTACAAGGGCCTCGGCGAGATGAATCCCGAGCAGCTGTGGGAGACGACGATGGATCCGAAGGTGCGGCGGCTGCTCAGGGTACAGATCGAGGACGCGATCGCCTCCGAGGAGATCTTCTCGACGCTGATGGGCGAGGAAGTCGAGCCGCGCCGCGCGTTCATCGAGAACAACGCGCTCGGCGTGCGCAACCTCGACGTCTGAGGTCCCGCGGCCAGCATCGAGCACCCCGGTGTCCGGGCCGCCGTGGTGCGCATCCGCCGTACGTACGTGCGCGCGCACCGAATGCGCGTCGACCGCGACGAATCTCGACCTGCGTAAATAGTGACCTGAGTTGGCACGCCCGGTGCTGTTTGATCGGCGTCCTGGTTGGGGAGACCGGCAGCCGATGAAACACGTCCACGCACCGCAAGGCGAGTCTCGATCGCTCGCTGAGCAGGCAATGCTCAGCGCCGGCTCCGGCAACCGGCCTATGTCGCGGGCGTGCGCCGTGCTGTTGTGCGCAGTGCTCGGACTCGCGGCCGCAGTCGAAGCGCAGACGCCGGCTTCGATCGCGCCGAACGCAACGCGGCTGATCGTTAAGTTTCGCGCCGATACGCAGAAAGCAGCGTTGTCGAAGCGGGCGCGTGTGTCGCACCTCGCCGCCGCCGTCGGCGTGTCGCTCGCGCACGCGCGGCCGATGGCGCTCGATATGGACGTCGTTGAGCTCGATGCGCCGCGCACGCTCTCCGGTGCGCGGGCGATCGCGGCTCGCATGGCCGCGCAGCCCGGCGTCGAATTCGCAGAGGTCGACATGCCGGTCGGTGCGCTGCGGATTCCGAACGACCAGTTCACGTACGCACAGACCTATCTTGCCGACTGGCCGACCTTTATCGGCGCTTACAGCGCGTGGGACGTCACGACCGGCAGCGGGAACGTCGTCGTGGCGGTGATCGACAGTGGAATCCGTCCGCACGAGGACTTCACAGGGCGCCTGGTGCCCGGATGGGATTTCGTCAGCGAAACGATCCGATCGAACGACGGCGACGGCCGCGACGCGGATCCGTCCGACCCGGGCGACTTCGTCACGCAGGCCGATATCGACGCGGGACTGACCGGCGTCGATTGCCGACCCCAGAACAGCTCGTGGCATGGCACGAAGGTCGCCGGGGTCCTTGGCGCGAACGGCGACAACGCGCGGTGGACCACGGGCATCGATTGGGCGGCGAAGATCGAGCCTGTGCGTGCGCTCGGCAAGTGCGGCGGCGTGTCGTCGGATGTCATCGATGCGATCGCTTGGGCGGCGGGCTTGCCGGTGCCGGGCACACCACCGAACGCGTTTCCCGCACACGTGATCAACCTGAGTCTTGGCCACGAGGGCAGTTGCTCGCCCCCGTACCAGGTCGTGATCGCCGCGGCGCTTGCCACCGGACGCGTGCGCGCCATCGTGGCAGCCGCCGGCAACGACAACGCGCAGGCGGTGCTGTCGCCGGCGAACTGTTTGGGCGTGTTATCCGTCGTAGCGACGAACTCGTCCGGCGCGCGCGCCCGGTACAGCAACTATGGCGGCCAGGCGTGGATCGCGGCGCCCGGAGGACAGGACGCCGACGGCATCTACACGCTGTCGAACACTGGCGCTCACGGGCCGGGGGTCGACACCTTCGCAATTGGCAACGGCACGAGCTTCGCGGCGGCGATGGTTTCCGCAACCGCGGCATTGATGCTGGCGGTTGCGCCCGACATCGACGCCGACTCGCTTGCGGTCATGCTGTTGTCGGCGGCGAAGCCGTTTCCGGCCGCCTCCGACTGCTCGACGGCGATCTGCGGAGCGGGGATCCTCGACGTCGGTAATGCGGTCCGGGCCGCGCACGCGTTGGCGCCGGCGGCCAACTACGAAGGCCTGTGGTGGAACAGCGCCGAGAACGGCTGGGGAATCAACCTCGCGCACCAGGGCGAGCGGATCTATCTGACTTGGTACACGTACGATGGTGCAGGAAAGGCGTCGTGGCTCGCGATGCTCGCGACGAAGACGTCACCCGCAACGTACGGCGGCGACATCATCGAGCTGCACGGGCCCGCGCTCAACGCGAACCCGTTCGCCCCCGCGCCCACGGCGACGACGGTCGGCAACGGCACGCTCACCTTCACCGATTCGAGCAACGGCACGTTCTCGTACACCGCGAAGAACATTCCGGGGACGAAGGCGATCACGCGCTACCCGTTCGTCGCGCCGCCGCCGGTTTGCGTTTATGGCGCCGCGCCCGACTTGGCCGCGGCGATCAACTACCAGGATCTTTGGTGGGACAGTGCGGAAAACGGTTGGGGCATCAACCTGGCGCACCAAGGGACGCAGATCTACGCGACGTGGTACACGTACGACACCGACGGCTCGCCGCTGTGGCTTGCTTCGCTAATGGACCAGACGGCTCCTGGAAGCTATCGCGGCGCTCTGTTCCGCACAACGGGCCCTGCATTCGGTGCGCCGTGGAATGCGAGCCAAGTGGTCGTCAACATCGTGGGCACGGCAGTGCTCGACTTCGCCAACGGCAACTCGGCAGCGTGGACCCATACGGGACCGGTCGCCGGGATCAAGCCGATTACGCGCTACCTGTTCAGCGCGCCCTCGGGAACGGTGTGCCGCTGACCGCTACTTCCTGAACAGCCAGAGCAGCAACGACACGACGATCGAGATCACGATGCTCGTCATCAGCGGGAAGTGGAACGAAAAGTTCTCGCGCTCGATGTGAATGTCGCCCGGCAGCCGGCCGAAGCCGATCTGCGCGAGCCACGGCCATGCCAGGCCGACGATGACGAGCGCAATGCCGACGACGATCAGGAAACGTTGCATCGATCCGCCGATCGACGGCGCTCGCCGTGAAAGCTAGCTGCGCTTGCCGCCCCGCGCCGTCGTTCGTTTGACGCGGGCGCCGCGCGTGCGTTCGCTCGCCGGCGCCGGCTTTCGCGATGCCGTCTTGGCTGATGTGCGCTTCGTTGCGGCGACTGGCGCTCGAGCCGTCTTTTTCGTCGTGGTCGCGCGCGTCTTCGCGGGTGTCCTCGACGCGGCCGCGGCGGAGCGCACGGGCGGCTCGCCGGCCGATCGCGCGGCCTTCGCGGCGAGAATGGCGAGCGCTTCGTCGAGCGTGAGCGAAGCCATCCGCTCGCGGTCGGGCAGCGTTGCGTTCACCTCGCCGTGCTTGATGTAAGGACCGTAGCGGCCGGCGTAGAGCTCGATCGGTTTCTTGTCCTTGGGGTGCGCGCCGAGCACGCGGACCGCAGAAGGTGCGCGCGTGAAGCGGCGTGACTTGCCCTCGCGCGCTTCCTTCGCTTCGAACTCGAATCCGATCTTGCCGTCCGGCTGCCGGACGAGGAACGCGGAGAACGGACGGCGCGTGCGTGCGGACACGAAGTGCAGCAGATCGGTCTTGCCGGTCGCGAGCAGCTTCGCCATCTGCTCGCGCTCGATCGGCCGCTGCAGGATCATCCGGCCCGAGCGGAAATCGCACGTCTTGTCGGGGCCGACGGCCTTTTCGCAGATGTAAGCCTGCGCGCCTTCGTAGACGTTCGCGCCGCATTTCGGGCACGGCCCGAGCGGCGTCTGGCCGCTGAAGTCCGGAGCTTCCTCGTCGGATTCGTCGGAGTCCGGGAAGTCGAACTTGACCTCGTTGTCCTCGGTGAGCTTGATCGATGCCGCAAACGGCCGGCCGATCTTGCTGCGAAAGCCTTCCAGCGGTCCGACGTTGCGCTCGGTGAGCAGTGTCTCCACCTCGGGCACGTCGAGCTGACGGCCAGCCATGATCTTCCAGAATCCGAAGTCGCACGACTGGCACTGGAACTTCTTGTACTTCTCGTGCACCTCGCCGCCGCATTTCGGGCAGCGTGCGGTCAGTGTCGCGAAGTCGCCGGGAATCGTGTCGCTCTCGTAGTTCTTCGCCTGCGCGACAATGTGCTTGGTCATGCCGACGATGTCGCGCATGAACGTCTCGCGCTTCAGCTTGCCGTGCTCCATCTGCGCGAGCCGGAATTCCCAGTCCGCGGTGAGCTCGGGCGAGAAGAGCTCCGGCACGCCGAGACCGTGCAGCAGCGTCATCAGCGAGAACGCCTTCGCCGTCGGTTGCAGCTCCTTGCCCTCGCGAAGGATGTATTTCTCGGAGATCAGCCCCTCGATGATCTGCGCGCGCGTTGCGGGCGTGCCGAGACCTTTCTCGCGCATCGCCTCGCGCAGATCCTCGTCCTCGATCAGCTTGCCGGCGCCTTCCATCGCCGAGAGCAGCGTCGCTTCGGTCAAGCGCGCCGGCGGCCGCGTGCGGTTCGCGACGACGTCGATCTTCTCGGTGGCGACTTTCTCGTTCGGCTTGACCGGCGCGAGCGTCGGTTCCTCGCCGGCGGCTTCCTTGCCGTACACGGCGAGCCAGCCGGGTGTCACCAGCACCTTGCCTTCGGACTTGAACGGCTCGTCATCGACGCGCGTGATCCGCGTGGTGACCAGGAACTCGGCCGCCGGATAGAACGCGGCGAGAAAGCGCTTGACGACGAAATCGTAGAGCTTCGTCTCGATCTCGTTCAGGTGCTTCGGCTGCACGAGCGTCGGGATGATCGCGAAGTGATCGGACACCTTCGCATTGTCGAAGATGCGCTTGTTCGGCTTCACCCACTTCTGCTTCATCACCTCGCGCGCGAGGCGGCCGTACGCATTGGACTGCGCGAGCGCTTCCATCGTCGCCTTGACGGTGCCGAGGTAGTCCTCGGGCAGCGCGCGCGAGTCGGTTCGCGGGTATGTCAACGCCTTGTGCTTTTCGTAAAGCGACTGCGCCAGCGAAAGCGTCGTCTTCGCCGAGAAGCCGAAGCGGCCGTTCGCTTCGCGCTGCAGGCTCGTCAGGTCGTAGAGCAACGGCGCGCCCTGCGTCGAGGGCTTCGACTCCTCGGTGACCACACCCGGCTTGCCATCGCATTTCGCGGCGATCGCGCGCGCTCGCGCCTCGTCCCAGAACCGTTCGGCGCGCGCTTCCGGATCCTCTTCGCGCCGCTTCCACGACTCGTCGAACCAGCGGCCCTTGTAGTCGCCGCCGCTGCCGCGGAACGTGCCGAGCACCTCCCAGTAGTCGCGCGGCACGAACGCGCGGATCTTCTCCTCGCGCTCGACGAGGATCGCAAGCGTGGGCGTCTGCACGCGGCCGACGGTCGTCAGCTGGAAGCCGCCGGCCTTCGAATTGAAGGCCGTCATCGCCCGCGTACCGTTGATGCCGACGAGCCAGTCCGATTCGGAGCGACAGACGGCGGCGTCGGCGAGCGGGCGCATCTGGGCGTCGGTGCGAAGCCGCTCGAAGCCGTCGCGGATCGCCGCAGACGTCATCGACTGCAGCCACAGACGCGAGACGGGCTTGCCGGTCTTCGCGTACTGGGTGATGTAGCGGAAGATCAGCTCGCCCTCGCGGCCGGCGTCGCACGCGTTGATCAGCGCCGCGACGTCCTTGCGCCGGATGAGCTTCAGCAGCGTGGAGAGCCGCTTCGCGTTCTTCTCGATCGGCTTCAGCTCGAAGCGCGAGGGGATCGCCGGCAGGTGCGCGAATGTCCACTTGCCACGCTTGACCTCCTCCTCCTCCGGCATGCCGATCTCGAGCAGATGGCCGACGGCAGACGACAGGACGTAGCGGTCGCTTTCGTAGTAATCGTCGTGCTTCGCGAATCCGCCGAGCGCGCGCGCGATGTCGGCGGCCACAGAAGGCTTCTCGGCGATGATGAGCGACTTGGTCACGAGTTATGCGCGGTTCAAAGAGCGGCAGATAGTATCGAAGGAAAAGGAACGCAAGCAAGGAAACGTTTGACCGAGCGCGGCGACATCGGAGTGCGCTGACGCACACACGCCGTTAGACGGTGCTATCGATGAAAGCGTGCGCTCACTCAATGCGTTGGTACCGGCCGCCGGGGAGCGACGCAACGCGCCCAGCGAGCTCGAGCGCAGTCAAGGCCGCCAGCACGCTCGACGCGGCAAGACCGCTTCGAGCCGCGATCGTGTCGCCATCGGCCGGCGCATGCCCGAGCGCGATCAGCACGGCCTGCGCGGTCGGCTCGTCGACCGCTCGCTCGGGCGCATGCGCGGCGGCGGCGGCGACGGGCGCGGCGGGCAGTCGCAGCTCGTCGAGCACATCCTGCGCGGTTTCGACGAGCTTCGCGCCTTCCCGGATCAGCTTGTGACACCCCTTCGAGAACGGCGAGTGGATGGAGCCGGGCAGCGCGAAAACATCGCGCCCTTGTTCGGCCGCGAGGCGCGCCGTGATGAGCGAGCCCGATGATAGCGTCGCCTCGACGACGAGGATCCCGCGCGAAAGACCGCTGATCACGCGGTTGCGGCGCGGAAAGTTCGCACGCAGCGGCGGCGTGCCGACCGGGAATTCGGACAGCAGCAATCCGTCGTCGGCGAGCGCGTGCGCGAGGTCACGATTACGCGCCGGGTACACGCGATCGGGGCCGGTACCGACGACCGCAATGCTTCGACCCGATTGCGACAGTCCGCCACGATGGGCGGCTGCATCGACGCCGAGCGCAAGCCCGCTGACGATCGCGAGCCCGGATGCGGCGAGCGCCCCGCCGAACGCCTCGGCGTCGGCGCAACCCTGAGGCGTCGCATTGCGGCTGCCGACGATCGCGAACGCGGGGAGCTCGAGCAGCGAGCGGCGCCCGATGCAGTACATCACCGGCGGCGGGTCGGCCGTTTCGAGCAGCGCCGCGGGATAGTCGCGATCGTCCCACGCGATGAGCGAGTGGTCGTCCTGCGCGAGCCAATCGAGCGTCGCATCGAGCCGGGCGCTGTCGACGCCCGCATCAAGCGCCTGCACGGCGGCTCCCGAGGCGACGGCCTTTCGCTGGGCGGGCTTCGCGGCAACGACCGCCTCGGCGCTGCCGAATGCGCGCAGCAGTGCCGCGAGCGGCGCCGGCGCGATCGCGGCGACGTTGAGGGACGCCCAGGCGCGGGCGCGGGCATCGACGATCATGGCGGCGGCTGCGAGCGGGAGCGACGATGCGATGCTACAGCGCTGCCGCGGCGCGCATGCAATAGGCCGTACGGAGGTCCGGCGGGCCGGGCTCCGTCCGAGCGTGGGGAATGCTCGGCGTCAGGGCTTGCGGACGAAGTCGCCGACGTTGACCGGGTCGGTCGTATTCAGAACGAGCGCATACGAGACGCGCTCGAACACCCGAAAAACGAACACCAAACCGGTTCGCTCGTCGGGAATCGAGAGGAATTGCTTAGGCTGGTAGAACCTCGTCTGCTCGGGATAGTTGACTGGCGTGGGCTGCGGTTCTTCGAGACGCGGGAGCGCCATGATGCGCTCGGGCTCGTTCGAGGGCCGCGGGTCGACGATCGGAGCGACGCCGCGGTAGATCGCGAGCACCGTGCCGATGTCCATCCCGTCGACCTGGCCCCTGTCGATCGTCACGACCCAGCCGCGGCCGACTTCGACCGAATCACGGCCTGTGGCAATGATGCGGCCGTCGACCGTCCTGTCCGGCGAGTGCGGCGCGTAGCTGATCAGTTGCTCGCGCGGCGGCGCCACGAGCCGGTCACCGACGAAGATCTCCTCGTTCGCCGACGCGATGCGCACGGTCGACACTTCGTCGAAGCGCTCGACCCGCGCGGTGCCGAGAAAACGCTGCTCGTAGCCGAGCACTTCGCCACTGACCGGCGAGGCGAGCGTTCGGCCGGCACGGTAGATGTGGAACATGTCGCCCTGTTTCGGGTCGAGGCCGGTGACATAGACGACATCGTTCTCGCCGCGTATGACGCGCCGGTCGCGACCGGCCACGATCTCGGCGGCCCCGGCGAGGCCGTCCGGCCCGGTGACCAGAGGCCGCGAGATGTAAGGCTCGATGTCACCCGGCGGGATGCTCGGGATCGCTTCGCCCTCGAGCGGCAACACGCGCACGCTTGGCGACAGCCGGACGGTATCGCCGGCCGCCGCACTGCGCTCGAGCGACAGTCGCGGCCCGCCGCCGCCGGTGCGGTCGAGCACAATGACATCACCCGGGTAAATCAGATGCGGGTTGCGGATCTGGTCGCGGTTGAGTTGCCAGATTTCCGGCCAGCGCCATGGCTGCTTCAGGAATTTGCCGGAGATCGCCCACAGCGTGTCGCCCTTTTGCACCGTGTAGCGGTCGGGCGCGGTATCGCTGACTGCGACGTCATCCGCCCATGCGGGAACTGCGGCCACAACGAGCCAAGCGGCCGCTGCCGCGGCGATGCGAATCGCTATGCTAAACTTCTGACGCATAAAGCCTCTCCGGTAGGGGCCGGGCTTGCTATCGTCCTAAACCACCGCAAAATAAGCGCTTAGGACGGATTCTGCATGCCGAGTCTGCATTTTGCAAGCCGGACTTGATCACCATGGCCCTGCTCACGATCCTCGAATACCCCGATCCGCGTCTTCGCAAGGTTGCGTCGGCCGTTGCCGCCGTCACGCCCGAAATCCAGAAGCTCGTCCGCGACATGGCCGAGACCATGTACGCAGCGCCGGGCATCGGTCTCGCCGCCACGCAGGTCGACGTGCACAAGCGCGTGATCGTCATGGACCTGTCGGATACCCGCGACGAGCTTCGCGTGTTCATCAACCCCGAGCTCCTTTCCGCCGGCGGCGAAACGGAGTGCGAGGAAGGCTGCCTGTCGGTTCCAGGCTATTACGACAAGGTCGTGCGCGCCGCCAACGTGCGCGTGCGCGCGCTGAACGAGCGCGGCGAGCCGTTCGAGCTCGACGCCGACGGTATGCTGGCCGTGTGCATCCAGCACGAAATGGACCACCTGCTGGGCAAAGTCTTCGTCGATCGGCTGTCGCCGCTCAAGCGCGCGCGGTTGAACAACCGGCTTCGCAAGAAGCAGCGGCTGGCCGGATAACGCCTCGATGCGCGTCGGCTTCGCCGGCACGCCGGCGTTCGCAGCGATCGCGCTCGCCGCGATCCTGGATGCCGGCTACGACGTCGCGCTCGCACTGACGCGGCCCGATCGCCCGCGCGGGCGTGGAATGAAGCTCGAGCCCTCGCCGGTGAAAGCGCTGGCGCGTTCGCGCGGCGTGCCGGTTCTGCAGCCGCCGACGTTGCGCAGCGCCGACGCGCGTGCCCAGGCGCTCGCGGTGGCGCTCGACGTGCTCGTCGCCGCCGCCTATGGGCTGATTCTGCCGCGCGAGGTCCTGGCGTGGCCCCGCTACGGTTGCCTCAACATCCACGCGTCGCTGCTGCCGCGCTGGCGCGGCGCGGCGCCGATCCAGCGCGCGATCCTCGCGGGGGATCGCGAGACGGGCATCACGATCATGCAGATGGACGAGGGACTCGACACGGGCCCGATGATCGATGTCGTGCGCGTGCCGATCGGCGCGCACGACACGGCGGGAACGCTCGAAAGCGCGCTCGCGGCCGCCGGCGCATCGGCGATCGTGCGCACGCTTGGCCGGCTCGCCCGAGACGGCTGTGTCGCAGCCTCGCCGCAGCCCGCCGACGGCGTCACGTACGCGGCGAAAATCGATCGCGTCGAAGCGCTGATCGATTGGCGCGACGATGCGGCGGCGATCGACCGCAAGGTGCGCGCGTTCGATCCCGCGGGCGGTGCGGTGACGGCGTTGGGCGGCGAACCGTTGAAAGTGTGGCGCGTCGAGCCGTCATCGTCGCCCGCTGCGGGCGCTGACCCGGGCTCGGTGCTTGCCGCCGGGCGCGAAGGCATCGTCGTCGCATGCGGCAAGGGGCTGTTGCGCATCGTGGAGCTCCAGCCGGCCGGACGCAGGCGCATGAGCGCGGCCGATTTCCTCGCGGGTCACGCGCTCTTGCCCGGTGAGCGTTTCGACGCACCGCCGCTGCCCCCGACGGAGCGCCGATCGCCGGGTGCGAACGGTTGAATCCCGGCCGAGGATGCGCATCTAACGCGTGCCGGCACTGTCGCCGGCGTTTGCAGCCCCGCCTCGCGGGGCAAGACGAACCACGATGATCGGCAACTGGATGAAAACGGGCCTGCTGATGGCAGGCATCATGGCGCTGTTCGGCGCGCTCGGCGCGGTGCTCGGCGGCGGTCAGGGCATGCTCGTCGCGCTCGCGATCGCCGCCGCCATGAACCTCTGGGCGTACTGGTTCTCCGACACGATGGTGCTGCGTCTGTACAACGCGCGGCAGGTCGATGAGCACTCGGCGCCTCAGTTCTATAACATCGTCAAGGAGCTCGCAGCACGTGCGCAGCTGCCGATGCCGCGCGTCTATGTGATCGACGAGCCGCAGCCCAACGCGTTCGCGACCGGGCGTAATCCCGAGCACGCCGCGGTCGCCGCGACAACCGGCATCCTGCGGCTGCTCTCCGCGCGCGAGCTGACAGGCGTGATGGCGCACGAGCTCTCGCACGTCGCGCATCGCGACATCCTGACCTCGACGATCACCGCGTCGATCGCCGGCGCGATCTCCACACTCGCGAACTTCGGGCTGTTCTTCGGCGGCCGCGACGACGAGCGCAATCCGCTGCTCGCCATCGCGGTGATGATCGTGGCGCCGATCGCCGCGATGCTGATCCAGTTCGCGATCTCCCGCTCGCGCGAGTATGAAGCCGATCGCGGCGGCGCATTGCTCGCCGGCGATCCGCGTGCACTCGCCGACGCGTTGATGAAGATCGAGCATTACGTCAAGGGCGTTCCGCTCGAAACCGCCGACGCGCATCCGGCCACCGCGCAAATGATGATCGTCAACCCGTTGACCGGCGGCGGTCTCGCCGGCCTCTTCAGCACGCATCCGCCCGTCGAAGAGCGCGTGCGGCGGCTCTTCGCGATGGCGGCCTAAAGGCTTCGCGAGCTTGGAGGAAGCGCAACGCCAGGCGGCGCAAGTCGTGCGCCGCGTTCTCGACGGCGCGACGCTTCCGGCCGCGCTCGCCGCCGTCGCGCCCGAGGAAGCGGCCGATGTCGGCCGTCGCCGCTCGCTCGTGCAGGAGCTCGCGTACGGGACGCTGCGTCATTGGGGCACGCTCGACGCGTTGACGAAACGCCTCGCGGCGAAGCCGTTCTCGGATCCCGTGCTCGCGACGCTCGTCGCGGTGGCGCTCTACCAGCTGTCGCATACGCGCGCCCCCGAGTTCGCCGTCGTCGATCGCGCGGTCGCAGCGGCGGCTTCGCTCGTGCGGCCGGCCGCGAAGTCGCTCGTCAACGCGCTGCTGCGCCGGTATCTGCGCGAGCGCGATACGCTCGAAGCGGCGGTGCGCGACGATCCCGTCGCGCGCTTCTCGTATCCACGCTGGTGGATCCAGCGCGTGCATCGCGAATATCCCGACGACTGGCAGGCGATTCTCGATGCCGGCAACGCGCGGCCGCCGCTTGCGTTGCGTGTCAATTCGCTTGTGACCACGCGTGAGCTCTATCTCGCCGACTGCGGGGATGCCGGTGTCGGCGCGCGCGCCGCGGGAGCTGCCGGCGTCATCGTCGAGCCTGCGAAGCCGGTGCAGCAACTGCCGGGCTATGCCGACGGTGCGTTCGCCGTCCAGGATCTCGGCGCGCAGTGCGCCGCGCCGCTGCTCGATCTCGCCGCCGGACAGCGCGTGCTCGATGCATGCGCGGCCCCGGGAGGCAAGACCGCGCACATCGCCGAGACGCACGGCATCGAGCTCGTCGCGCTCGACAACGACGAGTTGCGGATTGCGCGCGTGCGCGAAAACCTGGCGCGTCTTCGCGCGGCAGGACCCAACGTACGTGTAATGGTGGGCGATGCAGCCGCGCCCGCGCAGTGGTGGGATGGGCGCGCGTTCGATCGCATTCTCGCCGACGTCCCGTGCACCGCCTCCGGCATCGTGCGCCGGCACCCGGACGGCAAGTGGCTGCGCCGCGAATCGGACATCGCGGCATTCGCGCGCACGCAATGGCGCATACTCGATGCGCTGTGGAGCGTGCTCGCGCCCAACGGCCGGTTGCTCTACGTCACCTGCTCGGTATTCGGCGCCGAGAACGACGAGCAGATCGATGCGTTCGTCGCCCGCCACGGCGACGCGTTGCGCGAAACCCTCACCTTTCCCGCCGACGCCGTGCATCGCGGCGGGCAACTCTTGCCTTCGCCGCCGGGTGCGGGCCACAATCAGGACGGGTTCTTTTACGCGCGGCTTCGCAAGGTGTGATGCCGCGATCGCGGCGTCATTGCCCGAAGTCGCCGGGCGGCCGCGGCGAGTCCACTGCGCAAAGGGCCCGCGGCCTGCCGGCCGGCTTCCGGCGCCAAAGCCCCCTCCTCCCTGGTGCCCGGCATCGCCTTCGTTCGCTGCATCGATCCGCGTATTGGTGGCGGCATGGGTGCCCGCGCTGTCGCGGCACCCATCGTGCGCTTCGCGGTCGCGCTCGCATTCGCGCTCGCGGCGGCGATGCCGCTCGGCGCACGCGCCGACACGATCGCCGTCAAATCGGCGGAGATTCGCGCCGAGGAGGACGCCTACGTGCTCAATGCAGAGTTCGACGTTGCGATCAACTCGACGCTGGAGGAGGCGCTCCAGCGCGGCGTGCCGCTTTATTTCGTGCTCGAGTTCGAGCTCGTGCGGCCGCGCTGGTGGTGGGTCGACGAAAAGGTCGCGACGATGTCCACACGATACCGCGTGTCGTTCAACGCGCTCACGCGCCAGTATCGCCTGTCGAGCGGTCTGCTCGGTCAGACGCTCGACACGCTCGAGGAGGTCGAGCGGCTGCTCTCGCGCGTCACGTCGCGCCCGGTTGCGCGGCGCGAGCAGCTCACGAACGGCGCCACCTACGAGGCCGCCGTGAGGCTTCGCCTCGACGGCAACCAGTTGCCGAAGCCGTTCCAGGTGAACGCGCTCGCGTCGCGCGAGTGGTCGCTGTCGTCCGACTGGCACCGGTGGAGCTACACGCCGTGAAAGGCGTTCTGACCGCTCGCCGGCTGCGCTGGCTGCTGCTTGGCCTGGCCGGGCTCGGCGCGATTCTGCTTTTCTTGCTCGCCACTGCATCAGCGAACACGTCGCTGTTCGCGGGACGCTATGACTTGCTGCTCATCGTCAACGGTGCGATGGTCGTGCTGCTGATGCTGCTCGTCGGCTATCAGCTGCTGCGACTTCGACGCAATCTGCGCCGCGGCGTCTTCGGCTCGCGTCTCGCCGTGCGGCTCGTGCTGCTGTTCGCGCTGGTCGCGGGCGCTCCCGGCGCGCTCGTCTACGCCGTGTCGGTCCAGTTCCTCGGCAAGAGCATCGAAAGCTGGTTCGACGTGCGTGTGGACCGCGCGCTCGAAGGCGGGTTGAACCTCGGGCGGCGCACGCTCGATTACCTTCTGCAGGAGACGACCAATCGCGCGGTGCAGGTCGCGACGGCGTTGGCCGAGCCCGGCACCGCACCGATCGCCACGCGGCTTTCGCGCGCCGTCGAGCAGACCGGCTTGACGGAGGTGACGCTGTTCTCGACCGGAGGAGCGGTGATCGCGGTCGCCGGAACCGGCGCGGCGACGCCCGAACCGCCGTCGGCTGCCGCGATGCGGCGCGCGCGATTGCAGCAGACGAGCGCGGCGATCGAGCAGACACCCGAGGGCGCGCTCGCGCTGCGCGTGGTCGTGCCGGTCAACAGCGACGATCGACTCGAGCCGCTCAAGGTGCTGCAGGTCGTCGAGCCGGTGCCCAAAGCGCTCGCGCAGGACGCCGAGAAAGTGCAGTCGGGGTGGCGCGATTACCAGGAAATCTCGTTCTCGCGGCAGGCGCTCAAGCGGCTGTACTGGATGACGCTCACATTGACGCTGCTGCTCGCGCTCACGTTCGCGCTCGGGCTCGCCGTCGTGCTGTCGGAGCGCTTCGCCGCGCCGCTCGGTCTTCTCGCCGAGGGCACGCGTGCGGTCGCGCAGGGCGATTTCACGCGGCGGCAGCCCGTGACGTCGCGTGACGAGCTCGGCGTGCTGACCGAATCGTTCAACACGATGACCGCTCAGCTTTCCGAAGCGCAGCTCAAGGCCGAGGAAAGCCGCCGCGCGATCGAGACAACACGCGCCTATCTCGAAAGCATCCTCGGCAATCTCTCGGCCGGCGTGCTCGCCTTCGACGAGCGCTACCGGCTGCGAACCGCGAACGCGAGCGCCGCGGTGATCCTGCAGCAGCCGCTCGCCGAGCTGACGGGCACGCCGCTCGCCGAATGGGCGCGCCGGCTGCCGGCGCTCTCGTCGTTCGCGGAGCTCGTTGCCGAGGCGTTTCGCGCGAGCCGCGACGGGCAATGGCAGAAGCAGGCCGAGCTCGCCGTCGCGAACATGACGCGCGTGCTGCTGTTGCGCGGGTCGCGGCTGCCGGGCACGCCGGTTGCCGGCTACGTTGTCGTGTTCGACGATGTGACCGACCTCGCGCAGGCGCAGCGCGACGCCGCGTGGGCCGAAGTCGCGCGCAGGCTCGCGCACGAGATCAAGAACCCGCTCACGCCGATCCAGTTATCCGCCGAGCGGCTCGAGCTGAAGCTCACTGGCAAGCTCGACGCGGCCGACCAGGACGCGCTCAAACGCGGCACGCAGACGATCATCGCGCAAGTGGGCGCAATGAAGCACATGGTCGACGATTTCGCCGTCTACGCGCGCCAGCCGCGGCCGGGCCGGATGCAGCCGGTCGATTTGGCAAGCCTCTTGCTCGATGTGCTCGCGTTATACGACAATCTGCGGTCGCACATCGCGCTCCAGCTGCCGCCCTCGCCGCTTGTGGTCCACGGCGAGCCGACCCGCCTCCGCCAGGTGTTCCACAACCTCCTCCAGAACTCGATCGACGCGCAAGCCGACAGCGACAACCCGCGCTTCGAGATATCGCTCGAGTCGCGCAGCGGCGGTGAGGCCGCGGAGGCGGTGCTCACGTTCGCCGACGCCGGGCCCGGCTTCGCGGCCGACGTCGTCCAGCGGGCGTTCGAGCCGTACGTGACGACGAAGCCGAAAGGCACCGGGCTGGGTCTCGCCATCGTCAAGAAGATCGTCGACGAACACGGCGGGCGCGTCGAGCTCGGCGCGCGCGAGCCGCACGGCGCCCGTGTGTCGCTCGTGTTCCCGTTGCCGGCGCAATCTTAGGCCACGATGAGCGTGATTCCGGCCGCCGCCAAGGACATTCTGATCGTCGACGACGAGGTCGGCATCCGCGAGCTGCTGTCCGAAATCCTGCAGGACGAAGGCTACCGCGTGTGGCTCGCCGAGAACGCGACCGAAGCGCGCGCGTATCGGCAGCGGCAGCAGCCCGCGCTCGTGCTGCTCGACATCTGGATGCCGGACACCGACGGCGTGACGCTGCTGCGCGAATGGGCCGCCGCCGGACAATTGACGATGCCGGTGGTCATGATGTCAGGCCACGGCACGATCGAGACGGCCGTCGAGGCGACGAAGATCGGCGCGTTCGACTTCCTCGAGAAGCCGGTCGGATTGCAAAAGCTCCTCGGCACCGTCGCGCGCGCATTGAAGACCGCGCAGGCGAAGGAGCCGCGCCGCGTTTCGCTCGCAGCGCTCGGCACCAGCGCTGCCGTGCGCGACGTCGAGCGCCAGCTCGAGCAGATGCTCGCCGCGCGCCGGCCGATTCTGCTGCTCGGCGAGCCCGGCGCGGGCCACGACATCGCGGCGCGCGCGCTGCAAGCCGCCGACGCGGCGTGGGTCGCGTTGCCGAACGGCGCGCGGCTCGCGGCCAACCCGCTCGCGCCACTCGACGAAGCGCGCGATGGCACGCTTTACTGCGCCGAGATCGGCCATTACGGCAAGACCGAGCAGAGAGGCCTCGCTTTCCTGCTCGGCAAGCTCGAGCGGGCGAACGTCACACTCGTGTGCACGAGCGCGGAGCCGCTCGGCAACCTCGCCGCCGAAGGCCGCTTCGATGCGTCGCTGCTCTCCGCGCTTTCGATCGGCGCGGTCATGCTGCCGCCGCTGCGGGCGCGACGCGAGGACATTCCGGCGCTGATCGAGCGCTACTGGGGCGAAGTGAACGCGACGCAGCAGGGCGCACAGCAGCCGGTATCGCGGTCGATCGCCTCGCTCACGCCGGCGGCGATGTCCACGCTCGCGGGCGCCTACTGGCCCGGCAACCTCGACCACCTGCAAAGCGTGGTCGCGAACCTCGCGCTCACCGGCGGCGCCGGCGACGTGACGCCCGATCACGTCAAGCGCCTGCTCGGCGAAGCGGTGGCGGCGCACCACGCGGTGTCGCCGGAGATCACCGCGCGCTTTTTCGAGTTGCCGCTGCGCGAGGCGCGCGAGGCATTCGAGCGCATCTACTTCGAGCAGCTGCTCGGCCGCGAGCAATCCAACATGAGCCGCGTCGCCGAGCGCGCCGGCCTCGAGCGCACGCATCTGTACCGCAAGCTGAAACAGCTGAACATCCGATTCGCGCGCCGCGGCGAGGACGCCGGCAATGGCGGAGCGGCCGATGGCAACGCCAGCGGCGTCTGACGTCGCCTCCGGCGAGCCGATGAACCGGCGCGCGCGCGGGTCGCGGCTTGCTCCGCTCGTCATCGGCGCGCTCGGCGTCGTGTTCGGCGACATCGGCACGTCGCCGCTGTACACGATGCGCGTCGTGTTCACCGGCGAGCACAAGCTGCCGCTCACGCACGACACGGTGCTCGGCCTGTTGTCGATCGTGTTCTGGGCGCTGATGGTCGTCGTCACGCTGAAGTACGTGACGCTGATCATGCGCGCGGACAATCGCGGCGAGGGCGGCATCCTCGCATTGACCGCGCTCGTCGCGCGCGGCGTCGAGCATCAGACGCGACGGCGTTGGTGGCTCGTCGGCTTCGGTATCTTCGGCGCCGCGATGTTTTACGGCGACGGCATGATCACGCCGGCGATCTCGGTGCTCGGCGCCGTCGAGGGGCTCGAGGTGATGGCGCCGGCGATGCGCTCGTTCGTCGTGCCGGTATCGCTCGTGATATTGCTCGGATTGTTCGCGATCCAGAAGCACGGCACGGCTTCGGTCGGCATGTTCTTCGGCCCGATCACGCTGCTGTGGTTCATCGTGATCGCCGCGCTCGGCGTGGTGCAGATCGTGGCGAGGCCGGAGGTGCTGCTCGCGCTGTCGCCCCTGTACGCGGTGAAGTTCGTCCTCGCCAACCCGGTCGCGACGTTCCTCGCGCTGGGCGCTGTCGTGCTCGCGGTGACGGGGACCGAAGCGTTGTACGCCGACATGGGGCATTTCGGGGCGTTCCCGATCCGCCTCGCGTGGCTCACGATCGTGCTGCCCGCGCTCACGCTGAATTACTTCGGGCAGGGCGCGCTGCTGCTCACCGACCCGGCGGCGATCAAGAATCCGTTCTACCTGCTTGCGCCGGACTGGGCGCTGCTCCCGCTGCTGATCCTCGCGACGCTTGCGGCGATCATCGCGTCGCAGGCGGTCATCTCCGGCGCCTTTTCGCTCACGCGCGCCGCGATCCAGATGGGCTATGCGCCCAGGCTCAAGATCCTGCACACGTCCGAGCGCGAGATCGGGCAGATCTACGTGCCGTTCATCAACTGGACGCTGCTGATCGCGGTGATGCTGCTGGTGCTGACGTTCAGGAGCTCGGACAATCTCGCCGCCGCGTACGGAATCGCGGTGACGCTCGCGATGCTGATCGACTCGGTGCTGATCTACGTCGTCATGCGGCGGATCTGGCGCTGGAGGCGGCCGATCGCGGCGGCGATCGCGCTGCCGCTGCTCGCGATCGATCTCGCGTTCCTCGCATCGAACTCGCTGAAGATTCCCGAAGGGGGCTGGTTCCCGCTGGTCACGGGCGCCGTCGTGTTCACGCTGCTCACGACGTGGAAGCGCGGCCGCATGGTCCTGATGGAGCGCCTCGCCGACGACACGATGCCGCTCGACGTCTTCATCGAGAGCATCGCCGCGAGCCCGCCGCCGCGTGTGCCGGGCACCGCGGTGTTCCTCACGTCGACCGGAAACCGCGCACCCCACGCGATGCTGCACAACCTGAAGCACAACAAGGTGCTGCACGAGCGCGTGGTCGTGCTGACCGTGCATACGCGCGACATTCCGCGCGTCGATCCGAAGGAGCGCGTCGAGATCCACGATCTGCCGAGGGCGTTCTGGACGATCGACGCGTACTACGGCTTCACCGAGGACCCCGATGTTCCGTCGCTGCTCGACGCGTGCGGCCGCCGCGGCTTCGAGTTCGACATGATGGACACGTCGTTCTTCGTGTCGCGCGAGACGCTGATCGCGTCGGTGGCGCCGGGGATGGCGCTGTGGCGCGAGCGGCTGTTCGTGTCGATGTCGCGCAATGCGGTCAAGGCGACCGATTTCTTCCGCGTGCCGACGAACCGCGTCGTGGAGCTAGGAACCCAGGTAGAGCTGTAGCGGCGAGCGCCAAATGAAAACGCCGGCCCGAAAGCCGGCGTTTTCATGGCCGCGGGTGACGCTTACCCGGCGTTCATCTGCACTTTCATCGACTTCAGCGCCTTGTTCTCGATCTGGCGGATCCGCTCGGCGGAAACGCCGTACTCGTTCGCAAGCTGCTGCAGCGTCGCCGGGTTCTCCTCGGCGAGCCAGCGCGCCTCGATGATCCGACGGCTGCGCGGGTCGAGCTTGGCGAGCGCCGTCTGAAGGCCGGCGCTGCGGTTCGCCGCGGTCTGCGCGCGCTCGAAGATCTGCGCGGGCTCGTCCTCGGCGTCGGTCAGATACCAGATCGGCGTGACCACTTCGCCTTCGTCGCCCGGCTGCGGCTCGAGCGCGACGTCCTGGCCGGTCAACCGCGTCTCCATCTCGCGCACTTCCTCGGGCTTCACGCCGAGCGCGCGCGCGATCTCGGCGGCTTCGCCGGTCGTCAGCGCCGATGTGCTCTTCTTCATGCTGCGCAGGTTGAAGAACAGTTTGCGCTGCGCCTTGGTCGTGGCAATCTTCACCAGGCGCCAGTTGCGCAGGATGTACTCGTGGATCTCCGCCTTGATCCAGTGCAGCGCGAACGACACGAGCCGCACGCCGCGCTCGGGATCGAAGCGGCGAACCGCCTTCATCAGTCCGACATTGCCTTCCTGGATCAGGTCCGCCTGGGGCAGGCCATAGCCGAGATAGTTGCGACTGACGGCCACGACGAGCCGCAGGTGCGACAGCACCAGCTGGCGGGCGGCATCGAGATCGTTTTCGTTTTGCAGCCGACGCCCGAGCGCAACCTCCTGCTCGGCCGTGAGCAGCGGAAACCGGTTCACCGCCTGGATATAGTGGTCCAGACTCCCCAGCGACGCAGGTGTCGGGAACGCCAGTGCGGTACTCGTCATCGTGGGATCTCCAGTTGGGCGCCGGATTGGTTGGAAGGGCGAGGGACTCCGGCGCATTTTAGCAGTCGGCCAATAAGAGTGCTAAAGCAGCGAATAGTTCCCGACTAATTTAGTGGGTTATCCATCGCTCTGAGTTTGGGCCCCGCGGCCGCACCCGAGTTCAACGGCCGGCTCGATGTGGGCGCCCGCTATCGCGCCGGGGCACGCTCAGCCGACCAGTGCATCCACGAATTCGGCCGCGACGAACGGCTTCAGGTCGTCGACGCCCTCGCCTACGCCGATGAAGCGCAGCGGGATCGGCCGCTGTTTGGCGATCGCCGCGACCACCCCACCTTTGGCACTGCCATCGAGCTTGGTCAGCACGAGTCCCGTCAGCGAGAGCGCGTCGTCGAACGCCGCGACCTGCGCGAGCGCGTTCTGGCCGGTGTTGGCGTCGAGCACGAGCAGCGTTTCGTGCGGCGCCGTCGGGTCGGCCTTCTGAATCACGCGACGGACCTTGCGGATCTCGTCCATCAGATTGAGCTGCGTCGGCAGCCGGCCTGCGGTATCGGCGAGCACGACGTCGACGCCCCGTGCGCGCGCTGCGCCGATCGCGTCGAACACGACGGCCGCCGGGTCCCCGCCGTGCTGGGCGATGACCGCGACGTTGTTGCGCTCGCCCCAGACAGCGAGTTGCTCGCGCGCCGCGGCGCGGAACGTGTCGCCGGCGGCAAGCAGCACGGAATGGCCCTGCTGCTGGAGTAATTTAGCCAGCTTACCGATCGAGGTCGTCTTGCCGGCCCCGTTGACGCCGGCGAGCATGATCACGAACGGGCGCGCGCTGCCGATGACGAGCGGCCTTTCGAGCGGCGCGAGCAGCTCGACCAGGCTTTCCTTGAGCATCGCCTTCGGATCGCCGTCGGCGCCCGCGCGCTTCCACCGCGCGCGCAGGCTATCGAGCAGGTGTTGCGTCGCAGGCACGCCGACGTCGGCGCCGATAAGCGCGGTTTCCAGCGCTTCGAGCGTGTCGTCGTCGAGCTTATGGCGCGCGAAAATGCCCGTGAGCGTGCCGGTGAGCCGGTCGCGCGAGCGGCCAAGGCCATCCTTCAGCCGCTCGCTCCAGGGCTTCTTCTCCTCTTCGGGGGACTTGCGCTTGAACAGGTCGAACATCGGAAAGCTGCAAAACGTCGCGGTGGCGCGAGCGCGCGCAAAACGGTAATTTTACGCGCGCGCCGGTTGCAGCCGTGGCGCCTAACGTTCATTACTCCCGTGCCATCCGCCCTCGCCGGTCGCGTGCGCATCATCGGCGGCGTCCATCGCGGGCGCGTGATTCGCTTTCCCGGCGTCGAGGGCCTGCGCCCGACGCCTGATCGCGTGCGCGAGACGCTTTTCAATTGGCTCGGACAAGATTTGACCGGCAAGCGCTGTCTCGATCTGTTCGCCGGCAGCGGAGCGTTGACGTTGGAGGCCGCTTCCCGCAGCGCGATTCTCGCCGTCGCAATCGAGCGCAATCGCGCGCTCGCCGAGTCGATCCGCGCGAACGCGCAGACGATCGGAGCGGGCGCCGTCGAAGTGCACGCCGCGCCCGCTCGCGCATGGCTTTCGCGCGAGACGCGAGCGTACGATGTGGTCTTCCTCGATCCCCCGTTTCGCGACGACCCGTGGCCGTGGCTTCTGCCCGCGTGCGAAGCGAAGCTCGCCGACGGCGGGGTTATCTACGCGGAGGCGGCGCGCGAGATCGCGCCGACCGCGGGCCTCGCGCCCTGGCGCCACGACAAGGCGGGGCAGGTGCATTATCATCTGTTCCGGAAAGTAGGGTCAGACGCTGCTTTCGGAGGCGAGCGACCGACGGCGGGAGCAGCTGGCCGGGAAAAGAAATAGGGTCAGATACTATTTTCGGCCGGCTGCTGCTCCGCGTCGGCTGTCCGCCCCGAAAATAGTGTCTGACCCTATTTCTTTTCCGATGCTGAAGATCGTCTATCCCGGTACGTTCGACCCGTTCACGCGCGGGCACGAAGATCTTGCCCGCCGCGCGGCGAGGCTCTTCGACCGCGTCGTCATCGGGATCGCCGACAGCGAGGCGAAGCGGCCGTTCTTCACGACGGCCGAACGCGTGGCGATGGCGCGCGAGGTCGTCGCGCCGATCGGAAACGTCGAGGTCTTGGCGTTCTCGGCGCTGCTGATGGATTTCGTGCACCAGCAGCAGGCCCGGATCATCCTGCGCGGACTGCGCGCGGTGTCGGATTTCGAATACGAGTTCCAGATGGCGGGAATGAACCGCAACCTGCATCCCGAGGTCGAAACGCTGTTCCTCACGCCCTCCGAGCAGTACATGTTCGTCTCGGCGACGATCGTCCGCGAGATCGCGAAGTTCGGCGGCGACGTCTCGCAGTTCGTGCACCCGCATGTGCACGAGAAGCTGCGCGAGAAGTTCGCCGCCCGCACACGCTAGCCATGGCGCTCATCATCACCGACGAATGCATCAACTGCGATGTCTGCGAGCCCGAGTGCCCGAATGGCGCGATCTCGCAGGGCGTCGAGATCTACGTGATCGACGCCGACAAGTGCACCGAGTGCGTCGGCCACTTCGACAAGCCGCAGTGCGTAGAGGTCTGCCCGGTCAACTGCATTCCGGTGAACCCCGATCGGATCGAGACCCGAGAACAGCTTCAGCGCAAGTACGAAGCGCTGATGACGGCGAAGGCGACGACCTAGCGGTTACGCGTTCGCCGCGAGCGGCAGGCCGTCGGGCTGCTCGACGACCGACTCGATGGCGCCGACTTCGCGCTGGAGCGCACGCAGCTGCGCGGCGAGCGCTTCCTCGGCCTGCGAAAGCTCGAGCACGCGATCCTCGAGCTCGCCGCTCGCGTGGTGGATCCGCTTGATGCTGTCGAGCCGGCGCCGCAGCTGCGTATGGTGCTCGCGCACCTGTGTCTCGAGCGGCGACATCACGGCCTTGAGCCAGCTCTCGAGATCGCGGTTCGCGATCTGGTAGACGTGCTTCACGCGAGAGGCGACCGTTTCGAAGAAGCGTTTCATCAGGGCGAACTTCGCCTTGCTCACCATGTTCCACAGCGTGTTGAAGTGCTGGTTGTACGCGCGCTCGAGACGGTCGATCTCCTTCTGGTACTTCAGCATCGAGAACGGCGGCGGCGAGAAGCGCTCGAGTCCCTGCTCCTTCGCGAAGCGCGTGTACATCGCCTGCATCATCTCGTGGATCTCGCCGCACTTCACCGCCGCCTGCTCGAAGTCGCCGCGGATCGTCGTGAAGAAATCGTTCATCGCGCCGCGCACGCCCCTGGTGAACTTGCGCTCCTCGATCGTGCGCCGTGTGCGCCCGGCGTTCTGGCGCAGTGCCTCGAGCCCGATCACGTCGAAGAGCTCGTTCGTGTGGTTCGTGAACACGTTGCGCAGCGCCGTGTAGCGCGTGAGGCCGCGCTCGAACAGCTCCTTCTCGCTTCGCACGCGCTCCATCATGTGCTCGACGACGTCCTGATTCTTGCCGCGCAGCGCACGCAGCTCGGCGAGCTGGTCCGCGAAGCCATCGCGACGCGCGTTCAAAAGCGAGTTCACGCCGGCTACAAGCGCCTTCACCTCGGCTTGCGTCGCCGCGCCGACGATGTCGCGCTTCGACGGGATCAGCCTTCGCGACAGCGCGTCCTCGAGCGCCGGCAAGCGGCTCTTCGCGAGAAGCGCATCGTCGCCGTTGACCTTGGCGAGCAGCGCCTTTTGCGCCGAGGCCGCGTAGACCTGGTGCACCGGCACGCCGAGTATCCCCGCGGTGCTTCTGCACTGGCGCGCGATTTCGGCGTCGACTTCGGCGGCGCTCTTGAGCTCGTCCCACAGGCCGTCGATCTTGTTCAGGATCACGATGCGGCCCGCTTTCTGCGCCGGGTCGTCGCCGGCGAGATGCTGCGTCCACACGTCGAGATCCGTCTTGGTGACGCCCGCGTCGGCGGCAAGGATGAACAGCACCGCGTGCGCGTTCGGCAGCAGCGACAGCGTGAGCTCCGGCTCCGTGCCGATCGCGTTCAGTCCCGGCGTATCGAGGATGACGAGGCCCTGCTGCAGCAGCGGATGCGGGAAATTGATCACCGCATGACGCCAGCACGGGATGTCGACGGCACCCTCGTCGGCGGCTTCGAGAGAGGCCATCACATCGTCGTCGTCGTAGAGGGCGTATTTGCGCGCAAGCGCGACTGGCACGCGCTTCACCTGCGACACGCGCGACAACGCTTCGCTCATCCGCTCCGCCGACGACAGGTCCAGCGGTAACGTCACCCACTCGTCGGCGTAGTTCTTGAACTCGCTCACCGTCGCGTCCTTCAACCGCGTCTCGATGGGAAGCAGCCGGATCGATGGCGGGCGCGTCGCGTCGTAGAGCAGCTCGGTCGGGCACATCGTCGTGCGCCCCGCCGAGGACGGCAACAGCCGTGCGCCGAAATCCGCGAAGAAGATGGCGTTGATCAGCTCCGACTTGCCGCGTGAGAACTCGGCGACGAATGCGACGACCAGCTTGTCCTGGTGCAGCCGCTCGAGCAGGTGCTGGACCTTGAGATCGATCTGCGCGTCGGCGAGGTCCTGCTCGCCGAGCCACTGGTGCAGCGACGAGATCGCCGTCGACAGGCGGCGCCGCCAGTCGCTGTACGCCTCGAATCGTGCCGCCAGCTCGCGCGAATGGGCCATCGGGCTTTTGTTGGTTTGGGGCGCTTGGGCGTCTTGGTTCTCGGGCCCGGAGCGGCAATCTAGCATGCGGGTGAAGCAGGAGGCGTGCCCGTCGCCGTCACGGCGTGCGCTTACTCGGGGGGACGGCTGTCATCACGCCGGATGGCGGACGCGCCGGTCCACGTTGTGACGCGCAGCGTCACTACCGCTGGCAGCGCGGGCAATAGGTCGTCGCACGCCCGCCGAGCCGGATCGAGCGGATCGGCGTTCGGCATACGCGGCACGGTTCGCCTTCGCGGCCGTAGACGAAATACGCGTCCTGGAAGTTGCCGGGCTCTCCGTTTCCGTTCACGTAATCGCGCAGCGTCGAGCCGCCCTTCGAGATCGCCTCGGACAGCGTTGCGCGCGCGGCATCGACGAGCCGCGCGAGCCGCCGCTTCGATACGCGTCGTGCCGGCGTCGTCGGCCGGATGCCGGCTCGGAACAACGATTCGTTCGCATAGATGTTGCCGACGCCGACGACCAGCCCGTTGTCCATCAAGGCAAGCTTGATCGCCGAGCTGCGCCGGCGCGTCTCGCGGTACAGATAGTGCGCATCGAACGCGGCGTCGAACGGCTCGGGGCCGAGCACGGCGAGCAGCGGATGGCGGTCAGCGGGCGCCGGCAGCCACAGCATCGCGCCGAAGCGGCGCGGATCGTGGTAGCGCAGCGTCGCGCCGGAGTCGAGCACGACGTCGATATGATCGTGCGGCCGGCGGGGCGGCGGCGGCTCGGTATAGACGCGCAGACTCCCGGTCATGCCAAAATGCAGCAGCAGCGTGTCGGTGCCGAGCCGGAACAGCAAGTACTTGCTCCTGCGATCGAGCGCGTCGACCGTTCGTCCGGCGATCCGTTTTGCGAGGCTCGCGGGAACCGGCCAGCGCAGACGCCGGTCGTATACCTTCAGCGTCGCGATCCGGCGGCCGATCACGTGTGGCGCGACGCCACGGCGCGTCGTTTCGACTTCGGGAAGTTCAGGCATTGGCGGTGCAAAGGGCCACGCGCTCGCACGGCGTGTTTGGTGCGCCGCCAAATATATCCTAAGATCGTTCCTCTGCCGTAGCGGCAGCCGCGCGACGTGCAATCGCCGCTTTCGCAGGACGCCATCAGATGCCCGCTCCACGATACTCGCTCACCATCATTGCTTTTGCCGTCACGGCGTGCTGGGTGCCACTCGCTGCGATCGCCCAATCCGCCGACGAAAAGCCGCTGCCGCCGCGCGCGGGTGCACTGACCGCCGACATCATGTATCGCGTGCTGATCGGCGACATCGCGTTGCAGCGAGGCGAGCCCGCGGTCGCCGCGCGCGCCTATCTCGAGGCTGCTCGCGACGCGCGAGATCCGTCGCTCGCGCGCCGGGCAACCGAGATCGCGCTGGCGGCGCGCCAGCGCGCGTACGCGCTCGAAGCAGCGAAGCTGTGGAGCGAGCTCGACCCGGACGCCGAGCGGCCGAAGCAGCTCATATCGGCGCTTGCAAGCGGAACCTCCGGCAAGCTGTTCGAATCGCCGGCCGAATCGGCGGATCTGCAGGCGGCGATCGAGCGCGCGCTCACGCAGGCCGCTGCGACACCGGGCGCGCTCGGCGAGGCGTTCCTGCAGTTGCCGCGATTGCTTGCGCAGCAGGCGGATCGCAAGCAGGCCTACAAGGTGATCCAGCAGCTCGCCGAGCCTTATCCGAAGCTTGCCGAAGCGCAGTTCGCGATCGCACTCGCCGCGTTCAACGCCGGCGCGATGGACAAGCCCGCGGTCGACGCCTCGCGTGAGGCCGTCGAGCGCGCGCTCGCGTTGCGACCCGGCTGGGAACGCGCGGTGCTGCTGAAGTCCGAGATCCTCGCGCGTCAGTCGCCGGCCGATGCGATCGCGTACCTCGAGGCATTTCACAAGGCGGAGCCGGCTTCGCGTCCGGCCGCCGGCGCGCTCGCGCAGCTCTACGTCGAGCAGAAGCGGTTCGCCGAGGCTCGCGCCGTGTTCAAGACGCTGCGCGAGGCTGATCCCGACGACCGCGACGTGCAGTTCGGCCTTGCGGTGATCGCGATGCAGATGCAGGACTGGCCGACCGCCGAGCTCGAATTCCAGGCGCTTCACGACGCGGACTACGGCGAAGGCGGCGTGGTCGACCTCTACCTCGCGCAGATCGCCGAGGAAACAGGCAAGCTCGACCTCGCGATCGAGCGCTACAAGGCGGTGCCGGCCGGCGATCGCGGCTGGATCGCGCAACTGCGCGTCGCAAGCGTGCTCGCGAAGCAGGGCAAGCTCGCCGCCGCGCGTACGTGGCTCGCCGATCTTCCCGCGGTCACGATTGAACAGCGCATCCAGGTGCGGCAAGCCGAATCGCAGCTGTTGCGCGATGCCGGCGATCATGCGGGAGCCTATGCGGTGCTGGACAAGGCGCTCGCCGAGCACCCGGACGATCCCGATCTGCTCTACGACATCGCGATGGTCGCCGAAAAGCTCGATCGTCTCGACGTCGTCGAGGCGAGGCTCGGTCGGCTCATCACACTCAAGCCGGACAACGCGCAGGCGCTCAATGCACTCGGCTACACGCTCGTCGATCGCACCCAGCGTGCGGCCGAGGGACTCGCGCTGATCGAGAAGGCGCACAAGCTGCAGCCGGCCGACCCGTTCATTCTCGACAGCATGGGTTGGGCGCATTACCGGCTTGGCCAGCTCGACGAGGCCGAACGCTATCTGCGCCAGGCGATGAGCGAGCGTCCGGACGCCGAGATCGCCGCGCACCTCGGCGAAGTGCTGTGGAAGAAGGGCGAGATCGAACGCGCGCGCGAAGTGTGGCAGTCGCAGCTGAAATCGACGCCGGACAGCGCGGTGCTGCGCGAGACGATGCGCAGGCTTGCGCAATAGCACTGCGCGGCTTGCCGCCGTGCGGCGCTTGATCGCCTTCATCGTCGCCGCGCTCGTCGTCGCGGGCTGCGCGAGCGTTCCGCCGTCGCAACTGCCTGCTGCATCGGCGGTGCTGCCGGATACGCCGTTCGCGCTTGACGGCCGGTTGTCGGCGCGCCGCGAGCGCGACGGCGTCGCCGCCAATTTCACCTGGACCCACGCGCCGCCGCGCGACACGCTGACCGTTTCGACGCCGCTCGGGCAGGTGCTCGCCGAGCTTCGCGGCGATGCGTCGGCGCGGCGCGTGACGATGACGCGCGCCGACGGCACGAGCGAGGAAGCGTCGGGTTGGACGACGCTGACCGAGCGCGCGCTCGGCTTCGCGTTGCCGGTCGAGGGGCTATCTGCGTGGGCGCGCGGCGGTGCGCACGAAGGCTCGCCGTACACGCGCGAGACCGATGCCGCGGGGCGCACGTCCGTGCTGCGCCAGGATGGCTGGGAGATCGTCTACGACTACGGCGACGACGCCTCGCGCGAGCCGAAGCGCATGCGGCTCGCCTACCCGGGACTCGAGGTGCGCATCGTCGCCGATCGCTGGCGCGAGCCGTAGCATGCGCACGCTGAGTGTTCCCGCGCCGGCGAAGCTCAATCTGTTCCTGCATGTGACCGGCCGTCGCGCCGATGGCTACCATTTGCTCGAATCGTTGATGGTCGCGCTCGACTTCGGCGACACGGTTTCGCTCGTGTGTCGCGACGACGGCGCCATCGTGCGCACTCGCGATATCGAAGGCGTCGCCGCAGCCGACGATCTCGCGATGCGTGCAGCGCACGCGCTCAAGCAGCAGAGCGCATGCGCGGCGGGTGTTGAAATCGCGATCGACAAGCGGATACCGCAAGGCGGCGGGCTCGGCGGCGGCAGCTCGGACGCCGCGTCGGTGCTGATCGCGCTCAATGCGCTGTGGGGACTTCACCTTCCGCGCGCAACGCTCGCTCGCGTCGGCGCCGCGCTTGGCGCCGACATTGCGTTTTTTCTCGGCGACGGCCCGGCGCTCGCGCACGGCATCGGCGAGCGGCTGACGCCGATGTCGCAGCCTCCGATCTGGATTGCGCTGATCGTGCCGCCCGTGCACGTGCCGACCGCAGCGATTTTCTCGGCGCGCGAATTGACACGCGACACGCCCTCGGCGAAAATAAATGTCTTTTCCGAGAGTTATGGCCGCAACGATCTCGAGACGATCGCCGCGGCGCGTTACCCGGATGTCGCCGAAGCGCTCGCGCGGCTCGCTGCGCGGTCGAACGCGGCGCGGATGACAGGGTCGGGGGCCTGCGTGTTCGCACCGTTCACCGCCGAAGCGGATGCCCGCGCTGCGTGCGCCGATGTGCCTGCGCGCATGCGCGGCATCGTTGCTCGCACGCTCGCACGCCATCCGCTCGCAACGCTCACATGAGGCTCGGCAGGGTTCCGGCGGCGCTGCGGTCCCGCAGCCAAACGCTTCACTCCGCTGGGGAGTCGCCAAGTTGGTTAAGGCACCGGATTTTGATTCCGGCATTCGAGGGTTCGAATCCTTCCTCCCCAGCCCTTCCTCGACGGTCGGGCCGCGCGAATAGCCGCGGCCTGCCCGGCGCGTGCTAGGAACCCGCCATGGCCTTCGAGCGGATGAGAATTTTCACCGGCAACGGCAATGCGAAGCTCGCCGAGGCCGTCTGCCGCCATCTGAACATCAGCCTCGGCCGCGCGGTCGTCGGCCGCTTCTCGGACGGCGAAGTGATGGTCGAGCTGCTCGAGAACGTGCGCGGCCGCGATGTTTTCGTGCTGCAGTCGACCTGCCAGCCGACCAACGACAATCTGATGGAGATCATGGTGATGGCCGATGCGCTCAAGCGCGCGTCGGCCGCGCGAATCACCGCGTGCATTCCGTACTTCGGCTACGGGCGGCAGGATCGGCGGCCCCGATCGGCGCGCGTGCCGATCACCGCGAAGGTCGTCGCCGACATGCTGACGATCGTCGGCGTCCAGCGCGTCATGGTGATGGACCTTCACGCCGACCAGATCCAGGGCTTCTTCAACATCCCGGTCGACAACATCTACGCGACGCCGATTCTGCTCGGCGACCTGTGGAAGCAGAGCTACGACGATCTGCTCGTCGTATCGCCCGATGTCGGCGGCGTCGTGCGCGCACGCGCGATCGCGAAGCGTCTCGATTCCGAGCTCGCGATCATCGACAAGCGACGTCCGCGCGCGAACGTCGCCGAAGTGATGAACATCATCGGCGACGTCGCGGGCCGCACGTGCGTCATCATGGACGACATCGTCGACACCGCGAACACGCTGTGCAAGGCCGCCACGGCGCTGAAGGAGCACGGCGCGAAGAAGGTCGTCGCCTATTGCACGCACCCCGTGCTCTCCGGCGGCGCGGTCGCGCGGATCAGCGCATCCGACATGGACGAGATCGTCGTCACGGACACGATTCCGCTCACCGCCGAAGCCAAGGAATGCCCTCAGATCCGCCAGTTGTCGTGCGCGCAATTGCTCGCCGAGACGATGACGCGCGTGTCGAACGAGGAGTCGGTGAGCTCGCTTTTCACCGAGTAGCGGGTAGTGGGTCAGTTTGAAATTCGCAGCCAGAGTGTCTACGGGGCCGGAATCATCCCGGGTTTGCTATTAGCAACGGTGTAACGTGTTGCTTTTTCGCCGTTTTTCTTCAACGGAGCCGGCAGGGGTCCCGTGATTCTTTGTCCGCTGATCCTCCGTTGCGATACACTTCGACCGAGGAGGCGCTCAGCATGACTAACGAAACCCTCAAGAACCTCGCGGACCGGGCTAGCCGTGTGCAAATGACGGCTGACGAAAAGGAGGCGCAGCGTCGAAGCTTCGCATATGGCAACGCGAATATTGAAAATCCCGCAGTAACGCGCGAGGTAGTCGACCAAGCGGCATCTGAACTAGCGAAAAACTCTGCACAAGACAGACGCTAGGCGAAAATCCGTGTCCGACAACGAACGGCACAGCAAGCCGGTTCGGGGAGACCTCTTACCACCTCTCACCGAGGCGCAGAGGGCTCAGCAAGAGGCGGCCAACACTCTTCTTCAATACGACCGAATGGTCGAGCTGATAGAGGAGTCGTTGAAAGGCAAGTCGTTTCGTCTCAAGCCGCATATCATCCAAGACCTCAATCGCGTCTCTTTGCAGCGCCTTGAAGAGGACGCTGGTCGTTGGCGAGACGTTGCTATGGCCATCGGACAAAGCAGTCATGTTCCTCCATCCCCAGTAGAAATTCCGAGGCATATCGACGACCTTTGTGACTACGTTAACGACAACTGGAATAACAGCAGCCCCCTTCACCTTGCAGCCTACGTGATGTGGCGTGTTAATTGGATCCATCCATTTGTTGATGGGAATGGGCGGACGACTCGGGCCGTTTCGTACCTAGTTGTTTGTTCGCGGCTTGGATTTCATATCCCCGGCGTCACAACGATCCCGGAACTGATTGCAAGAAACAAGGCGCCCTATTACAAAGCTCTCGAAGCGGCAGACGAAGCTGCAAAGCACGGCATCATTGATGTGTCAGCTATGGAAGAGCTGGTTGGGGACCATCTTGCGAAGCAAATGCAGGAGGCGCTTGATCGCGCAGACGCGCCAGGTCGGAAAACCCAAAGCCAGCAACAATACGAAGGCCAACCTTACGAAGCACATGGATCACCAGAGCATTCTCAGATTGCAAGTCAACCAGACAAGTTTTCGCGAAATCTCGGAGCGCTTTTTGGCGGCTTCACTTTGTTCTTTATCGCGACGCTCATTATTCTGAGCATATTAGAACGCCCAATACCCGAAGGTGCGCGGTGGTTGGTCGCAATCCTTTTTGCCTTATGTAGCGGTCTATCCGCTGGATTTCTGGGCGGTCATGCGAACGTGCGTGGAAGCATTCCGCTCGGAAAGAAACACTCGGTTCGCTTCAATGCATTTGGCGGCGTGGGAGTGCTGATCCTTGTACTCGTCCTATGTAAGTATCTCTTTCTTTAGTTTGTAGGGTCCTCGCTTCTTTGGGGGTGCCTCGCGCGCCTCTATTAGCGTCACGACATCTTCCAAAGACCACAGCTTTTCGCTGATTCCGACCGCCATCGCAGGGCTAACGCGCAGCGATTGATGAATCCGCACGAAGTTGTAATGCATGAAGTAGATCGCCAGCGCGTATTCATGGTTTTCGATTTTCTTGCTGAATCCGTTGGTCAGGCGAGTAAATCGGCGCATCCCCATCCGCATGCTTAGGTTCTGGCGCTCGATGTGGCTGGTTGAGATATGCGCTTCGTCGGGATCGCCGCAAACGACGCCTTTGACCGCGCCGCAGCACTCGTTCGGGCTGTACTTGCGTTCAGTCGTGTGACCGCTCGGCTCGCCGTACAGCTTCACCAGCATCGCGTAGTCCACATCCGCGCCGAACGCATTCTCGACGGCGCGGAGGTACGCCTTGTGTCCATCCGTGGTCAGTTGGACGCGACCAGCTAGACGCGCGGCGAGATCGTTCACGAACAGCTTGGCGTAGCGCGCATCGCGCTTGCCGACGAGATACGAAACGATCAGCTTCGAGTCCGCGTCGAGCCCAGTCCACGTAAACACGTCACCAATGCCAAATTGACCGCGCTGCCGCGCGGGAACGTTCTTTTCCTTCATCCCGCAGAAGGACCAGATTTCGTCACACTGGACGCGCTTCGCCTTCACGTTGCGCACGGTCGAATCGTGGTAAGCGATGCACGCCTCGCCCGCGTCTTTCAGTAGCTTGGCGACCGTGTTCTTGCTGGCGCCGGTGAGGCGGGTGATCGACTGCATCGACACGCCCTCGACCATCATTCCGAGGATTTGCGCCCTTGCCTTGCGGTCCAGCTTATTCACAGTGAGGAGCCATTTGTTATTTGATACTGACTATTTTATCGTACCGTCACGACAAGTCAAGCAGTTTCGAATTAAACTCGAATAAATATACTCTGTTTTGCAGATTTCAGGTACGATCCGGTTGCAGTCCCTCGCCATTCCCGAATGGAGTTGAATCTTGGTCATACCAAAGTCGGTTTTGACGCAGGCCGAAGCCGAGGCCGTTCTTGCGCCGTACATGGCGGCGATCTACGACGTCATCGTGAAGGGAGCGGAGGAGGACTACCGCGACGACTACAGCCCAAAGGCGAAGGCATCACACACTGCGAGCGCAAGGGCGAATAACCGTCACTGCGCCATGATGGACAGGGCGGCCTTACTCGCGGCAAAGCATCCGGGGAAAATCAGATCGTTCAACTCCCAAGAGCTTAAAGGTCTTCGCGGCATTGTCATCGAGGAGAAGGTTTCGCTCGTATTCAAAAAACAAAAAGAAGCAGCTTCGATTTTCACGCGCATCGTCGGGCTACGCTCAAGGGCCATCCTCACGGGGCAAAGACAAAGCTACCTCGCGCAAGCCAACATCCCCGGAATGGAAGGGCTGTGTCACTTGGAGGCCGGCTATTCGGAAAATCCATACACCGGCGCAATTCTGGGCGCGCACATTACCTGTCCCGGCCCGTGGCGCAACTACTGGCAAATGGATCTGAGCAAGTCGAATGACGCAGTGGTTGTCACCCCGTTGTTCGAACAGCAAGAACTCGTGGAGGACCCCGCAATCGTTGCCCGCCGCGAACCAGGAGAAGTTCTGCCTTTGCGTCGAAAAGACGAATGACGGCTAATCCAGAAATGGTAACGCTGGCTCGCGAGTTTCGCGGGCTAACTCAGGAAGAACTCGCGCGCTTGCTTGGCGTTAGTCAAGCGCGAATTGCACGCATTGAGGGAGGGGTGTTGGAAGCGTCGCCAACGATGCTCGATATGCTCTCTGACGCGTTGCAATTCCCAACCGCATTCTTTTTTTTGGAAGAGAACAGACTTGGCTTTGGCTCAAGCGCCTATTTCTATCGTAAAAGGTCCGAGCTTTCCGCGACCGATAGAAGGCGCATTCATGGCTTGGTCAATGTGCTACGAATCAGCATAAAGAAATTCATCGACTTCGTGGAAATCGAGGGGAAAAAACCTCTGCCGTCGTGGGAATTGAGCGATTACGGCAACAGTCCACGGAAAATCGCGGAAGCGCTGCGCGGCCTGTGGCAAATGCCAGATGGTCCCGTAAACGATCTGACGAAGCTGCTTGAGGCTGCCGGAGTGATCGTAGTTTCTTGTGACTTCGGCACACGGTCGATGGACGCAACCAGTATGCGTCTAGCAGAAATGCCGCCACTCATATTCATCAACGATGCAATTCCGGGTGATCGGTGGCGATTTACGCTTGCCCACGAACTGATGCACTTGGTTTGTCACCAAGTGCCGAGCGAGACTATGGAGGACGAAGCAGACGAGTTTGCGGCTGAGTTTCTTCTGCCGGAACTTGAGATGCGAGCGCAGTTTTCGCGGTATCCGAAACTACGTCTCATCGATTTCGCCAATCTCAAACAATACTGGAAAACCTCAATGGGAGCCTTGATAGAGCGGGCTCGCAGCTTGAATTGTCTTGACGATAACCAGCGTCGCTATCTTTGGATGACGATGTCCAAACTCGGTTACAGGCTCCAGGAACCGCATCCTATTGAGAAGGAACAACCAAAGAGCCTTCATCGAGTCGTCCAGCACTTCATATCGGAGCTCGGGTATGGTCAATCCGACATGGAGAAACTGCTTCGCCTCAATCGTCAGGAATTGCAATCTTTGTTCGGGGTTTCCGCAACGGGTGCTTCGCCTGTTCGACGGCAGGTGAGGGCTGTTCGGTGAGTCTTTTTTTCGGCTTTTTGGCCCTTGCCGCCGCCGCGCGCTTTGCATCCGCTGATCGCTGATCGGCCGTCCGCTTAGCGGCCCTGGCCTTGCCCCCGAGCCTCCCCAGCTCCACAGCGGCCGGATTCTTCCCCGCGTCGGGATCGACATCCGCCGCCTGCCCGGTCGCAATGTCGCCGATTGCCTTGGCAAGCTGGACGGGATCGCGTGGTCGCTTGGGTCGCGCAGCCACGATCATTCGTCCTTGATCTTCTGGCAGGCTGTGCATTCGTCGCCAGCGTTATCGAACGCGGCTTTGAGCGCTGCCTTTACCTCGCCGAGGTCGCGGAATTCTGAAAGCTTGCCGTTCTCGAACTCTTCCGCCGCGAGAGCAAATGCAGGCTCGTTATCGAGGAGGTCTAATGCCGTTCCATGGGGACAGCGCTCCATGCTTCCAGCGCGCACCGCAAGATTGGTCATAACCTCCACCAAGCCATCCCATCGGATTCCTTCGTCCTTGGCTCGCCCCATTGGATAGCACCTCGATGATCGAAGCGATGATTATACCCAGACGAGAGACCACCCCAGTTTCAAACTGACCCATTACCGAGTAGCGGCGCCGCTTGCGCCGTACGGCGTAAAAACGCTATAATTCAAAGCTTTCCGGCGCGCGCTCGACCCGCGCGCCCGGATGTCGCCAACCGCGGCCGACCGGATGAGCTCCTCCGGAAGGCCGCAGACATCGGAGCAACGGCATGCAATTCGAATTCACCGCATTTCCCCGCGCGAGCGAAGGTCGCGGCGCGAGCCGGCGTCTTCGCCGCTCGGGCCGGGCGCCCGGTATCGTGTACGGCGGCGCCGCCGCGCCCACGCCGATCGAGCTCGACCACAACGCGCTCTTCCATGCGCTTCGCAACGAGGCGTTCCACGCATCGAGTGCAGCTCCATCCGTTCAAGAACGAGATCCTGCACGTCGACTTCCAGCGCGTCGACGAAAACAAGAAGATCCACATGAAGGTGCCGCTGCACTTCGTCAATGCGGACGTTTCGCCGGCGGTCAAGGAGTCGGGCGCCGTCGTGAGCCACGTCGCGAACGATCTCGACGTAACGTGCCTGCCGCGCGACTTGCCCGAGTTCATCGAGGTCGACTTGTCCGGGCTCGACGTGGGCAAGCCGATCCATGTGTCGGAGCTCAAGCTGCCGGCCGGCGTTTCGATCGTCACGCACGGCAAGCTCGATCCGGTCGTCGCGTCCGCGGTCGTACCGAAGGCGGCGATCGAGGCCGAGGAAGAGGCGGCGGCGGCTGCGGCTGCGACGGCCGAAGCGGCCGCGACCGCAGCGGCGGCGACGCCGACGGCCGCTGCACCCGCAGGCGAGGCGAAGGCTCCGGAAAAGGAAAAGAAGGAAGGCGGCAAGGAAGACAAGAAGAAATAGGCCTGCGCTGCGACGAGACAAGGCCCGCCGACTTTCCCGCGGCGGGCCTTTTCGTTGCGCGATGCTGGAACGCCGACTCCAGATGAGCACGCCGATCCGACTCGTCGTCGGCCTGGGCAACCCGGGCCGCGAGCATGAAGCGACGCGGCACAACGCCGGCTTCTGGTTCGCCGACGCGCTCGCGGCGGAGCTTGGCGCGGCGTTCGC